>ERZ724524.356-NODE-356-length-29606-cov-4.442591_pt1 | contig 29606 bp, 8 predicted proteins | sample MGYA00376057_ERZ724524 | MGnify/ENA primary metagenome ERZ724524 (study PRJEB28724, sample SAMN07190888) | wastewater metagenome | isolation source: influent of sewage treatment plant in Hong Hong | place: USA: Christiansburg, Virginia | collected 2016-03-01 ...
CCAAAGGGAATACGAACTGGTGGCCCGCGCAAGTGCAGCAGCTCCTACTCGGTCGGTACGATCAATTTTACGGGAAGAGGAAGCAAGTACAGGAGAAGCCGGTTCATGTGGAGTGAGCCGATTCCAGTGCGGTGACTGCGCGCAGAGCGCGTGATTCCTTGATGACCTGTTGATGGATGGTTGCCCGAGCAAAAAGAGTCTGCCCAGTAACAGGAAGGCGGACTGTTGACCTCGCTAACTCCGACGAGAACTGCTTGGTTGCGCGTTGGATGTGTGTTAGCAGTCGGGCAACGTTTGGAGGATGTCGTGGAACAGACGGAGAGCCTTCCAGTCAGAACCTTGTTTGTAGAGACGATGGAGGTCCTGGGTCGTCTCCTAAAGAAGTGCCCGCCGAATCAGAGAGCGTTGCTGCGGCAAGCCATGGCGACGCTACGAGAGACGCTGCCTCAAGCCGAGAAGGAGCAACCAGCCCCTCCCGTCTCTACCATCGCGACGGAACTACACTTGGCTGCTGGTATCGTCGAACCCGAGAGCACAGAGTCGCGGGTTCTGAAAGCGTGGGGCGCGGACCTTGAGCAGAGACGGAAGGCGGCGGGTCTGACTCGCAAGGTACTGGCGGACCGAGCGGGAATTTCTGAAAGTACGCTGCGTAACGTGGAGACAGGACGCAGGCCTCCAACGCGTACAACTGTGATGCACCTTCAATCGGTGCCCGAGCTGCGCATCGATCCGAGTCCGATCGGTGAACACCTCGCGGGCCGTCCGCAGAAAGTGCAGGACTTCTCGCCGAACTGCTGGCTAACGCCCGAGTACGATGCACTGAAGCTGCACAACGAGCTGACGATGCAGCTCAACGGGCGCGGCGGACATCTGGAGCAGACCTACCTGTACCTTGACCACAGCAGCGCTGCCGCTTGGTGTTCGATCGCCGAGCACGAGATCTATACGACCGCCCGCAACCTGATGCCACTAGGGCGCGTGGCCGAGCGGGTCGCGGAGCTAGCAGGTCCGGTCGGGCTCGATGTGCTTGGGCTCGGCTGTGGCGATGGCAAAGACGAGGTTCGACTGACGCAGCGACTGCTCGACGTTCATCGCAACCGCAATCTGCGACTGTACCTGCTCGACATCAGCCAGCCCCTTTGCTCGGGAGCTTACCGGCACGCCGCCGAGCTGCTGGGGGACCGGCCTTCGGTGTCCGTATATGCGATTCAAGGCACGTTCCACAACTTGCAACGCTACACGCCGCTGCTGCATACCCCCGAGCGAGCTCACCGTCGACGGGTGGTCTGTATGTTCGGCAATACCTTCGCCAACCTACAAAATGAGATCATGTTCGTGCGCAACAGCCTCCTCGGGTTTGCACCGGGCGACTTCTTGCTCCTCAACGTACCGGCGGCCATGGGCTCGGTAGACAAGCCGGAGGAAATCATGAGCAAGGACCGTCGCCTTGCTGGTCGAACGGGCCCCTATGAGAAGTCAGCATACGACCGCCACTTCATCGACTTGCTGCGTCGCTATGTACCAAGCATCAAGAATGTCGAGCTGTCGGCCTCGCTGGACTTTGAAGCGTGTCCCGTTCCCGGTAGTTACGCCGCCGACATTCGCGCCACCGTCAATATGGTGAGCGGTGAGACGAAACAGTTTTCCATGCTCTACGCCAAGCGTTACGACCAAGTACAACTCGACGGAAAGATGGCGAAAGAAGGTTGGACCCCGGTTGCGCACTGGCGCTACGCCGAGGAATACCACCCCCGACTGCTGCTGCTGTACCAGCGAGCAAGGCCGGATGGCGATGAAAAGTGACAACCGCTGGTAACAGTTGTGTCACCCCGTGTCAGTCATTTTACCAGCGCGCCACTTGCTGATTTACCAGACTGAACGATAGACGCTCGCCCCACTCAAGGAGTGTGGTCCATGCGTCGTTACCCGCCCGGTTTTCTCACCCTGTCAGCCTCAGTAGCCTGCGAACGGTTTAGCGTTTTTCGGCTGCTGAGTTTGTTGCTACTTTACCTGAACGAACGGCTCGGATTTACCACCGCCAGCGCAACAGACATCCTCGGCTGCTTCATCGCTGCCACCTATGTGTCACCTCTGCTTGGAGGCATTGTCTCCGATGGCCGGTTCGGCGTCGTGCGTGTCGCATCGCTTGGCTACCTCGTTGCTGCCGTCGGTTACGCATTCCTGATGATGGAGAGAGTCCCGGCTCTGTACGCCGGTCTAGCACTGGTCGCGCTCGGGTCTGGTGCGGCCAAGTCTGCGCCGCAAGCGCTCGCAACACGACTGTATGCCGACATCCCCGAGCATCGCGACCACGGATTGACGCTGATTTACCTGCTCGCCAACGCCAGCGCGATCGTAAGTCCGGTCGTGGGAGAGACTGCGCGCTCGTGGCTCGGGTGGCCCGCCGCCTTCGCGGTTGCGTCGCTGGGACTCGTGGCAGCATGGGCCATTCTCCGTTCGCACAGTTCACTCCTACGGGCTGCTGAACAGCGCGAACCTGCCGCTGCTAAGACTGACTGCGATACTCCTCGCGGCTCCCTCCTTCTACTACTCTGTCTGTGTCTGATCTCGATGCTGTTTACTGTGGCGCACATGCAAGCGAGTACGACTCTGCTTCTCTGGGCACGCGATCACACGAACCGCCGATTCCTAACCTGGGAATTGCCGGTGCCGTACATCGCATCGCTGCACTCTGGACTTGTGATTGCGGTGTCGCCGCTGCTTTCTCGCCTACTCCTTCGTCTACGAACCGCGCCCGGACTCGGCAGCATCTCAATCAAAATCGCTGGAGGAATGGCAGTAACGAGTCTTGCGTACGCCCCGATGATCATCGCCGCGCAGATATCAGGAGGTCTTGCTCTAGTCAGCATCGGATGGCTCCTCGGCTGTCTGCTGATGCTATCGGTCGCCGAGCTGCTGGTTGGAGCGCTCGGTCCGTCATTCGTCCTTCGCCTCGCCCCAACGCAAAGCGGTGGACGATGGATCGGTGCGTGGTATGCAGCGACAGCGGTTGGCTTCTGGGTCGCGGGGCGAATCGGCGGGTTGTGGGACAGAGTGCCGCACAGCGCGTTCTTCCTAGGATTGGCGGTGATTCCGTTGAGGGAATCGAGGCGGAGTGTGGTCGACCGAAAGCCGACCTGGTCAGACAGAAACTCCTTTCCCCAAGGAGCATTTTGGATGACAAGCTCCGACAGCGCCCGATAGGATTGCTCCCGTGCTAAAAACGGCTCCATCCATCCATCGTGCACCACCTGCGAGCATGCAGTTTTTTCTGTGTCTGGTTGCTCTCTGGGATGGTTTCGACTTGGCCGCTCTGTCGCAGACGCTACCAGACGTGCGCGCCACGTTCGGAATGACGATCGGTCAAGGGGGACGGCTGCTGGCGCTGGCGAGTATCGGAACCGTCTTCGGATATTTTCTGCTGCGAAAAGCCGATAGCCTGGGGCGTCGACCGGTTCTGCTGCTCTCTGTGCTTGGTTACTCGCTGGCCTCGTTGGCCTCGGGGGCGGCGAGCAGTTCATCTGTATTCCTGGCCGCGCAACTGGTGTCGCGGATCTTCATCGTCAGTGCGTTGTCCACCGCTGCGCTCTATGCCGCCGAGGACTTTCCCCGTGAGCGTCGGGCACAGACCATCAGCATGCTCGTGGCGGTGGCGGCCTTCGGTGGTGTGATTTGCGCGCTGCTCGCACCCCGCATGGTGGGCTCCCGGTTTGGCTGGCGCGGCCTGTACTATCTTGGAGGATCCTCCGTCGTCCTGTTCGTCTATGGCTGGTTCTTCCTACGTGAAACCCGCCATTTCTCCGCGCTGGAGACACGCGTAGTGCCGTCGCTGACAAGCATCTGGCGCGCCGGCCATGGACGTCGCATTTTCCTGTGCTCGCTGCTGTGGATCTTGACGTATGGGGTGAACCAGAGCGCCGTCGCGTTTTGGAAGGAACACGCGGTGGCCGACCTGCACATCTCGCAGATGGTCATGGGGGGATATATCGCGATCGCTGCGTTCGTTTCGATTCCGCTTGCGGGTATCGCGGGGCCGGTTCTCGACCGCATCGGGAGACGGCGAGGCAGCGCCATCGTGTATCTGCTCCAAGCCATCGGAGTGATCGGATCCTATCTGCTTCCGCATGGTCCCATGCTGCGGATCTCACTGATCCTCCTGGTGAGCGGGGCCAGCGGAGCGCTTGTCATCGCCAACACAGTGACCGCAGAGAGCTTCCCGACCGAGCAGCGCGGCAACGGAATGGCGTGGACCAACAGCCTGCTTGGCCGAATCGGATTCATCCTGTCCCCGTTCATTGTCTCCGCGTTCGCCGAGAAGTGGGGCTGGGCACGAACGGTGCCATGGCTGGCGCTGCTACCCCTATGCTCGCTGGCGCTGATCTGGCGGATGGTTCAAGAAGACAAACACGCCGCAACAGAGCTTGAAACGGCAAAACAAACCGTCCTGGAACAGACCCAAGCGGCCCGGCCATAGGCCAGCGTCCCTCGATTCCAGAGAGTTCATCTCCGTGATCCAACCGATACCTGTCTCAGAAGCAGCGCGCTGGCTGCGTAGCCGCAAGCCAGTAGCCCTCCCGCGAGTACGTCTTGTCTGTCTCCCCTATGCAGGGAGTGGTGCTACGGTGTTTCACCACTGGGCGGATGCATTCGCGAGTGACATTGAAGTGCGGGCGCTGCAACTGCCCGGTCGCCAGGAACGACTCCATGAGGGAGTCCTGACGTCATCTATGGCAGCAGTCGAGGGAATCGCCGCAGCGCTGCAAGTGCTTCCTCCGGCACCGCTCGTTCTGTATGGCCACAGCTACGGAGCCATCTTGGCGTTCGAGCTGGCGCGCCGCCTCCGTGCGACGCCATATTGTCCGCAAGCGCTTGTCCTTGCCGCCCGCCGCGCTCCCCAGTTGGCCAGGCGTGGACGCTCGATCGCCAAGCTGCCAGATGAAGAGTTCAAGGAAATGCTCTATCAAGAGTACGGCACACCGCGCAGTGTGATCGACAACCATCAATTGATGGAGCTCGCGTTACCGGCGCTGAGAGCCGACTTTCATGCGGTCGAGTCCTACACCTATGTGCCCGATGCTCCGCTGGAGATTCCGATCCTCGCGCTCCACGGAACCCAGGACACTCTGGTTCGTAAGGAAGAGATGGCGGCATGGCGCGACGTCTGTTCCGGTTCTTTTCAGCTCGCGGAAGTTAAGGCCGGACACTTTTTCATCGACACCCACCGTGAGTGGGTTCTAGCCAAAGTTGATTCGGTGCTGCGCAGCGTTCGGTAACCAACGTGAACGCGGCGCAGACGCTCATCAGCCCAGTGCATTGAGCAGGGATACGCGCTGAGTCGGAGCAGAGACCATGGACTGCAGCAGCGCGACATAGGTGGCGTGCCAGGTCGCGATCGTCTCTTGGTCGAACAGGTCGGTGCTGTATTCGTAGTCGAGACAGAGGGTATCTCCCACCTCGATGCAATCGAGTCGAAAGTCGACCAGGGAGAAGCTCGTTGGCGACGGCAGAATTTCGACCTGCAAGCCGGGGAGCGTAGGAAGGATGGCCGCGCGATCCATGTTGAAGATCGTCGTCACCCCAGGAAATGGGGTCGCGTGTCCTTTCTGCGAGAGCGCCTGGATCAATCGGGAATACGGATAGGCCTGATGCGCGAACGCAGCGAGGACCGTCTGTTTCATCGCAGACAGATACTCAGACACTGCGGCACCGTCGGGAAGCTGGCTGCGAATGGGCAAAAGGTGTGTGCAGTAACCGACCAGCGCGTCCCGCTGCTCCATCGAGCGCCCGGCCGTTGGCGTACCGATGACCAACTCACTCTGTCCAGTCAGCCGGTGCAAAAGGAGTCCAAAGGCGGACAGCAGGGTCATAAACAGCGTCGTCCCCTGAGCGCGGCTCAGCGCTTTGGTCTGAGAGAACAGTTCGGGCGAGAGTCGACTCGCGAACCGGGTTCCGCAGTACTGGGTTTCTGGTCGGTGCCTGCGGGAGGTTGGCAGCGTGGCGCGTTCGATGCCCGATTTGAACTGCTCCAGCCAGTAGGCCTCGTGAGCGGCCATCGTCGCGGAGTGACGCTCCTGCGATTGCCAGTCCAAAAACTCGCGATAGGGCCGGGCCGGCTTGAGCTGCACCGAGAGTCCCACACACTCAGCAGAATACAGAGCCGTCAACTCTTCCAACAGAATTCCGGTTGACCAGCCATCGGTGATGATGTGGTGCGCCGCCAGCGACACCAGGTGACTCGATTCCCCGAGCTTGACGAGGTGAACTCGCAGCAAGGGGCGATCGAGCGGAAGCGGGGTGGCTGCAGCCTGCGCCAGCCACTCCGCCACCACGTCATCCATGGCGCGTCCGTGCTCCCCGCTCAGGTCACTTCGCTCGATGGTGAATGGGAGTCTCGCGTGGACGATTTGCAGAGGCTGGTGAAGGTCGACGGTGGTCCGCAACGCTTCATGGCGAACCACCAGGGTCTGGACCGCACGCTCCAGGGCCTTCCCATTGAGCGGCCCTTGCAGGCGGAAGTTGACGATTATCTGCCAGTCTGGTGATTGCGCCCCCGCCCGTTGGCTTAACGTCCACAGCGCATGCTGTTCCTCACCGAGCGGCATCGTGCGGTCGGCGTCGGTGGTCGATGCCGGTCTTTGAGCCGTCGTCTGCTTGCCCCCAGATTTCGACAAAAAGCCACCAACCTGCATATCGGCGATGCTGTCCTGAATCGCCGCAACCATTTTTGCGATATCTTCATCGGTATGTGCGACCGAGAGATAACAAGTCCGCCCCTCCCACACGTACATACCTTTGGAGATTAAGTGATAATAGAACAGATCCATTTCCAGGGGCTGGTACAGGTAGCTGATGTTGTTCTTCCACGTAAAACGGAAGAGCGAACCGAAGTGTGCCATCTCGATCGGCACCTGCTCCTGCGCAAAGAAAGCATTCACCGTCTCGACGAACCGCCGCGTCCGCTCGTTCAGTGCCTCCTGCAGCGCCTCGCCCTCTTCTAAGATCCGTTGCAACACGGCGCGAGTGGCCGCCATCGCCAACGGATGCTTCTCAAAGGTACTGGCGGCAAACGTCGGCTCGATGGCTGTTTCGGGCGCACTATCATATCTCCATAGTGCACTATCCAGGTGATCCATATAGGCATGTTTTCCGGCCACCACACCCAGCGGCATGCCGCCGCCAATCACCTTTCCATAGGAGGCGATATCTGCAGAAATACCAAAGACTGCTTGGGCGCCACCGGGATGGATGCGAAAGCCCGTAATGACCTCGTCGAAGATCAAGGGCACGTTGAGCTCCGACGCTAGCTGGCGCAGTTGTAGCAAAAATTCGCGCGGCTGCAATCCGGGGTTTCGACTCTGCACCGGTTCGACGAGGATTCCCGCCAGTTCGTGGGCATGCGCCCGGATGGTGTCGAGTGACTTGCGATCGTTGTTCGGCAGCACCAGCGCATCCCCAACCGCTCGCGGGGAGACCCCTGGTGCCATCGGCTGGGACGCGAGCGGCTCGCTGCTCGGCCCCGCCACGGCCAACATTCCGTCCGATTGACCATGATAGGAGCCCGTAAACATCACGAAGCGGGAGCGACCGGTAGCGGCCCGTGCCAAGCGCAGGGCCGTGCGTACCGCGCCAGTGCCGGACGTGGTGAACTTTACGCGCTCCATGCCGGTCAGCTTGCAAATCAGCTCAGCCACCTCGAGACCCATCCGCAGATCGGGCCCGACGTCAAACGACTGCTGAAGCTGCGCTTTGATGGCCTCTTGGATGAAGGATGCACTGTGCCCGAAGAGCAGGGAACCGTATCCCATACAAGTATCGACATAGCTGTTTCCATCTATATCGACAAAGCAGCCGCCATTGCCACGTTCGGCGACAATCGGGTAGTTGATATCCCAGGTCTCGGGACGCAGCACCCGCCGAGAGCGACCGTCATCCAGCACTGGACGAGCGGCCTGCGCATGCTGCTTCGAGGTACGGGTGCGCTCTGCGTAGCGTCGCATGAAGGCATCGAGATACTGCTGCTGCTCCGCCGTCAACTTGCGCGCAATCAGCTTCGTCGGAGCCACAGGTTTAGCATCCTGTCCGGGAGGGACCGCTGCGACTGAACGAGCGCTTGGGCCCGCGCCGTATTGCGTCGGGACGGTGGCTACCTGCACGCTGGCATCGCCCCGCAAGACGGCCAACTGATTGCTGATAATATTTTGCACCAGCAGCAGTTGTTCGGACATCACCCGCTCCAGGGCACTTGCGCTGCTGGGTGGCAGATGATGATCCACAGTGGGGCTCGGAACAGGCGCAGTGTGAACGGCAACAGTGGTGCTTCCAGTCGACACTTTAGCCGCCGCAGCCCCTTCCGCGGCGACCTGCGTGCTCAAAAAGGCAGCGAGCAGGTCAATAGAGCCTAGCTCGTCGAAGAGCTGATGAACCCCGACCTCGATGCTGTACCGCCGTTGGATGGACTCGGCCAGACTGGACAGCAGCAAGGAGTCGGCACCCATTTCGACAAAGGTTACGTCGGTTTCGACCGCAGCAGGCGAGAGATTCAAGAGGCCAGCGACTGCTTCTGTCAAATAGGCAACCAACTGTGACTGATGGCTGGCGTCGGCTTTGATGATATGATTAGGCATGGAAGGAGGCTCCTTGATGGCAATCCAGTGTTCCTGTCTCTGAAATGGATAGGTAGGCAAGTCAATCTTATGACGATTGAATTCGCGTTCAAATCCAAGCCAATCGACGGGGCTATTTTGTATGTACAGCTCGCTGAGCGATGAGAGCATTTGCTGCGTCTCTCCATGCCCCGGCCGAAGGCTGGGCAGCCAGGTGCCCGCGATCGGCTCTCGATCAGACGCTTGCGAGGCGCACTGCTGATAGCAGGTTCGTCCCAGGCCGAGCAGCGTCGGTTTCGGCCCCATTTCCACAAGTTGGGTCACGCCCTGCTGATAGAGCGCGGCCATCCCTTCGGCAAAACGCACCGGTTCACGCGCGTGGCGGACCCAGTATGCTGGGGTCGCAATGGCCGCGGTTGCGGGCAGCCCCGTCAGGTTCGAGATCAACATCAGCCGGGGCGCAGAATAGGACACGGCAGAGGCGACCTTCCGAAACTCCTCCAGCATTGGGTCCATCAACGGCGAGTGAAACGCGTGCGACACGGTCAGCATGCGGGTCTTCAGCCCGTGCGCGGTCAGCGTCTCCACAAGTCGCCAGATAGACTCCTGTCCGCCGGATAGCACGAGGTTCTTCGGACCGTTGACGGCGGCCAGTGCAACGTCTTGACGATATGGCGCAATCAGGGCTGCGACCTGTCCCTCATCGGCCATCACCGACACCATCGAGCCGGGCACGCAGCGCGTCTGCATGAGTCGACCACGCGCCGCACTGAGCTTCAGTCCATCTTCCAGCGTCAGCACGCCCGCGACACAAGCTGCGACCAGCTCGCCGATGCTGTGGCCCATGACAACGTCCGGCTGGATACCCCAGGACTGCCATAGCGCGGACAGCGCATGCTCTAGCGCAAAGAGCGCCGGCTGGGTATAGGCGGTCTGATCCAGCAGGGAAACAGCGTCGGAGCCGGGCTTGTCAAAGAGCAGCGGCAACAGGGGGCGATCGAGCCAAGGTCGCAGGATTTCTGCGGACTGATCGAGCTGTCGTCGGAAGGCCGGCTGGGTTTGGTACAGCTCAGCCCCCATGCCTGCCACCTGCGAACCCTGGCCGGTAAAGAGAAACGCCGTCTTGGGACGATTTCCGCGCGGGATGCGCCCATGGAACAGCTCGGGTGCCTCTTGTTTCGTACAGAAGGCAGAGAGCTTCGCCTCGAGATCGGCACAGTCTTTCGCAACCACAGCCAGCCGGTGACGAAAGTGGGCCCGCCCGCCATTGGCCGAATAGCAGAGGTCTGCGAGCGGCACCGAGGTCTTTGCGATCGCTACGTATCGCTGGGCAAGCTGCCTCAGCGCCTCTTCGCTCTTCGCACTCAGCGTCAGTAGGTGGAGTGGTCTCTCCATCGCCGGAGCCGCGTCCGTCGGCTGCACTCGGTGGCTCTTCACCGGCGGTGACTCCAAAACCATGTGGGCATTGGTGCCGCTGAAGCCAAAAGAGCTAACCCCGGCGATGCGCCGCCCCTGACCCGGCCACGGCATACGCTCCGTCGCAACGCGCACCGGCAGCTCATTCCAGGGGATGTGGGGATTGGGCGTCTCGAAATGGAGGCTCTTGGGAATCTCTCCATGCTGCAAAGCGAGGACGGTCTTGATCAGACCGGCGATACCGGCGCCCGGCTCGAGGTGGCCGATGTTGGTTTTCACGGTTCCAATAAGGAGCGGGGTCTTGCGGTCGCCAAAGGCGGCACCCAGTGCATTCACCTCGATCGGATCACCGAGTGGAGTTCCCGTTCCATGGGCTTCGACATAGCCGACTTCGGAGGGCTGGACATCCCCGTTCTTGAGTGCCTGACGGATGACATCCTGCTGCGCAAGGCCGTTCGGCGCCGTCAACCCGTTGGTGCGCCCATCCTGATTGACCGCGCTGCCTCGGATCACCGCCAGAATGCGGTCGCCATCGGCTTTTGCCAACGACAAGCGCTTGAGCACAACCATGCCGCACCCCTCGCCGCGAACATAGCCGTTGGCACTGGCATCGAATGTGTGGCAGCGACCGTCCGCAGACAGCATCTTGGCGCGGCACTGCGCGATGTAAGCCTGCGGCGTTAGCATCAGCGTGACCCCACCGGCCAGGGCCAGATCACACTCACCATTGCGCAGGCTCATCACAGCCAGGTGGGTTGCAACCAACGAAGAGGAGCACGCGGTATCCACCACCAAGCTCGGTCCCCTGAGCCCGAGCAGATAGGACAAGCGACCGCTCGCGACGCAGTGAGCGTTGCCGGTCAGCATGTACAAGTCGGTGCGCTCCGGAGCGTTCTGCTGCAGCATCTGTAGATAGTCGCTGGTTCCCATCCCGATGAAGACGCCGGTCGCGCTGTCGGTGAGCCGCTCTGGATTCAGCCCCGCGTGCTCCAGGGACTCCCACGCGACTTCGAGAATCAGACGCTGCTGAGGGTCGAGGCTGTCAGCTTCTTGTGAGGAGATGCCAAAGAAGGCGGCATCAAAGGCGGCAGGACGCTCGATGAAACCACCATGCCGCGTGTACATCTTGCCATTGGCTTCGGGTCGAGGATCGTAGTACGCATCGACGTTCCAGCGGCTGCTTGGTACTTCCTGAATGGCATCCCGTCCGTCTTGCAGGAGTTGCCAGAACGCCGCCGGACCATCGGCCCCCGGAAAGCGACAGCCCAGACCGATCACAGCAATGGGCTCTCGGCTGGCTTGCCGGGCCGACTCCAGCTCTCCCCGCAGATTCTGAATCGCCAGCAGCGCGCGTTTTAGTCGAACCTCGTTGTCAGTGCTCATTTCGAAGGCTCTTCCGTCCAGTAGCCACTCAGCTCGCTCAGCTCTTGGTCGAGCAGGTCACCAACCGCTTGTTCCGACAGGTCATCGATCGGACCGGCCTGCTCCACCGCGACACGTCCAGCCGCAGCTCCTCGCCTATCGGCATCAGGTCTGTCGTCTCCCCTCTTGATGGTTGCGGAGTCGAGGAGCTGGGCCAGGTACCCACACAAGCCCTCGATGCTGGGATAGTTGAAGGCCACCGTAGCGGACAACTGCAACTCCAGACTTCGCTGTAGCCGATTCCGCAGCTCGACCGTCATCAGCGAGTCCATGCCAAGGGCGGAAAAAACCATCTGGTCTTCGATGGTCTCCGCCGAGCGAAAGCCCAAAACCTGCGCGACCTGTGTTCGGACATGCTCGCAGAGTAGGACGAGCTGCGTACCGGCAGGCACCTCGACGAGCCGCTGGCGGAAACTCCTTTCCCGCACCACGGGAGGCGAGGCCGGCTCAACCAGGAGCTCGATGAACGGCGACTCCACACCAACCGGATGGAAGTCCGGCACCACGGCGACCTGCGACCGCTGCTGGTGAAGCAGCTTCGCAAACAGTTCGCGCCCCTGCTTCGGGGGAATCATCGACATGCCGTGCTGCAAGATACGAGGCGTGCGCAGCGTCATGCCTTCTGCTGCCCAGACACCCCAGTTGATGCTCAATCCTGGCAAACCCAGGGCGCGTCGATGATGGGCCAGGGCATCCATGAACGCATTCGCGGCGGCGTAGTTACCCTGCCCGGGAACCCCCAGCACCGACGACATAGAGGAGAAGCAGACAAAGAAGTCGAGTTCCAGGTTCCGGGTCAGCGTATGGAGCAGCCAACTCCCGGTCACCTTCGAGGCCATGACCGATTCGAAGCGCTCCCAGGTCTGGAGCAGCGTAATGCCATCGGCCAGAGTACCCGCCGAATGAACAACACCACGGAGCGGCGATGGCCCGCTGGTGAGCCGGCCAAGCAACTGCGTCATGCCAACCTCATCGGCGACATCGACCTGTTCGACCTGTACGTCGACGCCCATCGCCCGTAGCTGGTTCACGTTTGACTGTTGCGTGGCAGTCGAGACGCCCTGGCGACCGGTCAACACCAACCGACGCGCCCCTTCTTCGGCAAGCTGACGGGCAATGTGCAGCCCTAGACCCCCCAAGCCGCCGGTAATCAGGTACGTCGCAGCCTGGTCAATGTTCCACGCAGCTTGGGAAACCGCTGGGGGGCCTAGTGAGCGGACCAGGCGCGCCACCATTCGTTTTCCTGCACGGTAGGCCACCTGCTCGCCGCAGGGTGGGGCCAGCAGCTCCGAAAGGAGTCCTGCCACCTCATGCTGATGGTCCATGTCCTCGTCCGCTGACAGATCCAGCAGCCCACCCCACAAATCGGGATGCTCCAAGGACAGCACACGACCCAAGCCCCAGAGCGGGGCCTGCGTGATGTGAAGACCTCGTCGAGAGGGCTGTGGCTCGATCGCGTGCACACCACGGGTGACCACCCAGATCCGTGGCAGCGCTCCTGCGACATCCGCGTCATCACGCAGCAGCGCCTGCACCAAATGAATGAGCGCCCCGCAGCCCAACCGCTGTGCCTGGACCAACTGAGACAGCGGCAGATCCTCGGCGCTGGGTAGGTCCAAGCTCCACAGATCGACCACCGCACGGAAGGCTAGTTGGGTACCAGCGCTATGAAGGGCTTGGTCCACCACCGCAGACAGGGCTTGGGGATCGCACGGGTCCACCGTCCCGCTGGCATCGGACTTCTCCCCAGGAGCACAGGCATACACCACCTGCACCACATGGCCGGCGCGGGTCAGCTCGCGAGCCAACAAATCGCCGACACCACCGCGATCGGCCAGAATGAGCCACCGTCCCGGTTCATCTGAAGGCAGGGCCTGAGCAGCGGGCGCTGCTTTCCAGCTCACTTCATGCAGCCAGGTCTCTGCGGCGCTCGTGCACTGCTCGGATTGATACGATTCAACCAGGGTCTGCAAAAGGCCGGGCAGAAGGCCCAACTCCGGATCGGAAAAGCGACCGCCGCTTCGCAGTCGCTGGGTCAGCTCGGGAATGTTGCCGAGCTCCAGCAAATGAGCCAACGAGGAAGGATCTCTTGGCCTGGGCGGCTTACCGATACCGACCTGAGCGGCGGCTGGTTCACCCCCCTCAAACCAGCAGTGCTGTCGCTGAAAGGGATAGGTCGGCAGCGGGACGCTTCGGCGTGGAAGGTCGCGGTCAAACTCGCTCCAGTTGATCTCGACACCATGAACGTAGAGTTGGCCCAGGCTCTCCAGAACCTGCTGCCACGGCCCACGGCTGTCGCGTAGACTCGGAAGCAGAATGGGCTGCCAGCGGCTCTTCTGTGCAGAGTAGACCCCGTCGCTCTCACCGAGGGACTGTTCCAGCATACCGAGCAGCGTTGGCTGCGGGCCTATCTCAAGGCATAGCGTGACGCCCTGAGCTGCCATGGCATCGAGTCCTGCGGCAAAGCGGACCGTGCTCCGCAGGTGTCGACGCCAATATCTGGGGTCGGTGAGTTCGTCGGTGACGAGCTCTCCGGTCATGCTCGAAATCACCTTCCGTTGCGGCGCAGACAGAGGCACCTGGCGGACGGCGGCTTCGAACTCATCTAGCACCGGGTCGAGCATGGGGGAATGCGCAGCCACGGGAATCGCTAGCTTCCGTATCGTGAAGCCCGCAGCGCCAATCCGCTCCGCCACCTCGCTCGTCTGCGCCTCGTTTCCCGAGATCACGACGCTCTTGGGTCCATTGATCGCCGCGATCGTGACTGCCTCACAGCTCGCCAGAAACGGAGCCAGCTCGTCGGCAGATGCGATCACGGAGAACATCATCCCTGCGGCCCGCTCCATGAGCTGTCCGCGAAGTGTGACCAGCCGCAGACCATCCTCCAGACGCAGGACGCCCGCTGCGTAGGCTGCAGCGAAGTCGCCCAGGCTGTGTCCCAATACGACGTCGGGCTCGATCCCCCAGGCACGCCACAACTCGACCAGCGCACACTCGATGGCGAAGTTCACCGCCTGGCCGCAGTGATGCGAGGCGAGCAGGTCTTTGTGCGCAGTGCCACTGGCCGGATAGATAAGATCGAGCAGCGACCGTCCGACTTGCTCCAGAAAGCTCGCTTCGCATCGATCGAGCACCTGTCGGAAGGCTGGCTGCGTCGAGTACAGCTCTTGTCCCATGCCAGCGTATTGCGAGCCCTGGCCGGTAAACAGGAAGGCGAGCTTGGGACGGCCACTTGTTGAAACCTGGCCGATGGCGATGGAGGGGTCGCCAGAAGAGTCCGCTAGCTGAGCAGTCATCGCCTCGGCGGCCACGGCTACCGAGTTCGCCACGATGCTCATTCGGTGCGGAAAGTGAGACCGACCCGTGTGCGAGGTGGAGCAGACCGCCGCCCAAGCGAGCGCGGGCTGCGCCTTGAAACAGTGAACATAGCGTTCGCAGAGCGCACGCAAAGCCGCTTCGCTCTTCGCGCTCAGCGTAAGCAGATCCCAAGGCCGTTCGCCTCTGGCCGCCGCGACCGCAGATCCGGAGGGTTCGGTAGTGCCAGCTTCAAGCAGAACATGGACATTGGTCCCACTGACCCCGATGGAGCTCACCCCAGCTACACGCTTACGCTCCGCTGGCCAGCGCATGCGCTCCGTCGGAACTTGGACTGCTAGCTCATCCCACGGAATGTGTGGATTGGGGGTCTTAAAATGCAGGTTCGGTGGAATCTCCTCGTGCTGCAGGCTAAGGACCGTCTTGATCACGCCTGCGATACCTGCCGCCGACTCCAGATGACCAATGTTGGTCTTCACGGTGCCGACATAGATGGGAGCCTCTCGCTGAGTGCCCATGACCGCCCCAATGGCCCGGATCTCGATTGGATCTCCCAGTGAGGTGCCGGTCCCGTGCGCCTCCACGTAGGTGACGTCCGAAGGCTCCAGAGCCGCCTGGGCCAGGGCTTGGCGAAGGACCGCCTGCTGGGCAAGCCCGTTTGGCACCGTGAAGCCGCTGCTCTGGCCGTTTTGGTTCGCCGCCGAGCCACGAATGACCGCCAAGATCGTTTTCCCGCTGGCGCGTGCATCGGACAGACGCTGAAGGACGATGACGCCGCAGCCCTCGCCTCGCACATAGCCATCAGCAGCCGCATCAAAGGACTTGCACCGTCCGTCGGGTGCCAAGGTGTGAGCCCGTGAGCCAGCAACCAGTCCGTCGGGCAACAAGACCAGGTTGACTCCACCGGCCAGCGCCATGCTGCATTCGCCGTTGCGCAGGCTCTGACAGGCCAGGTGCAGCGCCATCAGCGAGGACGAACAGGCCGTGTCGACCGCCAGAGCCGGACCTTGCAGACCGTACGTGTAAGACAGTCGCCCGGCCGCAGCATTGAGATTATTGCCTGTAATATGGTGAAGTCCGATTTGCGACAGATCTCCATTCTTCGTCAATAAACGCGCATAGTCGCTCATTGTAATGCCAATGAAGACGCCGGTTGCCGTACCACGTAACGAGCCAGGCACGATGGAGGCATTTTCTAGCGCCTCCCAACTGACTTCTAGGAGCAGTCGATGCTGCGGATCCATCCACTGCGCTTCACGGGGAGAAATGCCGAAAAAGCTTGGATCGAACCGATCTACGTCTGCAATGAAGCCACCGCTGCGCGTATAACACTTTCCCGGCACATCGCGATTTGGATCGTAATATAAATCAATATCCCATCTCGATGTTGGCACTTCGCTGATGGCATCCACTCCGTTTCGCAAGAGATCCCAGTAGGCATCCAGCGAAGGCGCACCGGGAAAGCGACAGCTCATGCCAACGATCGCGATCGGCTCCTTGAGCTGTGCCAGCTTGGCCCGTGCCTCCTTGAGAGCCACAAGGGTCTGTTGCAACACAGCAGTCGGGTTCGCCCGTTCTATTTTTGCAGTCATTTTGGCTCTATTTCAGTAGGCGCTGGATCTCAGCCAGCTCTTGCTGAATCAAGGTCTCGATATCATCGCTCTGATCGGTTTCTGCTGTTTCCATCTGGTCCATACCCAAGGCCAGATCAATTTTGGCAGATGGCGCAGAGAGCGGCATTTCCTGCTCCCCAAGAATGCGCTGTAACAGATAGACCGCGAGGTTTTCGATATTGGCATAATCAAATGCCAGCGTGGTTGGTAAGCTCAATCCCAATTTCGCTTTTAGCCGCCCGACCAGCTCGACCATCATCAGTGAATCGAGGCCCAGATCCGAAAAGCCAAGCCGGATATCGAGCCTTCGGGTCTCCCCTAAGACCTGGCCGACTTCTTGTTGCAGTAGCGTCGTCACCACGCCCAGCCGTTCACCCGCTGGCGTCGCCGCGAGCACCGGCAGCAGTGTAGCCGGCGCACGGGTTAGCGGAGTGGCGGCAGCGCTCGCAGGCTGTCGGGGCAGTTCCTGGAGGAGCGGACGGGGACCGCGCACTTCGTAAATCTCACGGAAACGGCTCCAGTCCATGTTGGCGGCGATCAGTTGAGGCCCCTGGCAGGTGAGCACCTGCTGAAAGGCAGAGAAGGCCCGGTCGAGCCCCAGATCCCCCATGCCGATCTTCGTCAACCACTGAAAGTACTCATCGGTCGCCATTCGCTCCCCAGCGACGGTTCCCCAGTTGATGGTCACTGCGGGCAAGCCCAGGTGCCGCCGGTAAGAAGCAAAGCCATCGAGGAACTGGTTGGCCGCTGCGTAGTGGCCTTGTCCCTTGGCACCCCAGACTGATCCTGCCGAAGAAAAGCTTACGAAGAAGTCGAGCGGTAGCTGTTTCGTCAGCTCATGCAGCACCCAGGCCCCGACGAGCTTGGGTCGCAACATCGCAGCAAGCTCGTGCGGCTGCATGGCCTGGAGGGTCTGATAAATCGTGATCCCTGCCGCATGCACGATGCCCGCAAGAGGCGGCATGGTGGTTCGGACGGTCTCCAGGCAGCGGGCCATCTCGGTCGCGCTTGCAACATCCGCAGAAACCGCCAGCACCTGCGCGCCAGCCGCCTGAAGCTTGTGTACGGTCGCTTCATGCCCTGCCACATGGCGACCGACCAGCACCAGATGACGCGCCGCACCGCTTGCGACCATCCGTTCTGCAAAAGCTCGCCCGAGGAAACCGAAACCACCGGTCAACAGATAGGTCCGGTCGGGACGAAAGCGCATCGACTGTGTCGTGGTCGCCTGATAGCGAACCAGACGCGGCACGAACACCTTCCCACTCCGCACGGCGACCTGATCTTCCGCACTGCGCGCAGTGAGGACCGACAGCAGGCGTTCGGCCTCGTCTGCTTCAGGGGACGCGGGCAAGTCGATAAGCCCGCCCCAGATCTCTTTGTGCTCCAGCGCGATGACCTTGCCGAGCCCCCACAGTGGTGCCAGCGCCAGGCCACCGAGCGCATCTTCCGCAGCCACCGCCACCGCTCCACGGGTCACCATCCACAAAGCCGGAGTGCTGTCGCGGAGTCCCAGCAGTCGCTGGACCAGCGCAAGTGAGCGCTGGCAGTGACGCAAGGTCTCGGACTCCATCGCCGCGCTCGACATCGTTTCGGGCGAGCCACCGTCCAGTTCTACTAGGTCGACCACCCCGGACAATGGAGCAGACTCCGCTTCAGCAACGACCGCGTCGAGACCATCCTCTGAACCCAGCAGCCGACAGTCGTGGCCGCGTGCGCGCAGACCCGCCGCCAGTTGTTGCCCCACGCCGCTCCCATCCCCGAGGATCAACCAGCGTTCAGGGGGGCTCGCTGCCACCGCTAGTCGAGGACTAGAGGTCGCGGAGCTGCGCGCCAACATGACCGCCTGGGTGCCTCCGTCCGGCACCAGCAGAGTGGGTTGAACGAAACCGTTCCTTTCCAGCACAGCCCGCCACGCCTCGGGATCGAGTAGCGGATAGTCGGGACGCAGCCCCGCATCCGCAAAGCGCCACCAGCCGGTGGTCAAACCGTAGGTCACATCCAGCCAGGGGCGGGCCGAAGTCCCCTCGATCAGGACCAGCATCCCGTCCGGGGCCAGCATCGCCCGGACATTCGCCAGCGTCTGCGCCAGATCCCGCGTCGCATGAAGCACGTTGGCCGCCAGGACAATATCGAACGAACCGTGCAACTGCGGAGAAATCGGCTTTTCAATATCTAACGACTGATACTGAACAAATGGAAAATCATGGAATCGAGCCTTCGCTTTGTTGATAAAAAACGGAGAGATATCTGTAAATACATAATCTACGGGATGCCCATGCAGCAGGGGCAAGATACCGGCCGTCGTTCCGCCACTGCCGGCACCTACTTCCAGCACCCGCAGACGTCTTCCCAGGGGCAGCGCGGCCAGCACCATCGCCACCGCTTGTTGCGCCAACGCGTTGACCAACTGGGACTCCGGAGAGACGCTGTACAGTGGCGCGGCTCCGCTGGCATCACCATCGGGAAAGAGCAGTGTCAGGGGGTCACAGCGGCCCGTCACCACCTCCGCCAGTCGTTCCCCACAACGAAGCAGGAGCTGCGCTTCGTACTGCACCAGGGAATCGTTCGCCCTAGGTGAAGGAGACAGCCCTGCTGGTTCGATGGCCTGCGTTTGGGCGGAAACCGTGTGTAGCCAGTGCACGAACAGTCGTTGATAGGCGGGCACGACGCCCAGCCGCGATCCCAGTACCGATAGATCCTGCGAGGGCACGGACGTAAGCGCCCCGAGCTGCTCCAGAGCGCGCCGCATGTACGTCAGGCTGAGCGCATCGAGCGCGGCCATCTCTGCTTGATAGCGCCGTGACCGGGCATCTTGCGCAAAAGCAGCGAGGAGCGGCCCGGCACGCAGCGTTTCCGCAACGTCCCAAGGTGCAGCCATCTTCCCACTGCCAAGCCCAGCGGAGGGGCGCCAGATCAGTTCGTAGAGATCGCCGCCCGTGGCAGCGGTCGCGGAAGAGTCCGATCGTGCATCGATGGCATCCTGCGGGAGCGAGCTTGGGGGACTCACCATGTCCTGCGCCGGCTCTGCATCGATCCAGTAGCGCGTGCGCTGGAAGGGATAGGTAGGCACGACCACTTTGCGACGAGAAACGTCCCCGTACAGAGCACTCCAGTTGAGGTCTACTCCGTGGACATATAGCTCGGCGACACTCTCCAACAGCTGCTGCCAGTCGGGGCGCTTGTCGCGCAAACTCGGCAGGAGGACCGGCGATGGGAGCACGCTTCCTTCTACGCACTGTCCAACGATTCCTAGGAGCGTGGGCTTCGGGCCGATCTCGATGCAGAAATCGATACCTTGCTGAGATAGCGTTGTAACTCCGTCGGCAAAGCGCACGGGGTTGCGCAGGTGATCCCGCCAATAGCTGGGATGGGTCAGCGCGCTGGTCACCAGGCCCCCGGTCATGCTCGATATCACGGCCACCGTTGGCGTTCGAAGCGTCACTCTCCGCACCGCTGTTTCGAAGCGATGGAGAACCGGGTCGAGCAGAGACGAATGTGCGGGAACCGGAATCGTCAAGATCTGGTTCTTGAAGCCAGCCTGCGTCAGCTCAAGGGCCAGTTGAGTGATGCTGGTGGTCGTCCCTGATAGCACGATGCTTTTCGGAGCATTCACGACGGCTACGGACACATCGGGATAGCGGGCAGCCAGCGGAGACACGTCCTGAGCCGAGGCAATCGCCGACACCATCGCGCCGTGGGCCAGCTCCATCAGTCGTCCGCGCTCCGTCACCAGTTGGAGTCCCTCTTCAAGGCTGAGAACGCCCGCTGCATAGGCCGCAGCGAAGTCTCCCAGGCTATGACCTAACACCAGATCGGGCTCGATACCCCACGAGCGCCAGAGGGTGACCAACGCGCATTCAATCGCAAAGTTGGCTGTGAGCCCGCAGGTATGGGAATCGAGCAGAGCCCTCTCGACACTCGGTTCGCGTGGATATAGCAGTGCCGTCAGCGACCGCCCCATGTACCGTCGCAGCAACTGATCACAGGCGTCTATCGTCTGGCGGAACAGGGAGTGGGTTTCATACAGTTCGCGTCCCATTCCCAGGTATTGAGACCCCTGTCCGGTAAACAAAAAGGCGATCCGGGGTCGCCGCTTACCCGTCGAGCTGGGTAGTGCTCGCGGCTCTGTGGCGGCCTCATCCCGCAGGGCTTGCAGTTGCGCTACGGCCTGTTTCTTGTCTGCCGCCACGATTGCAGCGCGATGGGAAAAGTGTGTTCGTCCAACCCCGACGGTAAAGCAGATGTCCGCCCACTCGTCCGGCGCACCGGGTAAAAAATCAACGTAGCGGGAGGCGAGCTCGGTCAATGCCTCGCTGCTCTTGGCGCTGATTGGAAGCAAGTGCAGCGGACGGGCAGCAGTCCCTGGAGCCGGTCGGGAGGGAAGCGGCGGCGGTGCTTCCTCCACGATGACGTGCGCATTGGTGCCGCCAATGCCAAAGGAGCTGACTCCGGCACGCCGTCGCGCCCCGACCGCTCCTTGGGGAGGTAGCCATTTCGTGAGCCGGTGATTGACATAAAAAGGACTGTCGGCCAGCCCGAGCTGCGGATTTGCCGAGGAGAAATGCAGGCTGGGGGGCAGCTCTCGATGGCACAGCGCCAGCACGGTCTTGATCAGTCCAGCCAGGCCCGCGGCATTCTCCAAGTGTCCGATGTTGGTCTTGAGCGAGCCGATGGCGCAGTGATTCCGTTTGCCCTGGGAGTTCCCAAAGGCACGCTTGAGGGCCGCGATCTCAATGGGATCACCGAGCGGCGTACCAGTGCCGTGCGTCTCGATATACGTAATCGATTCAGGATCGACATCCGCGACCCCGAGTGCCTCGGCAATTACGTTGGCCTGCCCATCTTCGCTGGGCGCGGTATAGCCAATCTTGAGCGAGCCATCATTGTTTATCGCTGAGCCCTTGATGACGGCCAAGATGTTGTCGCGCTGGGCCAAGGCATCCCGCAGCCGCTTCATCACGATCATCGCGACGCCATTGCCTGCGACCGTGCCATGGGCCTGCGCATCGAACGCCCGGCAGTGGCCATCAGGAGAGAAGAGCGCGCCCTCTTCGTACAGATACCCGGTCTTCTGCGGCACGCGCAGGGTGACGGCCCCCGCCAAGGCAACGTCACACTCGCGACCAAGCAGGCTTTGACAGGCCAGATGGGTGGCAACGAGGCCCGTCGAACAGGCGGTCTGGACACTCACGCAGGGTCCGGTCAGGCCCAGTCGATAGGCGGCTTGACTGGCGAGATAGTCCTTGTCATTACCGATGAGCATCTGCAGCTTGTTCGCCGAACCGTCGAGCTTCTGCATCGTGGCGTAATAGCGAAGCAGGTAGCTCGATAAGCTGGACCCGGCATAGATGCCTATCGGGCCAGGGGCACGCGCTGGGTCGATGCCGGCACGCTCCAGGGCCTCCCATGCGCACTCCAGAAAGAGTCGCTGCTGAGGGTCCGTCAGCTCGGCTTGACGACGACTGAAGCCGAAGAACTCGGCGTCGAATAGGTCAATGTGCTCAACGACAAATCCGGAACGCACGTAGCCCGGCTGCGCAAAGCTGGCTGGCGCGATACCAGCAGCGCGCAGCTCCGCATCCGAAAAATGGCTCAGCGACTCGACACCACTGCGCAAGTTCTGCCAAAACGACTCCGGGTCGCTGGCACCGGGGAAGCGTAGCGCGATGCCGATGATCGCAACGTCCTGGTTCTCTTGCTCGCCGCTGTCGAAGAGATCGCTCATACAACTCTCACGGTTTCTGGAAGATCGCTCGGTGGACGCATTACGTGCGCGACCGGGCGAGTCGGCGGGCCTTGCCGCGATCCTGGTGTTGCTGCGTTTGGTCGACGACGGCGGACGCAGCCTTGGATGGCGTCAGCGACTGAGCGCCCAGTTGCTCAGCGAGAGCACGTATCGTCGGCAGCCGAAACATATCTGTGATCGACAGTCGTGCCTTCATCGCGTCCGGCAGCTTGTTGAAGATCTGAACGATGTGCAGGGATGACGCACCGAGGTCGAAGAAGTTCGTCGTCACCCCGCACTTGCTGAGATGGAGCGTCTGTCCCACGATCTCGCAGATCAGTCGCTCCACTTCACTTTCGGGCAGGACCGTCTTAGCGGACAGCGCGCCGGAGTCCTGCACTCGGGGAAGGAGGCTGCGATCCACTTTGCCATTGCTGGTCAGCGGCAGCCGCTCCAGCATCATGAAGTGGGTCGGAACCATATAGTCCGGCAGCCGCGAGCCCAGGTACTCGCGCAGCTCGGCGACAAGCTTCACCGGATCTTGCGAACGCCCTACGGACTGCACCAGTTCGACCCCCCATGCCGCTTGCTGTACGTCGCTGATGCCGCCGCCCACAAAGCTGTGGAGCAGAATCTGGTCGCCCGTCAACTGGAGCGCCGAAAACAAGCTCTCCTCATCGAATGCGCCAATCGGACAGAGACCAAGGTGCAGTCCGGGTGCATGCTCCATGAGCAGCTGGCCGATGTACCCCGCTTCCAGCAAGCAGAAGTCTCGCGCCAAATTGCCATAGAGTGGGGCAATCGCGGCCAACTGCCCCACCAGATAGATCGCAAATGCGGACGACTCCACCGCAGGACGATTGGCCGGCGCATGCAGCGCTGCGTTCATCGCATCGCCAGCGGACAGCCAGATCAACTGTCTGGCCACAGGCTGGTAGTAGTAGAAGCCAGGTGCCAGTCCCTCGATGCGACTCGCCCGGATTTGCACGTAGGTCTGCACCGGATAGAGGCTTCCAGCAGACGGATACAGGTACTTCGGCAGCGGACTTTCCGGCAGGGAAATCGGCGACAGCAAGCTCAGCAGCCCGCAGAAGTCGGCCCGCGCAATCGGGGCCTGTTGAAACTGCCGGTAACTCTGACGCGCCAGGTAGGTCTTGCGCCGTTCCTCATCGACCGGGCCCGCTCCAAGCTCGATCACGGTCGCACCTGGAATCGAGCGCAGCGCATGCTGCTTCAACTTGAATTCCAGCCGTTCCACCGGATCCTGGAGCACGCTGGCACCTTGCGCGTTGGGATGCGTCAGCAGACCGTCTGCCCGCTGGGACGGACCTGGGGTCTTGGCGGCGTCGGTGTCCTGCGATCTCGGCACCACGTAGGCCACGAGTTGTTTCTGCCCGCGTGCTTCGCCCACCGTCGAGACCACCGCCTGCTGCACCGCAGGATGCTGGGACAACTGATGCTCGATTTCACCCAGCTCGATCCGGTACCCGCTCACCTTGACTTGAAAGTCTTCGCGGCCCAAAAACTCAATCGAACCGTCGGGCAGATAGCGTCCTAAGTCGCCAGTTCTGTACAGTCGACAGCACTCCAAACCGCGCTCTCCTCCGGTAGGGAGCGGAGTCTCCACAAAGCGTTCCTCGGTCTTCTGCCGATCCTTCCAGTATCCCTGCGCCAGTCCGACCCCGCCGATGAACAGCTCCCCTGTCGTCCACACCGGACGAGGACGAAGATGTGGGTCGAGTACATGAAAGCTCTGATTGGAAAGGGGCTTGCCATAAGGAATGCTCTTCCAGCTCGGATCGATGTTCGCGATTCGGTGGTAGATCGACCAGATGGATGCCTCTGTTGCGCCGCCCAGACTGACGATTTCAGGAGCCACGGACCACACCGCTCGCACCTGTTCCGGCAGCTTCAGCGGAATCCAGTCGCCGCTCAGCAGCACAGTACGCAAACCATCGGGAACACGCGCCGGCGACTCCTGTAGGTACTCCACCATGAGCTGCATCAGCGCTGGCACCGTGTTCCACAACGTGACGCGGTGTTCGGCCATCTGCGCCGCCCAATGGGCCGGATCCTTGGGTCGGTCGGCATCCGGCAGAACCACGGCACCACCGACGGCTAACAGACCAAATATGTCATAGACAGATAGATCGAAGTTCAGCGCGGACAGCGCCAGGACTCGATCCTGTTCCGAGACCGCAAAGCGCCGATTGATATCCAGAATCGTATTGACCGCACCGCGATGGTCGATCATGACTCCCTTTGGGAGTCCAGTAGAGCCCGAAGTGTAGATCACATAGGCCAGGTCGGTTGGCTTCTGAATCGACGCAAGCGGCGGCAGCGGAGTGACTCCCACTCCTGCCAGGTCGACAGAAATCTTAGTCAGCGGACCCAGCGCCAGGAGCTTTGCTTGGAGTCGAGACTGGATGAGCGCAATGGTCACTTCCCCCTGATCGAGCAGATAGGACTGACGCTCTGCGGGGAGGCCGGGATCAATCGGCAAATAGGCGGCTCCCGCCATCAGGATGGCCTGCACCGCGACAAGCTGTTCCCAGCCCTTTTCCATGACCACAGCGACGAGCATGCCCGGTCGAGCCCCGAGCTGCCGCAGCTGATGAGCCAGTTCATTTGCACGCTGATACAGCTCCGCGTAGCTCAGCGTTCGTTCGGAGGTGATCACCGCCGGTCGGTCTCCAAACGCCTGCGCTTGCGTCGCAAAGAGCTCGTGCAGCAGCGCGTCAGCGATCGGTACGGCGGTCGCATTCACGGACTCCCGCTGGGCAAGCTGATGGTCCGGTACAAGCGTATGGGAGCAGCGATTCCACTCCTCCTTTGTGGTCGCCAGTCCGTGCAGCAATCGGCAGTAGGACGAAAACATGTCCTCGATCACAGCCTCGGGGAACAGCGCTTCCACGGCGTTCCAACTGATCACCAGTTGGCCGCTTTCTTCAATGACAACGAGGTCAATGAAGACCTGCGGCGCTTGACTGATCTCATACAACAGCTCGCCAAAAGGCCGGAATCCCACGCCCGTGCCATGGCCGAGACCACTTGTGAAGACCACCGGCATCAACGGACCCTCGGCGCGACTCCCAGATCGCTGCAACAGCTCGCGGATCACCTGCACCCCGCTAAAGGAGCGATGATCCATGTCTTCCCAGAGCTGCTTCTGAATCCGCCCGGCACGCTGCACAAAGGTCTCGGAAATCGACTGATCGACCTCCAACAGATTGATGAGCGTAAAGTCTCCGACGATTTCATTGATCTGGGGATGAACCGGGGGACGACTAAAGAGCGTCACATTGATCGTAAAGTGTTGCTTCTCACTCCACGTACCCAGAACCTGGGCATAGGCGGCCAGCAGCAGTGCATTGGGGGTCAGACCACTCTGACTCGTCCGCAGCTTCAGCGCCTGCCACAGCGACTCCTCGAAGCGATGGGTACGACGCACAAAGCGAGTCGGTCCTGCCGACTCTGGACGGATACGCAGTGGCAGCTTCGGAGCCGGAGGCAGCGACGCAAGTCGCCCCAACCAATAGGCACGTGACTGCTGATAGACAGGGCTGCTGGTGCGCAGTTGATCTGCAAGAACGCAGTCGCGGAAGGACAGCGTAAGCGCCGGCAGCTTCACGCCGGGATCGAGATAGCGAGTTCGCCACTCCTCCAGGATCATAAACACGCTGGCCATGTCGTAAAACAGAACGTCGATACCGATGTGCAGCCGCGTCCGTCCGTCATCCAGCAACATCGCCCGGATGTCGAACATCGTTGGGAAATCGTCGGGCAGGACTTGGTGCGACATCTCCTCGCGCAGGTGGAGGGTCTGGGCCAAAACCGCCTCCGCAGATTGGCCGCGCAGATCACAGATAGGAATCGAGTAGGGCGCTGCGGTCGAGCGAATCTGCTGCTCACCGGATGGCGTCACCAGCGCGCGCATCATCTCGTGACGGGCAATGACCTGCTGCCACGCCGTCTGAAGTCGTGTGAGGTCGAGGTCTGTACAGCCAAGCTCCAGATACACGTGGGTGCTGACATCACCGAGCGCCAGCGCTCCGTTTCTGCCAACCCAATAGGCGTGCTGAATATCGGTGAGCGGAAAGGGGGCGTGACGATCCTGCGGTGCTGGCACGATGACGGGCTGCACGACCGACGCTGCATCGGAGGTCTCCATCCACAGGAGAATCTCATCTGCGAACTCGCGCAGAAACTCCTCGACCTCGGGCCGGAGAACGGCATCGGCTCTGTGAATGAGCAGCGTTCCGCCCTCGGCTTGTAAGGTGACCCCTTGTGCCGTGAGCTCCTCGATAAACTGGGCGAAGCTCATGCCTGTCCCGCCACCGACTTCATTTTCTGTAGCTTCTTGTGAAGGCGAGCGAGCTTCTGCGCCTGGCCTGGGCTGTGCTCCTGGGCAACCAGGATCTCCGATAGCCCCGCTACGGTTGGATCTCCCAGGAAGCTACGAAACGGAATCTGGATTTGGAAGATGTGCTGAATCTTGGCAATCACCTCAGCAGCGAGCAGAGAGTGTCCACCTAGGTTCATGAAGGTTTCATGAATGCCAACGGCATCTCGACGCAGAACTCCGCACCAGATGGAAGACATCACCTCTTCGACATCGGAACGAGGCAGTGACTGAACGTCTGCAACCGGGGCCGGAATCGGGGACGACAGAGCGGAGAGAGCAGCCCGATCGACCTTCCCATTGGAGGTCAGCGGCATCGCTTCCAGCATCACGAACGAAGCGGGGATCATATAGAACGGCAGCCTGTCCTGTAGGTAGCTGCGGAGTTCGGAAGCGCTCTGTCCCGTCACAACATACGCGATGAGGCGCTTGTCTCCCGGCTGCTGCTCTTGGAGTACCACGGTGGCTGCGCGGACGTCGCGATGAGCAGCCAGGCAGGCCTCGATTTCCCCAAGCTCGATGCGAAAACCACGGACCTTGACTTGATGATCGGCGCGACCCAGAAAGATGATTTCTCGATCCGCGTGGGCACGGCAGATGTCTCCCGTTTTGTACAGCTTGCCGGGGCCAAAGGGGTTGTCGATGAATCGCTCGGCGGTCAACTCGGGTCGGTGCAGATAGCCAAGAGCCAGGCCGTCTCCGCCGATGTACAGCTCACCGCTCTCCCCGATTGGCACAGCGTGCAGGCTGCTATCCAGCAGATAGGCCGTGGTGTTCGCAAGCGGTTGCCCGATGGGTATCGTGACCGCCTCCATCTCGACCTGTGTCACCCGATGCCAGGTGCTAAAGGTGGTGCACTCGGTGGGTCCATAGACGTGCAGCAGTTCCTTGGGCGGCCCCGCAAGGAGAACTGTGCGTACCCACTTAGGGTCCACTTGCTCGCCACCGAACAGGACGACGCGCAGCGACTGAAAGATCGTTGGATTCTGCGACACTAGCTGGTTAAACAGCGCGGTGGTAACAAAGAGAATGCTGATGTGCTGTTCGAGCAGTGCTTTCGTCAGCAACTCCGCAGAGAGCAGGGTTTCCTTGGGGATGCCGACGAGGCAGGCACCATGTAGGAGCGCCCCCCAGACCTCGAACGTGATCGCATCAAACGAGCTGTTCGACGCCTGCGCGATTCGGTCCGCTGCGGTGAGCTGGACGTAATTGGTCTGTAGCACCAGGCGGTGAATCGCCCGCTGCGGAACCACCACTCCCTTCGGCTTTCCCGTCGATCCGGAGGTGTAAACCGCATAAGCAATTTGCTGCGGGCGGGCCGACGGCTGCGGATTTCCGGAACTCGACAGATGGATCGTCTGCCAGTCCGCGTCCAGATAGACGACCTTCCGTCCCTCCCACTCGGTCGGGTTCGCGATGCTTTCCCGATGTGCCAGGATGGTGCTCATGCCCGCGTCACGGACCATCAGTTGCAGGCGGGACGGCGGATAGGAGGGATCGAGCGGCACGTAGGCAGCTCCCGCCTTGAGGATGCCGAGCATGGCCACCACCAGGTCCAGCGAGCGCTCCATACAGATTCCGACAAAGCAATCCGTCGTCGTCGCTGAGCCCTGCCCCTGAGTGCCAACCAGTCCGTGGGAAAGTAGATGGTTGGCAAGCTGGTTCGCCCGGTCGTTCAGCTCTTGATACGTCAGGGTCTGCGTCCCAAAGACCACCGCAGTCGCCAAAGGCCTGCGGGCCACCTGTTCTTCGAAGATCTGGGCCGTGGTCTTGTCTACCGGATAGGCGCTGCCGGTATCGGTCCACACACTCAGGCTCGGCGCCCCCCGGTCGTCTGCCTCCACCACCGATGGGGCTGGCACCTCCGCTGTTCCAACATCCGCAGTTGTCGCTGTCGTTCGAGCATCGGCAGCATTGTTGCCAAGCGTTTGGGAATAGCGCCTATACGTCTGGAGATTGTCTCCATTGATCAGGTCCGGTGCCGTCCAGCCATCCAGGTCATAGTCGGCCATGCACGAATCGACAAACGACTTCAGTCCGTTTACGAGTCCGTTGTCCATCCCTTCAAACAAAGGATGCATGCGCACGACTTCATGGTTGCCGAAGTTATTGCGCTCATACAGCTCGTTCCGCCCAGCAAACTCAGTGCCTATGGCATCCCATAGCATCTTCATGAGCTTGATGCGCTCGACCGCACTCCCATCGCCGGTAGAGCTGCGCATGTACTTGTCCAGATAAGGTCGAAGCTCGGGTGTTTTGAAGTCCTGCGCGCTAGAGGGTTGGAAAATGAGCCCGCTCGCGATGATGTTCTGCACGATCTCGCGAATCTTCGGATAGGCCGTGGACATCATCATCCGGAAGGCCATCATGTGATCGAGATTCGGAATCACCGCGCCATGGTGCGGGGTCACAGTGCGCGCCATCGCATCGCTGAGCGCCCACATCAGGTGCCGCCAGTTGAGGATCTCTCCGACGTTGACCTGCACACCCCGGAACTGGTCCACCCCCGTGGCCTCCACCGCCTTGATGACGAGTCCACAGAGCAGATCCAGCTTCACTGCCAATCGCGTGCAGGTTTGCAGTCCCACCCGATGATACAGTCCGGTGCCGTACATATAGGAATTGCACTTATCCAAATCCCCATAGGCAAGGACGTTTTCCCAGGGAACCAGCACATCATCGAGGATAAACGTCGCGTCGTTCTCATCGAAACGGCTAGATAGTGGATAGTCAAAAGGACTACCCATAAAGGCGGACTGCAACTCGTACGAAGGGCGACAAATGAGCTTGATGCCAGGCGCGCTCATTGGAACGAGGCAGATCAGCGCGAACGCCTTATTCTTGATAAAGCGTGCTCCGTCGCTGGCGACCAGGCTGTGGGTGGTCAGTACGGAGTTTGTGGTAATGCTCTTGGCGCCACGCAGGACCAGCCCGGCTGCAGTCTCTTTGGCGACGTGAACATAGACATCAGGGACTTCATCGGGGGGCCGTCGCCGATCGACCGGCGGGTTGGCCAGCGCATGATTGACCGGAAGAACCCGTTCCTGGGTTTCCCGATACCAGCGCTGGGCATTTGCCTGATAAGGGGAAAAGAACTCGGCATTGGC
>ERZ724524.358-NODE-358-length-29478-cov-8.956735_pt1 | contig 29478 bp, 18 predicted proteins | sample MGYA00376057_ERZ724524 | MGnify/ENA primary metagenome ERZ724524 (study PRJEB28724, sample SAMN07190888) | wastewater metagenome | isolation source: influent of sewage treatment plant in Hong Hong | place: USA: Christiansburg, Virginia | collected 2016-03-01 ...
TGTTCCTTTCGGGGAGCATGGTAGGCCTCAAACACAAAAATACGGACAGGCTCGGGCTTGCCGGGGCCACATTTAACTTGCCGGCGATAATGTCGGGAATTATGCTGGTCAGCAGCTTCTGACATTTGCGGTCAAACCGGCTTCCGTCACCGCCATTCCGGCTCTTTTGGGCGAAAATTCCTTGCCTCTCTCATTTCGTATATTTCACCCTGCGTCATGTCGCTTTCCCTCGCCCCGCGTTTCGCTGCTGGCGCCGCCGGGCCGTGCCTCGTTCGGCCTGTCCCGTGGCGGCCGCTTCAAGGCAGTTGGCGACGGAGCCGGACAGCGCTTTTACAGCCGCGGACGGTACGCGTTGCTGGATGCCTTTCGGCTGGCGGGGGTTGGCGTGGAGGGGGCGCTGCTGGCACCGGCCTATCATTGCCGCACGATGATTGATCCGGCGGTTAGTCTGGGCGGGGAAGTCCTGCTTTACGCGCTTGACCGCCAGCTGGCTCCCGATCTGGCCTCTCTGGCGGAACTTGCAGACGCGTGCCGGCGCCCGGTGCGGGCTCTGCTTTTGACCCATTATTTCGGTTTTCCCCAGAATGCGGATCCGATCAAGGCTTTCTGTGCGGCCCGCGGCATTGTGCTTATTGAAGATTGTTCTCACGCTTATTTACAGTCGGCGGCCCGACCGGCTCTCGGTATTCACGGCCAATTTGTGGTGGCAAGCCCCTATAAATTCTCGCCGGCCGAAGATGGCGGAATTCTTGTGGCCAAAAGCGGCCATTTTTCGACGCTCCCGCCGTTGCGTGGGCGGGGTGTCGTCAGTGAATTGAAAGGGCTGGTGCGCTGGATACAGCGTGGCCTGGCAGCCCGAAAACCCTTTGTCGTGCAGGACGCTCTCGACGAAGAAATCGATCGGGTCTGTTCCGTGCTTGGGGACAGGGGGACAGAGTCCGAGCAGGCCGGCAATACCACTTCGGCGATGTACGACAGCGGCGAGGAAGGGATGTCGGGTTTGATGACGTCCCGCTGGATCATTCAGGCCAGTGAGCCGGACCGGATCGCCGAATCACGCAGAAGGAACTTCGCTGCGTGGCTGGCGGCCGTCGACGGACTGCCTGGCTGTCGTCCACTCTTTTCACAGCTGCCGCCCGATGTCGTTCCGTACATGTTTCCGCTGTATGTCGATCTGCCGGACCCACATTTTTACAACTTGAAGCGGGTGGGCCTGCCGATCTGGCGTTGGGATGAAATGGGTATTTCGGAATGTCCGGTTTCCATGGATTACCGTCTGCATCTGTTTCATTTGCCTTGCCATCAGGCCCTGCGACCCACCGAGATGGCCTGGATGGTCAGGGTTCTGAAAAAAGTCATGCTGCACCGGCCGCCCGCCGATCCAGCACAAACGTAGCTTACGGTGCCGCCACAAGTTTCTTGGCGGATGCCGGCGCATTTGGTATATGAGCGTTACCGGTACCGCTGTGTCGCTTATAATGCGGGCCTTATTCTTGCAAAAGTCGGCTGCGCTGGCATGTCTTGTCAAGCGCCTGGGCGGCTTTGCTTTAGCCATTTTGGAGTCAGCTTTTGGATACGAAGAAGGAAGTTCTGTCTATTCTCGACGAGGTTTTGAGCCTGGGGGGCGCCGCTGCCCAGTTCGATCTCGACACCCCTTTGCTGGGTGCGCTGCCTGATCTGGACTCCATGGCGGTGGTCGGTTTGATCAACATGCTTGAAGAGCGTTTTGGCTTTATCGTTGAGGATGACGAAATCGATGGTTCCACGTTTGCCTGCGTGGGTTCCCTTGTCGAATTCGTGGACGGAAAGCTTGCCTGAATGGCGGGCTTGAAGCCCCGGCGGGAGGCATTTTTTCTTCCGGGGTCTGCAGCAGGTGGTCGTTTCTGTCTCCTCACCCATGCGGTAGATCCTGTCGGCACCCTGATTTTTGTGCACCCGTTTGCCGAGGAAATGAACAAGTCCCGGCGAATGGTTGCCCTTGCCGCAGACGCTTTCGCCGCCAGGGGGTGGTCGACCCTCCAGGTCGATCTGACCGGATGTGGCGACAGTGCCGGTGATTTTGGCGATGCATCCTGGGATCTGTGGATCCAGGACTGCCGTGATGCCTGGTCGTGGGTAACGACACACCTCAAAGGTGCGGTAGCCCTTTGGGGGATGCGCGGTGGCGCCCTCGTGCTGGCCGACTGGCTGCGCTCGGGCGGTGTCGCTGCGCCCTTGTTGCTGTGGCAGCCGGTGAGTAACGGGCGTCAGCACCTGACCCAGTTCCTGCGCCTGAAAGGTGCTGCCGAGATGCTTGCCGATGCCGATGCCAAGGCATCGATGGAAGCCGTGCGGGCCAGCCTGAAGGCCGGTGAAAGCGTTGATGTTGCCGGCTACCGCCTGTCTTCCGATCTGGCCAGGGGCATGGAGTCGGCTACCCTGGGGCTGCAGAACGGCTATCCTGCGCCGGTTGTGGCGCTGGAGCTTGGTCCGCCGGAGCGCGAAGAAGTCTCTCCCGCACTCCGGGTGCTTATCGATCGCTGGGTTGGGGCCGGCATTCGTTGCCGGGCGCAGGCCGTGGTTGGGCCGGCCTTCTGGCAAACCCAGGAAATCGAATTGTGTCCGGCATTGATCGAGGCCTCGCTGCTTGCCCTTGAGGAGTTTGCATGAGCGACTGGCACGATAGCGTCGTGATGTTCGAGTGCGCCGGCGAATCCCTGGTGGGCATCGTCTCGGCGCCGCTGGTGCCTGCCGAGGTCGGTGTGCTGGTCATTGTCGGTGGTCCGCAGTACAGGGCCGGTGCCCATCGGCAGTTTGTCCTGGTGGCGCGCCATCTGGCTGTTCGCGGTATACCGTGCATGCGCTTCGACTATCGCGGGATGGGCGATTCAACGGGGCCGGCGAGTAGTTTCGAGGCGCTCAATGACGACATCGATGCTGCCATCGGTGCGTTTCTCAAGGCCCAGCCGGGGTTGAGTCGGGTGGTGCTGTGGGGCCTGTGCGACGGGGCCAGTGCTGTTTGCCTGTATCCGGCCGAAACAGATCGGCGGGTGGCCGGCTCCCTGCTGCTGAATCCCTGGGTGCACACCGAGGCGGGTGAGGCCAAGGTTTTTCTCAAGCATTACTATCTGCAGCGACTGACTGATCCGGCCTTCTGGAAGAAGTTGCTGGGGGGCAAGGTCAGTGTGCTGAGTTCTTTCGGCAGCCTGTTTTCCCTGCTTAAGGTGGCCGGTGGCAGTGCCGACAAACCGTCGGCTGCCGCAGCGGTTCAGGTGGAGGAGGCGACCGGCAGTCTGCCCGAGCGGATGGCCAAGGGTCTGGCCAGACGCGATGATCCGCTGGCGGTGTTGCTGAGTGGCCGGGATTACGTGGCGCGGGAGTTCGATCAGATGCAGGCTTCAAGCGCTGAATGGCGTGCGGTGCTGGGGCGTCAGGGGGTCGAGGTGCTGCACTTCCCCGAAGCCGATCATACTTTTTCAGGCGTCGGCGAATGCGACGCCGTGGCCGAAGCCACGCTCAAGTGGATGCAGGCCAACGGGCTGGCCCGGGCCTGATCGATTCACGCCGGACCGTTCTGGCCCGGCGTTCTTCATTCTTCAGTTCGATACGCTGTGGCGCAGACGCTTCAGTTCCGGCACGCAGGAGCCGCAGTTGGTACCGCACTTGGTACGTGCCTGCAGGGCATCCAGCGATTCCCCGGCGCGGAAAGCGCTCAGGATATCGTCTTCGGCCACGTCGAAACAGTTGCAGATGACCTTGCCACGGGCGGCTTGTCCGGCAGGCGGCTGGGTCAGCGGTGCCAGAAGCCAGGGGCGTACGGCTGCCGCTGAATGCCCTTGCACCATCATGTCGGTGAGCCAGTCGGCGGCCTTGGTTTCGCCGGCCAGACGCACGGCGGCAAGGGAGTCACCCTCCACCAGCGCCCGCTTGGCCACGTCCTTGCGACTGTCCTGGTAGGACAGTACTTTGGTCGGATCGTCGAGCGACAGCTCCCGGTCGAGGGCCGCCAGCAGTTCCGGTGCCAGTTCTTCGCCACGGGCCTTCAGAACGATGACCGGCGCGGTGCGTCCGGCCAGCGTCAGGCTGGCATAGGGGAAATTGGGTAGCCACTGGCGCAGCCTGTCCATCACTGCCAGCGGGTTGGGTTGCAGATTGCCGTCGGCGTCCACCTCGGTCCGGCGCATGGCAACCAGGGCCTTGCCGGCGGTGTATTTCTCTACCTGCACGGCAGCGTGCTTGAGTTCGGGTTGTTTCGAGTACGGATCGAAGTCGGATGGCAGCAGCACGTTCACGCCCTGGCCGCCCATGGTGTTGCCGCCCCAGTGCATCGGCAGGAAGCTCTGTCCGGCGCGCAGGGTGGCGGACTCCACCACTTTGAGCACCACGTCGCCACGTTTGCTCTTCACCTTGACGAGATCGCCATTGGCCAACTGGCGGCGCTCCATGTCGTCCTTGTGCATGTGCAGCATGGGTTCTGGCTCATGGCTGTAGAGGCGGGCGACGAGGCCGGTGCGGCTCATGCCGTGCCACTGGTCGCGCAGGCGCCCGGTGTTGAGGTGCAGCGGGTAGCGGGCGCTGGGCGATTCTGCGGTGATGCGGTGTTCGGTGACGACGAACCGGGCACGCCCGGAGGGCGTCGGGAAGATGCCGTCTTCGTAGAGCCGGACCTTGCCCTGGCTGGCGCCTTCGGGGAAGGGCCACTGCTGCGGGCCGACAGCCTCCAGCATGGCATAGCTGAGGCCGGTGATGTCCAGGTCGCGGCCGCGGGTGGATTCGCGATGCTCGTTCCAGACTTCTTCCGGCGTGGTGTAGGGGAACATCTGCGCGGCAAGCTCTCCCTTGCCGAGTCGGGTGCCCAGACGCCGGGCGAAATCCACCACGATCGCCCAATCGTGGCGGGCTTCACCCGGCGCGGACACGGCGGCCCGGACGCGGGTGATGGCCCGCTCCGAGTTGGTGACGGTGCCGTCCTTCTCGCCCCAGGTGCTGGCGGGCAGCAGCAGGTCGGCGTAGGCGCAGGTTTCGGTGTGACCAAAGGCTTCCTGGACGATGACGAATTCGGCAGTTTTGAGGGCCTCGTGGATGAGGGCCTGGTCGGGCATCGACTGGGCCGGGTTGGTGCAGGCGATCCACACCGCCTTGATTTCGCCGGTCTTCAGGGCCTGAAAGAGTTCAACGGCACTCTTGCCGGGCTTCTCGGGAACGCTGTCTACGCCCCACAGGGCGGCGACTTCGGCACGGTGCTCGGCGTTGGCCATGTCGCGATGCGCCGACAGCAGATTCGACAGACCGCCGACTTCGCGGCCGCCCATGGCGTTGGGCTGGCCGGTGAGCGAGAAGGGGCCGGCACCAGGCTTGCCAATCTGGCCTGTGGCCAGGTGCAGGTTGATCAGCGCCGAGTTGTTGTGGGTGCCGAAGGAGAACTGGTTGAGCCCCTGGCAATACATCGACATGGTGGCTGGCGAGGTGGCGAAGATCTGCGCCGCCTGCTCGATGTGCTTCTTGTCGAGGCCGCAGATGGTGGCGGCCATCGCCGGCGTGTATTCACGAACAACCTTCTTAAGGGCGTCGAAGCCTTCGGTGTGGGCGTCCACGTATTCGCGGTTGACCCAGCCTTCCCACAGCATGATGTGGAGCATCGCGTTGTAAAGGGCGATGTCGGTGCCGGGCAGCAGGGCCAGGTGCAGGTCGGCGGCTTCGGCGGTGTCGGTGCGACGCGGGTCGATGACAACCAGCTGGATGTCCGGATTGGCCTTGCGGGCATCTTCCACCCGGCGGAAGGCGATCGGGTGGGCGAAGGCGGTGTTGCTGCCGGCGATGAACAGGGCCTTGGTGTTGGCGATGTCCTCGTAGCTGCACGGGGGGGCATCGGCACCCAGGCTGAGCTTGTAGCCGGCTACGGCGCTGGACATGCACAGGCGCGAGTTGGTATCGAGGTTGTTCGAGCCGATGAGGCCCTTCATCAGCTTGTTGAAGACGTAATAGTCCTCGGTCAGCAACTGGCCGGCGCCATAGATGGCGACCGCATCGGGGCCGTGTTCGGCGATGATCGCGGCAAACTTGTCGGCGGCGGTGTCGAGGGCGGTGTCCCAGCTGACCTGCTGGCGACCTTCGTCACGACTGCTGCGCAGCTCCGGATGGAGTGCCCGGGCGATCAGGGTGTCGGGTGCGGCGGACAGGTGCAGGGTGGCGCCCTTGGTGCACAGGCGGCCGAAGTTGGCGGGATGGTCCGGGTCACCCTTTACGCCAATGATGCGGCCGGCTTCATGTTCGATCACAACACCGCAGCCTACGCCGCAGTAACAACAGGTGGACTTGGTTTCTGCCATCACGACTCCTTTAGTGCATGGCATCAAGCAAACCATGTGCCATGCACTAAAGTATTGATTTTTCGTGCCCAGCATCGATATTGGCGCACCAGAGTGGGGTTAAGTCCGACCTATTCTTGTGCGCGATCGCCGGTTTGCACCATTGTTGGGCGTTTGGGGTTCATGGCTGGTTGCCCGGGGTCTGGAGGGCGCTGGCCAGATCCCTGAGGAGGTGGGCCCGTTCCTTGTCCTTGTCGGATTTTCGGCAATCGAGAAGCTCGGCCAGGATTACCAGCTGGGAGCTGACCGAATCGCGCTGGCGGCGGGTGCAACTGAGGCCGCGAATGGCGTCCCGATAGTGTTTCAGATGTACGGTCAGGCTGTCCGCAGCGACGCTGGCAGTGCTGTCGTGCAGCCAGCGGGCGATGGCGGTATCGGCGGGCATGACCGCGTCGAAGAAGTCGTAGCTCTGCGAGAAGCGTGCCTGGGCGGCCTTTTCGCACAGGGTGAGCTGGGCGTCGATGGCCGGTGCGTCACCCAGCAGGGCATCGAGCTGGATGCGGTTGATGGCGCCGTAGGGGTTCCAGTCGGTGGTGGTGTCCGGGCTGCCTTCGCTCAGGGTGTAGGCATTGCGCGCCAGATCGAGTTGGGTGGCGATCTTTTTCCATGTCTCGCCGGAACGGGCGAGGACGATGGCCTTGCGCTTGTAGGCACTGCCGAGGATGGCCAGCCGTTCCAGGTTGGGTCGGGCCCCGTTCGAGACGGCATCCGGTTCACCGTGGGGTTTGGGGCTGGACAGGGCGAGCAGGGATTTCAGGCGGGCGATGGCGTCGTTGACCAGTGGCGTTGCTGCCTTGAGATCCTGCGCTGGGCCCGGTTCACTGAGGCGTTCGGCCTGCCGGGCTTCCATGTTGGCGAGTTGCTCGATGGCCGATATCGGCACCAGCCCGCGGGAGGAGTCTTCACCGATGGCGCGCAGCAGAGCCTGGCGGGCCACTGGAAAGCCGTCCCGGCCGTATTCGGTATAGAGGCGCCCGAGTGCCTGCTGGACTTCCGGGAGGTCGACCCACGCGTCGGGCACATGCTTCAGGCGTGTCTTGATCCGTTGTGTCAGCGTTTTGCAGTCGGGCTCCGGGATGATTGAGGATGTGGCTCCAAGGCGTGTGTCGAGACGGCGTTGTTCAAGCCACTCGATGAGTTCTTCCGGAGCCCCCAGCGGGGTATCGTCGGTTGCAGCGCCCCGGCGCACCTGAAGCTGGAAGGACGGGTCACCGTAGGCCTGGTAGGCGCCCCAGGTGTTGCACGCCGGGTGGGTGTCGAAGGTGGTCTGGCGGGCAGTGCTGATGGCGTTTCCAAAGCTGGCGCCCTGGTTGGTCATCTGGTCAAAGAAGGTTTCGGTGAAGGTGCGGGCGGCGGCGTCGTCCACCTCCCAGCCGGCGGCCACCACGCAGCGCACGCCCATGTCGATCAGCTCGCGGGCCAGGCTGTAGGCCAGCCGGTTGCTGTTCGAGCCCGCCTCGGTGCCGATCTTGCCCAGGTGGCAGCAGCTCAGGAAGACCAGGTCGGGGACGTTCTCCATCAAGCTGATTTCGGTGGCCGACAGGAGCAGGCCATCCGACAGCACTACGCCGCTGCGATAGCTGCCGTCGGCGGCCTGCCTGGCGAAAATGCCGTGGGCGGAAACCATCAGGATGCGGTAGGGGCGAGCAAAGAGGCGCGTGAAGACGTCGCTGGCGGTCGAGTCGGGCGGGGCGATGGTGACGGCGTAGCCGGCATCGGTGAGGACCCGGCTGACCGCGTCGCCCTCGCCGGCGGCGCCCGGCAGATCGGCCAGGCTGTCGCAGCCGGGCACGCCATTCGGGCCGTTGGCGGGCTTCCAGCCCGGTCCGCCGAACTGAGCGTGGAAGCCTTCGGTGCTCGGGTTGGCAATCACGCAGGCCGACAGGTCGTCGCTACGCACGACCTGCTGGCGAAAGCGTGGTGTCATGAACTGGCGTACGACGCGGGTGCGCAGCACCAGGGGCTTGCCGTCGGCTTCCAGCATTTCCCACGGCAGGTTGGCGGTGCTGTCATCAACGACCAGAATCAGGTTGCAGGCCTTGCGCGCGGCACCCTTGAAGTCGAGGGGGACGAGCAGTTGGAACAGGGTGTTGCCGAAGCCTGCTTCGGGGGAATAGAGCGTGCGCCCGGGACCGTTGAAAGTGATGTCGGCCAGCTTTTCGACGAGGCCCGGCTGACGTTGCTGGACGATGCTTTCGGCACGGGCCTTTTCACCCATGTAGATGAACTTCAGACGCTTGGCGTAACGGGGTGCGGGGGCTTCGTCGAGCCCGGTGGGAATCGGCATGTGGCCGTCGGCAACTTTGTCGCCGCAGCCGTAGATGCGCAGGATCTGGCGCAGGCTTTCCGCCGGGATGGGCAACTGGACGCGTGGGGTGTAGCACTCGGGCGTGCAGTGGTTGTCTTCCCGGTCGGCGTCGCACACCACCAGGCGCGGCCAGTAGTCGGTGAAGGGCGACACACTGAGGCGCTGGCGGGTGCCCTCGCCATAGCGCACTTCGGTGGCGGTTTCCAGGTCGAGGTTGAGGCGTTTGAGGTCGCTGGCCAGGGTGGTGTTAAGGCGCCGGACGGCGTGGGCGGCCGAGATGGCCGCGTCGCGGTACATCTCGACGAACTGCAGGTCGCCCACGAAGGCGCGTCGTACAGCCTGCTTGCCGGTGCCGTTATCGAAATCCCGGTTGGCGGCCAGTACGCCCAGCACGACGGCCTTGATGGCTTCGTCCACGTCGAGCTGGGCCGCGGAATTCGAGCCGATCAGCAGGCTCGCCAGGCTGAGGCGCAGGGTGGGGGACGTGTCGCTGCGGGTGTCGTTGGTGATCGACTCTTCACCGTAGCGGTCGGCGGCGTGGAGCAGGTAGCGCAGCACGCCGGAGCGCACCGCTTCGGTGACCCCTTCGGCCGACAAGGTGCCCATTTCTCCCAGGCCCACCACCACGGCGCCGCGGCCGGTCTGGCGCAGGCGCTCTTCAGGGGTGCGTGGCATCAGCACGATGGTGGCGCTGCCGAGGGCCCCGGAGTGGATGCCGAGGCGCTGGCGCTGGCTCAGGGCGCCGTCCACCAGGTAGCGGTCGATGACCGATTCGGCGGCGGCGATAGGGTCGCCACGGTAGTGGCCGCACAGGATCGGAATCTGCACGAAACGCAGGTCCATGGCCTTGACCGACACGCGCAGGAGCCGGTTCTTGCCCCGTGCTGCCGCTCGCTGCACACGGCCGCCGAGGAGGCGGGCTGTTGCTTCGGGGGCCGACGGGTAGCCTTCCGGCGGGCCGGCACGGTAGGTGCGAACCGACGCGCTGCTGTCGCCCCGGCTGACCGGCAGGGCGGCCAGCTTGCGCGGGCTGCCGCGGGTAAGGAGGGCATCGATCTCGTCGAAGTATTTGGTGGTGCTGGTGAGGCCCATGTGATCGACGGGCATCAGCCATTTGCGCTCGGCGGGCAGGTCGGGCAGGTGGCCGGAGGCCCAGGTGACGGAGCCGTCGCCTTCGGGGGTGCCGCGCAGGGCCAGGCCGATCACCTTGTTGCCGTCGGTCTGTTCGAGCAGCCCGCAGGGGGTGTTGTCGCTCTGCCCGAAAACGTAGGCGATGCGCTCGGGGGCCTTGCGCACCCAGGCGGTATCGGCCACCGACAGCCAGAAGTCATGGGCCGCCTGGAGGACCTCCGGGGTGGGTTTGCCGCCCAGTTTGCGGCCGAACCAGAAGTCGTTGTTGACGTCGGCAAGCTTGTCCCACACGTCCCGGTCGTAATAATTGCGGGCGCTCAGGTTGCCGGTGTCGGTGAAGCCCGGCGCCGGCAGCAGGTGTACCGCGCCGGGAAAGCCGGCAACGATGTCGAGGATCTGCTGCATGTTGTGACGCAGGTCCACGCGGGCGAGGGTGCGAATGGTGTCCGACTGGCCGAGCAGGGTTTCGACGAACAGGTGGGAGCCGCGGTTGGGCGTGCCAAGCATGAGGAGCCGGCCACCGTCGCGGGCGATGATGTCGTCCCACAGGGTTTTGTCGGCGGCAAAGGCGGCGCGCACGACCAGGCCGCCCATGCTGTGGGCAAGGATGCGCACCGGCTTGTCCGGGTGCTCGTCAAGCGCCTTGCGCAGGGTGCTGACAAGGGTGGCGCCGAGCGTTTTGATGGGCAGGCGCCAGTCGTAGGCGAAGGTGATGAGTTCGTGGCTGCGGGTCAGGTGGTCGGCGAGTTTGCCGTAGGCCATGCCGACCAGCCCTTCGGGCGTGATTGTGGCGTCGCTGCCCATGGTAATCCGGTCCAGCCGGCCGCGGGCCAGGTCGAGGGGGTCGAGCCAGATCTTGTTGCCATTGGCGGCCAGTTCGCTGCCCATGATGCCGGGGAGGTACACGAGCACGGCCGCGGCTGGCGGTGCATCGCCGCGGCTGACGCCTGGCATTCTCGGCGCTTCAAGCGCGGGCTGGGCCGAGGCGGCCCATTCGGGCAGGGCCGACGGGTCGCTGGCCGACAGCCAGCCATGCAGGGCCTGGGGCAGTGCGTGACCATCGGCGGTGGCGGTGTCGTCGCGGAAGTAGCGGAAGTGATTGATGTTCTCTCCCTGCACGAAGATGGCCCGCGCCTTGGCCTGGAAGGCCAGGCCGCCGTACATGGAGGCGGTGTCTACCACTAGGTCGTTGTCAGCCCGGTCAAAGAACATCCAGTCGGTGAACATCACGCCCAGGCGCTTGATGAAGCCGCCGCCTTCGATGTCGCCGGCGATCAGCGCCATGTGCAGGCCGGGACGGCTTGGGGCGTTCGCCAGCAGCATGCCCATCGGTGCTTCCGGGAGCATGGCTTCTATGCCCGGCAGGAGCTGGGGCTGCAGGCGCCGGTTGGCGATTTCGAGCACGACGCGGGTGAGAAACGCCAGGCCCTTGTCGGTGGCGGCCCGGGCCGCCGCGGCTGCTCCGGGGCCGGCCACCATGCCGCCCACGGTGCCGGCCGTCCAGGTGCCGAAGCGGCGTACCAGGGCCAGCAGGCCGGACAGGAACAGATCCAGGTTGTCGGTGAGCAGGGAGGTGCCGCGGGCCGGCGAGGCGACGCGCACGTAGCGTTCGATCAGCAATGCCTTCTCGCGCAGGAGTACGAGCAGTTCAGTCAGCTTGGCTTGCTCCTGGATGGCGAATTTTTCCTGGTCGTCGGCGTTGCCGGCGTCTTCTTCTGCGCCCGGGCGGCGCCGGTAGGCCTTGATCAGTTCGGCGAAGAGGGCGTCGTTGTCGGCAGAAGGGTCAAGGCACAGCAGGTCGCCGACCAGGCCGCCGCGGGAATGGCTGACGATGGAAAAGCGGGCGCCATGGGGCAGGACGCGCACGAGGGCGAGAGCGTTGTCGATGGGGCTTTCGGAGAAGGTCCGGTGCTCGAAGCCGAAGACCCGCCCTTCGAACTGCTCGGCGAGCTTGCCCCAGGTGTGGCTGCCGGGCAGTTCGCCGAAGGAGCCGAGGGTGTGGGAGCCAGTGCCGTGAATGAAGATCAGCCCGGGTTGGCTGCTGAGTATCTGCAGGCTGGCGGCGTTGGCATCGAGGCGTTCGTGTCGTTCAAGGGCGCTGCCGCGCCATGGGTAGAGGCCGGGTTCGCCGGCGAGCTGGTTTTCGATGGCCCACACGATGGCCTTGGCGCCGAGCCAGGAGGCCCCGGCGACAGCCAGATCCTCGACTGACTTGCCAGTTAGTTCGCTGGCCTTTTCCTTGGCCAGCCGGGTGATTTCGTCCGGGACCAGCTCCAGCGAGGTGACCTGCCGCCAGATCCAGTCGCCGACGCCGCGGTTGTTGGCGTCCCGCGGGCGGAAGGCGGCCAGATCGAAACTGCCATCGGCGCCGAGCAGTTCGGGCCGCGTCATGGCCAGGCGGGCCATCCGTTCGGCGAGGGCGTCGGCCCGCATGAAGATTGTCGTCCCGTCGGCCGCTTCGAGGGCCAGGAGGCCGGCGTCGGCGGGAATGCTGGCCTGTGCCGGGGCGTCTTCGCTGCGGCTGGCCTGGGTCAGCGTCCAGGTGTGTCGGGCGATGACGTTGGTGGTGAGCGCACTGGCTGTGCCGTCGGTGCCGCGACTGCCGGGGCGGCTCAGGCCGGCGGGCAGGCGAGCCGGTGCGGTGGCGGATTCCGGGGTGACGGGGAGACGGAGGGGCGAGGATGGCGTGGGGGCGGTCACGAAAGACTCCTGAAGCGGGACGAAGGGCGCGCGTGCGACGCCCGCGCAGGGCGTCAGAAGCTCAGGGCCGGTTCGCTGCCGATAGGCTGCCGCGGACCGGCGTACCGGTCAGGAGAAGACTTTCCAGGCGCGTGCGGTGCGGCTACCGAAGATCTGCGGGTTCTGCGGCAGCCTGGTGGTGGGCAGGTAGGTTGGCGAGATCGCCTTGAACCAGTCGTTGTAGCTGGCGGTGGCCGGCAGTGCGGCGAGGGCCTTGAGGGCGTAGTAGGTGAAGGCGCCGTTGGGGCGGCCCTTGAAGCTGGTGTCCCAGCTGAACTGGGTGTCGGTACAGCCGGCCATCAGCAGGTCGCCGCCACTGCGGGACAGCCCGCCGAGCAGCGGGAGCCGGGAGGCGCGGGGGGCGGGGATGTCGTCGACTTTCATCCATGCGCTGGGCGGCAGGAAGCGGGCGCGCGGCATGCCCGGGTCGAGGTCGCTGTCGTCGCCGCGGGTGACGCTGCCGGAATGGCAACTGTCGGAGATGAGGATCACCCGTACGCCGGTCACGTGGTTGGTAAAGATGGGGGTGATTTCGTCGTCGAGGAGCACCTGGCCGGAGCCGATGTCCCAGGGGCACAGACCTTCGTCGCGGCCGTCGGGCTCGTCGCCGTTCTTGTCGGGCACCCAGGTGCCGTGGCCGGAATAGGTGATGATGACCGTGTCGCCCTTGGTGGCGCCGCTGATCAGGCCGCTCATCGCGGCGACCATGGCTGCCTTGGTGGCCTGGGCGTCGATCAGCTTGCTGACGGTGAAACCACGGGCAGCAAGGGTGGCAGCCCAGTCGTTGGCGTCATTGACGCAGCCGGACAGATCATTTTGTGTTCCGGGATAGTCGTTGATGCCGATGCACAGCGCTTTTTTGTTCATGATCCCTCTCCCATTTGAATGCCGCCCGGGTTTTACCTTTCGGTGTGGCCGTAGCGATGTTGTCCGTCGAAAGTGCTCGGACTATTCCTATGGATTTAAGCACGGGGTCGTGAAAGGTCAACGGCTACCTGTCAAATCCCGGAGTTGCTCCGGGATTGACGGAAAGGTGCCGCGGCCGCCTGTTTTGGGGCCGCGGGCGGGCTTCAGTCGCGGGGGACGCGGCTCAGTTCGCGGAGGGCTGAAACCTGGTCGAGGAGGGGCTGCGGAATGGCGACGGTGCCGGCCAGCATGGCGCGGATCAGTTCGGCGTTGGCACTGACTTCGGGGTTGTCGGGCAGGCCTTCGATGGGCGGCGCGCCGCCTTCTTCGGCAGGGAAGGCGACGCGTGCTTCGCCCTTGGCAAAGGTTTCCAGCTGGGGCCGGCGGCGGGGGTTGGCAAAGGCTTCCCCTTCGGTGCCGCGCAGCAGCAGGGCGACGCTGCCCTGGGCAACCAGGTGGGCATGCATGCGTTCGAGGTATTCAGGGTGGGTCACCGAGACAACCCGCACGCTGTGGCCGGGGGCCGGTTCGAGGAGCTTGGCGAGGGTGTGGCTGCTGTTGCGCACGCCTAGGCGCGGGCGCAGGGCGAGGAGTGGCTCAAGACCGGGGGCCAGGGCACTCAGCGGCAGACAGGCGAGGTGCTTGTCGACCAGTTGGGCTTCGGCTTCGTCGATGCTGCTGGCCGGGGTGATGCCGAGGGCGGCCAGCAGCTCGAAGGGGCTGACCCGGCTTTCGAAGTCGTGGCGCCCCTGGATCAGTACCGGGATGCCCTCGCGGGCCAGCAGCAGGGCCAGCAGCGGCATCAGGTTGGCCTGGCGACGGGCTCCGTTATAGGTCGGCAGCACAACCAGGCGCGGGCCGGCCGGGACCTGAACGTGGGCGGTGCGGGTATCGAGGGCGCGCTGAAAGCCGATGAGCTCGTCCAGGGATTCGGCCTTGATGCGCATCGACAGGATGATGGCGCCCAGTTCCAGGTCAGGTACGCGGCCGTCCATCATGTCGCCGAAAAGGGATTCGGCCTGAGCAACGGTGAGGGGTTTGGCGCCTTTCGGCCCGCGGCCGATTTCCTTGATGAAGGGAGCGTAGGACATGGGGGACATGACAGGGTTGGAGATGGGGCGAGTGTAGCGGATGGCACGGGGTTGCAGGCGAGGCAGGCGTGCGGCGGCCACAAATGAACGTTCTGGACGGTGGTGTGTATCGACGGGCCGGTGCATGCTTCACTTCTGACATCACACGGAGCGGGTTATGAATCCTCTACGCAAATGCTGCTACCAGCTGGTGGGTTTCATGATGGCGTACGGCATTGCCAGCCCGGCGCTGGCGGAACTGCCGGTGGAGCGCCTGCGCCTGCCAGCCGGCTTTCGCATTGAGGTGCTGACCGATCAGGTGCCCAATGCCCGGGCCATGGCGCTGGGGGATTTTGCCGATGGTCGCGGGGTGGTGTACGTCGGCAGCAGGGCGGAAGGCAAGGTCTATGGGGTGGAGATCGACAAGGGCCGGGCGCGGCGCGTGCATACGCTGGCCAGCGGTCTGACGCTGCCGGTAGGCGTGGCGTATCGGGACGGCAGCCTGTACGTCTCGGCGGTGTCGCGCATCCTGGCCCTCGACGGCATCGCCGGCCGCCTCGACAAGCCGCCGGTGCCGCGGGTGGTGACAGCCGGTTTTCCGGCGGAAACCCATCACGGCTGGAAGTTCATCGCCTTCGGCCCGGATGGCTGGCTCTACGTGCCGGTGGGGGCGCCGTGCAATGTTTGCGATTCGCCTGATGCGCGCTATGCCAGCATCCAGCGCATGCGGCCGGATGGCAGTGGCGTCGAGGTGGTGGCGCGGGGCGTGCGCAACACGGTGGGCTTCGACTGGAACCCGGCGGACGGCAGCTTGTGGTTCACCGACAACGGACGCGACATGCTCGGCGACGATGTGCCATCCGACGAACTCAACCGGGTGTCTAAGCCCGGCGAACATTTCGGCTACCCGTATTGCCACCAGGGCGATGTACCCGATCCGGAGTTCGGCAAGGGGCGTGAATGCGCCCGCTTTACCCCGCCTGCGGTAAAGTTGGGCGCCCACGTGGCGGCGCTGGGAATGCGTTTCTACACGGGGCGGGCCTTTCCGGCGGCGTACCGCAAGAGCCTGTTCGTCGCTGAACACGGCTCGTGGAACCGCAGTCGCAAGTCGGGTTACCGGGTCGTGCGTGTGGAGGTGGACAAGGCCGGCAAGGCGGTGCGCCAGGAGGCCTTTGTCGAAGGCTGGCTGCAGGTGGATGCGGCGGGCAAGGAAAGTGTCTGGGGCCGCCCGGCAGATGTGCTGGTGCTGCCGGACGGTTCTCTGCTGATCAGCGACGACCAGACCGGAGCGATTTATCGGGTGGTTTACGAGGGCCGGGATTCGTAAGCGCCCGTTTCCCCCGATTGCGTCGGCTGCCGCCCCCCGCTAGGCTGCCTTCCTTTCGACAAGTTACAGGGGCATCACATGAAAGTCGGTTTCATCGGTCTGGGCATCATGGGGCGCCCGATGGCGCTCAACCTCCTCAAGGGCGGCCATGAAGTGACGGTGTGGGCGCGGCGGGCGGAATCGATGGCGCCGCTGCTGGAAGCCGGTGCACAAGGTGGCGCCAATGCCGCGGCGGTGGCGGCGGCCTGTGACGTGGTGTTCTCGATGGTCGCCGACGCGGCCGACGTGGAGCAGGTGGCACTGGGTGCCGGTGGCGTTGCCGAGGGCGCGAAGGCCGGCCTGATCTACGTGGACATGAGCACCATCGCCCCGGCGGCGGTGCAGTCGATTGCGGCCCGCATGGCCGGGCGCGGCGTGACGATGCTCGACGCACCGGTGTCGGGTGGCGAGGTAGGAGCGATCAACGCCGGGCTGACGATCATGGTCGGTGGCGACGAAGCGGCGTTTGAGATCGTCAAGCCCTTGTTCGCCTGCATGGGCAAGGCCGCGACGCTGATCGGGGCGTCCGGCGCCGGCCAGGTGGCCAAGGCCTGTAACCAGATTCTGACCGGCGTGGGGGTGATGGCGGTGGCCGAAGCCTTCAACTTCGCCCGCAAGAGCGGCGTGGATGCCGGCAAGGTGCGCGAAGCGCTGCTCGGCGGCTTTGCCTACAGCCGCATCCTTGAGAACCACGGTCAGCGCATGCTCGACCGCAATTTCAAGCCGGGCTTCAAGGCCTGGATGCACCAGAAGGACATGAACATCGTGATGCAGGAGGCGCACCGCCTCGGCCTGATGCTGCCCAGCAGTGCGGCGACGGCACAACTGTTCAATGCAATGGTCGGCAGCGGAATGGGCGAGGACGATTCCATCGCCGCCCTCAAGCTGCTGGAAAACCTGTCGGGAGAGTGATGGTGCGGGTCGGATTTGTCGGGCTGGGGGTGATGGGGCTGCCGATGGCCGGGCATTTGCTGGCGGCGGGTCATGAACTGGCAGTGTGGGCGCGGCGGCCGGAATCAGCCGCGCCTGTTGTCGCGGCGGGTGCCACACTGTGCGTCACGCCGGCCGAGCTGGCGGCACGTTGCGAAGTGGTGATCTCGGTCATCACGGCGAGCGCCGACGTGGCGCAACTGGCCCTCGGGCCCGGCGGCTTGATCGAGGGCTTTGCGCCCGGTGGTATTCACGTGGACATGAGCACCATCGCGCCAGGCACGGCCCGCCAGGTGGCGGCGCGCTATGCCGAAAAGGGCATCGGCTGGCTGGATGCGCCGGTGTCGGGCGGCGAGCTGGGTGCCCGCGAGGCGACGCTGGCGATCATGGCCGGCGGTGCGGCGGAAACGCTGGAGCGGGTTCGGCCGCTGTTGGCGTGCCTGGGCAAGACGGTGGTGCACATCGGCCCGGCCGGCGCCGGCCAAGTGGCCAAGGCCTGCAATCAGATGATCATGGTCAATGCGATTCAGGCCTGTGCCGAGGCGATGCGCCTGGCCGGTGCCCACGGGGTCGACCCGGCGAAGGTGCGCGAGGCCCTGATGGGCGGTTCGGCGGCCTCGAAGGTGCTCGACGTGATGGGCGGGCGCATGGCCCGGCGCGATTTTGCGGCGGGCATCCAGTCGCGCCTGCATCACAAGGATTTCGCGATCCTGATGGCAGAGGCCCGCCAGCTTGGCGCGCCCTTGCCGGTGGCGGCCCAGACCTGGCAGCAGCTCAACGCCCTGATGGCGCTGGGCGGTGGGCGGGACGACACGGCCAGCCTGTTGAAGGTGCTCGAACCGTTTGAAGGGAAGTGCCCGTGATCAGGATTTCGCGTCGCCGCTTTGTTGCCCTGGCCGCTGCCTCCGTGGGGCTGAGCGTGCTCGGCGGCTGTGCGGGTTGGCAACTCGGCATGCAGAAGCCGGATGTAGCGGTGGTCAACATCCGGCTGCTCGATGGCAACCTGCTGGCGCAGCGCTTTGTGCTGACCCTGCGGGTCACCAACCCCAACACCACCGAGATTGCCATCGAGGGCCTGAGCTTTACCGTGGACCTGAATGGCCAGCCCTTTGCCAAAGGCGTCAGCAATCAGGCGGTGGTCATCCCGCGCCTGGGCGACGCCACCATGGAGGTGACCGCCACCACCGGTCTGGCCAGCTTCCTGCGCCAGCTCAAGGAACTGCGCAAAGGCCGTGACAAGGTGGAGTACCGCATCAAGGGTCGTCTGGTGACCGGCAATTTCGGCGGTATCAATTTTGACCAGAGCGGCGAGGTGGGCCTGCCGCGGGGTCTTGGCGATCCGGCCGATGGCGGCGAGAAGCCGGCTTCGGAGCAGTTCTAGAGCGGCGCCAGCGACACCATCCGGGTGGCGCGCAGGCTGCGCAGCATGACGGTCATGTCGGCGGCGCTGATGGGGCGGCTGCACAGGTAGCCCTGGTAGGCGTCGCAGCGCCAGCGGCGCAGCAGCGCGAGTTGGGCTTCGGTTTCGACGCCTTCGGCGATGACTTCGAGGCGCAGGGTGTGGGCCATGGCGACGATGGTCTGGGCAATGGCAGCATCGTCCGCTTCGGTCACGATGTCGCTGATGAAGGAACGGTCGATCTTCAGGCGGTCGATGGGGAAGCGCTTGAGGTTGGCAAGGCTGGAATAACCCGTGCCGAAGTCATCCACCGACAACTGCAGGCCGAGCTTCTTGCATTCCATGAGCAGGCTGCGGGTGTGTTCGGGATTGCGCATCACCAGGCTTTCGGTGAGTTCCAGGTCGAGGTAGGCCGGCGGTAGCTGGGCGCTGGTCAGGGCCGACTTGATGGTGGCGAGCAGCTCGGTGTCGTCGAACTGGCGGGCTGACAGGTTGACGCCCACCGGTACGCGGCAGATTCCTTCCTTCAGCCAGGCCTGGTTCTGCCGGCAGGCTTCGTGGAGTACCCAGGCGCCAATCGGCACGATGAGGCCGCATTCCTCGGCAATCGGGATGAACTTGTCCGGCGGGATCATGCTGCCGTCGGGCTGGCGCCAGCGGATCAGGGCTTCGAGGCCGATCAGTTCGCCCGACAGGGTGTCTACCTGGGGCTGGTAGAAGAGTTCGAGCTGGTTTTCGTCCAACGCGTGGCGCAGGCGGTTTTCGAGTTCCAGGCGCTCGCTGTAGCGGGCCGACAGGCCATGGTCGAAGAACTGGAAGTTGTTGCGCCCGCGCTCCTTGGCCAGATACATGGCGGCGTCGGCGTTCTTGATAAGGGCTTCGCCGTCGAGACCGTCGGTCGGGTAGAGGGTGATGCCGATGCTTGGCGTGACGGTGAATTGCTGGCCGCACAACTCGAAGGGGCGGGCCAGGCTGGCGATGATGCGTTCGGCCACGTCTTCCGGCATGGAGCCTTCTTCCAGGTTGCCGAGCACGATCACGAATTCATCGCCGCCGGTGCGCGCCACCAGGTCGCCATCGCGCACGCAGGCCCTGAGGCGCTGGGCGACGCACAGCAGCAACTGGTCGCCAGCCTGGTGGCCGAGGGTGTCATTCACGTATTTGAAGCGGTCCAGGTCGGCAAACAGCACGGCGACGCTGCGGTGACGCTCGTGGGCATCGCCGATGGCCTCGGCCAGATGTTCGTTGAGCAGGGTGCGGTTGGGCAGCGAAGTGAGGTTGTCGTAGTGGGCGAGGTGGCGGATCCGGCTTTCGGCGGCGTGGCGCTGGGTGATGTCGGCAACGATGCCCAGGTAGCCGCGAACCTGTTTGTGGCTGTCATGGACCACGGAGATGGCGATGTTGGCGGGGAAGGTGCTGCCGTCCCGGCGGCGCATGTTGATCTCGCGGGATTCCTGGCTGACGGTGCCGCTTTCGGCAATGAGGGCGGCGAAACCGTTGGCGTTGTGGGCGAGGGTCCAGCGGGCGATGTCTTCGGCGATGTGAAAAACCAGCGGTGTTTCCTGGCCGATGAGTTCTTCTGCCCGGTGGCCGAACAGACGTTCTGCGGCGGGATTCATGACCCGGATGATGCCGGCCGAGTCGGTGTAGACAATGGCGTATTCGGCGCAATCGAGAATGGCCCGCTGCAGGGAGGTGGTTTCCCGCAGCAGGGTTTCGGCGCGGGCGTGTTTTTCCACTTCGCTCTCGAGGAGCCGGTTGGTTTCGCCGAGGGCGGTGATGTATTGCCCGAGGGCGTCGTTGGCTTCGGCGAGGGCGAGGGTCTTGTCGCAGACCTGCCGGCGGATGGCGTCGGCACGGGTTTGCAGTACGTAGAGGATGAAGGCGGCGAGGATGCCGAGGGACAGGCCGGCGAACAGCGTGGCGCCGGCCTCCTTGCTGGGCATCAGGCCGAACATGAGTCCTTGCGGTGCGGCGATGATCAGCCAGCGTCGGTCGGCGACTTCAATGGATTCGGCGTAGGACAGTTCGCCGATGCGGAAGTCCGGGCTGCGAAAGAGCACCCGGGCGTCGTCGCCGGTATCGAGGAGTTCGATTTCGACGCGCCGGTTTGCGTCCCGTGCGATGCCCGGTTCGAGGGCCTGCTGAAGAAGGGTGTCGATGGCGACTTCCAGGAAGACCAGTTCGCGGGCGTCGCCCGAGGGCGTACCGGGCCGTTCGACGGGGCTGAGAATCAGCACGGCATTGTGCTTGCCGCCTTTGCCGGGCGGCTGCGCATACGGCCGGCTGGCGAGACTGCCGGTGCTGTGTGTGGCGGCTTCCAGGAGGGCGTCGGCATCAACGAAGGGGGTGCTGCCTGCTTGTGATGCCTCGCCGACGGTGGCGGCGAGCACGGCTTTGCCCTTGTCGAAGCGAATCAGGCCGAGGCGGAGGATTTCCGGGTACCGGGCCAGGATTGGTGCGACAAAATGCGCCAGGCGTCCTTCGTCGGCATGGTTGGCGAGGGCGATGTGGCGTTGCAACTGGTCGGATTGGTCAACGAGCACACTGACCCGGTCGCGCAGTTGCGCAATCTGTTCCTGGGCGATCAACTGGAAACGGTTGCGGGTGGCTTCCCGTTCCTGATTTACGGTGCTGTTGTAGCTGTCCAGCGTCAGTATGAAGACGACGGTGAAGACGAGCACAGCCAGCCCGCAGCGGCGAACCACGTCGACAACCTGGAAGGGTGTCGGGCTGCTTGTCATCGGATCTCCTGTGAGGCAATCGGGATCTCTCGTGACGGGATCCTCTCTAGCCTCCGCTTAACGGTTTTCCGATGCCTTTCTTGAGCCCGACGGCTGTCAGTGATCCAGCGATCCCTCGATTTCCGAGTCGGCAAAGCGCCGGGCAATGGCGCGAAAGTCATCCTGCAGCTCGATGAAGGCGTCGAGGATGTCCGGATCGAAGTGGCTGCCGTGTCCTTTTCTCAGGATGGCCACGGCTTCTTCGTGGGTGTAGGCGGCCTTGTAGACGCGTGTGCTGATGAGGGCGTCGTACACATCGGCAACGGCCATCAGGCGGGCTGACAGGGGAATGCGTTCACCGGCGAGGCCGAGGGGGTAGCCGGAGCCATCCCATTTTTCCTGGTGGGAATAGGCGATCTCCTTGGCGAAGCGCAGGAAGCTGGCGGAAATGCCAAACAGTGCTTCGGCCTTGCTGATGGCGTCGCGACCAAGGGTGGTGTGGGTCTTCATGATCTCGAACTCGGCGGTGCTGAGCTTGCCGGGTTTGAGCAGGATGGAGTCGGGGATGCCGACCTTGCCGATGTCGTGCAGCGGCGCCGATTTGTACATCAGCTCGATGTTCTCGTCGCACAGTTCGGCGTGAAAGCGCGGATGGTTCTGCAGGTGGCGGGCGAGGGCGCGCAGGTACATCTGGGTGCGGCGGATGTGGTTGCCGGTTTCGTTGTCGCGGGTTTCAGCCAGCGAGGCCATGGCGACGATGGTGGCGTCCTGGATCAGGCCGAGCTCGCGGGTGCGCCGCACGACTTCCTGTTCGAGGTAGCTGTTGCGGTCGCGCAGGAAGTCGCTGGCGGCCTTGAGGGTCAGGTGGTTGCGGATGCGGGTGAGAACCAGCGGCGGGCTGATCGGCTTGGTGATGTAGTCCACCGCGCCGGCATCGAAACCGAGTTGCTCGTCCACTTCCTCGTTGCGGATGGTCAGGAAGATCACCGGGATGCTGGCGGTGACGGGATCATTCATCAGCATGCGGCAGACCTGGTAGCCGTCCTTGTCCGGCATGGTGATGTCGAGGAGGATCAGGTCGGGCAGGGGTTTGCTGCCGGCCAGCGCGAGGGCCCGCTCGCCGTTGGTGGCGATGCGGGTGCGAAAGCCCGCCCGGTGCAGGCACAGGACGATGGGCTCGATGGAGTCCGGTGCGTCGTCGACGACGAGGATGAGGGGACGGTGGGTGTCGGCTGGCTGAGTCACGGTTTGTCTCCGGGCATGGTCTTCCGTTCAGGCCTTCTGCGCCGCCGGGCGCAGGCATGCAAGTGCCTGATCGTAATCGTAGTGTTGCAGTGCATCGGCGATTTCGGTGGTTTTTTCCCGTCCGATCCGGGTGATCAGATCGGGACGGATCTGTCGGAAACGGGCCGGCGCATCGCCGTCGGCGCTCTCGATCAGCTGTATCAGGGTGTTGATGGCCCGCTCGAGTTCGGCCTCGCCGAGCCGGGGCGCGTTGTGGTCTGCCTGACCGGGCGATGGCAGTGCGTTTTCGAGCATCTGCCGGAGGGCTTCGAGTTCGGCGGCCAGATTCTGCTGTGCCGCGTTCGGGTTGGTACCCTTGCGCAGGGCCATTTCCAGTTGGGCGGCGGCTTCCTGGAGGGCGCCGGCGCCCAGGTTGGCGGCAGTGCCCCGCAGGGTGTGGGCGAGGCGTTCGGCTTCGGCCAGGTGCCCGGCTGCCAGGGCGGCGTCGATGCGCTGCGGGCAGTCGGTCTGGGTGCTGACGAAATGGCGCAGGAAGGACAGATAGGTGGCAGGCTCGTTGCCGACCCGTCGCAGGGCGGCGACGACATTGAGGCCGGGCAGCTCGGGCAGGCCCGTGGTGGCGGGTGACGGCGCCGGCAACTGCGGGGCGTATGGCTTGCCGGCCGTGGCCCGTGTCTGGCGCCTGATGGTATCCAGCAGACGTTCAAGAACAATCGGTTTGGCCACATGATCGTTCATGCCGGCGTCGACGCAGCGCTGGCGCTGGTCGGCCATGGCGTGGGCCGTCATGGCGACGATGGGCAGGCTGGCCATGCGAGCATCCAGGCGGATTCGCCGGGTGGCTTCGAGACCATCCATTTCGGGCATCTGGAGGTCCATCAGGACCAGATCGAAGGCGTCCGGCCCGGCGTCGAGGACGGTTTCGACAGCGATCCGGCCGTTGTCCACCACGCTGACGCAGGCGCCCAGTTTTTCGAGCAGGCCGCGGGCGATCTGCTGGTTGATGTCGTTGTCTTCCACCACCAGGATGCGCAGGCCGGCCAGCTGGTGGGCGGCGTTGGCGGCGTGGTGGTCCGGCAGGATCTGCGGCCCGGCGCCGACACCGAAGGCGCCGACAATGGTGTCGAGCAGGGTGGAGGCGGTGGCGGGCTTGTGCAGATAGGCGTCGGCGCCGGCGTCGGCGGCTTCGGTGGCGGTGTTGTCGTCACCGAAGGCCGTGAGCAGGATGACCGTTGGCGGCGAGGCGAGGCTGCGGTCCTGTTTGATCCGGCGGGTTGCCTCGATGCCGTTCTGGCCAGGCATGCGCAGATCCATCAGGACGAGGCCGAAGCGATCGCCGCTGTCGGCACGGCGCACGGCTGCCACGGCTTCGGCAGCCGACTCGACGGCTTCGGAGCGGAACGGGAAGTTGCGCAGCAGTTCGAGGAGCACCATGCGGGCGACCGGGTGGTCATCCACGACCAGCACCCGCAGGCCTTCGAGCATGCCGGGCAGGGCCTTGGGGGTACGCTGCTCGGCCAGTTCAAAGCGGATGCTGAAACTGAAGTGACTGCCTTCGCCGGGAAGGCTGCTCACCTCGATGTGACCACCCATCAGTTCAACCAGATGGCGGGAGATGGACAGCCCGAGCCCGGTGCCGCCGAAGCGGCGGGTCATGGAGTCGTCGGCCTGGGCGAAGGCTTCGAAGAGTCGCCCGAGTTGCTCGGCATTCATGCCGATTCCGGTGTCGCACACCTCGAAACGGAGCTGGACGTGACGGCTGTCGTGGGCGACGGTATCGACCCGCAGCTGAACTTCGCCCCGGTCGGTGAACTTGACGGCGTTGCCGAGCAGGTTGGTGAGGATCTGGCCCAGGCGCAGCGGATCGCCGAGGAGATCTTGCGGTACGTTGGGGGCGACCTGCAGGATGAGTTCGAGGCCTTTTTCCTGGGCTTTCTGGGCGACGAAGGTGAATACGTTGTCGAGCACCCCGTCGAGGGCGAAGCTGGTCTGTTCGAGGTTCAGCTTGCCGGCTTCGATTTTCGAGAAGTCGAGGATGTCGTTGACCACGCCGAGCAGGGAGGTGCCGGCGTTGTGGATCTTGGTGAGGTAGTCGTGCTGGCGCGGCGGCAGTTCAGTGCCGAGGGACAGGTTGGCGAGGCCGATGATGGCGTTCATCGGGGTGCGGATTTCGTGGCTCATGTTGGCCAGGAAGCGGGCCTTGGACTCGGCGGCCTCTTCGGCGAGGCGCTTGGCTTCGCGCAGGGTGTCGACCGCCTGGCGATACAGGGAAAGGTCTTCGAGCACCCAGATGCAGTGGGTGATCTCGCCGCTGTCTTCGGCCAGGCCGCTGACCGAGATGCCGACCCACAGGGGCTCGCCGCTGTGTCGGCGGAGCTGGCAGGGTGCCGGTCAGTTCGTCGGCGCTGAAGCCGGTGACCTGGCGGAAGCGTGGGTTGGCGTACTGGATGGCCCCTCCCGGGGTGGTGATGACGAGCATTGACGGGCTTTGCTCGACCGCCAGCGACAGCTTGCGCAGTTCCTGCTCGGCGTGCTTGCGGGCGGTGATGTCGTAACACCAGCTGATCAGCGCCGGGGTGCCCCGCACTTCGATCTGCTCGGTGGTCATCAGGGTCCAGCAAGACTTGCCGTCGATGTTCTGGAACTCGATCTCGACATCCCGCACCGGGCGCCCGTCGCGCAGCGTGGCGATGGCGTTTTCGGCGGCGGTCGGGTCGCGGAACCATCGGGTGACCGGTTGCTGCATGAAGGTGGCCATGTCGGTGCCCGTCAGCATCAGGGCGCGGCTGTTGGCAAACAGCGGCGCGCCATCCGGCCGGTTGATGACCACGGCGATCGGGCTCGATTCGAGCATCTGGCGGCTGCGTTCTTCGGCGGCGCGGACGATGCGTTCGGCTTCCTTCTGGGCCGAGATGTCCACCAGTACCCCAAGCAGGCCGCCCGGTTCGCCACTGGCCAGGCGAAAGCCGGTGACCCAGTAGAGGGTGTCATGCTGCTTGCCGTCGGCGAAGGGGATGCGTTCTTCCCGATGCAGGCTGCCGGCGCTGGCAATGATGTGCTGGTCCTCGTCATGGAAGGCGATGCGTTCGGAGGAGGGCAGGTAGGGCAGGTCGAGGACGGTCTTGCCGATGAGAAAGCCGCGGGTGGTGCCGAAGGCTTCTTCGTAGGCCCGGTTGCAGCCGAGGAAGCGGGCATCCGGCCCCTTGTAGAAAACCGGGTTCGGCAGTGCGTCGAGCAGGACCTGGATGAACAGCAGTTGGTCGGCCACGGCCTTGCTCGTGTCGGCCAGTTGGTGAGTTCTGTCGATGACCCGCTTTTCCAGTTCGGCCCGGCTTTGGGCGAGGCCTTCGGTGGCGTCACGCAGATGAATGCGCATGCGCTCCTGGGATTCGGCCAGCTCGGCGATTTCCTGCCAGGGGGCGTTCAATGCCTCGTTGGGCGAGAGGTCGAGGCGTCCGATGCGTTCGCTCCGTTCGACAATGCTGGCGAGGGCGGTTTCGATGCGGCGGGAGACGCGATGGGCGAGGTGCGCGGCAGCCGCGGCGCTCAGCACGATGAGCAGGGCCAGCGCCGGGGCCACGTCACGCAGGCGGGCGGGGATGAAGTCGGCCTCGCGGGCGAAGCCGCCGACCCACCATTGCTGCTCGCCCAGTTGCAGGGGAACGAACTGGGCGAGCCAGGTTTCGTTCTCGTTTTCATACTTCAGCGTGTTTTCGCCATGCCGGCCGGAATCGAGCCAGCGTGCGTAGCCGTGGGTCAGGAAGTCTACATTGAGGGCGGTGGCTGGCTGCAGAACGGCGTCGCGGCGGTCGGAGAGGTTGGCGAAGCGGGGATAGCGCGGCACGCCCACCACTTCGCCGGTGTCGGTCAGCACCGTGCTGCCGCCCCGTTCACCAACCGGGGTATCGACGGTAAGGCGCGACAGGTCGGTGAGAAGTACATCGAAGGCCAGGATGCGCGTCTTGCCGTTGGGGCCGGTCCACCGGGTGGACACGGTAATGCCGCCATCGCCGGTGGTGAGCAGGCGATAGGGGGCTGTCCATGCGAGGGTATCGTCGCTGGCGGTTTTCAGGGCCGCCTCGAACCACGGGCGGCTGCGCGGATCGTAGTGTCCGTTCTTCCAGTTGTCATCGAGCAGTGTGCCGGCGGTGCTCCAGTGCAGCCAGCGGTTGCCCTTGTCCTGCGTGCCCGGCTGGGTGACCCGGTTGCGCCAGCCGTCCGTGTCCCGCATCAGCATGACTTCCCGGCCGTCGGTGTCGGCCAGATGGATCGCGGAAATCTGCGCATCACCGGCGAGGAGCGGCACCAGCAGGGCGTTGAAGCCGGCTGTGTCGTCGAATTTGAGGCGCTCGGCCTGGCCCCAGGAGCGGGCTGTCCGCAACTGGGTCTCCATGCGCCGGAAGGTGCGCTCGGCCTCCGACTGGATGTGCCGGGTGGCCAGGTCGAGCTGGACGCGGGCGAGGATCTGGGTGGCCGGTGCGACGATCAGAAAGTGAAAGGCGGTGCCGAAGAGCAGCAGACAGGCGATGAAGGTGGCGGACATGCGCCACAACAGACTGCGGGCGAGGCGTGGCGGTCGCCTGCCGCCTGTTGTGGAGTTGGGCATCGGATGAGGGTCAGGCAGGGCCGGGCTGGTCGTGGTGTGGGGGGGCTTCTTCCGGCAGGGCGGCCTGGGGGCGGCCGTAGGTGCGGAATTTTTCGATGACTTCGTGCATTTCGGCGGCGGACAGGATGGCTGGTTCGCCGAGCTGGCAGGCACGCCAGTATTGCTCGCAGAGGGTTTCGAATTCGATGGCGAGGGCCAGGGTATGGCGCAGGTCGCGGCCGAAAACCAGCATGCCGTGATTGGCCAGCAGGCAGGCGTTGCGTCCTTCGAGGGCGGTCAGGGCGCCTTCGGAGAGTGCCTGGGTGCCGAAGGTGGCGTAGGGCGCGCAGCGGATGTCGTCACCGCCGAAGCGGGCGATCATGTAATGAAAGGCGGGGATGGTGCGTCGGTGACAGGCGAGGGCGGTGGCGAAGGAGGAGTGGGCATGGAGGACGGCGCCGGCTTCCGGGTGGGCGGCGAAGATGTCCCGGTGGAAGCGCCACTCGCTGGACGGGGCGAAGGGCCCCTGCCAACTGCCGTCCATGGCCACCAGGGCCATGTCGGCGGCGCTGCAGTCGTCGTAGTCGCGTCCGGTTGGGGTGATCAGGAAGCCCCGGGCGCAGCGCACGCTGGCGTTGCCGGCGGTGCCGGCGTTGAGCCCGCTGCTTACCATGCTGCGGGCCGTGGCGAGCAGGCCTTCGCGCAGTACGTTCTCGTTCATCATGGGCCTCCGATGGTTGTGGTCAGCGATATTCAAGGGATGCGAGGGCGCCCGGCGGGTAGATGCCAAAGTCGCAGATTATGCCATTCACCAAGCCCGCCGGTGTGACATCGAAAGCTGGATTGCAAGCGGCAGTGCGGGTTTCGGCGATACGCAGCGTCGCCGGTCTGCCATTTTCCGAGATGCCTGTCAGCACCCGGATCTCTTCGGCACTGCGCTCCTCGATGGGAATCGCCTTGCCTTCCGGGCACCGGAAGTCGATGGTCGAGCGTGGGGCGGCCACATAAAAGGGAATGTCGTGGGCGTGGGCGGCGAGGGCCTTGAGATAGGTGCCGACCTTGTTGGCGGCGTCGCCGTTGGCGGCGATGCGGTCGGCGCCGACGATGATGCAATCGACGCGGCCATTGGCCATCAGCCAGCCGGCGGCGTTGTCGGCGATGAGGGTGTGGGGCACGCCGGCGCGGTCGAGTTCCCAGGCGGTGAGCAGGCCCTGGTTGCGCGGCCGGGTTTCGCTGACCCACACGTGCACATCGAGTCCGGCGGCGTGGGCGGCGTAGATGGGGGCGAGAGCGGTACCGTGGCCGCAGGTGGCCAGCCAGCCGGCGTTGCAATGAGTCATGATCTGCAGCGGCTTGCGTCCTTCGTCCTGCAGCGCGCGCAGGATGCCGAGTCCGTGCTGACCGATGGCGGCGTTGGCGGCGGCGTCGCCGGCACGGATGGCTTCGGCTTCGGCCCACGCGGCGGCGCTGCGGATGGCGGGGGGAACCGGGCGGAGGGCGGCGAGCATGCGGTCGAGCGCCCAGTGCAGGTTGACGGCGGTCGGGCGGGTCTGGCGCAGGCAGGCGTCGGCGGTGGCGAGGGCCGCGTCGGAGGCGTCGTGACGCAGGGCCAGCGCCATGCCGAAGGCAGCGGTGGCGCCGATCAGCGGAGCGCCGCGCACCTGCATGTCACGGATCGCCGTGGCGGCAGCTTCGAGGCTGTCGAGGTAGAGAAAACATTCCTGGTAGGGCAGGCGGGTCTGGTCGAGGATGATGACCTGTTCGCCATCGCGGCGCAGGGTGGGGCAGCTGTCGGACACGGCATATTCCTTTTTGGATATCCGCGCGATTGTATCGGGGCGCTTCCGCTCGGTGCAGGCAAATGCGGGTTCGGCGCAACTGGCCGGCGGGTTCTTCATCTGCCAGAATCCGCGGGCCTGTTCCGGAGCCCTTGTCATGCCGACTTTTCCCGCCGCCGTCGTATCCCGCCTGCCCGCCGTGGGCACCACTATTTTCACGACCATGAGCCGCCTTGCCCAGGAGTGCGGGGCGATCAACCTGTCGCAGGGTTTTCCTGATTTCAGTGCCGAGGACGTGCTCTTTGAGCGGGTTGCCCACTGGATGCGCGCCGGGCACAACCAGTACGCACCGATGGCCGGTGTGCCGGCCCTGCGCCAGGCGATTGCCGACAAGGTGCGGGCGCTGTACGGCGCCAGCTACGATCCCGAGCACGAGATCACCGTGACCGCCGGGGCGACCCAGGCGCTGTTCACCGCGGTGGCGGCGCTGGTTCATCCGGGTGATGAGGTGATCGTCTTCGAGCCGGTTTACGATTCCTACGTACCGGCGATTGAACTGCAGGGCGGCGTCGTGCGCCGGGCCCGGCTGGCAGCGCCAGATTATCGCCCCGACTGGCAGGCCGTGCGGGCGCTGTTGTCGCCGCGCACGCGGATGATCATGATCAACACGCCCCACAACCCCACCGGCACGGTGTGGACCGAGGCCGACCTGAACGAGCTGGCGGCGCTGACTCGTGATACCGGCATCATCGTGGTGGCCGACGAGGTGTACGAGCACATTGTTTTTGACGGTGTCCGCCACCAGAGTGCGGCCCTTTACCCGGAGCTGGCGGCGCGCAGCGTGATCGTTTCGAGCTTCGGCAAAACCTATCACGTGACCGGTTGGAAGGTGGGTTACGTGCTGGCGCCGCGGGCGCTGATGACGGAGTTTCGCAAGGTGCATCAGTTCAA
>ERZ724524.371-NODE-371-length-29121-cov-11.619796_pt1 | contig 29121 bp, 36 predicted proteins | sample MGYA00376057_ERZ724524 | MGnify/ENA primary metagenome ERZ724524 (study PRJEB28724, sample SAMN07190888) | wastewater metagenome | isolation source: influent of sewage treatment plant in Hong Hong | place: USA: Christiansburg, Virginia | collected 2016-03-01 ...
TCCACTTTCGGGCTATGATATTGTTTCAGTGAATTTTGAAAGTTCCCTTGCAAAGGAATCTGATTGTCCAAAAACCTCAAAATCGATCGTTCTAGCTACGGATCCCAGTCGTCTTGCGCTTTTTCAAAAGATAGGAGTAAATATGGTACAAACGGCAAATAATCATTTTTATGATTGTGGAAGTGCTCTTGCAGAAAAATCTGGAAAAATATTCTCAGAGTATGGCATGGAGTCAGCCGGTATGAATCGATCTGGCGATCTCTCGATTATCAAAAAAGAAATACATGGGCTCAAGCTTGCTTTCGTATCGCTCAATGATGTTGATATGAAGATTGATACCTCTAAGGTAGAACAAGAGTTTGAAAAACTTAAAAAAGATGGCTATCTCATAACGGTGAATATTCATTGGTGAGAGGAATATGCGAAGGGACGACATACCCATCGACAGGAGAGTCTTGCAAAACTCCTCATCGATCATGGTGCGAATCTCATCATCTGACATCACCCTCATGTTGTCCAAGATGTTGGGGAATACAAGTGAGTGAAGATTTACTATAGTGTTGGTAATTTTCTCTTTGATCAGCCATTCCCAGAAACACTTGAGTGATACGGAATCTCGACAGTATATAGCTCCGGATGAATTACCTCTGAGATTATCCCATTTGAGCGTGATAAGCGAATCTATACTCTAAAATGGAAATAAAACGCTCCGATGGAGCGTTTTTATATTTGTGGCGACTCCTTTCACGCTATTGAGCCTTACTTCTTAGCGCGAAAAGTTTCATGAAAGCAGTAATCATTTTTTCAGTGTCTTTGTCCTTGCACGGGAGACATATAATATCTCCCACAGTTGCACTACGCTTCCGCAAACAGAAGTCACGAATGCGTGGTATCATGCGTGCTATAGGAACCCAATCACTTTTTTGTGAACCAAAACTGGAGACCCCTGTGGACTTTTTTTTAGGCTTCCAAAAGTTCCTGTGTCTAGCTGGTCCCTCAAAGAAATGACAGTCAAGCCAGCCCTCAAGTGTCCCTCGCACCTCAACCTCCCCATTTTTGATACGTATGCTGAGGTGCAACTTCTTCTTATCATTCACGATCATGACGATGAGCTCCTTTGGTGCAGGTGACACTGAATTGAAAGATAATATACGCACAAGCTTATATGTATATTATATTAAATATACATATTGTCAAATAGTATATCAATTCAAAATACTTTACAGTCAATAAGTATTATTCGCATTTTTTCTATTTTTCTAGTAATATCTTGATCTATTCAATTTTTATGCAAGATATTACTCGCTGCGAGCTCCCTCCAGATTATTTTTATTACCGTACTATTTCTTCTGATTATCTCTCATACCTTCATGGTTGTTCGAAGAATGTTCGAGTTATTCAAGTGGGGAAATATGGTCAGTTTGCTTGGGCAAAGAAAATTCTCGGCTTGTGGATTATCAAGTCAGAAAAGATTGATACACCTATTACGATTGAGCAAATTCGAGCGAGTGGTATCCTATGACATGGTATTGTTATCTGGATTCCATGGTCGCAGTATCTTGAAAAAATTGATGGTTGGCGATCATTCTGGCTTCCACCGACACATAACACAACATCAGGATTCACAGAAATCAAAGAGGAGCGTGAATATCATTCGCTCTGGAAAACACGAGTCAAACGAGCCTTGGCACGTTATAAGAAATATGAGGCAGCAGGGGAAGCGAAAATTGTGAATGCAACGACAGATGAATTCTGTGATGCGTTCAAGGGTACATATATCAAATATTGGTGAAAAGAGGTATTTATTGAGTATTTTCGAGCAATGCGAAAATCGAACCCGAACGATACTCAAGCATGGGTGGCTTACCATGGTGATAAGCCAGTTGCTGGACTTGCTGTCTATGACTATGGTATCAAGAAAGATATAAATTCGAGTGTTCATATGGTTGCATTCACTCGTGAAGAATGAAAACCGCTCCAAGTCGGAACATGACTCATGGATCGATGGTTCACACATTGCCAAGAGAAAGGAATCAAATATCTTAATTTTGATCATCTTCGAGATAACCCTCTCGCAAAAGATCAACAGGGGTATACTGATTTTAAGGAAAACTTTATTGAAAAGAGATACAAAATAGTTACCACTTGGATCAAATTCTTTTAACTACAAATGAGTCTTGCTATTAAGCAAGGCTTTTTCTTTCATAATATTGGATTTTATTACGCATTCATGGTATGCTTGGGAAAATATTTATTGATTGTTATGATTGATTTTAACATTACTTCCGCAGAGCTTTTTCCATTTTTCATTGCACTTGCACTCTGAGCACTCGTCTGATGTGAGCGAGAAGTTTCATATCGTATGAGAGGTGATAAACAAGAAGAGGAAGATGATCAGTTTGGGGGGCGTGCTTTTGCTGGCACAAGAAGCTTTGCTCTTATTGCACTCTTTGGGTGACTTATGGGATTCTTTTCTTCGATCGATGTAGCTGGTGGATTTCTCGCTATCGCGATCGGTTTCTTCGCTCTTGTTATTATGATCGCCATTGTTGAGTGATATGCTGTATTTATCCGAAGGCAACCAGGAATCACGACAACGATATCACTTTTTCTTACTTATTTTCTTGGTGTGCTCGCGGTCATTAATAGCGGTAAATATCAAGCCATTGCAACGGTGATAGCGATTGTATTGACGATGATCCTCGCTACTAAAAAACATATCAGTTCTCTCTTTGATCGTATTGATCACTATGAATTTCTTGATGGATTGAAATTTGCAGTCATTCTCTTTGTTGTTCTCCCGCTCCTCCCTGATCAAGAATATGGTGCCACGAGTTTTACTGAGGCATTTTTCAATCCTCATAGTGTATGGAAATTTGTTGTAATCATGACTGGTATTGGGTATATTGGTTATCTCCTCAAAAAAATTGTGGGAAATACTGGAGGGATTCAACTCTCTGGAATTATAGGTGGACTCATATCATCGACAGCCGTAACATCTGCGATGGCACAAGCAAGTCGCGATGATCCACATAACCCATACCCTTACCTCACAGCGACACTTCTTGCAAATGCTGTTATGTTTATTCGGGTCGTGATTGTTGTTGCGCTTTTCTATACCCCACTTCTCACAGGATATCTTATCTATCCAATGCTGACATCGATTGCTATTGCTATACTGAGTTGTGTTGTATTTTTTGATATTGCTCGAAAGAACGTGAAAAAGACGCCAAAAATCTCTCCAGAGAAAAATAAAGAAAATCCTGATACTTCGGAGAAAAGCCCATTCCAAATTCTCCCTGCTCTGAAATTTGCAACTTTGCTTGTTATTATTCAATGAGTAGTGGCGATCGTGCAGCATTTCTCAAAGAATCTTCCAGAACAATTTGCAAACTATGCCAACTACATTGTCTCATTTGTTGCTGGCTTTACTGATGTTGATGCGATCACTGTATCAATGACATCCCTCGCAAAAAATGGACACGTTGAGATCATAATTGCTGGAACATCTATATTTCTTGCAGTTGTAGCAAATACGATTACCAAGATTTTTCTTGCAGCATCCTTTGCATCCCGTCCGTTTAAGATTGGACTCATGAGTGTCTGTGCGCTCATTGTCGGTTCTGGCTTACTTACAATGTTTCTTGTTTCGAACTTTCTTCTTATATAACTGTATGCGATTTGATACCACCATTGGGCCTTCTTTCAAACTCTCTGCATACCTTGCTCTCTTCATTGGTATTATCTATGTTGGACTTGCTATCTTTCTGAGGCTCCAGCTCGATATTCAAAAATATATTTCACTTTGGTATTTTCTCTTTGAATCACTTATTTTATCTGGACTTCTTGTTCTTTTTCTCAAGCGAAAGAAAGAATTTCAGTATGCACAACCATTTCTCACTGCTTTATTCTTTGGATTTTTCTATGCTCTTGTGACACGTTGATTTTATGTACTTGTTATCGTTTGGGATATGATTACACGCACCTCTAATACGCAGTCGCATATACTCAATGCACTCTCGCCATCGCAAGAGTTTTCACTTGTAGGTTTTACTATATGAATACTTACCTCGTTCCTTCTCTCTGCTATTATTTTCTTCTTTCTCTTCTTTCGTAGACAATTGTGACTTACTCCACCGACTCAATAATGCCACTTGCAAGAACTCTCTCACCACTGTAGATTACGAGTGCTTGTCCAGCTACACCTCCAACTTGAGCTTCCTTGAATTCAATTTCTACAATTCATCCTTCCTTTGGGATGATTTTTTGTATGTTTTGCGGGGTTTGATGGTATCGTATTTCTGCTTGTAGTTGTGTTGGATGATTTTGAAAATATTTCCATTCGTCTCCGTTGCAAAGAATATTCCAGTTTCCAACGAAAAATCGATATTGATCCCTCATAGGATCATCTTTTGGTCACACAATAAGTATGTTATTTTTCTGATCTTTTTTAATAACATAGAGTGCAGGACCACCTCAAACTTCAATTCATTTTCGCTGACCGAGGGTATATCGCCAGAGTCCTTGATGTTCGCCAATTTTTCTACCGTTTGTATCGATAATGTATCCAGATGTTGATGGTAGTCTCTCGGCAAGAAAATCTTGCATCGAGACTTTCCCTATGAAACAAAGCCCCTGACTATCAGGACGTAGAGCATTGGGGAGTTGAAACTTCTTGGCGAGCTCACGAACCTCTGATTTTGGAATATGTCCAATAGGAAAGAGTGCAAATGAGAGTTGTTCTTGATCTAGTCTTGAGAGAAAATAGGATTGATCTTTTGAATGATCTTTTCCACGATAGAGTTGAGGTATTGCTTCGCAAAATTGGATTTGTGCATAGTGTCCTGTTGCAATTGCATCATATCAAGCTTGGCGTGCCTCAGATGCAAAGAGATCAAATTTTACAAGGTTATTGCACCAGATATCAGGATTTGGTGTATGACCCTTGAGATAGCCATCATATATGAGTGAAATAATACGGTCATTGTATTCTTCAATATAGTCAAATGTGTAGATTGGAATAGAGAGGTGTGATGCAACTGATTTCGCTACCTCTAAATCTATCTTTGTCGTACAGTTTGGGCTGTCTGTAAGGTAGTTGATCATAAATCCAGCATGTACCTCATGTCATTGTTCTTGTAAGAGTGCTGCAACAACACTAGAATCAACTCATCATGAGAGCGCTACGAGTATTTTCATATATTCATTGAAATAAGACTTTTTTCACACATTTGGGATGTTGATCCTTATAGTTCCTCAAATGAAATGAGGTTATATCTTCCTGTTTGAGAGAAGATTCAGGATGAAGAGCATTAATTGTAGAGGTATTTGCATCAGCAAGCACTCCATCAAAATCAATAGCAAAAGAGAACATGCTAAACAAAAGAAGTCTATTATAAGGACTTCTTTTGAGTTTCCAAATAGGAAAATTGTACTATACCGTCTGCGCTACCAATGATGTATCTTGTGATGATGCTACTAAACTATTTGGCGCTGATTGTGTCATAAGATCAGTATGCTCAGAAATATTCTCAAGGGCTGTGTTGTGATCTATGTCCATAAGCTCTCGATGTTCTGGTAGTAGTGTTGGGAGGTTGTGTTGAATAGTCATAATTTCATGAGGCTCTTGCACCATGAGGCTATGTTCCTCGTTGACTTGTGCTACGAGTGAAGTGTCAGTTGTTAGGTTCATAAGTGTTTGATTATTGGGGATAGACGTAGGTATAATATTTCAATTTGTTTTATCCTCTTGAGAGTTCACTTTCGCAATGATATCATCAACGATTTCTGCCCATGTGTTCATACGAATAATATTAGTATTTTCGAGAGTTTGATATTTATTCCATGGACGAGGAAGAAGATATGTTGGAATACCAGCTTCTGCAAGTGATTCAGCAAATGTGAGGTTATCGTCAATAGCGAAATCAATTCTATGCTCGTGTGCAATTTCTCATTTGCTGCGTGCTCGGATACTATGGTATTCACCAAAGTGTATCCATGAAAAAATTCCAGGAAAATATTTCTCGACAAGATCTTTAGTTGCCTTTCTTCATGATCCACTTCTTCCAGTAATAGCAACAATAGTGTATCCTGCTGATTTGAGTTTCATGAGTCATTCTTTTGCTCCTTCAATGAGGGGTGTTGATTGATTGAATGCTTCAAAATTACGATGAGCATCATCCCATGCTTTGTCGGTGTCTGTTTGTGTCCAAGGGATATTTTCAATCTTATACCACTCATGATCTATGAGATCATCGTAAGTTACATTGTGTGGTGATTTATTCGCAAGAATATTGAGAACACTAGAAAATGAAGATATAATGGTCTCATCAATATCAACCGCAATACGAATGTTATGTTTGATTCTTTTTCTCATAATTTCTATCAGATAATTTATGAGTTAAGACTACCATATTTTTTCTAGAATTGCGAATAAATCATCATTTTTATGTAAAAAAAGTGCGATATATTATCGCACTTCGTATTTTTCATCGAGTGTAATCTTTTGCATAAAGTATTCTTCGAGTGGTATGTTAATATTTTTCACATGATCATGAGCAATGATTGATCATTGGTGAATAATAGCAAATTCATCACAAATACTTTCCACATCCGAGAGAATATGGGTATTGAAGAATACTGTGACTCATTGAGATTTGAGTTCGATAATGAGATCTTTCACCATTTTTCGACCAATCGGATCGAGACCACTCATAGGCTCATCGAGGAAAACAAGTTCTGGATTATTGATGAGTGCTTGAGCAAGGCCAACACGTTGTAACATCCCTTTCGAAAAAGTAGAGAGACGCTTCTTGCGAGCGTGCGTAAGTCCAACTTTCTCAAGAAGACTCGTGATACGGTTTGCTAGTTCGCCCTTTTCTATTTGAAAAAAAGAACCGTTAAAATGAAGAAATTCTTCCGCAGTAAGATATTTGTAGAGGTAGGTATTTTCCGGCATAAAACCAATACGAGATCGCACTGATTTATCTCGCGTGGTACCACCCAGTACTGATATGGAGCCACTTGATGGAGTGAGGAGACCAAGGATAGTTTTCATAGTTGTTGTCTTTCCGGCACCATTTGGTCCGAGAAATCCAAAGGCAGAATGTGGCTTGAGATGGAGATTGATGGAATGAAGGAGCTCATCACCATTGATCTCTACACAGACATCTTTGATATCAATAATATTTTTAGTACTCATAGGTAATTTATGCTCCCTAGTATACGAAATAAGCAAAAAAGAAAAGACGGCGTTTAGAGGGATGGGATGATTGGATGTATGGATTGTTTTCTTACGGTAATAGTGATGTTTTGAATAGCATATCCGGCTATACATAGCTCAGATTGAATAGGGAGATCCTGAATGGATCAAGTATCAATATTGATAAGGTGCATATGAGGCATTTCCACGTGCTCATAGTATGCTATTCATTCATGTTCATAGATCTTATGGAGCGTGCCATCGAGAGTAAGTTGCTCAAGGTGTCGATAGATAGTAGCTATTCCTACATGGGGAAATTTTTGTCGTAGTGATAGTATTATATCTCGCGCACTCTTATGAGCGCAGGTGGTTTCTTGTATAATATAGTCTCTGTAGGGTATGCGTTTTGCCATATTTGAGGAAGAGTTGTAAGGTTATTATAGAAAAATGAGAATAATTCTCAAATTATTTTGACAGGACAGATTTTTACACTACATTGTTTGTGTATTTCTTAATACAAAGATATATGAAATCATCTCCACAGACGATCGATCATCTGAATCAACTTTTGTCGGATATTGTAGTGCTTGGTCAGATGGCACATTCTGCACATTGGAATATTGAATGATCTTCATTCTATGAATTTCATCTCTTCTTCGAGATGCTCTATAACGAGCTTCAGAGTCCTATCGATGATATAGCAGAACGTGTTCGAGCACTTGGTGGAAAACCAATTTCCTCACTTGCACAGCATGTTCAGACTTCGATTTTGACAGAGATCGATACAGAGTCTGATTCCAAAAAGCTTCTCGCACTTCTTGAAGTAGCATACCAGCTTGTCTCTGATGAACTCAATGAGTTTATATCACTCGATGAAGAGGATGCAGTTACTCAAGATATGTATATTGGTTACAAAAATATGCTCGATAAACGTCTCTGGATGATACGAGCATTCCATAAATAATATTTCTTTTCTTTTCACATATGTCTTGCGACTCTTCTTGCGAATATTCATTCCAAATAGCAAAAATCGATTGTAGTGCTCCAGAGTTTGATCTCCCAGCGTATGATCCTATCAAGGATGATACGACCAAGGTAGCACTTTCAGACCTTCGTGGTTCTTGGGCAGTTCTGTTCTACTACCCAGCTGACTTTACATTCGTTTGCCCTACCGAACTTAAGGATATGGCCGGAGCAAAAGCAGAGTTTGATGCTCTTGGAGTGAAGGTACTCGCTGCATCTACTGATACAGTATTTTCTCATCGTGCATGGGTAAAGCACGAGGGCCTTATGAAAAATTTCCCTTATCTCATGCTCGCTGATCATACGACTGAGATCGCCGCACTCTATAATATCCTCGATGAGGAGACTGGTATTGCTGGCCGTGGAACATTCATTATTGATCCAGAAGGCGTATGTCGCGGTATCGAGGTAACATCTGGTCCGCTTGGTCGTAACAGCGTTGAACTTCTCCGTAAGATCGAAGCACTTCAGTTCATGGCAGCTCATCCAGGTGTGGCATGTCCAGCAAAATGGACTCCGGGTGCAAAGACACTCACTCCATCAATCAAGATTGCAGGTGAAGTAGAGAAAGAATTACAATAAAAAAATAACCATCATATGATGGTTATTTTTTTATGAGAATAAATTTTACTTTTCACCTAGCTCATCCATTTCTGTTTTCTAATATATAATCTCAATTTTTACTGAATGTCTCTCAATCAAGACGAATATAGCCAGAAAATCCATCATTACCAACTATAGTGACGACATCAGGTGTATTTGAATTTATTGAAAGGAGTGACTTAAGGGTTCATGAAACAAAATAATATTCTGTTTCAATATTAGCAATTTCTGGAAAATATTCTTGAAATTCTGGTTCATTTTTGAATGAAAAAAGCCTGCTAAGTTCATCGGTTGTGGGGAGTCTATACTCATCATCGTTCTTGATATAATCAATAATATCTTGTGGTTGAAATTTCCCAATCTCATAGGAATTTCAAGGATTATTGATCATATCAATACAAATAGCATCCACTCATTTGTATGAGATCAGTGTCCGCCCTTGCCTGTCATTACCCTTAATTATTTTGTCTGATGATGTGCTGTTTACAGATCACTGAAAAAAGTTTGGTTCATTCATAAAATATGTCTTAATTGTTTATAATGGTATCACATTTTTATAAATGTGTCAAATTACTGCCGTCATAAATATTTGGGGAGTGTTTATTTTTACATAGAATAAACACTCCCTGATAACCCGCTGCTATCTTATGAAATTCCTTCACTACGCTCGTATATTCCTTGCTCCTACACTCCAAGCTAAACTGTATACTGCCACGGTCGCATTTGAATTTTTTCTTTGGGCGCTCCTGCCGACGATTAGTGTATTTTTTGTGGGAAGTATGACGCGTATTTTACAGTCTGGTGATGTAGATGCATTTTATGGAATTGTTTTTCAGTATATTGGATTTTTCTTCGGGGTGAATATTCTTATTATTCTCATGTATCGTTTTGGATGGGTACGATTTTTTGAGACGATTCAATCTATCCTCTATCGTCAATATATTACAACTTTCGTTCATCTCGATCCTCAGTGTATTGAGGCATTAGGTACAGGTAAGCTCCTCTATATGATCCAGAATGGAGTGAAGGCTCATGCATCAGCTCTAACAGAGCTTTGTTCTTATGGAGTAAAATTTATTCTTGTATCAGGTGTAGCATTTTACTTTATAGCACAGGTAAGTTGGATATATGTCGGATTATCTGTGCTAGTTTTCGGACTTCTTGGTGTTTACATGTACATTGCGGACCAGCAACAAGCAGCTATCCGTAGATCGAAATATGAGAACAAGAAAAATGTATCTTCGACAGTGACACGAGTGATTATGTCAAAAAATGAGATGCTCTCTGAATCTCTTCGTGAAAAACAGATAGTTCATATTGAAAACGAGAATCGAGAAATGATCGCAAAGAATGTACGACAAAATGTGTGGATGACGCTCCTCTTTCGTGGTACGGAAACGAGTATTTTTATACTCCATCTTGTACTCGTTACAATAGCTGCCCGAGAGTACTTTTCCGGTGAGTTGAGTTTATCGGCGGTTGTTTCTCTCTCAGTCGCCTTTGCTTATTTTGAGAAGACACTCGTTGAATGTATATCATTCTACAAGAATTTTACAAAAGAGCTTGCGGAAATAGTCGGCTTGTGGGATTTCTTTCGCACAACACCTAAGATGAAAAATCTTATATCTTGAGATCTGTTTGAACCAAAAGGCGGTTCCATCGATTTCCAATGAGTTGATTTCTCCTATCATTCATGAGATAATCTGGTACTCGAAGATCTCTCATTATCAATAACTCCTCGAAAGACTACTGCATTTGTAGGTCCAAGTGGTGGAGGTAAATCAACGATCACGAAGCTTATTCTCGGATATTTACATCCGAATAAAGGCTCTATTCTTGTAGATCATCAAGATATTTCAAAAGTATCACTTCAATCTTTTTACAAAAGTATTGGATATCTTCCACAGGAGCCGAATATTTTTGATGGGACGATTCGTGATAATCTTCTTGCTAGCTCCCAGGATGCGACAGATCACTCTCTCGGTGAAGCTCTTAGACTTGCATGATGTGATTTTATTTCGGATATGCATGATGGTCTCGATACAGAGATCGGGGAGCGTTGAATACGACTCTCTGGCGGTCAGAAGCAGCGCCTCGCAATAGCAAAGATATTTCTCAAAAATCCTGAGATCATCATTCTCGATGAACCTACTTCAGCACTTGATAGTTTCAGTGAGGAGAAGATTTCTTATGCACTACGTACATTGTTTCACAACAAAACGGTTATCATCATTGCCCATAGACTTCAGACGGTCAAACATGCTGATGAGATATTTGTTATCGAAGGTAGTAGGGTAGTTGAGAGTGGAAATCACACAACGCTGGTAAGCCAAAATGGGTATTATGCAAAAATGTTGGAGCTGCAGAGTGGATTTTAGTGAAAAGATTTGACTAAACCAAGAATTTGTGATTTAGTAATGGTATATTAAAACTTTTTTATGCCATGAGAATATAATAATACTTTATCAGTGAATAAAGAGAATCCTAAGGTTTCTGATAGAACACTGAAGAGACCAGAAAAGACTCCCAAAACATCTGAGAATACAGAAGATAAGCTTGATAAGCTTTTGTGAGTAGTTGAAGCAAACAAGATTATTTGAAAACTCTTCAAGGTTGATGATTATTGACATGTTGTATGAAAGAGAACATGAACAATATATGCAACTATAGATGTAAATTCTTTTCGTGCCGTACCGGATGATAATCGTTTTTTTGTAGATAAAAATGCAACATATGTGCAATATATGGATAATGATGCAAGGTTTCTAAGGTTAGAAGGTAGCAGCTGAGAAGTATCATTTCCATATCGTCAAAATAATCGCATTGATCATAGTATAGTTATATCGAATGGAAATATATATACATACTCCCTTTTTTCCAACTATAAAAAAATTGATTTGCATGGTAATAAATGGATTCCATGAAAATCACATGTATTAGCTAGTGAACATACTGCTTTGATTATTTCATTTGATGGGGAGAGTATCATAGATGTAAGCACATGAGAAATTCTTCCATTCAAAACTTCAGATGCAAAGTTCGTATTAGGTAATAGTCTATGAGCTAAAAATGATAGAGTGGTTGCATATATCAAAAGATGAAATAAAGAAGCGGTATATGACTTTGTAGAAAACAAATTTTTCTCAATGGAAGATTGGAAAAAATATAGCACTAATATGACCGGTTGATATTAGAAATGTTTCCAGGTCTTAGAATAAGAGCTTTAAACTGGTATATACGGAAAATAAAGAGATCATTAGTCACAAGAATAAATATTAACAAGAGAAGATTGAGTAGTCAAATTATAGTTTTCCAGAGTCACATCAGAAGGATATTTTTGACAGGAATCTTATTTTTGGTACTATCAGCTTAGTATGTATCCATTCAGCCATGAAATTAATTATCCTCACTTCACATCATCATATATTTCTTGCTTCTTGCAGAGTATGAAGTGTTTGTTGTGGGTTATAATAATCTCAAAAGAGAAATACACACAATAGAAATTCTGATATCCTTGCAAGAAATCGCATGGATATTTTTTCTTTTTCTCACGTATGTTTCCAATTTCATCGTACCCACGTTTCCATCATCACCCACTTGCATCTTAGTGTGGGGTTTTTGGAGATTGTATTCTTATAGAGTAGACAATAACCCCTCGATAAGAGGGATTATTTTTTCACTTTTTTGTTATGAGTACCCCATATAAAGGCTCTATTTCTTATACAGAGTTAATATCACTTGATGATAAAGTTCAACTATACCGTAATGTCTTTGGTGAAGCACCATGGAATGAAGGATATATCTGCCCCTCAACCGGACAATCTTATCCACTTTCCTACCCATTTCGTTTATGCGAGTGTTGCCAAGAAGCAAATCCTCTTCAGGTTTTTTACTCACCAAAGGAACTTAGCGAGAGTCTCCGCCTATTGCAAAAGAAAGAATGATATCGCGAAACAATAGCGACACTTATACGTGAGAGAGACCCAAGATCGGTTGTTGCTTCTGAATGAGATCGAGATTCCCTATCACCAAAAGGTTTTATGTGGTGATGGAAATCAGATATTGATTCAATCAACGAAGAAAAGTTAAAACTCACACTGGATCAACAAAAGCTTTTGACAGAAAATGTTCAAAAAATATCTCCGAGCTTTGATTTGAATGATTTTTACTATTTTGCAGAAATTGGTATTAGTTCATCGGATCGCTGAAGCGATATTGCATGAAATTTGTACCGTCGGCAGGTAGCTTCTATTTTATGAGATGGAATAAAAGATATTCTTGTTCGTACAACGAGAACAACGGATCTACCTTATAAATGGTTTTTAAAAATGTGATATGCTCCGGTTTTTGAGTATAACGATACTTTGGATCGTGTAATTTTAGCCAAGACCTACTAAATATGTCTATGAAAAAAAATGAGATTTCCCCAAATATTTGGTGTTTACAGGGGGATATGCCAGGAAAGATTATTACTATTATGGCATGAGTGCATGGAAATGAATTATCTTGAGTTACTTTACTCCAAGATCTAAAGAATAATCTCCAAGTCATGCGATGAAAGGTATACATTATTTCTTGTGCCAACCCACGAGCAATCGAACAAAACATCCGACAAACGGAGAAAAATATGAACCGATCTTTTCATAATATCCCACAAGGTTCTGCTTATGAAGATATCCGTGCACAAGAGCTTCTTCCTTTTCTTCGAGAAAGCGATGTATTGCTTGATATCCATAATACACTCAACACGGAGAATTCCATACCATTTCTCATATCAGAACATGCAAACATGGATCAATATTTTCCAGTTAATACGGTAGTGAGTGGGTTAGATGCACTTCACCCTGGAGGGAGCGATGGATATATGAATTCCATAGGGAAGGTAGGACTTTGTATCGAGAGCGGATCTATCTATGATCCTCGAGGTACTGAGATCGCTCGTGATTCGGTCTTGAATTTTCTTCGCGCGACTGGAGCGATTGAGTGAAAGCCAGCTATAAATACCAATCAAACAAAATATCATCTCGATACGATCATCAAAGCAAAAAGTACAAATCTTCAATTTGTGAAGAAATGGCTTGATTTTGAACAAGTATCTCAATGTGATGTTGTTGCTTATGATGACGGGGTACCTATCTTTGCTCCATATGATGGAGTGATTGTATTTACCTATGAACCAAAACAAGTTGGGGATGAAGTATGTGTTTTCGGAAAGAAGATATAGTCCTTTGACAATAACTCCATTTTCTATACAATCCCTTCGCTAATATTTTTTTAATACTCTGGGAGATAGGAGTATGATAGCTTATACACTCCGCAAAGAGGGTGAAACGAATGACAAGGTCATTCTTCGATACAAAAAACTTTTCTTCCAAACTCGAACGACTCAAAAACTTCGAGCTGAGAAGCACGCAATACGCCAACCATCAAAGCGCAAGCTTCGTGAAAAAGCAATCATTCGTGAAGTGTATCGATCGCTCAATAATCAAAGCGTGTAAAAAAAGACCCCTTTAGCAAGGGTCTTTTTTGTTTTCTTTTGACAAGGTCAGCTTGCTTCCTATAATTCTCACATTACTTAAGAAGTATACCTTCTGAGGACTCGCCTCTCGATCCAGATTTGCGAGCTCAATAGGGCTCTTTTTCTTTCTTTTATGACCAAGCCAACAGAACCACGAGACGATTACTATGCTCAGATGAAGAGTTCTTCTTCTTCGGAGGAAGCAGCACCAAAACCAAAAATCCTCAAAATTAAAACACGAAGACCAGAGGATGGAACTCCTTCTCCAACGAATGTTCGAGAGGAAAAAATAGTTGTTCCTCAGAGTGAAATACACAAGAAGGAAACACCAAAACCATCTTTATCAGAGCATCAAAAACCTGATACTCCAAAAAGCTTAACGCTTGATGAAATTCTTGCTCAAAAGAATAAAATGAAGGCTCCAAAAGCAGGGCAAAACATTGTATCATTTGAGGAGGTTCAGGTAGTTCCACCACGTCCAAACATGAGCGTGCGAAGTGGTTCAGGACTTCCACGAGATACATCTCGTTTTGTTCAGTCTCAAAAACGTAAATCAACCAGTGCACGCAGTGATGATTCACGTGGTTCAAATGGAGGTGAGCGACCTCAGAGAAACCCTGACAATACACCCACATCTTGAGAAAATCCACGTCCATCACTCAATGACTATTTTGACAATAAGAACCGTCAAAATCCACGCCGATCATCATCCCCAACTATTTCTTTTGAAAAGGCGGCAGGGGATGCAGCTAGTTCTGCAAATCCACGTCCTCAAGGTCCTCGCCCACAAAATGGATCACGTCCTCAGGGGAGTCGTCCATCTCAGGGTGGATACCCATCTGGACAACGTCCTCAGGGTCAAGGTCAAGGCAATCGGCCATCATTTTCACGTCCCGGTGACAATCGTAATAATGGTCCTCGGCCTAGTACACCAGGTGGTAGCACACAATGAGGTGATTCATCTGCAAGAAAGCCTGTATTCAATACTCAGCTTGACTCGTATTCTGCAGCACACAAGGATGCCCCACACCGAACAAAGAAATCAAAACATGGAGCGAAGAAGCCAGAAGAGACTGGTGTAAAGAAGACTATTAAGGTAGTTGGTGACGTAGTCGACACGAGTAAATTTCGTCGATCGAAGCAGATGAAGGGACAGCAGAAACGTGAAAAGTCGATTGAGGATATTACTCAAACTCTCGTTGATCGAACAGGACAAGAAGTATCTATTCCAGAGGGATTGTCCGTCAAAGAATTCTCTGATAAAGTAGGGGTTCCACTCGCACGAGTGATCCAAGAACTCATGAAGAATGGTATGCTCGTAACACTCAATAGTCAGATAGATTTCGATACATGTTTTCTTATCGGTGAGGCACTCTGAGTCAAGATTCTCAAAGAAGCATCCAATGAAGTATCTGTGACGGATCTTCTTGATGGAAATCTCACAACATTGATTGGTGAAGAGGATCCAGACAAGCTCACACCTCGTGCACCGATTGTCTCTATTATGGGTCACGTTGATCATGGAAAGACATCGATCCTCGATTATATGCGCAAGGCAAATGTAGCATCGGGGGAAGCAGGAGGTATCACTCAGAAAATTGGTGCCTACCAGGCATCACACAATGGAGCGAAGATTACATTCCTCGATACGCCAGGTCATGAGGCATTTACGATTATGCGTGCTCGTGGAGCAAAACTCACGGATCTTGCCGTTATTGTTGTTGCTGCAGATGAAGGTGTAAAGCCACAAACTATAGAGTCTATCAATCATGCAAAAGCAGCTGAAGTACCTATCATTGTTGCTATCAATAAGATGGATAAAGAAGGTGCAAATCCTGATTTTGTCAAAGGTCAGCTTGCAGAACAAGGGCTTCATCCAGAAGAATGGGGAGGAACAACCGTTATGGTACCAGTTTCTGCTCATACTTGATTTGGTATTGATCAACTTCTTGAGATGATTCTCCTCTCGACTGAGATCATGGAGCTGAAGGCTGATGCAACTCGCCGTGCTGTAGCAACTGTGGTGGAATCTCATTTGGATCCAAAGGTTGGTCCTCTCGCAACGGTACTGGTGAATACTGGTACTCTCAAAAAAGGTGATTTCTTTCATGTTGCTGGTGTATCTGGTCGTATTCGTGCGATGAAGGATTTTCGTGGGAAAAATGTTGACGAAGCAGGGCCATCAGTTCCAGTACAGATATCTGGTCTCTCCGATGTAATCGGTGGTGGTGATATCCTTCAGGCAGTCGATTCTGCAGAGCTGGCAAATACACGATCACGTGAGTTCACTCTTGCAAAGGGGCGTCGTTCTATTCATGCATTTGATGGTGCGTCCCTCGATCTTCTTATGAACCGTATAAAGGGTGGTAATCTCAAACAACTCAAGATCGTTCTCAAATGTGATTCGAACGGTTCACTCGAAGCACTCAAGGCAGCACTTCAGAAACTTTCTACAGGTGAGACAAGCGTGACGATTATTCATGCAGGTGTTGGTGACGTAACAGATAGTGATGTACTCATGGCGGGTACTTCAGCAGCTCTCCTTGTATCGTATAATGTAGGAGTTCTTCCAAATGCACGAACAACCCTTGCTCAGTCAAAAATTGAATTTATCGACAAGAAGGTTATCTATCATATTCTTGAACGTATTGAGGGAATTGTGACGGGTATGGTTGATCCAAAATACGAAGAGGTGGAGCTTGGATCAGCAGTGATCAAGGCAATCTTCTACTCAGCAAAAGACAAACAAATTATTGGTCTCGGTATCAAAGATGGTAAACTTGAAAATAGAGCCCGACTTCGTATTATCCGTGAGGGAAAGAAAGTTGGATCAGGTGAAATTGTGAATCTCAAAAGTGGTCCTCTCGATGTTCATGAAATTGAAGCAGGAGAAGACTGTGGTATATCGTACAAGTGAGATGTGAAGCCAGAGGTAGGAGATACGTTTGAAGCATATAAGCTTGTTATCAAAAAATAATTTCTATGAGTTATACTCTCGAAACACATCCGCTCTTCTGTGATCTCTGATCTGATGATATTGCAACCCTTGCACTCTTTAGCGAAGAACAGATTCTCACGCCGCATGAGACACTCTTTCGGCAGGGTGATGAGGCAAATGCTCTCTATATTGTAATGGATGGGAAGCTCGAAGTGTATAAAAATACTCCTCAATGAGGAGTAGCGCTTGAGGCAATCATCGAGTGAGGCAGTGTGTGTGGGGAGATGGCATTCTTTGATAGAGATGCTGACAAGATTCGCAATGCGAGTGTGCGATCAGGTATTGAGGGGGCAACGGTACGAATTCTTGTAGATACAGCGATTATGGATCTTTCAGAAGATCATCCATCTGTCTATCAGGCATTCGAAGCGATCGTTCGAAGTAGAAAAAAATAAATCACTTTTGAGAAAGTGGTTTTTCTTGTTTATAATTATTTTATATGAAAATATATCAAAAAATTCTTGTATCAATACTTTGAGTTACGATTCTTGGCTGAATTATTTTTGCTGGATTAAATTATTACGAACAGCAATATAATTGCATATTAGGTTATCATTATACTCCATGAGAAGAGAATGGTATTTTTAGCTTTGAATGTAGAGATAAAGAGCGACTTAAGAGATCTGAAGAATTGTACCAACAAGAGAAATCTATGCAGGATTATGCGGACTTTGAAGATCAGTGAGATTCGGGAAAAACATACGAGCGAAATGCTGAAAATATGATTTTGAAACCACTCATTCTCCTCTATCCAACAAAACCAACTCATGTTGATGTGAGGCTAGACTATGATGGTGAATTTACAGCGACTTTCCCAGAATATTCTTCTCTCAAGAAAGGTTGGTCGGTTGAGGCTTCTCCTGAGAGTATCATACAAGATAAATGAACGGGACAAGAGACGTATGGACTCTTCTGGGAGGGAAAGGGTTTTTCGACCGTTCCATACGATATGTCTCATGGATTTGTCATGAAATGATCAGAGGTACGAGAATTTCTCTACGCCACACTTCGATCGATGAATCTCAACCCAAAAGAATACAGTGATTTTATTATGTTCTGGTATCCAAAGCTTCAGGATTATCCATATGTGCAGATAACTTTCGCAGGTAAGGATTACACCGATCGAGCCAGGCTTACGATTACTCCAACTCCCGACAATATTTTCCGTGTTTTTATGGTAGCAAAGCCACTTGATACATTTCAAGAAATACCACCTCAAAAGATTGAAAGATTCAATCGTACATGATTCCATGTACTTGAGTGGGGTGGAACAATTGTTCAATAATAGTCATAGATGGAATCAGATTTTTCCTGAATTTCACGATAATATTCAAAAGAACTTCAAAATATAAAAAAGGATTAAAACGTGAAAAAGAGCTCAGTCAAAAATGATGAGCTCTTTTATAAAATAATCATACAAATTGAGAGTAATCTGAAAAAGTAGATTTTTATCTACATGGGAATGATACAAAATTTTATGTCATCCTCGCGGAGGCGGGGATCTACTACTATTCATTACAGAATTTCCGTTTTCACGGGAATGACAAATGAATACCTCTGTATTCTTCCCCATTTTGAGGGGTGGTAGCCGTTGGAGGAACAGTATTCTACCATAATTCCCCTGAGAAGGAGGAATCAGAGGGGATTTGTACTCGTCATTTTACTGTTTTATTCATCATGGTAATGAGCACCGACGATAGGGAATTAAAGGTACTGAACTCAATTCAAGATAGCACTAAAATTCACCCAGAAAAAAGTTCTCAAGATGAAATTTATCACACCTGTCAACACAAAATGAAAATAGATTTGCAATAATGGAGTCTTTTCATACAATACCGTGGCATTTTTTAGAAACTACCTATCCCCATTTCTCTATGAGTAAAGACTGAGTTGTCGAAGTAACCGGCGTTGTTCTCGAAACACTCCCCGGTGGAAAATTCAAGACCCAGATTACAGACTTCTGAGATGGAGGTATCGTTATTGAGTGTTATATGGCTGGTAAGATGCGCAAGAATCTCATTTCTCTCATTCCGGGGGATTCAGTTCTTGTGGAGCTTTCTCCATATGATCTCTCCAAATGACGAATAAAATTTCGTAAAAAATAAGAATTTCTTTTTCTCTCTTTATGAAAGTACGACCTTCCGTCAAAAAAATGTGCGATAAGTGTGCAATTATTCTCCGAAAGGGAATCGTTCGCGTTATCTGCGAAAATCCAAAGCACAAACAGCGCCAAGGATAACATTTTTCTTTTTATTTCCTCTCGTTCATACACTCAATGGCACGAATTTCATGAGTTAATCTGCCGAATGGAAAACATTCCGAGATTGCTCTCACCTATATATATGGTGTAGGTCGCCCAACTGCGATCGCTCTCCTCACAAAACTCGGTATTGAACCTACGAAAAAAATTGAACTCCTCACTGAATCAGAACTTGATTTGGTCCGTGAAGAGCTCAAGAATTATATGATCGAAGGTGACCTTCGCCGAGAAGTAGCGGGGAATATCAAACGTCTCCAAGAAATTAATTGTTATCGCGGTCAGCGCCATAAGAAGCGTCTTCCAGTTCGTGGACAACGAACCAAGACGAACGCACGTACTCGTAAGGGTAAGGCAGTGGCGATCGCAGGTAAGAAGAAATAATTCTTGATTATCCCTTTTTAATTTATGGCTAAAGTTCTCAAGCGTTCAAAAAAAACCCGTCACGTTGTGACGGAAGGGGTCGTTTATATTACGGCGACGCTCAATAATACCCATGTGGTGGTTGCAGATAAGGACGGTAATGTCCTATCATGGGCGACAGGTGGAAGCTCTGGTTTCCGCGGTGCACGTGAAGCAACTCCGTATGCTGCACAAGTTACTGCTGAAAATGCACTTAACAAGGCAAAAACTCTTCACTCTCTCGAAAAAGCAATCGTATACGTAAAAGGTATTGGTGCCGGTCGTGAGCAAGCAATCCGTGGTATTGCGAGTGCTAGTGTAGATATCTCTGCTATCTTTGATATTACACCAGTTCCGCACAATGGTTGTCGCAAAAAGAAGGTTCGCAAATTGTAATTTTCATCGTTCTAAACCATGCGCTACATCTGACCTAAAATGAAATTGTGCCGTCGAGAAGGAATTAATCTCTTCGGAAGTGAGAAATATAATCTCTCTGAATCACATAGAAAACCACTTGGAAGCAAGTTTGGTAAACTCTCTCTTTTTGGAAAACAACTCCGAAAAAAGCAGGCAGCAAAACGAATGTTCGGCTTGTCTGAGAAACAATTCGCCATGTACTACAAAAAAGCTATACGTATGGCTGGTGTTACGGGTGACAATATGCTCTCTCTTCTTGAGAGACGTCTCGATAATGTAGTATTTCGCTCAAGCTTCGCTCGAACGATTATGCAATCAAGACAGTTTGTAAACCACGGACACTTTCAAGTAAATGGACAGAAAGTTGATATTCCTTCATTTCTCATCTCAGTTGGCGATGTTATCGCTCTTCGAGATAAGATGAAAGATTCTCCTCTCTACAAATCACTCGTTCAAGAGTTCGAAGAATTCGCGAACAAAAATTCACAAGCAGTTGCATCTCCTGTAAAATGGCTTGAGATTGATGCAAAGAATCTTACTATCAAGGTTCTTGCTCTTCCAGAAAGAAGCGATTTTGATCAATCTATTGATATTAAGAGTATCATAGAGTTCTACTCAAAATAATACTAAATTCTTTTTCACCGGTATGCATATTATCCATAATAAAATCGGTGTTCCAAAATTGACACAGTCGAAAGCCTCTGTCAATGAAGCTCGATTTGTGTTGGCACCTCTCCCTGCTTGATTTGGTGTAACACTCGCAAATTCTTTGCGACGTGTAATGCTCTCATCTATCCCGGGTTCTCGTGTAACGGGCGTTAAGGTAGTTTGAGCGACTCATGAGTATATGACTCTCCCTGGAATCAAAGATTCAGTACTCGATATTGTCCTCAATCTCAAATCACTCATCATTGAGATGCATGATAGCGAAATTATCTGGCTTCAACTCAATAAGAAAGAGGCAGGTAAGGTAACAGCAGCAGACATCAAGACACCTTCCGGTGTAGAAATCAAGAATCCAGATCTCTACATTACTGAAATTGATCCAGGATTTGCTTCAAAAAATGCTGAATTCTCACTCTCTATTCGGGTAGAAAAAGGCACAGGCTATATGAGTGTTGATTCACTCAAAGCTCGAGAAGAAGACCCATCGGTGATTCTCATTGATGCAAACTTCTCTCCAGTTATATCGGTTACCTATGATATTCATAGTGTTCGTTCTGGTGAAGTAATCAATCTTGATAGTCTTGACATGGTGGTGAAGACAACAGGTTCACTCTCTCCTGATGATGCCGTAAAGTTTGCAGCAAATATGCTCCAATCATACGTCGCACTCTTCAATGAGAATGCACGTGAAGTGGAACCAGGCTTTCTTGCAGATCCAAAGGCAATTCTCGAACACGAGAGTGCACAACGAGTGCATGATGCTGAACGTGAAGCGTATACTCCGATCGAGATTCTTGGACTTTCTCCACGAACACTCAATGCACTCGTCAATGGTGAAATTCTCTCAATTGAGGGACTCACAAAATGTACAGAAGCAAAGCTCGGAAGTATTAAGTGATTTGGCCGAAAAGCTATGACAGAGGTTCGTGATGCACTTGCTGAACGCGGCCTCAAACTCTTTTGAGATGATTAACACTCCATATTATGCGCCATCAAAAACGCAAGTTTCTTAAATTTAAAAATAAAGATCAGTCCCATCGCGATTCTATGCTTCGCAATTTGGTGACTTCGATCTTTACTCACAAATCGCTCATTACAACTGAAAAGCGAGCTCGTGCCATTATCCCAATGGTCGATAAGCTTATTCATGCAGCACAGGGCGACAATAAAATGAATGCCATTCGTACTGTTATGCAGGTTGTTTATACTCAGGAATCTTCTGAAGAGCTTTTTGGAACGGTTGCTCCGGCAATGATCGGTCGATCTTCTGGCTTTACTCGTATCACTCCGATCAAGTATCGTGATGGTGATCGCGCAAAACTTGTTAAAATTGAATTCGTATCATAATTTCCTATGCAAAAAACACTTGTAGCACCTCAAATTGCTTCCCAAGATCGCCCTTGGTTTCTCATCGATGCCGAAGGTAAAACTCTTGGTCGACTTGCAACTCAGGTTGCTCGATTGCTTACTGGTCGCAATCGTGTGGATTATACTCCACACAACGACAATGGCGCTCACGTTATTATTCTGAATGCAGCAAAGATTCGTGTTTCTGGATCGAAGATGCAACAGAAATTATACCGAAGCCATTCTCAATTCATGGGTGGACTCAAAGAAGTGAGTCTTGAGAGAATGCTTGTAAAAAAGCCTCTCTTCGTTCTTGAACATGCAATTTCTGGTATGATTCCAAAGAATCGACAGCGTCAGGACGTTCTTAAACGTCTTCGACTTGAGATTGGGGGAACTCATCCATACGATGCTCAAAAGCCTCAAACTATCACTCTCTAAGCCTGTCATTCGTTATGGAAAAGAAATATTTTTATGCAATTGGTCGTCGTAAGACGGCAACTGCTCAAGTTCGTCTCTTTGCTGATAAGGGCTCATCACTTATCAATGGACGTCCATTCAACGAGTATATTTCTCGCTCAGACCTTTTCGCTCGACTTCTTAGTCCATTGAAAATTGCATCTTTGCTTGATAGCACTCACTTTGAAGTTCAGGTGAATGGTTCAGGAATTTCTGCTCAAGCTGATGCAATTGCACTCGGTCTTGCTCGCGCAGTTATTCTCCTTGATCCTGCTCTTCGTCCACAACTCAAGGGTGCAGACCTTCTGAGTCGTGATGCGAGAAAGGTAGAGCGCAAAAAGCCTGGTCTCCACAAAGCACGCAAGGGCCCTTCTTGGTCAAAGCGTTAGTATTTTACCCTACTTTGCATGCCTACTATTAATCAATTGATTCGTAAGCCCCGCACTGACAAATCTCGCAAGAGTAAGTCTCCGGCGCTTCAATATATCAAAAACTCTATTGCACGAGATCTTCGTGATCAAGTGGCTCCTCAGAAACGAGGTGTTTGTACGAAGGTATATACAACGACTCCAAAAAAGCCAAACTCGGCTCTTCGAAAAGTCGCAAAGGTACGTCTTACCAATGGTCAAGAAGTGATCTCTTATATCGGTGGTGAAGGACACAATCTTCAAGAACATTCCGTTGTTCTTATTCGTGGAGGTCGTGTAAAAGATCTACCAGGTGTACGATATCATATCGTTCGTGGTGTTCTTGATTGCCAAGGAGTTGATAAGCGCCGTCAAGGTCGCTCACTCTACGGTAACAAGCGTCCAAAAGCTGCTAAAAAATAGTATAAAATTCTGAAATTATGAGTACAAAAGGTACAATCACTGTAAATGTACATAATGAGAAACTGATGAAGTTTGTTAATTATGTCATGAAGTGTGGCAAGAAAACTCTTGCTCTCAAGATCGTTTCATCAGCTTTTGAGACCATCAAGACAAAAGGCTTCGACAATCCAGAAGATGTCTTCGAAAAGGCATTTGATAATGTTATGCCAAAGATCGAAGTTCGCCCAAAGCGTGTTGGTGGATCTATCTACCAAGTACCACAGGAAGTACGATCGGGTCGTCAATTTGCTCTTGCAAGTCGATGGATCCTCGCTTCTGCACGTGGAAAAAGTGGAAATAACTTCTCTGCATTCCTTGCACAAGAGCTTATCGAAGCTTCTCAGGAAACTGGAAATGCTGTAAAGAAAAAGCTCGAAGTCTACAAGATGGCTGAGGCGAACAAGGCATTTGCTCGTTTTGCAAAACGATAGTTTTTATCTCTCTCGTCAACTACTATGGCTCACAAAAAAGCTCAATGATCGACCACAAATGGTCGTGATAGTAACGCCAAACGACTTGGTGTAAAAATCTTCGGTGATCAACCTGCTATTGCTGGTAATATTATTGTTCGTCAAAAAGGCAATAAGTTCTGGCCTGCAGAAGGTGTTAGTCAGGGTTCTGACTTTACACTCTTCGCGACTCGCGATGGTATGGTAAAGTTTACTGAAAAGAAGCGTGTTCGTTTCGACGGACGTACTTACAAAGACCTCTACATATCAGTTGTTCAGGCATAAAAAGTTCCTTCAAAAAGAAGGGATTTTTTATTTGTGTGAATTGAATATTCTCAAGACTGTTTGATCTGTAAAACAATTGCCAAAAGGAAAATATTCTTATACTGGAGATAAATATATATATGAAAAATCTTCTTCTTGCTCTCGGATTTTCCCCAAAAGAAAACACGCAAGATATCTACTCTAAAAAATATCCTCTTTGTGGTGGATATGAAATCTCCGTGGACTATAAAAATGAAAAAATAGAGTATGGTGATAAGATAGGTTGATGACGTGCGACAACTGCCAACTTTTCTCAGGATGAGAATTGGGTGGTGCTTGAGTGTGTTGATAGACTCCTCTCCAAGTGATATAAACCTGAGGATATTTTCCTTGAGAAAAAATTTACCGTTGGACATGGTGCAGCTGGTGGTTGGTTGGATATTTTTGTGAAAAAAGAATGAAAAGCATATCTCATGATCGAGTGTAAAACTTGGGGCAAAGAATTCGACAAAGAGTGGCAAAATACTCAGAAAAAATGAGGTCAACTCCTCTCATATCTCCAACAAGATCGAGATGCTGAGTTTCTTGTACTTTACGCATCACAGTTAGAGAACTGAAAAGTTATTTATCGAAATGAAATCATCAAAGTAGAAGAGGATTATCGTCAGATGGCGAGCAATACAGAAGACCTTTATAATCGTTGGAACAAGTTTTCCAAGCAAAATGGTATATTTGAGTCGTGGGCTCGAGCATATCACTTCGAAAGCAAGGCTCTGACATTGAGTGACCTTGTAGATATCCGACAGGAGGATAGTTCTTTTATCTTTAATCGTTTTCTTGAGATACTTCGTCACAATGCAGTCTCTGATAAACCAAATGCATTTAACAAGATATTTACTCTCTTTCTTTGTAAGATTAAAGATGAGGATAAAAATCCAGATGATGAGCTAGATTTCCAGTGGAAAGAATGAGAGGATGATGCAGTCTCTTTTCAAAAGAGACTCTCAGATCTCTACAAGAAATGAATGGAGGATTTTCTCAACAAAGAAATCACGGATATCTCTGATGATGACTTTCATAAAAAATTCTGAGTATTTATCACGAATGAAGATACAAAAAGAAATCTTCTCGCAGAGTTTACTCGCATACGACTACAGAAAAACAATGAATTTGCTATCAAAGAAGTATTTGATGAGGAGACTTTTTATGACAATGCAAAGGTGCTCAAAGAAGTCGTCGAACTCCTCCAGAGTTATCGTTTTCGTTATGCAAAAAAACAACCATTTCTTGGTGATTTCTTTGAGTTGCTTCTTACAACAGGACTCAAACAAGAAGCGGGACAGTTTTTTACTCCCGTTCCGATCGCTCGTTTTATCTCGAAGAGTGTACCACTCGAGATGATTATGAGGCAAAAGCTTGCTAGTGGAGCCACTGATGAGCTCCTCCCGAATATCATTGATTATGCAGCAGGAAGTGGACACTTCCTCACAGAGTCAATGGAAGAGCTTCAAAACATCCTCTCTAGACTCGATCTCTCAAAATTTCCTCCGAGTGCTTCTCGTAAAGTGAAGCCATGGCAACATGATGATCCATTTGCTTGGGCACATGACTATATTTATGGCGTTGAGCTCGATTATCGTCTCGTGAAGACGACTAAGGTTGGTTGCTATCTCCACGGCGATGGTATCGCAAACATCATCCACGGCGATGGACTAGATAGTTTCACAGATGGTAATTATCTAGGGAAACTCCAGAAAAAAATCCCTGGAACACAGGACAATGGACAGTTTGATTTTGTACTCGCGAATCCTCCGTACTCCGTCTCTGCATGCAAGGGAAATCTGAAGAATAAAAATGCAGACAAGGATTTTGAACTTTACAAGTATCTCACCGATCAGAGTTCACAAATAGAGAGTCTCTTTATTGAGCGAACTAAACAACTCCTCAACGAGTGAGGTATCGCTGCGATCGTCCTCCCGTCGAGTATCCTCTCCAATAGCGGCATCTATACCCGTACTCGCGAGATCCTTCTCAAGTATTTTGAGTTCGTGGCTATTGCTGAGCTCGGAAGTGGGACATTCATGGCGACAGGTACCAATACCGTGATCCTCTTTCTCAGGCGAAGAAGTAATGCAGACTTTGCAAGTATCGAATCCAGTATTCTGAATTTCTTTGTGAATCATCGAGACATAAATATCAAGATAAATTTCTCAAGAAATATTGTTATTGAAAATGCGATCTCCAAGTATATCTCGCATGTCTGGTGAAATATCAGCTTCGATGATTATATATTGTTCATTACTGGAGTATCATCCGACAAGATAACATTGCACGAGATCACCCGTGAATATGAAAAGAAACTCAAATCAAAAGATAAAAAAGATTGGCTCCATCAAGTGAAGGAACTTGAAAAAGATAAAATACTGCATTTCCTCCTTGCATATGGACAAGAGATAGTTCTTGTGAAGAGCGGGGATAAGCAAGATGAAAAAAACTTTCTCTGATATGAGTTTTCAAATCGTAAGTGAGATGAAGGAATACATTCAATTCGTCGTGGTAAACTCATTGATGAGTGCACACTTCTTTTTCATCCCGAAGAAGTAGCTCACCCAGAACGAGTTAATACTTACATTCTCGATGCTTTCGCTAACAATTATAATCGTATTATTAGTGATAATCTTTTGAAATATGTTTCTCGTGCAAATCTTGTTGATATGATCACATGGGATCGAGCCGAGTTCGAGAAAAATATCTCACTTTCCGTAAAAAAAAAGATAAAAATGGAAAGTAAGTGGGAGATTGTAAAACTTGCCTCTGTGTGTGAAATCAATCCATCGAAAAAGGAAATCTCTGAAATTTCAGAAGATAGAGAGGCAAGTTTTATAGAGATGTCTTCTGTAAGTAATGAGTGATATATTATATTTAGTGAAAATAGAAAAATTAAAGATTTGAAAAAACGATGATTTACTTACTTTAGAGAAGATGATATTATTTTAGCTAAAATAACTCCTTGCATGGAGAATGGAAAATGTGCTATAGCTAAACATCTTATGAATGGTATATGATTTTGAAGTTCTGAATTTCATGTGTTCTGATGCCAAAAAACTAAGATTCTCCCTGAATATTTATTTTCACTTCTGAATCAAGAAAAAATTAGAAAAATTGCCGAAACAAACATGACGGGTACAAGTGGGCATCGACGAGTACCTATTGAATTTTATGAAAAATTAGATATTCCACTCCCTCCTCTAGATATACAAGAACAGATTGTGAGGGAGATGGAGGAAGTGGAGAAGAGAGAAATGGAGATGAAGAAAAGAATCGAAAAGCAAAGATGAGATATAGCTGAACTTATGCGGAGTGTGAACGGAAAAGATGAAAAACTAGAGAATATAGCTGTACTTCTGAAGCGTGGAAAATCTGCCAAATATGGAGATTCGAGGATCCAGATTATCAAGTCAGGACAAGCTCGGTGACTCAAAGAATTTGATTTTAGAGAAAGACACTTCATAGAACAATGATCTATACTTGATGAGAGAAAACTTCAAAGATGAGATATTCTTATTAATTCTACTGGAGTTGGCACTGCATGAAGAGTGACTTTATTTGATCTTGAGGGAGATTTTGTAGTTGATACTCATGTGACTATTTTGAGAGTAGATAGAAGTAAAACATTGCCAGATTTTGTACTACAGAGTCTTACTAAAATTGGATTCAAAAATATTGAAGCAATGGCAACAGGACAAAGTGGTCAGATAGAACTTTCTCTTGGAATTATCTGAAATATCAAAATCCCACTTCCTCCACTCTCTGAACAACAACGTATTGTGACAGAGATCGAGAAGATCGAAGATGAGATCTCACGACTTGAGTCTGAACTCACCACCATACCAAGTCAGAAAGAATTTATACTCAAAAAATATCTTGCATAAAAAAGCAAGTGCATCACAGTTCGTATTCTTGACAAATCTCAAAAATCAATACAATGACCTCTCGCTTTTTTCGAAAGCCCCCGTTGCAATACTCCTACTTTTGAACATTCTTATTACTGAGTTCTCTCGAGTAGTACTAGAGCTCCTGGACGATATGTCCTGTTTTTTGACTGAGGATTTTTCCCAATTGGATCATTGTCCATTTCGAAAAGCGATGAATTTATTGTTTTCTTTTTTTCATGTCCACATTTAGTGACTTCCCCCTTCGTCCTGAAATTCTCGCAGCGCTCGAGAAAAATGCATATACTTCCCCAACAAAAATTCAGGAAGAAGTAATTCGTGCTTCATTTGAGAATAAGCACATTGTTGGTCAATCTCAAACAGGTACTGGTAAGACTGCCGCGTTCGTTATTCCTCTTCTTCAGAAGATCGATCCGAACAAGCGCGCAGTACAAGCAGTTATTCTTGCTCCAACTCGTGAGCTTGCATACCAAATTCGTGAAGAAGTCTTCAAACTCTCAGAAGGTCTTCGAATGAAATCTATAGCTGTCTATGGTGGATCTCCAATTCGCCGTCAACGTGAAGAGCTTCAAAAAGGACCTCAAATCGTTATCGCAACTCCAGGTCGTCTCATAGATCTTATCGATCGTGGTTATATCTATCTTGATCAGGTGAACTATATGGTTCTCGACGAGGTAGATCGTATGCTTGATATG
>ERZ724524.373-NODE-373-length-29087-cov-4.109672_pt1 | contig 29087 bp, 21 predicted proteins | sample MGYA00376057_ERZ724524 | MGnify/ENA primary metagenome ERZ724524 (study PRJEB28724, sample SAMN07190888) | wastewater metagenome | isolation source: influent of sewage treatment plant in Hong Hong | place: USA: Christiansburg, Virginia | collected 2016-03-01 ...
CGCGATCGTGGTGACCGAGCACACACGTCGGCAAAAGCGGTGCGGCAAACTCTCGCTCGTATTCATCGAGAAGTGAGTGAAACGTCTGTGCAGAAAACTCGGTTCGCAGCGTCTTGAACAGAAAGACCAGGTTGAGTCCGTCGCCCATCTCTCCGCAGTAGGAACGCAACAGGCTCGGCGGGCCGAACACTTCACCGACAAGAAACCGCGGGTCACCGGGCACCGCATCGACATGGGCCCGCAGTGTCCGAGCAAACGCCACGCTGTCGGGATGGTTGATGGTGTACAGGTTGCGCTGGAAAAATCCGTCCGCGTTGTCTTCACTTGGGAGGGGGCGCAGCGACGGCGGATTGTCCAGAAAGCCCGCGTCCTTGAACATCGCATTGAAAATATCGAGGCGGAGCCCATCGACCCCTTTGCGCAAAAAGCCCTCGACGATCGCGAGCACGGCCTTCTGCACATCCGGATTGCGATGGTTCAAATCGGGCTGAAATGGCAAAAAGCTGGCGAAGTACCACTCGTCGCTGGCAGCGTGATAGTGCCAGCCGCGAGGACCGATCATCGATCGCCAGTTGGTTGGCGGCGCACTCCCACCCTCGCCTCGTCCCCGTCGGAACAAATAGTAGTCGCGCTCTTTGCTGTCTTTGCGGCGAAGCGCTTCACGAAACCAAGGATGCTCGTCGGAGGTGTGATTCAGCACCATGTCGAGCACGAGCCGCATGCCGCGCCCATGGACGGCCGACAAGAGCTGGTCAAAGTCAGCCCACGTCCCATGATCGGCAGCCACTTGGCCGTAGGAACGAATGTCATAGCCAAAGTCACGCTGCGGGCTGTCAAAGAACGGCGTCAGCCACAGGGTCTCGACGCCCAGCTCAGCCAGGTAGTCAAGCTTGGCCAAGACCCCTTTGAGATCGCCCACTCCGTCCCCGTTCGTGTCGAGGAACGACCGGGGATAGATCTGGTAGACCGTCGTCTTTTTCCACCAGGGAGCCTCGTGCTGATCTACCGACATCGCGTGCCGATCCTCCACACTCTATCTTCGCTCAGTCCAGCGGCGGCGTCGCATGATCGGGTCGATTCCTAGGTAAATCCGAGCGACGAGCCGGTGCAGTCCTGGGTCGACTTCCGGCACGCGCCGGACCCCGATCGCCCCCTTGACCCTGCGGTCGCTCTTCGAATCGTTTGGGGGCCGGTCGGTCTTCGAACCGTCGCAGAGGTGGACGAGCTTCGGCCGGGCGGGAGGCAGTCCTCGCTTCGACCCGTCGAGCGGGCGGCCTATCATCGACTCGTCGCGGAGCGGGACGATCGCTGCGCTCGGAACGAGCTCCCCGGAAGCCGGAGCCACTCGATCGCTCCTCGGGAATATGGACGGACCGCGGTACTTTCGACGACAGCCCACACAGGAGCCTCAGTCGGGAAATCTCCGACGGACGCAAAGGTCGAGCAGCACCAAGCTCGATGCCATCGGCGGTAAGACCGGCATATTCAACCCGCACCAGCTTGAGCAGTGACGAACCGACAGCCTCGGCCATCCGGTGAATCTGCCGATTCTTTCCTTCGTGTAGTCGAATCTCTGCCCAGGTGTGTCGCGACGTGAACTTGAGCACGCGGACATCAGCCGGAGCGCTGCGCTCGGGCGGACCATGATGCACCGGCACCGGCAGCGGCTGACCGTCACGGCCCAGCGGCCTGGCGGGCGGCAGATCGACGCCTTGCTGAAGCCGACCGATCATGGACGGCGTCAGCTCTTCACGAAACTTGGCTTGATAGACCTTCTCGACGCCACGGCTTGGATGCATCAGCGCATGTGCCAGCTCACCATCGTTGGTAAGGAGCAGCACGCCTTCGGTGTTGAAGTCGAGCCGCCCGACGGCAAAAAGCCGCACTGGCGCATCGGGAATCAGGTCGAACACCGTGGGCCGACCGTCCGGGTCTGACGCAGTCGTCACGTACCCTTTCGGCTTGTGCAACAGAAAGTAAGCGAGCGGCTCCTGCTCGACGGGTTTGCCATCCACGCTGATCCGATCACTGACCGGATCGACGCGAGTACCAAGCTGGGTGACGACGCGGCCATTGACCGAGACGTGCCCTTGACTGATCAGCACCTCGGCGTGTCGACGAGAAGCAATGCCAGCTTTGGCGAGGAGGAGCTGTAAGCGAATACCGTTCATGACTATTCATCTCTCTCTACGGGACCGTCGGCAGGCTCCTCGGACGGCTCGGCCGCCTCCGGTGTTACCGAGGATGGAGCGCTGGGACTAGGCACAGCGAAGGCAGGCTCCCCGAACAAACTCGGGTCGAGGAGCGGAAAGGCCGTGTTCACGGCGCGAATCATTTCGTCAATCTTGGCCAAGTTCTCGGCGTCGTCGGCAAGCTGCTGATCGATCAGCTCAACCGGCACATCGACAGGCCTGGCCTCCGCTTCGACAGGCGTTCTATCAGCCGATTCTGGCGACGGAGGCGGAACCGCATCGCCAATCGGAGCCGCCGCCATCGCAGGTGGTTCCAACAGTGGCTCGACGGCAAGTGTGCCCTGCATCGGACCTGGCGTAGGTGGCTCAAAGCCTGCGGCGCGTACCTTGTCCCGGCTCTCATCGGTCAAATCGTAGTATTCGCGCAGCGTCGGCAAATCTTTGAGGTCTTTGAGATTAAAGAACTCAAGGAACTCTTTGGTGGTGCCGTAGAGCAGCGGTCGACCTGGTTCCTCTTTCTTGCCGAGAATCCGAATCAGGCCGCGGTCGAGAAGCATTCGCAGTGACGCGCCCGAGTCGACACCACGGATGTCATCGATTTCAGGACGCGTGATCGGCTGGCGGTACGCCACGATGGACAACGCCTCGAGCTGGGCCCGGGAGAGTCGCACCGGTTTTTGCTTCAGCATCCGCTGCACCCAAGGCGCATTGCTCGGTGCCGTCCGAAGCTGCCAGCCACCGGCGACCTCGTGGAGGCCAATGCCACGACCATTGTGCTGGAGTGAATCTGATAGCGCCAGGAGCGCCGACTGAAGCTGCTGCGGCTTGTACAGTGGTGGACCACTCGGCTTATGCGGTGCGGCAGCAGTTTCCTCGAGTAGCTCGTGAATGCGCTCGATGGACAACGGTTTATCGGCCGCGAACAGGAGACTCTCCAACACCGAGGTCAGTCTCTCGCCCGCCAGCGGCCAGCTCAGCTCCGGATGCTCGACGCCCGCCGCTTCGCCATCGTCGCCCATTGTCAGGGACTCGCCCAGCGCATCGCCCCAGGGTGGAGTCAGGTGCTCTGCGACATCGTCTTCGGCACTCTCACCATCCCCAAGTGGCAAGGACGACGCAGTGGCGCTCATATTTTGACGAGAAGGACGAGAGCGTTTCATGGCGTAGGCTCGGGATCGGACGATGGCTGGTCGATGGCTACGGATTCCTCGAAAGGCAGCTCACCCTGGCGCGGAACCAGCGGCAGAATTGCGCCTTCGACGCGCCGGATCAAGAGTTCGCCGCGCTCAATCTTTTGCTCGACGTGAAGCAGCTTCAGTCGCGCCATTTCAAGCACGGCCATAAACGTCAGCACGATCTGATAGCCGAGCTGTTCTATCGAGTCGCCCTTGGCCAGCTCACCCAGGAGCTCGGTAAAGACGTGCTCACTCTTGCGGTCGAGTCGCTCGCACAAATCGTTGATGCGATCGGCCAGCGACAACCGTTCTACGGTGACTTCATGCGCCAGCTTGCGTCGCGTTTTCGACAGCGACTTGGCCAAGACCTCCAGCAGCTCCCAGACCGGAATCTCGGCAAGGGGTGCTTCTCCTGCTGGACCAAGCAGCTCGGTCGGATCGAGCCCGCGTGCAAACACGTTGCGACCCATCACGGGACGCGATGCCAGATATTGCGCCGCTTCTTTGAAGCGCTGATACGCGAGCAACCGCTTGATCAGCGATTGGCGTGGATCTTCGCCTTCTTCCTCAGGGTTTTGCGCCTCGTCTTCGCTCTTCGCGTCCGGTGGCAGCAGTTCCCGCGACTTCAGATACGCCAGCGTCGCCGCCATCAACAGGTACTCACCCGCGATGTCAACGTTCAGCGCCCGCATGTGCTCGATCATCTCGAGGTAACGAGCGGTAATAAACGAGATCGGGATATTGAAGATGTCCAGCTCGTGCTTACGCACCAAGTGCAGGAGCAAATCCAAGGGCCCCTCGAACTCGGCGAGGACTAAGTCAGAAGCGAGAAGCTGCACGGCAAAGGCTGCGGACTATAGCAGCACCTACATACATTGCGAGTGTTCGATTTCGACTTGCGAAAAGGGGCGCGCTTCGGCTGTCCTATGGGCCCATGTTCAAGAAGATCCTGGTCGCAAACCGTGGCGAGATCGCGCTGCGCATCATCCGCGCTTGCCGGGAACTCGGCATCGCTTCAGTCGCCATTCACTCGACGGCAGATGCCGATGCCATGCATGTCAAGGTCGCCGATGAGAGCGTCTGCATTGGTCCTCCTCCGTCGCGGCGTTCCTACTTGCACATCCCCGCCATCATCAGCGCCGCCGAGATTACCTCGGCAGACGCGGTTCACCCCGGCTACGGATTCCTATCGGAAAATGCCGAGTTTGCCGAAGTATGCCGTCGCGCCGGCCTGACCTTCATTGGGCCACTGCCCGAGCACATGCGGCTGATGGGCGACAAAGTCCAGGCGCGCACGACCATGGCGGCTTACGGCATCCCGGTTCTGCCCGGCACCGGCATCATCAAGACGGACGATGAAGCCTTTGCTGCCGTGGAGCGGATTGGTCTCCCGGTCATCCTGAAAGCAACCGCAGGTGGTGGTGGTCGTGGCATGAAGATCATCCACGAAAAGAACCGCCTGCGCGATCAGCTCCATGCCGCTCGTTCCGAGGCCCAGGCTGGCTTTGGCAATCCCGGCGTGTTCATCGAGCGCTTCGTCGATTCCCCCCGCCATATCGAGGTCCAGGTCATCGGCGATGGTCAAGGCAAGGTGGTAGCCATCGGTGAACGTGAATGCTCGATTCAGCGTCGTCACCAAAAGCTCGTGGAGGAAGCGCCATCACCGGCTCTATCGCAAGACGAACGCACCGCGCTGCTGGAACGGGTGGCGCAGGCGGTGTCTGCCGTCAAGTATCTGTCCGTCGGTACGCTCGAGTTTCTGTTTGAGAGAACCCCCGACGGAAAGCCGCACTTCTATTTCATGGAAATGAACCCACGCATCCAGGTCGAACACACCGTTACCGAAATGGTCACGGGCATCGATCTGGTGTGTGAGCAGATCCGCATCGCCGCCGGGCACCCGCTCAAGGTTGAGTCACTGCGCGAAAAATCCCACGCTCGCGGTCATGCGATCGAAGTTCGCATCAACGCCGAAGATCCCAAGACCTTTGCACCGTCTCCGGGAGCGATCACCGCGCTCCACATGCCGGGCGGACCGGGCGTGCGCATCGACTCGCACATCTACCAGGGCTACGTCGTACCGCCGCACTACGACTCGCTCATCGCCAAGCTGATTGTCCATGGCGAGGACCGTCTGACGGCGATTGCGCGGCTGCGGCGTGCTCTCGACGAGTTCATCATCGAAGGCATCAAGACCAACATCGACTTCCATCGCAGAGTCGCCCAGAACGAAGACTTCATCAAAGGCAAGCTCGACACCCGATTTGTTGAACGGATGCACTAAGCCGCTCGGACTCTTGGCTTGCTACCCGCCGCTCCACCATCCCGGTCCACCTCGCACCCGCTTCCCACCCCTTGATCCGCCATCCCGGCACTCTTCGCACCCGCTTCCTACCCCTTGATCCGCCTTCGCGGTGTGCTTGGCACCCACTTCCGCCCCACTTGTGCGCTTTTTTGAAAAAGTCGCTTGCCGATGGCCGAACCATTGCCAGACTTTTTCTATCCCTCACTGTGGGATGGAGACCCCCCCTATGGCACTGCTCACGATTCGTTATGAGATCTCTTTGTCTGCCTTGCGCGAGGAGCTTTTGAACACCTCCGCTCGCTTGCGCGCCCACCCGCTGACGACTGGCAAGGCTGCCGATTACGACCTGCTCCTCAAAGAGCTGGCGGTGCTGGCGGTCACCGAGCAGCACTTGAAAGACGCCAAGATCGAGGCGGGTGCGCAGATTGACGCGCTCGACATGCGGCTTGACCCGGTGGTGGACCGGCTGTCGAACGCGCTCCTGGACCGCACCAATCAGAACCGCGACGCCGAGCTATACCAGCGCTACTTTGGGTCCAAGCGCCCCCACGAGGTCAAAAAGCCAGTGCTCGGGGTCGAACTTACGATCGTCCGAGGCTTTCTGTCCTCGCTGCTTTCCTCGACCGATGCTGGACTCAAGGACATCGGGCAAGAGCTAGAGAAGCTGGTGACCGCCGCCACCAAGGCCGAGACGGCGTATAGCGATGCCGAGACCAAGCTGCGCGACTTTCGCAAGGTCGGCGAGCGCAAAGCGTTCATCGACAAGGTCAACCACAAGCGGCAGCTCACCCACGGCGAGCTGTCCCAGCTCCCGCACCTGCCGGGCGCCAACCTACCCCGCGACTTCGCCAGCAACTTCTTTGGCCACAAAAAGCGAAACGAGCAGTCGCTGTCCGGGCTACGGGCCAAGGTGCAAGAGCGCGAAGCGGAGCTGCGGGAGCTCCATGAAGACCTCAAGGCCGCTGAAGCAGCCGAGCAGGCCGAGACGCTGGCCGCCCAAGCCAAACAGCGCCTGGGCATCGAAGCCGAGCTGAAACAGCTTGAACAGGAGCAGCAAGCGCTCCTCGAACGGCAACAGAACCTGCTCAGCCGGCTCCCAACCAAGTCCCAACCAGCGTCGGGCTAAAAGAACAACGAGTCTTTGCGAGGTGGCTTCGGCGCAGCTTCAGCCTTGGCAGCCTCAGCCTGACGGATCGACTGAGCTTCTTCTTCTTCGGTGGGCTCGATCGGTGTAGCGAGCTGACCGGCTCTCTCGATGGCAGCGTCGTCGCCGTAGTTCAGACAGTTGTCGCAGCGTTTGCACAGCGGCGTCGACTTGTCACCAAAGTACTCGAGCAGGAGCTGAATCCGGCAACGCGTCGAGCGAGCGAAGCTGATCATCGCAGCCACACGGCTGCGATCCCCCTCGCGCCGCTTCCGATAGGACTCAGCGGCCCGTCCGAGCGCCAGCTCGTCCGCTTCTTTGCCGGTCCAGGTATAGCTCTGGTTTGCCCCCTCGGTAAGCAGCTCCATCTCTTTCAAGATCCCGAGGACTACACGTGTCTTCGACTGAGAAGTCTCAGCGGCCAGAGCCAGCTCGCGCACGTTATCGGCCCCGTTGCGCAGCGCCCTCCAGACACTCAGCACATCGCTCCGGTTCGGGTACTTGCCAGCGACGAAGAAGCTCTGCACCTGTTCGTCTTCCGGGTTGTACAGCAGGATACAGCGACTCGGTCTGCCGTCCCGACCAGCTCGTCCTGCTTCTTGGTAGTACGCCTCGAGCGAGCCCGGCATGTTGTAGTGAATCACTGCGCGAATGTCGGGCTTGTCGACGCCCAGACCGAACGCGTTGGTCGCCACCATGATGCGTGGATTGTTGCGCATAAAGGACTGCTGCGCCGCGTCCCGCTCGGCTTTACCCATCTTGCCGTGATACATCCCGACCTTGAGGCCAAGCACCGGCAGCGCACCAGCGATGGCCTCGACGGTACGAATCGTCGAGCAATAGATGATCACCGAGCCCTGAATCTTGCGAATCAGCCGCAGCAATCGCTTGACCTGCGCCTTTTCGTCCGAGGTTTCGCGCACTTCAAGGTGTAGCGACGGGCGATCGAAGCCGGTATGGGTCTTTTCAGGATTGCGTAGACCGAGCTGATGAATGATGTCTTCTGCGACCTCCGGCGTGGCTGTCGCTGTCAGCGCGCAGATCGGTGGTCGTCCTAGCTGCTCCGCCGCCCGGTCCAAGAACAGATACGAAGGCCTAAAGTCGTGCCCCCACTCTGACACACAGTGCGCCTCGTCGACGACGAATAGGCTAACCTTCTGACCGCCCAGTTCCTCGAGCAAATTGCCTGATGCGGCGCGCTCGGGAGTGACGTAGATGATCTTGCGCTTGCCGTCTTCGATGTCATCGAGCGTCTTGGTCGTCTCGCGGCTCGTCAGCGTCGAGTCAAGCCGCGCTGCCACCACACCAGTTCGTCTGAGCTTCTGCTCTTGATCCCGCATCAGTGCCAGCAGCGGTGACACAACCACCGTCACACCCGGCAACTCAAACGCCGTGAGCTGATAAATCAGCGACTTGCCTGCACCCGTCGGCATAATCCCCAAAACATCGCGACCTTCGACGAGAGCCCGAATCGCCGACTCTTGCCCCGGACGGAAACCCGACAGCCCAAACTGACGCTGCAAACGACGGATGATCCGCCGCATGATCGGATTTTTCTCATCCTCAATCGCCGGAAGCTCGGTCGGAGGACTCTTCGGGGCCGGACCCTCAGCCTTGGACTTGGCCTTGAGCTTGCTTGCCTTCGATTTGTCGGTCGCAGCCTCGGAGCCACGCAGCGATGGCGTCCGCTCGTCCGCAGTCGACCAAAATAGCCGGGCGGCCTCCGTAATGAGCTGCTCCAGACGAGGGTCTTGAACCGCTCCCGAAGCAAGTCCAAAGTCGACGCGCAGCTCCTCGGGAATCTGCGGAGGAGAGCGCCACCACGGCGGTTCCTCGATAGCAATCGCAGATGCCGGACTTACCGCAGCCGGAGTGCTCAAGCCAGACAGCGTAGTTTCGGCCAGCTCCACGCTGTCCATCGCACCGGCTGCCTCGGCAGCGACAAGTGGAGTCGCCCAAAACGACGCAAAGGATTCTTCAGACAATGGTGTCGGACGAGCCGCGCCGCGTCTTGGCCCCCAAAAGGGATCTTCAACGCTATCGGCACCCGGAGCAGCGGCAGGACGGTCGGTTGGTTGCAACATGTTTCCTTAGAAGCCGCCGCGAGGACGCACACACAGCGACCAGTCGCCCGGCACACCGACGGCATCCCAGCTACGATGGACGTTCAGCCACTCTGCGCCACAGCGGCCATAGAGCAGTTCTGCGGCCTTCGCCGTCGCATAACGTGCTTCTTTGAAGGTAGTCGTTTTGGTAAAGAGCTGCGTGTTGGCAAGGTGGAAGATCCGCGTGCTCTTCTCGATGCCAATCGGCTTGACCTCGATGGTCGTCTTGGCACGAGGGTGCTTTCCGCCCGCCGCCAACAGATAGAACGCCAAGTTGCCAATTCCAGAGTTGGTGTGAACGCCGCCGTTGTCCGCCGAGCCCGGCATGTTGCGCTCGGCGTAGAAGTCCTTGCTCATTCCGTCTTTGGTGGGATCGTTCATCAGACGAAGCGCGCCGATCGATCCGAAGAGTAGGCCCGCGACATCCTCACCGAGCTTCCAGGTGTTCGCGGTAATTGTCCACATCGCCGGATTGCCACCAGCGCTGCCTCCCGAACCAACCCATACCTCGGCGGCTGCACCCATGATATCGGACAACGCTTCGTTGAGCGCCCCCGACTCATCCATGTACTCCAGATCAGAGGTTGTCGCCGTCACCGCGTGGGTCATCTCGTGAGCAGCGACGTCGAACCCCAAGGTCAGATCTTTCAGCGTCAAGCCGAAGGCACCGCCATCGCCGTAGACCATCTGATTGAACGGATCGGGAATCCACGCCGCATTTTCGCCGCTGCAGCCCATGCCTGTGTCGAAGGTGGCATGGACGCTCGACATGAGCATCGAACCTTTGGCGTCGTACGAGTCCCGGCCAAACATCTGATTATAGAACCAGTAGACGTTGCCGCTGTGCTTGTAGGCACGAGTTCCCGAGGCGTCGGCGGTCGTTCCGCCTTCTTTGTTGAGCAGCGTCCCCGGCAACTCCGAACCATCCTTCAGACAAACCTTCTTGAGATCGTAAATCTCTCGAGAAAGCGCCGTGTAGATGAGCGAGTGCTCCGCCAGCACTTCACCATTGACGGCACTGACGAACAGCTTCGCGAACTGACGACCCTTGGCCGATTGATAATCGACCCGAGCCTCATACACCAGCCGAGCCAGACCTGCCCGATCCACAAACACCGACAGCACCGGCGGGGTAACGGCCCGCCCCGGACCGCGTGAACCGAGCGCCTGAGCGATCGCCTCGGTTCCGGAGAGCGCCACCGCTTCTTGAACCTGCAGTTCCGGCTCCAAATGACCGAGCACGCCCTCGACGAAACCGTCGCTACCTAGCTGAACCACGACCTGGCGACCGACGACCGGCATCCCGGCGTGAGCCTGCTGAAGCTTGATGTAGCGATTGCCCAGTTCATCCGTCTGGTCCGACACCACGCTCAAGCTCGTCTCAGCAGCCAAGCGATAGCTCGTCGCAAGCGCGCCTTTGGTCAGCAGAGCGACCGCCCCCTCCGCCGAGGTGATGCGCGGCGACTGCTGCCCGGCCATTTTTCCAGACAAGTAACTGGGCGTGCCATCGCTGGCAACCTGCGCTTCGCCAAATCCAAGTGGCGCAAACGCACCTCCTTGCTCATGAACCAGCGGCTCTTCGCCCTGACCACAACCGGCGGAAAGCAGCGACACCGCAGCACATGCCATCAGCGTGCCAGTCAACGGTCGAGCGGTACGCAGCCTGGCGGGACGGTTCGAGCCGGTGCGACGAGCGCCGGACTCGGTGGAAGAGATAGAACGACGGTGGGTCATAAGAAGCTCCTTGGTACAAGGTGAAGTCAAGCAGGCGAAGCCGAACCGAACCCGAACAAACCAACCAGGCCCAATTCGCAGCAAGCCTATCCAAACCGCTGCCCGAAAAAAGAGGGATTTCGCAGACTTATGTAAGCCAAACCGCCGCTTGCCGCTGCTTTTTTCCGCGCCTCTACCCAAACCATGGCCTGAAAAATGGCAAACCAGCCCACAAGCTGGCCGCTCCACGCAGAGCACGGAAACGGGCTTCTTTCCGAAGATGACCCTGTGTTAAGCTGATCGGACCTAAGTCTATTTTTGACCTAGCCGACGAGACTTTAGACAGGAGACCCAGCATGAGCGCGAAGACGTGGGCACTAGCCCTTGCTCTGGCCGGAAGCGGTGCGCTGACACCGATGGCGCAGGCCAGCGATCACGCGGACGGCTCGACCACGGTGATGCCGCCGCTAAATAACACCGCCCGTGACATCGCCGACCTGTACACATGGATGGGCGTCGACGAAGTCAATAACGCCCCGCGCGTGTTTATGGTGATGACCGTCAACCCGAATGCTCTCAAGGCATCCTCGGTGTTTGACAAAGACACCCTCTACACCTTCCACACCATCGCCAAGACCAGCTTGTCTGAAAAAAGCGATGGACTGCCCGAACTCTCCGTCGTCTGCGCCTTCAATGACGCGGCTCCCATCGGCACTCAGACTTTCGAGTGCTGGGGCGGTGACGACGAGTACGTCAAGGGTACCACCTCGACCAGTACAACCAAGGGCTCCATCCTCAGTCGCAGTGGCAAGCTGAGGGTATGGACTGGGATCGCCAACGACCCCGCATTCTTCAACAAGACCGCCTTTACCACCACCGTCGCCGCCATCAAAGGTGGCATCAACGGATGGAACCGTGATGTGGCCCAATGTGCGACCACGGGCGTCGGCTTTAACGCCGCCACGCTGCGCACTGGACTCTCGACTCCTGCCGCCGATGCATTCGCCAAGCAAAACGTGCTCGCGATCGTGGTTTCGGTGGACCGAGCGTACGTCACTGCCAGCTTCACCAAGCCACTGGTGGGCGTGTGGGCAAGCACCAAGAAGCGGATTCCAAAGTGAGGCCAGCCATGACAAGAAACATCCTTGCATCCCTCATGCTGCTTGCTGGCCTTACCAGCAGTGGCTGCGACAAAACCGCGCTGAACTTTGAACCGGTCGCCTTTGAGGTATTTGACCTCGGCGGCGTCGATGGCAGCACGTTCTTTATTCCAGGCCGTCCACTCGCCGACGCAATCCAGTACGACCGAGTAGGCCGCCCGCTGGTCAGTTCGATGCTGCTCAACCCATTCGGACTCGCGAAGGACAAAAACTATCCGGACGAGACGAAGGACATCTATAACTCGGCGGTGCCGATGCGTGGCTGGACGCCGTATTCGAACCAGCCGTACATCCAAAGCAACCTCGGCGTCTGGGATAGTCTCGACGCCAACTGTGGCAATCAGGCCGGTGCCGGTGCCATGCCTTCGCAGACTCGCTACGCACAGCTCGGTGATCTGTTCACGGATGATCGCCTCTGGGTGGACAGCAGCAAGAGCGCTTGCATCAAGTACATGGCCGTCGAACAGAAGTTCCTCAACGTCCCGACGATCGATGACTGTGGTGGTCGATCGCCTGCGATCGATGCCATTGACCAGACCTACAGCCTGCTAGTCGGTCAAGGCGCGACGGTTTCTGATGGTGTTGCGCAAGACTCAGACGGCGTTCCTTCGACCAGTACCTTCCCGTTCCTCAAAGACGCTCTGTAATCGATCCTGATCCGTCGAGTTTCACCGCCGGATCTTCCATCGCCACAAGCCGCATCACCAAGCGATTTCCCTGACGGGATATCTGCGTCCGGCCCGCTCCAACCAACGCCGCCAAGTTCCGTACAGACAGCTTGTATCCTGCCAGCGTGAACGGGATCACCAAGCGACAGCGTCGATAGTCACCACAACCCCACGCGCTTCTACCCCAAATCAACGAAGCCGTTTTGCAACGTGGGCATGGGAGCGTTGGCTCCACTGGAGTTCCCGGTGCCGGAGCCGCAACGGCCGGACGTTTCATCGAATTCGTCGACGCAAAAGTGGACGATTTGGCCGCCCGGCGCTTGGTCCCCTTTTTTTTCTCGGCAATCACCGGTTCGCGTCGCGCCGTCCGTGCAGTTGCACGCTGACCGACACGTCGATTCGAGCGAGGAGCCGATTCACGAAACCCGCCTGGTGCTGCTGAAGTAGATCCGTCGAGCCGAATCGCGGCGGGTGCAGGTGTGGATCGAACCTTGGCAATGAACTGCTCCACATAGGTGACGATACCGGACATAAAATCGGTCGCGGAGTCCTCGCCTCGCGCCATCCGGTTCAGCCGAGCTTCCCATTGCCCGGTAAGCTCTGCGGAGGCCAGGCTCGCTTCGGGCAGCTTGTCGATGAGATCGACCCCCAGCGCGGTAGGCCAAAGCTGTTTGCCTCTTCGCTCGACATAACGCCGCGAGATCAGCGTCTCAATCACTGCCGCCCGCGTCGCTGGAGTGCCGAGTCCCGAGTCCTTCATCGCCCGCCGTAGCTCTTCATCTGTTAGCTGTTTTCCTGCACTCTCCATCGCGGACAGCAGCGACGCATCACTGTAACGCGGAGGTGGACGGGTCTGCTTGGTCAGCACCACAAACTCCCCCGACAACCGCTCGCCTTGACGCAATCGAGGCAAGAGCTGATTTTGCAGTGCCTCGTCCCCGTCCTCTTCGCCGCCATCGGCGTCTTCACTGCCACCTTTGCGACGAACCGCACCATCACTGTCAAAGCCCGCGACGTCTTGCCAGCCGGCGGACAGACGTTGCTTGCCCTGCGCCAGATAGCGATCCGGGGGAGATGGCAGCGCCGGGAAACGACCGTCGCTATCCGCTTTCAATGGCCCGACGGAGACCAGTTCCACCTCGACCGAATCGACGCGAGCCACCACCGTCGTTTGCGCAAACTCGGCATCGGGATAAAACGCGCCAAGAAAGCGCCGCACCACCAAGTCATGAAGCTTCTGCTGATCGGGAGAAAGTGCAGCCAGTCGCGCCGCCGTTAGCGTGGTCGTCGTTGGAATGATCGCGTGGTGATCGGTCACTCGCTGATCCTGAAAAACTCGTCTGGGCGGAGTCACCCGATCCAGCCTCTGGGCAAAGCGCGCATAGACCGACGCCTCCGCCACCGCCGCAAACAGCCGAGGGAGCTGCCCGATCAAATCGCGGCCCAGGTAGCGCGAATCAGTTCGTGGATAGCTGAGCAGTTTGTGCTCTTCGTACAGTCGCTGCGCCTGGCTCAAGGTGTGCTGCGCCGACCAGCCAAACCGACGGTTGCACGTTCGCTGAAGCGAGGTCAGATCAAACAGCAGTGGAGGCGGCTCGCGAACCTTTTTTTCCTCGACTGACTCAACCAGGATCGGTGCCGGCGAGTCACGACGGACCAGTTCATCGGCAATCGGCCGTGTCGCCAACCGTCGCAGCTTCTCGTGCTGCCACAGCGCCACAAATGGAGCCACGTCGCCCCGAGCATCGATCGGCCGCAGTCGAGCCTGGACCTCGAAATAATCACAGGGAACGAAGCGACGAATCTGCTGCTCGCGCGAAGCAATGATCCCAAGCGTCGGAGTCTGCACTCGCCCCAGCGAACACAGGACGTCCTGCTCTCCCCTCCTCCACACCGTCACGGCGCGGGTCGCGTTCATCCCCACCAGCCAGTCCGCCTCCGAGCGACAGCGTGCGGCACGAGCCAGCTCATCAAACTCGCGACCAGGCCGCAACTGCGCCATGCCTTGCCCGATCGCCTGCTCAGTCAGCGATGAAATCCACAGTCGCTCCATCGGGAGTCGACATCCGGAAAGTTCATAACACAGGCGGAAGATCAGCTCGCCTTCTCGACCAGCATCACAGGCATTGACCACCGCAGAAAATGAACGATCGGCCAGCAAGGAACGCACGACCTTCCACTGTCGGAGCGAGGTCTTAATCGGTCGCAGCTTGAATGGCCTCGGTAGCATCGGCAGGCGATCCAGACGCCACGGCTTCCACGCCGGATCGTACTCGTGGGGCTCACACAGTTCGATCAAGTGGCCGATACACCACGTAATCACATAGCGGTCGCTGGTCAGGGCACCGTCGCTGCGGCCAGAGACTCCCAGGACTCGCGCCAGGTCACGCGCTACCTGCGGCTTTTCGGCCAAGATGAGCTTGCGCGTCGCCATGTTCGCCGTCCTCGCGATCCTCAATGAGCCGCGAAAGGTAGCAGCTTCGCCGACACTTCGCCAAACCGGAACGAGCCCACACGAGCGAAGTTTCTTGACACTGCTTTGAGGGAAACACTAAAGATACCGACAGTTTTGCAAAGACTTGTTTGGAGGATCCCTTGGCAAACGTCCCGTCAGCAGAGAAACGCAATCGTCAGCGCATCAAGCGCCGCGCCCGGAACTTGCAGCACATTGTCCCCATGCGCACCCGAGTGAAGCGTGCGCGTACCACCATCACCAATGGCAAGGCTAGCACCGAAGAGATTCAGGAGTCTGTTCTCACGGCGCTGCGCCAGCTTGCACGCGCTGCCGCCAAGGGGGTCATTCACAAACGGACGGCTGCTCGCAAGATCTCGCGACTGACGCTAGCTCTCAATAAGTCTGCGGTGGATCGTTCAGCGGCTTCGTCAGCAACCCCCAAGAAGACCGTGAAGCATAAAGCTCCAGCCAAGACGGAAACGAAGGTCGTTGAGACCAAGGCTCCTGTCAAGGCACCGGCCAAGACTTCTGCCAAGGCTGCCGAGGTCAAGGCACCAGCGAAGGCCGAGACCAAGGCTCCAGCCAAAAAAGCCACCGAAGACAAGACAGCGGCCCCCAAGGCCCCCCGCGCCAAGAAGTAGCACCAGCCAGATTCCGACGAAGCATTGCGTCGGCTAGCTTCCGTCCAACCACTCATCCACTGCTTTGGGCACACCAGCCAGCGCAAGACCTGACGCGCTGGTCTCTTTCAACGCGGTTCGATTCTCAGCGACGTATTGGCGTCATCGGCGCGCTGTAAAACCGGCGGTGCGGCTGACATGGTCGTACCGAGCTGCCCGTTCGTCAGTCGCAGATACACGCCGTAGAGCGTCTCTAGACCCGGTTTGGTGCGCTTCGCCACAAGGTCGTGAACCAGCGTAACCAGTTCACGATTGAGAGGTGTTGAGACACCATGTTGCGCTCCTCGACGGACAATCTCGCCGTTAAGCCAGTCGATTTCCGGCTTACGACCGCGCTCAATCGCCACCGCCATCGAGCTACGCATCCGCCTGAACTTGAGGCCAATCCCCAACAAAATCGAGTGTTTGAGGAAGAGCGGCAGTGAGCCCAGAGAGTGCCGCTTGTCATCGTCGGAAAGCGCCAGCTTGGTAATGTCGATCGTCCCGGCAACCTTCGCCAATCGGACGCCTTCACAGTCAGCCACAGCGCACAGCTCGCGCCAGACCTCGAGGACCAGACGACGGACAAAGCGATGAGACAGCAGTCGCCCGAGCGTGTCACCACCGATGGCCCCAAGGGTGCTTGTCGCACAATTGATCGCCAACTTGCTCCAGCGCACCCCCGATAGGTCATCAACAATCTTCGTCGGGATCGCTCGGCCGAGTAGATCGGCCAACCGGATCAACTCGACGTCATTGGTTCTTGGCAAAAGACGACCAACTTGAAAGCCCCCAGGCGAGGTACGTTGCGAAAAGCCCGGTTCAACCAACGTCGCGCCAAAGCCGACTACGCAGCCCACGACCGGATCAGCACCAACGATCGACGCCGCATGTGACTCGGGTAAACCGTTCTGCATACAGACAATCGGCGCACCGTCCGAGAGCAGCGGCCGCACCTCCCCCAGCACCTCTCCTAGCGTGGTCAGCTTCGTCGCCACCATGCACAAGTCGTAGCGCCCATGGCTGAACAGATCACTCGCTTTCACCGCCGTCTGGGAGAGTCGTTGCGACCACTCTTTACCGTCAAGGTCACGGATTCGGACACCGTGCGTGGCAATCGCTCGACTGATCTCGGGATTGCCAGTGACGACCGTAACATCGCCGCCAGCCCGGGCGAGTTGGGCTGCCGTAATGCCGCCAATGCCACCACAGCCCACGAGGAGAATTTTCGGTTCGCTTGCCATCGCGCTTAACCTCTTTCCGTCGGAGTGAGCGGTGACTACTGTGCCCCAGCCCAGGCACCATTTCAAGCGATTCTCCGTCGAGAAAGCGCAACAAATTGGCCCGACAATCATTCCACCGCAAAAAACCCTTGCCGAGTCGACAGCTAGACGGTGGCAGCGGCTTGCGATATGGTGCGCGCCATGCACGAGAAGCCCCTGTTTTCCACGTCGGCGGCTTTTTACGACGTGGACGGCACGCTGATTAAGACCAACATCGTCAACTCGTTCGCGTATTACGCGCTGAACCAGCCGACCCCCCTAAGATCCGCGCTGAAGGGTTTGCAGACGGCGGCTTCGATTCCATTCTTTGTCATCGCCGACAAAGTCTCGCGGAAGCTGTTCAACGAGTTCTTCTATCGCTATTACGCCGGTCAGCCCGAGGATCGATTGATCATCCTTGCCGAGGATCTGTTCGAGGAAGTGATTCGCCCGAGCATCTTCCCCGGGGCCTCCGACCTCATCGCTGAGTCGCGCCGGGCCGGAGTGCGTCAGGTACTCGTCTCGGGAGGTCTGGACTTCACCGTCTGGCCGCTGGCACGACACCTGGGCATTCCCAAACAGGACGTGATTGCCAATCGTCTGGAATTTAGCAAAGGCTACGCGACGGGTCAGCTTTGCCCACCGTTTGTCGGGGGCGCAACCAAAGCGCCTCTCATGCGTGACTTTGCCGCCCGCCACGGAATCGACATGGGCAAGTCATGGGCCTATTCCGATAGCTATTCGGATTACCCCATGCTGGCGGCAGTCGGTCGACCGACGGTGGTAAATCCCGATCTTCGACTGCGATTGGTGGCCCGCTCGTACGACTGGCCGATCATTGACCTGCGTTAAACCACAACTTGGAGTCGACGCCGGAAGTCATGGCTCAGCTCGGAGTTCGCGCCGAGCAGCACAAACAGCGCCGCCATGGCTTTGCGGGCTGCATCGTCACGAAAACGCCGATCTCGGGATACCAGCGTCAGCAGGTTTTCCAGCGCCGCCGCAAAATCCCCACGTCGCGCCTGACCCGCTGCGACAATAAATCGTGCGGCCGAGTCTCGCTCATTCGCCGTAAGTCGCAGCGCTGCCTCCTCGGCCCCCCCCTCTTCATCCGCCACCGCAAAAAAAGCGTTGACCGTCGCCAGCTCCTCGGCGCGATCAATCTGGGCACTGCGCGGATCGACCTGGCTGAGCAGGTGCCGAATCTCTTGCGGGTTCGATCCCCCCACGATGAGCTTCGCCTCGGCGAGCAAAAGCTGAGCCCGACTGGCAAGCTCCGCCGACAGGCCGGTGTCGAGCAGCGGGATCAGTAGCTCCGCCGCCTCTTTGGGCATCCCGGACGCGAGCAAGGCTGCGGCCTCGTTGACCTCACGCTCTCCTTCCGGCGGAATGATTTGCCGAAGAAAATTCTCGATAAAGCGTCCGTCGCGCGCACCCACGAACTCCGAGGCAACCTTGCCCTGATAGAAGGCCTTGACCGCCGGGATGCCCGAGATCCGATACCGAGACGCAAGCTCCTGCTGCTGATCGGTATTCACCTTCGCAAGCAGCACCTTGCCATTCTGCGCAGCGACGACCTTTTCGAGAATGGGCGTGAGCATCCGACATGGACCGCACCACTCAGCCCAAAAATCGACCAGCACTGGAACCTCGTGCGAACGAGCCAGGACTGTTTCCTCAAAGTTGGCGGTCGTGGCTTCAAACACAATCTGCGAAGCGGTTTCCATGCCGCGCCTTGTATCACACACCGCGCAAAACCGATGGAGAGCGAACCAGGAGCGCCGCTGCGGCATGACCGGCGTCATCCACGACTGCAACTGCGCTCGGCTCTCCTGCGTCGTGTAGCGCTTCTGTAAGCAGCCACAGACCCGATACCGCACCTGCGGGAGCCGACTGCCGCTGAAGTGTTCGGTGTTCTAGCGCGGCTGCGCCGATTCGGACCGTTTCCTCATCGCAATAGATCGGCGAATCGGAAGCCCCGTGAAGCGATGACAGCACACGGCCCAGCGCCACCGAGCCCCGCCCTGCACAAAACGAATCACTCACTGACTCAATCGTGCCAAGCTCAGACGATCGAGTCCCCTCATCTCGAGTCAGCCACAGCGCCACGGCGGCATCTTGAAGCAACACCGGACTGAGCACGGGCTGGGCAACCTCGACGGCAACCACCAAACAGGCCTCCGCTTGGTGTGTGGCCAACAAAAGATCCGCCTCAGCCAGCGCGCACAATCCAGAGGTCCGTCCCATGGTTACGGTCAAGCCCGGTCCGCGCAGCCGATATTGGATCGACAGCTCTCCAATTGGCGACGAAGGCAGCGTATACGCAAACAATCGCGGGCTGGGCTGGCCCTGCAGATACGAGCGGTAATACTCTTCGTCGGTCTTGTGACAACCGTGCGCCGAGCCGAGGACGATGGCTACCTCGTCACCAATGGCACCACTACGTAGCGACGAATCTTCGGCGAGCATTCGCGCCACAGCAACGACCGACAGGCCGCACAGCCGGTCCATCCGCAAAAGTGGTGCCCGAAGCTCAGCAGCACTCCCATCGGGCAGGTAAGTCGAGAGTGGCTCGGTCGGCGCAACGACGAGCCGAGCGAAGCCGCGAATCACCATCACGACAGGCCTCCGCCATCCCCCGCAGCCAGCACCACCGCAGCATTTTCACCGCCAAAGCCCGAAGCCGTCGATAGGACATACCGAACGCGTGCCGAGCGCGGCCCGCCTATCACCAAGTCGATCTCAAAGGATGGATCGGGCTGTTCGAGACCCACCGTCGCAGGAATCCGCTGATCAGCCAAGATATGGACCGCCATCACAGCTTCCAGAACGCCCGCCGCTCCCAGGGTATGTCCCACCGAACCTTTGATGGAGTTGACAGGAACGTGGCGGGACCGCTCACCGAGCAACAGCTTGAGCGCCCGCGCTTCCATCTGGTCGTTAAAAGGCGTTCCAGTGCCGTGGCTCGACACAAAATCGACAGCGTCCACAGGCAAACCCGCATCGCTGAGCGCCCGCTCCATCGCCAGCAGGGCACCGCGGCCCTGCGGATCGGGTGCGGTCATATGATGTGCATCCTGAGACAAGCCCGCCCCGACCAGCCGCCCTAACACTCGCTGACCGCGCTCTCTCGCTCGCGGTTCAGGCTCGAGAACCACGCAGGCCGCTGCCTCACCCAAGTTGACACCGCTACGCCGCACGTCGAATGGTCGACAGACCTCTTGCGATTGGGCACGCAACAAACGAAAGCCGCTGACCACAAACGGCTGTAGCACGTCGACCCCACCGCAGAGCACCACGTCACACAGTCCCCGTCGAAGCCAATAAAGAGACAGCGCGAGCGCACTGTTACTAGAGCAGCAGGCCGTCGAGATCACCCGCACTCGCTCCGCACCAAGCTGGGCCGCAAGCTGCTCGGCAGGCAACGAGCATCCATAGGGCGGAATCTGGGGCGGCACCGCTGGGTCTCGACTGAGCGACTCCAATCCATGCAGCCATGGGGCCTTCTCACCAAGTGTGGTTGCGATGCAGACGCCGAGTCGTAGAGAGGATCGTAAGCCGCTGAACGCCAGGCCTGACTGACCTAGTGCCTCATGGGCGACATGCTGCAGAAACTGGCTCGCACGAGGCTCGCTGGACAGCAGTGCGCGCCCGTCCTCATTGCCATCGCCGGGAAGCGAAACAGTGACCAGCGGCCCGACGTCAAGCGCGCTGCCCTGCAGCGCTGGCAGCCGACGCACCGCCGTTTGTCCATCGAGCAGCCGTGCATAAAGTTCCGAGGCTGAACTGCCCAGTCCGGTCAGCGCCCCCAGCCCAGTAATTGCGACCCCAGACATTTATCTCTCCGTTGCCGATGGAGCCAGCGGTCGCGGAGGCGCGGCGTCCAGGGCCACCACCGCCTCAGGCTGATCGAAAAAATCGAAGAACTGATACCACTGCGTTGGATAGCGCCGAACCATGGCCTCATAGACTGCGACAAGCTGCTCGACGGCCCGACGCACGTCAGCGTCCCGATCGCGGGTCTTCTCGACGAAAATAGCCGGCCCGACATGATGAACAAGCTTCGGCTTGTCTCCACTGTCGTCGATGGCAAAGAAACTCGGGATCAGCGGCGCTTCGGTCACTCGTGATAAGAGTGCCGGCCCGATCGGAAACCGTACCGGCCGGCCACACATCTGCACGGTCACCGCACTATCCCCGAGCACTCGGTCGATCTGCATGCCAACGAGAGACCCTTCGCGCAGTACCTTAGCGATCGTCAGCGCGGAGAACGGCGAGCCCGTCGTGTAGATGATGCGCAAGCGATCACGGAACTTCTGTTCCCACTGCTGCACCAGTGGATTTGGCTCCTCGGCGCGAGCCATGTAAAAAGGCGGCATCTCCCGCCATTCGGCGAGAAACGGTCCGACCTGCCACATTCCGATGTGTCCCGTCGCCATGATGCCGCCGCGCTCGCGGATTAGCTTCACCAACTCGGGAGTCCGCCCCAGCGACTCGACCTCCATCGCCAGAGGTCTTCCCAGATGAATCTTGTAGCTGTCGGTGAGCATCTGCGCATAGTTGCGAAACAACGCCAAACAGCGCTTATGGGTTGCCCAAAATCCCGCAGGCCCGAGCACCGCTTCTAGATTCCCCTGCACGGCTCGCCGCGCTTTTCGGATCAGGAAATAGAAAATCCCCCCCCACATCGGCATGGTGAGCCGCTGCAGCCAGGTCGGCATGTGTTTGATGCCGCCGAGCATCAGCCGCCGGTAGAACGGCCCTTCATAGCGATGCTGGAGCGACAGTGCTGTCGAGGACGGAGCGTTCGACATCGTTAGTAGCAGCGACCCACCCTCTCGTAGCCGCTGATCGCGTGACAGGTGCCAAGCCCCATCGCGCACTGGACCTCAGCACCGCCGTCGGGAGGAGAGCCACCATCGGGCGGCGTCGGCAGGGCGCAGTAGGGACGGCAAGAGGCATCTCGTCCGCTGCGGGTGACACAAGCAAAGCCGCTCTGGCAGTTCACCGAGCGCTCACACGGACTGTCGAGATCTCCAGTCGCTTCGCCAAATCGCTGACGAGACCAACAAACGGTGCCAGTTCCTTTGTCATCGCCTAAGACGTAGCAAGAGAGCGATGAGCCATCCTTTGCTTTGCCACAGCCCGTCTGAGGAAATACCGGCTCACACTTATCCGGTGCGCTGCAAAAGCCGATGCCGCTCACCTGAGATGGCAGTACACACAGCTCGTTCTTGCTACATTTCCCTCGGGTGCGCAGTGTGCAGAGCTTTTTGCAGCGCGTCGTTCCATCGGCGGTCGGCACGCAGCTCAGGCCACTCGAACAGCGATCGTAGCGTCGTGGCGGATTGGTTACTGGGCTTGCCACTGTCGCAAACGAGCACTCTTGGTTTTCTTTGATTGTCGCACCGTCGTCGGGAACGCACTGTGTGATCGAGCCCTCGGTGCCGCTCTCGCCCACGAGAACAATTCCACAGTGGAGTCCGCTGGCACAGCGCACATCCGAAAACTCGGTCCCGTCGGGAGTGCAGTCCTCAAACAAACCGGCGGTCGCAATCGGAACCCCCAGGTCTGTCAGTGCCGGCAGCGCGACGTCCATCGGTTCCGACTCCACGTTCGGAGCGGGGCAGCCGACCAGACCAAACAGCAGGGTCAGCGTCAGCAAACCTCGCCCAAAAAACCGATCGTGAGTTCTTTCCATCCTCTGCGAAATCGACATCGTCGCTATCCAATCCTCGGGACGCACATGTTGGCGACACACCGAAATTCCCCGGGGCACTCACCATCGCTGGCGCACACCACATCGGTGGTCCAAATCGCAGAGTGGTTTCCCGTATTTGGCTCTTGGAACGGCAGCCAGATCGGCTGAAAGCTTGGGTCTTGGCCACCAGCCCTCGCTTTGTCGAGGTCGAGCCCGAACATAAACAACTGCGGCTGGCTGCCTCCGGAAAATCCGTAGCGATAGCGTGCGGAGTACACGACGAAGGCGTAACGGTTGTTCTGCAAAAATGGCGCGAATTTGGGCCAGTTGTTGCTGCTATTGGCTTGATGGGTGCCCGCCGCAAGCTCGATCGGAGCGCCATTCGCGACGGGCTGCCCCACATCATCGATCGCCCGGACCAGACGAAGCCGCGTCTGGGTCGCATTGTATTGCTGACAACTTCCGCCGCAGGTTTGGCTGTTGAACACAAGCCACTTGCTGTCAGGAGACCAGCTTGGCCAAAAATGGACCTCGCTGCCAACCTTAGCCGGCACGACGGTGATCGCCGGACCAAACGCACCACCGTTATAGGGCATCACCACGATGTCGCCACTATCAACCAATTCAAAGTCGTACGTCGACGGACGGGTGTAGCGCACAAAGGCCAGCCACTTGTTATCCGGCGACCACTCGGGCATCGCGCCAAGTCCTAGCCCACCAATCTGCGCCGGCTGCACCGTTTCGAGCACCGCTCCCGTCGAGGAATCGCGTACTTTGAGCGTTCCACTCCAGTTGGCAATGAACTTGTCGCCGCTCGCGTTAAACCAAGCGAAGTTCCACGCGATGCTTGGGGTGAGCGGAAATGCCCGCATCTTCGGCATGATTCCGTCGACGACCGATGAACCGATTGGGGTCTGACCGAAGCCAAACTCGACCGCCACTTTCTTGCCGTCGCGAGACACCGCATGGCAGCCCGCGCAGCCCGTCTCATCGCCGTTGGTAATGAAGTCGACCGGCTTGCTCGCGCCGATCGGGACGCGCTTAATACCCTTGATCGTCGGTGAAAAGTAGTACAGGCCGCCCTTGATGTCCTCAGGTGCGAAGCCAATTTTGGTCGGACTGGAGTTGCCAATCGGTACCCCTCGACCCGACGAGCCGCTCACCACCATGGTGATTGATTGGTCCTGGGCTGAGTGACCGACGGCACTCCACAGCTTGTCGTCGATCCGATACGTACACTGTCCCGATGGACAGAGGCTCGACCCGACGTAAAATGACCGCTCGTAGGTCGAACCCGAGACGGTGACACGAAACACCGACTGACCCGCGCCCGCCCGCCACTGAATCGCCAATTGCAGCACGTTGGCTGCCATCAAGGTCTGATCAAATGGGTAGACCAGCGACGGTGTAGGCCCACCATCACCACCGGTAAAGTAGTCTTTGGCATCGGCCGGGGCGGATGCATCGATCTCGTCTGGAGCGACCAGCTTGATCAGCAGCGGTGCCGAGCCCGTCGAGCCACGCAGGCTTGCATAGACCTTGTAGGATCCGCCCTTCATCAGCGTCGGTGGAATCGTGAGACGTCCCTTGCTGATCCCGCCCACACTGCTATCCGAAATCGTCCAGGTCGCCTGACTGGTCACATCACCGAGCTTGCTCGAAGCAGCACGAAAGGTCAGCGTCTGAGGAATGCCATTGATCGTCACCGATGAGTTACCCGGTGTCACCGTGAGCGTACCCACGTTCTTTTCCTCGGGACCATCACTGGCGGGAGCTTCGACATCGTCGACGGCTTCGCGCCCCGGCATGCAGCCGACCCCACTACACACTAGGCCCAGGCTTAGCAGTGCCAACCCTCGACGAAACGAGGGAATAAGCGCGATGAACATCGGCATGGCGACCTCCTTTTGGAGGTGCCAGCCTAGCGAGAATGGCGGATCGAGACAACAAGCTCGCAATCCGCGACACAAATCAGCGGGTGATTACTTGCGTCGAGCGGCTTTATCGGCCTTGTCGGGACTGGCAGGGGCGGCCTTTTTCGCCGACTTCTTGTCTTCAACCACCGCAGGTGCCGCCTTGTCAGGTGCCGCAGTCTTTGCGGTTGATGTCTTTGCAGCCGCTTTGGGTACAGGAGCCTTGACCGCTACCGGCTTGGCCATCGATGCGTTTTCAACCGGAGCCTTAGTCGGCGCAGCCTTCGCTACTGGAGCCTTCGCCTTGGGGGCCACGGCCTTGTCGTCCTGTTTGACATACTCTGGCTTAGTAGGCTTGGCGGGCTCGCTCTTCACCTTCGCAGAGGACACGCTCTCCACAACAGCCGCGCTCTTGGCCTTCTCCACGGCAGTCTTCGCAGCAGGGGCCGGCTTGACGGGGGCTGCCTTCGCAGCAGGGGCTGCCTTCGCAGCAGGGGCTGCCTTCGACTTGTCCGCCGCCTTCTCCGCAGTCCTCTTCGCCGGTTCGGCTTTCACGACGTCTGCGGCCTTGGCTTTCTTGCCTGACTCCACCTTGGCCACAGGCTCACCACTCGCATGAACCGACTTCTCAGCGATCTTCTTGGTCGATTTGTCGGCAACCGGTTCAGCGCTGGTCTTCTCGGCCTGCTTTGCCGACCTCGGCTCAGGCTTTGCCGTAACCTTCGTCGCAGCTTTCGCGCCAGCCTTAGACGTCGGCTTACTCGCTTGCTTGGCCGTCGGTGCCTTGTCCTTCTTGCTGGCCGCGCCTTTGTCTGCGAGTGGCACCTCAACGGGCTCAGCCATCACCGACTTGGCAGGCTTCCCAGTCGGAATAGCCGCAGACTTTTCGCCACTCGACTTTTTGCCTTTGGTGGGTACCTCCGACACAGCTTCGACCGGCGCAGTTTTGCCCTTCTTTTTGTCAATCGGAGGCTTGGCCTCGACGAACTCCGCAGCCACGGCTTTTGGCTTCTTGCCCGACTTTGCTGAATCGACCGGCTTGTCGGTGCCAGCTTTCTCGCCCTTGGCCGAAGCGGGATCCGGCTTCTTCGCTTTAGAAACCCCGTCGCTGCTTTTAGACGATTTGGTCTTAGCGACCGCCTTGGGCTCAACCGTAGTGGTCGCCTTGGCAACCGTAGATTTTGCCGATTTCCCTCCAGCCTTGCCGCTGGCCGGATCACTCACCGATGGAGCATCGGCCTTCAGCGCTGTCTTCTTGCCCGGAGGCCGTCCAACCCGCCGCTTGCCATCGGCAGCGCTCTTGCTTTTCGCCGCTGGCCGCTCATCATCGCCGTCGAAGTCGGCATCATCATCATCGGAGTCCGAGTCCACAAACACACTGGGACCGAGTCGCGGACGACCGCCCGGGGGCTCTGTCGACTTCCCTTTGCGACCGCGTCCCCGAGGAGCCGACGATTCCTCGTCTAGATCCCCTGGAATGCTGTCGTCATCCTCTTCATCCTCGAGAGCAGCCAGCTCACGAGCTGACAGCTTCGTGGTCTTGCCCATGCCCGGCGATTTCGACGGCGGAACACCCGGCAACTCGTCGTGAAGATCATCTCCGAGCATGTCCGGCATATCGAGATCATCGATGTCAGACTCGTGGGCCTTTGCAAGTCGAGCGGCTTCACGAGCTGCTGCCTTTGCCTCGCGAGCTTCCTTGGCCTTGGCCTTGCCATCAGCCCTCGCCCTCGCCTCGGCTTCTTGACGCTGCCGCTGCACGACATGCAGAGGCATCAGCCGTCGGTTGTGGATGAGGATGCGCTTGTCACTTTGGAAAGTGACTTCGATCTTGTTCTGGCCGATCAGCTCAGAGACAAAACCGACGCCAAATACCGAGTGCACGAGAACATCAAGCTCGCAGAAAACCTCGTCGAGACCCCATGGCCTCGGCGTGCTTTTCTTCTTGTTCATGACCTGTTCCCACGTCGGCTTCGCCTTTATGAGCTTCTTCCGTCCAGGCTGCTCGGTTGGCTCATCACCGTCTTCGCCGCGAGGACGACGAAACGCGTGGACATCGTCGCAGGTGTTGCAACGAACGCGGCGAATCTCCTCGTCGTAACGGCTTACGACCGTGTGCGGGGTGTCGGTCTTGCAGCGGGCGCAAAAGGCCTCGATTTCCTGGCCGACGTCATCGGCTTCATCATCGAACATCGAGAAGTCCATCACTTACCGTTTCGGTCCAAAGAGGCGGTTTGAGTGGAGCCATCCGCGACCCTTCGCCGGACGCTTTGTAACACGCCATGTAAGCGCTCGACAGAGGGCATGGATAACACATCATCGTGCTCGGTTTCCTATCATGGTTTTGGGGCTTTGAGCAAACAAATTTCTTTTGAGCAACGAGCTACTCCACGGTGCAAAAAAACTAGGTCATGTAGCAAACGAACTGGAGGGGGTGCAAGCATCGCAGGACAGACCATGGCCGTGATATATGAGTGTAATGAGCCCGCTTTTGCGCCGTGACTGGCTGCGCCGTAGTTGGGTGCATCGCATTTGGACAAGGCTGTCCACCAAGTGGTCGGTTGGGTTCGCCATTGCTCTGGCGGCCCTGCAAGAGGGCTGTTATGCCGCGCACTACCTATCACAACAAGCGGGTGGACAGTTGCACCTGCTCCGCATCCGTCGCCACGTGAGCGAGGTCATAGCGGACCCAAGCACCAGCGACGAGCTGCGCCAACGCCTGGAAGTCGTCATGGAGGCGCGAAAATTTGGCGTTGAGCAACTCGGTCTGAGAGGTGGAGCGGAGTTTTCGCGATTTGTCGATCCCGGAGGCCCGGTCGCCTACAACCTGACCGTTGCGCCCAAACACTCGCTCGAAGTTCGCTCGTTCCGGTTTCCACTGGTGGGGAGGGTGCCGTATCTGGGCTTCTTCGATTTGCAGGATGCCAAGCGGGAAGCGAAGCGGTTTGCTGACGCAGGCTTTGATGTATACCTACGACCGGTTGGGGCCTACTCGACGCTCGGCTATCTGATCTCGCCGATCTATCGGTCCATGCTCGGGGAATTTACCGAGGCCGGCGAAGTCAGAGCGGTCGAAACCGTCCTGCACGAAATGACCCACTCGACGGTGTTCTTGCCAGGCGCTTCGGACCTGAACGAAAGCTTCGCAACCATGGTCGGGAATCGTGGCGCGGCTGAGTTTTACCGTTCCCGTGGAGACATCTCTCAAAGTGAGCGTGTCTCAACCATTGCCGAGGAAGGGCTGCGAGACCAAAAGGAGTTTTCGGCTTGGCTCAAACCCCAACTTGAGCGCTTGACTCGCTTTTATCGTCGCGCTGCGGAGGTGAAACTTCCCCCAAAACAGCTCATCGAACAACGCGAGGCCATCTTCCAAGAGCTCAGCCAAAGTTATCGACTTGCCTTCCCCGAAGGTCGCCGCTACCGCCGGCTAGCAGATGGGCCGCTCAACAACGCGCTGCTGCTTTCGTTCGCGGTCTACCACGAATGCAATGGACTACAGGAATCGCTCCTGGCGCTATGCGACGGGGACTTGAAACGCTACGTCTCGCTGTATCGAGAAGCCCGTGATCGTCGCGATGGGGCCGAGTGGTTGCGAAGGCTCGCCGAACTACAGCGCCGCTCCACTCCCTGAGGAAACGTAGCTACGGCGACGAATGGCCGCGAAGACCAGCGCCGCCCCGACCAGCCCGAGCGCGAGCAGTCGAATGCCGACCGGAGGAACGGAAGCATCCCGCGCAGCAGTCACCTGCGTCCGTGCTTCCCTCACCGCAGCCAGCGCATCAATGATGCCCGCACCATAGTGGTTGTCGTGGTTGCCACGATAGTGAACAGGTCGACGTGCAGTCTGCTTCAATATCTTGGCCACAGCATCGGGATCGGTCACGCCTTGGCTGACCACCAGTGCGGCCACGCCCGCTACGTGTGGCGATGCCATCGAGGTGCCCATAAAGCCCAAGTAATCCTGCCGGGAGGTATCGCCGGGGACCACCGTGTTTTGCAGTACACCATCGGGAACTCCATCGCCGTTTTGGTCGATGCGGGTGTTGCCACCGGGTGCCGCGATGAATATCTCTTTGCCCCAATTTGAGTAGAAGGTCGTCGTTTCATCAAACTGCGTCGCAGCAACCGCAATCGCGCCACGATTGGCCGCCGGATAGCTGACACGACCACGCCCATCATTCCCTGCCGCGCAGACAACGACCACTCCGTGATCGTGGGCATAACGAACCGCATTGGCGAGCACTGGCGAGTTGAAGGGACCACCGAGGCTCATGTTGATGACCTGCGCGCCGTGATCCGTTGCCCAACGAATTCCCTCAGCGATGCCCCCCACAGAGCCCGATCCGGAGCCAGACAGCACCTTGATGGGCATAATGCGAGCATGCGCGGCTACCCCAGCGACGCCGATCCCGTTATCCGTGGTTTGTGCGATCGTGCCAGCAACGTGGGTGCCGTGGCCGTGGTCATCACCCGAATCCGCGCTGTCATTGACGAAATTCCATCCAGGGACCAGTTCGGTGCCACCGAGATCTTCGACCTTGGTGACCCCGGTATCGACCACCGCGACAGTGACTCCAGCGCCGCGCCTGAGTAGCCAGGCCTCGGGCATGTTGATCTGGTCGAGATGCCACTGGT
>ERZ724524.383-NODE-383-length-28550-cov-5.817793_pt1 | contig 28550 bp, 27 predicted proteins | sample MGYA00376057_ERZ724524 | MGnify/ENA primary metagenome ERZ724524 (study PRJEB28724, sample SAMN07190888) | wastewater metagenome | isolation source: influent of sewage treatment plant in Hong Hong | place: USA: Christiansburg, Virginia | collected 2016-03-01 ...
GTCGCCAAGAGCATCAACTTCGGCCTGATCTACGGCATGAGCGCCTTCGGCCTCGCCCGCCAGCTCGGCTTGGAACGTAGTGCGGCGCAGACCTATATCGAACGCTACTTCAACCGCTATCCCGGCGTTGCGCTGTATATGGAAGAGGCGCGGGAAATGGCCCGGCAAAAGGGTTATGTCGAAACCGCTTTTGGGCGCCGCCTGTGGTTCCCGGAAATTCGCTCAAGCAATGGCAATCGCCGTCAGGGGGCTGAGCGCGCCGCAATCAATGCGCCGATGCAGGGCACGGCAGCGGATTTGATCAAGTTGGCCATGATTGCCGTGCAGAACTGGCTGGAAAAGTCAGCGCTGAAATCACGCATCGTCCTGCAAGTGCACGACGAATTGGTGCTTGAGGTGCCGGATGATGAACTCAACGAGGTTCGCTTGCACTTGCCGCGTTTGATGGGGCATGTTGCTGAACTAAAGGTGCCGCTGGTTGTGGAAGTAGGCGTCGGGCCGAACTGGGAAGCGGCGCACTAGCGACGCGACATCAGGCGGCCAAAAGCGTCGACGGATTCGGCGACGCTGATTTCTGAAACATCGCGCGACGGCTTTTGCAGCAGTTCGTAAGGCACGCCCCACGGATGCCAGCGTTCGGCTGACGAATTGCCGAAGAAGCAGACCAGCGGTTTGCCGAGGCCGGCGGCGACATGCATGCCGCCGCCATCGGAAAGTACCGCTGCATCGCAAAGTGACAGACCGGCAATCAGCTCGGATAGATGTTCGGTGCGTAATGGCGCCACCGGCAAATCAGCCAAGGTGGCGAGTAATTGCGCGGCCTTGCCGTCATCGCCTGGGTGAAAGGGATTGTTTTCGTCGCCCGGTGACCAGAAAACCAGAAAGCGTGCTGCGTGCTGTGCGTGCAGGCGCTGTGCCAATTCGACAAAATTTTCCACCGGCCAGCGCTGCTTTTCCTTGCGCGCGCTGATATGCAGGGCGACAAGCGGCCCGCTGCTTTGGGCAAGATTGGCCGGAAGCTGGGTTTGCAGTTGCTGGGCGAGCGTGGCATCGGCAGTTACGGTCAACGGCGGAATCGGGCCAAAAATTTTGAGCGGTGCCAGCAGGCGGAACATGTCCTCGGTTTCATGCAACTTGCTGCCTTCGCCATGCGCAATCGGCAGATCAATTTTTGCTGAAGATGCCAGCTCGGTGACAAAACCAATGATGTGTTTTGGCGCAAGCAGCTTCGCCAGTTTCAAGGCGCGCCCGGCAAAGCCGCTACTGGCCAGAATGACGTAATCAAATTTCATCTGGCGCAGTTGCCAGAGCAGTTTCGCCCGGCGCCAATAGGCCTGCCAGACTGCTTCGCCATCGGCATGCTTGCCTTTGGTATAGGCAAAAATGGCATCAAGGTCAGGATTACCCTCAATCGCCGGTGCGTTGTAGCTGTTGACCAGTGCCGCGATATAAGCCGTCGGCTGCTGCTGGCGGATGGCTGTAAACAGGGGCGTTGTGCAGATTAGATCGCCGATGTTGTCGCGCCGGATGATGAGGATTTTCATGCGTAGTGGCCCTGAGCCTTCACTGAGGATTTAACGGACAATTTTCTGGAGTTGGTGTATCAGGTGCCGGTTTGCCTGCCCAATTGGCGACTGCCCGATGGATGCAAACAGGTGTCTGGCAGGCCTTGTTATCGCAATGGGTTTGGCCGAGTGCCTCAAGGCGAACCGCTTCGGTTTTCTGGGCTGGCAGAATGACCTTGTAAGGCTGACTGGGGCCGAAGAAGATAACTGAAGGCAAGTCCATCGCCGCTGCGATGTGATAGATCCCGGTATCGCTACCGTAATACGCTGCGGCTTGTCCCAGTTTTTGCAACAGACCTTCGATATTGCCAAATGCCAGAACTTCGGCACCGGCAAATTCACCACTGACAAAACCACTTTCGCCGCTATTGCGCACCAGAATTCGAAGTTTTAGTCCGGGATGGCGTTGTTGTATGCTTGGTATCAGCCGAGCAACATCCTCGGGAGAAAGCGTGCGCCGGATTTCGTCGGAAACTGGGCAGATGACAACGGTTTCAGGGGTTTTTCGGTAATGGCTGAGGCCGGCTAAATAGAGTTTTTCCGGGCAGACCAGCGCGGCATCCAGTACCTGTAATCCACGCATCGCCGGTGCGATATGTATTTGCGCCGATTCGCTGTGCTGATCAGGGGCTGTCGGTGAGTTTTCAAAGACTTCTGGATAACGGTTCAACGCGTGTATCCGTTGGGTAGCCGGTAGTGTTTTGGCCAGCTTGGCGACCTTTTCTCCAAAACCACGCAAAACCAACACCACATCAAAATGTTGAAAAGTTGCTCTTTGCCACAATGCCCAGCTGATGGCCTGAAAATAGGAGCGATAGGGAATGAGTCGGTAGCCCTTTTCTCTGGCAATAATGGGCAAATAATGAGCATGCACCATGAGTGTGATCTCATCGTCAGGATGTGCCGCCCGGTAAGCTGCCAGCGCCTGAAAGGCAATGACCGTATCGCCTAGCTTGTCCCGAATCAGGACAAATATTTTTTTCATGCCGGGTTGGCCTCACGGTTGCTGGCAAGGGCGACTGATGTCAGCACAGCAAGTACAGCAAGGTTGTTGTAGTGCGGCTGATCGGTCAATCCGAGCAGTCCATAGGTGCCCAGCCAGCCGGCGGCCGTCCCGGCCAACAGAATGGATTGTTCCGGTAACAGGTTTTTATCGCGCAAACGCTGCAGGCACAGCACAATGCCTGAAGTCACTACAGCCACAAAGGCTAGCGCCCCAAGCCATCCGGCAGCCATGGCAAAATTTAAAACCATATTGTGTGCATCACCATAAATCGGGATGTTCTTTTCCAGGTGAGCAGAAGAATAAGCGGCAATTAGTTCGAGATAACGTGCCTGACCAAATCCGTAACCTTGCCAACCCGATTGAGAAATCATGTCGAGTACAGGCCGCCATACGGTTTCCGCCCGTTGTGAATCACCAAATCCACGCTTGATTGCTAGTGCCACAATATTGTCTGCTGATGCCAGTAAGCTAATTGCGCCGACCGATAGTGCTCCGATAACCAAACCAGCAAGGATGCGCCAGGCGCGAAACAGAACCAGCAAAAGCAGGCAGGCACCGGCAAACCCGAGCCATGCGCCACGCCAGCCGGTTGAGGCCAGCAACGCTATTTCAAAAACCATTAACCCAAGGGCGGCGTTGATATGCTTCCGCCAGCAAAAAACAGCGGCCAACACGAATGGGAAGAGCACCAGAATGTGATCGCCCTGGCTACGGTAGCCCAGCAATAAAATTTGATTGGAATAATCAGCGCCGCCGAGAAACACCGGGTGCTGGTAGCCATAAATCATCATGGCAAGATTTCTGGCAATCAGCATCACTAGCAGAAAGCCTAAAAGACGACGGATTTGTATGGGCGAAAACTGAATCGAGACCAGCATCATGGCGCACAGCATGCCTTTGCCGATGGTCTGGTAGCCCCAAAAAGCCCGCCAGCTCATTTGCGGTTCCGGAGACACCTGCATCCCCCACCAACCCGCAAAAAGCATCAAGCCGCATGCCGTTACCCACGCCCAGTTACGGCCAAGCTGCGGGCGATTAAACAAGCTGACTAACCCGGACAGGACAATGCCAGCCCAGCCAAGTGATTGGGCCGTTTTAACCGGGAAGAACAGGCCGATCAAAAAGAACATCAGGGAGATTTCGGCAAGCAACGGGGCTGAGCGGCGAGCCTTGTCAAATAGTCGGAGCATTATCAATTTTCAATCATAGCGAACCGGTTTGACCAAAAACCGGTTTTTTAGATAGCGCCGAAAATTGCTGATCAATTTTCTCAACGGATTTTTTTGTACGCTTTCCCTTCTGGCGTGGGCCTGACGAAAGCCGATGGTCGATCCTTGTATGCCTGATTCACGTGGAACAACCGCTTCGGGCCAGACGGCACGCACCGGGGTTACACCACGGAATCCGGGAGTGCTGTACCAGCAGTCGATTGGGAACCAGATGGGATTGGAGGCTGCAAGCAAGCGCTGCGCCGCCAGCGGTGTGACGTAATAGGCAGTTGCGGCGATAAAGGACTGGTTGGGATAAACCAGTTGGCGCTTGCCCAGTGCTGTCTGCCTGAAAAAATAGGGTGTCGGACTGGTGTAGACGAAAGGAATGACGTCGCCGTCATGTGCCTGTTCGAGAAGTTGTCCCAGCCATTGCGCTACGTCGGGGGCGAGAACGGCATCGTCCTCCAGCACCAGCCAACCGTTATCACCGGAATCGAGCAAGGCCTGCCAGACGCGACGGTGGCTGAGTGCACAGCCGATTTCTCCGCGCGTCAGCACGCCCCATTCGGTAGTTGCCGCCCGTTTCTCATCGTAAACCACAGCAATCTCGGCATCTGTCATCTGCCGTCCGTCGCTGGCCGGAAAAAACTCACCCTGAAGACCGAGCGTGGCAAGATGGGCCGTCATCAGCGCTCGCCGATCAGCCGATGATTCGAGGTTGATGATGATGATTTTTGGAGCTGTGGTCATGGCCTCAACACCCCTTTGTGTTCGGACAGTAGCGCGAGTGCCGCATCGGCGATGGTTCCGGCTTGAACATTAACAATGCATGCGCGGGTACCGATATGGCAGGAATACGGCGCCTTGAAGATATGGGCGCAAGGCACGCAGGGGAGTTGTTCCTGCAGGATGACCGCGTGGGCATTGACTGGGCGGGTTTCCTTCATGTTGCAGGGGCCGGCGAGGGAAACCAGCGGAATGTTGAGGGCATCAGCCATGTAGGTCAGGCCGGAGTCGACACCAATAAAGACGTCCAGGCGTTGCAGCAGAGCCGGGATTTCTTCGAGGGCAAATTGTCCGCAACTATCGATTACCCGGGGCGAGGCGAGGTCTTCTTTCAGTGCTTTGGCGAGGGCTTGGTCGCCGGGGCCGCCGAGCAAAATAATGGAAATTTCCGGGTCTGCAGCAAGAATCTGGCGACAAACGCCAGCCAGCAGTGGCTGGCCAAGTTCCTTGAGTTTGTTGGCGGCGCTGATGGCGATACCGGCTAAACGGTGGCTTGTTGAGTGTCCGGCTGCAGCAAGAAAGATGGAAACATGCGCGGCAGCGTCGGGTGATCCGGCGATGATTTTGGCTGGCGTTACAGGATTGATCTCAAGGCAGCCAAGCAGCCGGGCGTAGGTGCTACCGATCAGCTGTTCGCCGTCGTGGCGTGCGCTATCGGTCCACAAACGCTGGGCAAACCGAGTGCTGCGGCCCATGAAGTTGGGTGTCACGCCGAGGCGGCGGGGAATTCCACTCATCGCCAGTATGAAAGGCCAGGCTAGTCCGCCGCTGCAGCAGATGGCGAGACCAAACTGGCGTGATCGGAACTGGCGAATCCATTGCCATTTGTTCTGCCAGCCGGAAAGACTGCCTGAGGGGATGGCGATGATCTCGTCAAAGAAGGGCAATTGGCGGGCCAGCGTGACATTGACCGGGTGCACGGCGAGGACGATGCGGGCTTCGGGAAAGGCGCTGCGTACGGCGCGAAAGAGCGGGGTGGTGCAGACGAAATCGCCGATCTTGCCGGTCTGCACAAGAATTATGCTGCGCACCATGCCGCTCGTCCGGCGGCGAACGAAGGGTAGGAGCAGCAGCGCGACGAGAACGTATAGCAAGTCTTAATCCTTAACGGTGTGCATCATGCCAGAGCTTCTTCCAGAACCCGGGCCACGCCGGCAACGTAAGTATCGATTGAAAACCCTTCGACAACTCGTCGTCTTCCCGCTTCGCCCATCGCCCGGCGTAGCAGGGCGTCGCCGAGCAGGCGGCGCAGGGCGGCGGTCAGCGCCGGCACATCGCCATAACCGTAAAGCAGCCCGGTTTCTTCATGCACAATCAGTTCGCGGGTGCCGGTGACGTCGGAGCCAATGACGGGTTTGCTTGCCAGCATGGCTTCGAGCACGACGCGCGGCAGGCCTTCCTTGCTTGAGCAGAGGACGCAAACATCCATTGCCTGCACCCAGGCCAGCGGCTGCGCCTGGAAGCCGAGGAAACTTACCTGACCGGTAATGCCCAATCGTTTGGCTGTGCTTTCCAGTTCGTTGCGTTGCGGGCCTTCACCAAGAATCAGGCAACTGAGCGCCAAGCCTTCGCCCTTGAGCGTGGCGACGGCCTGCAGCAGATGGTGGACGCCCTTGCGCGTCGTCAACTGGCCAACAGTGCCGATCACCAGATCGCCCGCAGAAGCCGGCAATTCAACCGGTGCCGGCAAGGGGGGGCGATTGTCGATGGCGTTATAAACAACGCGCAGGCGGTTTTCGGCGACATGCTGGGCGGCCAGCACATCGGCGACACCCTGTGAAACGCAGATGATGCGTTTGGCAACACGATTGACCACAGCGGCCTCGTTGGCATGCAGTGTCGGTTCGATGCGGCAATGCTGGACGACCGGCACGCCCGCCATTTCGCCAGCTAGATAACCTTCGAGATTCGAGGCCGGCTGGTTGTTCATATAGAGCAGATCGTATTCATTTTCCCCGAGCAAATGGCGCAAGGTGACGACGCGTGGCTTGATCCGCCATTGGACTTCAACGCCCAGTACGATCTGTTTCTTGAGGCGTGGTGACCAGGAAAAAAGGCCGCGCCCAATTTCCTTGGCCAGCTTGGCCCACAGCGGTTGTTTGATGGAGGGAAGGACGATCAGGGGAATGCCGATGTCGGCCAATTCTTCCGAAAGCAGGCGGCCTTCCTTGCCCTTGCGGTAATCCTTGTAAAAGCAGCAGGTCACGGCAAAACGGTCACGGTCGAGGCGTTTGAGCAACTCGAACATGCTGTTGGTGCCGCCGCCCCATTCGTTGCCGGTATCAAGCAGCAGAATACGTTTAGGCTGGCTCATGAAATTTTCCGGCGAAAAATGGTGTCGACGGCAACAGTTACTTCGTTAATGCTGATGTTGTCCATACAGATCGGTTCGGGATAAGGGCAGTTCTTTGAATAACAGGGGTCGCAGGTCCGCCATTTGCGGATGATGATGTGCTGATCCAGATCGTAAGCCGGACCCGAACGTGCCGGATCGGAAACCGCAAACAGGGCAACAACCGGTGTATTGACGGTGACGGCCAGATGCATCGGCCCGGTATCGCCAGTGACCAGCAGGCTGGCGCGCTGGAGCAGGGCGGGCAGGGCAATCAGCGGCAGTTTGCCGGCCGAGGCCCAGGCTCGTGTGCCGCCAGCCAAGGGTGCAGCTGCTTCGATACCGGCGGCGACTTCCTGGCAAAGCGCTGCTTCGGCAGGTGAGCCGGTGATGACAAAGCGCAATTCAGGGTGCGCATTGGCCAGTTGTTGGGCGGCAGCGATGAAACGCGAGCGCGGCCAGCGTCGGCTCATGGTCGAAGCGCCGGGCTGGAAGGCAACGATATTGGCAGTTTGCCAGCCGAGTTCGGCCAGGGATTTATCCAGCGCCTCTTGACCGGCAGCATGTAAGGGAACTGCCATGCGCCGTGAAACATCGCCGCTAGCGCCGGCCAGCTTGGCCACGGCCAGCCGCTGCTCGATCCCGTGAGTGAAATCGTCCCAGCTCAATAGCGGCTGGCGGTTGCTGAGCAGAAAATTCCAGCGGTTGTTGTTGGGCAGTTTGAAAATATGACGCGCACCGGAAAGATAGGCCAGCGGTGTTGCCTGCGGTTCGTTGCCGTGGAAGATGGCAGCCAGATCGTAGCCTTGGCGCTTGAGCAAGCTGGCGGTACGGCGAAAACCGCGCCATTTGCCGTCATAGGGAATCAGTTCGTCGACTTCGGGCAAGCCGGTAAAAAGAGCTTGCAACGAAGGATGGACCAGCAGGGTGATATGCGCCTGTGGATAGGTGGCGCGCAGGCTGCGCAAGGCCGGCGTGGTCATCAGCGTATCACCCAGTGCCGTGCAGGAAATAGCGAGGATGCGACGAATCGCCGCTGTACCAAGTTCGCTGCTCGGGCGGGGCCGCTTGTCGAGCGCCCGCTTGATGCGTAGCCAGCGGTAAAGCAGAGGTTCGCGCAGGCGCAGGCGCATCTCAGTGCGCCTTGCCCGACTTCAGGCCGAGATAGAGCGCAGATAGCAGCGGCTGGCCATAAAGTGCCATGCGTTGGCCAAACCACGCCGCCGGCTTGTCTTTGACGACGAGGCGCGGGATGCGGGTCAGATCAAGGTCACGGCGCACGACGCCGGGCTCGGTGGTGTATAGGTGGGTGAAGCCGGCGGATTTGGCGACTTGCTGGAAGTGGCTGTCGAAATAGCCTTGCGGCCAGCAAAGATGCGGGCTGGCCTGGCCGAGGCGGTGGCTCAGCGTTGCCCGCGATTTGGCCAGATCGTCAGCCAGTGCCGCATCACGCTTAGACTGATCGGCTATCTGGTGATCCCAGCGCGTGTGGCTATGGGTGTGCGAATGGAATTCAGCGGTGCCGGCAGTGCGCATGGCTTCGATTTCGGACCAGCACATGAAGGTGGCGTCGAACTGGCCCACTGCTGCAGCCGACATTGCCTGCTTGTGGTTGGGTACGTCGGGAACGTTTGACTGTCCGGCATGCGGTCGTTTTTCCCCATCGCCTATCCAGCCGGTGATCAGGAAAATCGTGGCCTGCAGGCCAAATTCCTGCAGCACCGGGTGGGCGTAAATCCAGTTGTCGAGATAGCCGTCATCGAAGGTAATCAGGACGCTTTTCTTCGGAATTTGGCCACTGGCCAGCGCGGCCGAAAATGTTACGGTCGACAGCGTTTTCCAGCCATTTTTTGCCAACCATTCCATCTGCGCCCGGAAGTTTTCCGGGGAACAAGTCACCAGCCCCGGTTTGGGGCTGATGTGGTGGTACATCAGCACGGGCAATGGCTGCCCAAGCTTCATCTTGCCTCCAGCAACCGCTGGTAGAGCCGTTCCATGCCATGCGCCATGACTTCGCGGGAGAACTTGCGGCGGACAAATTCGGTGGCGTTGGCGCCCATGCTCTGGCGAAAAATCGGGTCACCCAGCAAGCGGCAAATCGGTTCGATCAGCGCCTTGCCATCTTGCGCCGGAACCAGCAAACCGGTCTGACCGTCGAGAACAACTTCCGGCACGCCGTCGACGTTGCTGGCCACCGCCGGCACGCCCATCGCTGCCGCTTCAATGAAGGCGGTGCCCAATGCTTCCTGATGCGTGGGCAGGACAAACACATCGAGCGAAGCCAGTACGTTGGTCACGTCACGGCGCAAGCCGAGCATGTGTACGCGACCAGTCAGGCCGTCAGCGGCGATGCGAGCTTTCAGGTTCTCGGTTTGCGGGCCGTCGCCAGCAAAGATGAAGTGCGCGTTGGGGAAACGTTTGAGCACCTCGGGGGCGGCATCGAGTATCTCGGTGTGGCCTTTTTTGGCGCGCAGAATGGCGACGGTGCCGATCAGCAGGCTGTCTGCCGTCAAGCCCAGTTCTTCGCGCAGATTGCCCTGAACCGTCGCGCGGTCATAACGCGAGAAATCGACCCCGGTTGAGACCGTGCTGACCTGATTGCTCGGCACACCGGCTTTAACCAGATAGCTTTCAACGTATTTGCTGACCGTCACGACATGGTCGGGGAGAATGCTGTAACTGAATTTGGAGGTGATCGGCAGCGCCAGATGGCGCGTGCGGACGATTAGTGGCCGCCCGATCAGGCTGCGTGCGGCCATGCCGGCCAGTTGGGTATCGCGGCCGCTGTGCGTATTGACGACATCGGGGTGAAATGTGTTCATCACGCGACGCAGCTTGAAAATTGCCGGGAAATCCACTGCGCTGCGCATGTTGACCGCAAAAGTCTGAAATCCGGCTTCTTTTGCACGTTCCAGGATGCGTGCGCCGGGGCGGCTGAGGACGGCCATTTCGTGGCCGCGCTCGCGCATCGAGATCAGCTCGTTCATCGTGCGGTTTTCCTGCCCGCCCCAGCCGGTCGATGATTCGGTATGCAAAATGCGCATTAATTGATTCCTTCTTCGGCTTTTTGCATCCGGTAGAGACGCGCATAAAGCCCATCCTGCCCGAGCAGTTCGGCGTGTGAGCCTTCTTCCTGTTTCTCGCCATGCGCCAGTGTGACGATGCGGTCGGCACGTTCGATGGTGGACAGGCGATGGGCGATAACCAGCGTCGTGCGGCCGCGCATCAGTTCATCGAGTGCAGCCTGAACGTGGCGTTCGGATTCCGTATCGAGCGCCGAAGTTGCTTCATCGAGAATCAGGATAGGCGCATTCTTCAACAGGGCGCGGGCGATGGCCAGACGCTGGCGCTGACCACCGGAAAGCTTGACGCCGTTTTCGCCGATCATCGTATCAAGGCCCTGCGGCAAGGCATCGATGAATTCCAGCGCGTGGGCTGCCTTGGCGGCGGCACGGATCTCATCCTTGGTCGCCGTGCGCTTGCTGCCGTAGGCAATGTTGGCACCCAGGGTGTCGTTGAACAGCACAACGTCCTGACTGACCAGTGCAATGTTGTCGCGCAGGCTGGCGAGCTGGATATTTTGCAGGGCATGGCCATCGACGCGGATTTCACCGCCATCGATCTGATAAAAGCGCGGCAACAGGTTGGCGGCGGTGGTTTTTCCGCTGCCGGAGGGGCCAACCAGTGCGACGCATTCACCCGGGCGTACGGTCAGCGAAACGCTGTTGAGCGCCGGACGATCAGCGCCGGGATAAGTGAAGCTGACCTTGTCGAACTCGACCAGACCCTGGGCGCGACCCAGATTTTCTGTGCCGGTGTCGGCCTCGGTTTCGGCATCAATCAGGGAAAAAACGCTTTCGGCGGCGGCCAGGCCGCGCTGGATAGGCGCGTTGATGTCGGTCAGGCGTTTGAGCGGGGCCATCACCATCAACATGGCGGTCACGAATGAAACGAAGCTGCCGACAGTGGTCTGGTCATTCGACGCCTGCTTGAGCGCCACCGCCATGATGATCGCTACGGCAGCTGCCGAAAAGAACTGAACCAGCGGGGTCTGGGCGGCAGAGGCCATCGTGGCGCGCATGGTCAGGCGGCGTTGTTCGCGGACCGATTTGCCGAAGCGCTCTTCCTCGTATTTTTGCCCACCGAAAATCTTGACGACCTTGTTGCCTTCAATGCTTTCCTGCAGGACCTGGGTGATCTTGCCCATTGATTCCTGCTGGCCGCGGGCGACGCTGCGCAAACGCTTGCTGAAGGTGCGCACGACGAATGCAATGAAAGGAACGACAGAAAGCGTAATCAGCGTCAGCCGCCAGTTCAGGTAAACCAGCCAGCCCATGAGGCCGATGATAGACAGGGAGTCCTTGATCAGTGAAGTGAGGGCTGAAGTGGCTGCACCCGCAACACCGCTGACGTCGTAGGCAATGCGCGACATCAGGCGGCCAGAGAGGTTGTCACTGTAATAGCTGCTCGGCAGGCGGATCATGCGCTCGAACATTTTCTGACGCAGTTCGGCAATGACGTTGTTCGATACCCAGCTCATGGCGTAATCGCCAATGAAACCGAATATCGCCCGGGCCAGAAAAATGCCCATGATGGCCAGTGGGTAGAGCACCCAATCCCAAGTGCCACTGGCTTTGGAGAAGCCATCATCAAGCAGGTATTTCATCATTGCCGGGAATACCGGCTCGGCCAGCGAGGCAAGGCCCAGGCAGACAAGCGCCGCGACAAAGGCTTTCCAGTAGGGGCGGACATAGCTTAGCAGTCGGAGATACAACTCGCGGCTGGTCATGTCATTCGACATGCAAATCCTTGAAACGAAAATGGAAGCCGGGATTATACCTGTGCGTCAGTTGCCTGACCGAGCGAACGGTAGAGTGCTAGCAGGCGTTCGGCCATTGCTGGCAGGGTGAGCACCTCAACGCTGGTGCGCGCAGCACTGCGCGCGCTCTCGTTGCCGGCCAGTGCAGCAAGATCATCAAGGCGCCGGGCCAGTTCAGGTTGATTGATGGCATCAACCACCCAGCCATTGACACCAGTTTGTATCCATTCCTGCGCGCCGCAGGTGGTCGATGTCACCATCGGCAGCCCGCAGGCGAGGGCTTCCAGCGCCGCGTTCGGGCAGGGGTCGTAAAGGGTAGGTAAGACAAAGCCATCGGCTGCGCCGTACCAGGGGCGAACATCCTTGAGCGGGCCGGTGAAATGGACGCGCTGGCTCAAGCCCAGCTTGTTAGCCAGTGCTTGCATGACTTTCAGCTTGCGGTCGGCGCCGACGATGACGATGTGTGTTTCGTGGTTTTGCATCTGCGCTGCCGCCCGTAGCAATTGCGGTACACCCTTGCGCTCGAAACCGCTGCCGACAAACAACAATACTGGTGCATCGGCCGGAATGCCGGCCTCGGCACGTGTTTTCAAACGGAACTCATCGGCCAGTGCCGGGTGAAACACTGTCGTATCGACTCCGTTGTAGATCACCGGCAACTTGTTACGGTCAACGCCGTAAAAGTGCGAAATTTCTTCAGCCACCATCTGCGAATTGCAGATCACCGCCTGCAGCGCCGGGTGGGCAAACATCTCGCGTTCCGCCGCCAGCACATAACGGTGATAGGGCGAACAGCGCTGGGCCAACTTTTGCGGTGCACTCAGCACGCGCGCTCGATGCGCCAGCCAGGCGGCATGCACGCCATCGCCGGCACGAAAAATCATGCAACCGGGAATGCGTTCATGCGATTGGGTGATGTCAAAACCGCCCTTGGCCATTTCGCTCTGCGCTGCCGCCGCAAAACTCCGGTCACGCGCCGCCCGGCCACCGAATAGTCGCGAATAGGCCGGGTCACAGGTGATTTGTTTGAAACCCTGGCGTGGCGCGCCATCCCAGTTGCGCGTAATCAGCGTGACTTCGGCGCCTTCATTTGCCAGTGCGCCAAGTGCCCGCTCGACAAAACGCTCGGCGCCGCCGAACGGGTTGTAGCGTTGGCGAACGATGGCAATTTTCACGGTGCCAGCAGTTCGTGCGCTGCCGCCAGGACTTCTTCAACCGTCAGTGACGTCAGGCAATCGCTGACCTTGCCGCCGCCGCAGCCATCGACGCCGCATGGGCGGCAGGGATGTTGCGTGCTGGCAATCACGCGGAAAGGCACGCCCCACGGCCCCCACTGTTTGTCACCGGAAGGCCCGAAGAGCGCGACAGTCGGTGTGCCAACCGCTGCAGCAATATGCATTGGCGCCGAATCGACACCGATAAACAGTTTGGCGGCTTGAGTCAGTGCGGCCAGTTCCTTCAGCGACAACTGGCCGGAAAGGCTGAAGGCCGGGGTTTTCAGGCGAGTCTGAATGGCCTCGAGCATGGCTTTTTCATCCTTGCTCGGCGCGGCGGTCAACACCACCGCATGGCCTTCAGCCTGCAGGCGCTCAACCAGCGCTGCCATGCGCTCGACCGGCCAGCATTTGAAGAACCAGCGCGAAGCCGGGTGGATATGGATGAAATCGCCGCCGCGCAAGCCAAATCCCGCCAGATGCCGGGCCACCGATTCATTGGCCACCGGCCCCGGTACCAAAGTCATGCGCCGTTCATCCGGCCCCGGTTGTATGCCGATGCGGCGCAGGGCATCGAGATTGGTTTCCGCCATGTGACGCAGCGGATTATGCAGGGATTGCAGGTGGGTGAAGCTTTGTTTCCAGCGCTTGCTGCGCCCCTTGACCACCGGCCCGACCGACCAGCGCGGCTTGAGCAGCCGGCACAACCAGGCACCACGCCAGTGTTCCGTCAGGTGAATCACCAGATCGTAAGCGCGTGATTTCAGCGTGCTGTAGAGCGCCAGTTCAGCCTTGATCTGACCGATGGCGCCGAGTTGCTTCCATTTGCGGTCGATGCAATGGACCTGTGCAATCGCCGGGTGCAGGGTCAGCATTTCAGCTGTGTCAGCATAGACCAGCGCATCGATTTCGACCTGCGGCGCATGGGCCTTGAGTACCGAAAAAACCGGTGAACTGACCAGCACATCGCCGTGATGGCGCAATTTGATGACCAAAACACGCTTGATTTCGCCAAGCGGTACGGCATCGCGCAAAGGATTGAACGTTTCCATGCCGCTCATTTTACCGGGGGACGTCGACCCGCGTGCAGGAACCGTAAGCGAAGACCAGTTCCGTCCAGCGTTCCGGCGGTAAATCCTGCCAATGGGCGAGCAGGGTGCGAATGACGCCGGCGTGGGTGACGATTACTGCCTCCGGCACATTCAGGTCAGCGACAAAATCAAGCGCCCGGCGCTGCAGGCTGAGTGGCGATTCGCCACCGGGTGGAGCATAGCCAGCCACATCCGCAGCCCAGGCGTCGAGTTGTGTACGCGGGATGTCGTCCCAGGCTTGACCTTCCCAGTCACCAAAATTCATTTCGGCCAGCCGCTCGTCAAATAGCGGCTGCATGTGCAGGCATGCCGCCAGTTCACGGCAACGCCGCAGAGGGCTGCTCCACAGGGGCAGGTAGTCGGGTAACTGGCGTTTTAATTGACCTGCAACGGCGGCTGAATTTTCAGCCGAAATATCGAGTTGACCGTAACAAATGCCCGGTTCTATGCAGGGTTTGGGATGGCGAATGAGGTGAAGAATCAAGGCGAATCGGTTCCGCCATGGGGTGAGTTGAGATTCAGGCGAATTGCCGTTTATTTTCGCGTGCGCCGCTCAAGCGCATCCATTTCGTCCTTCAGTTTCTTGATTTCGTCATGAATCTTTTTTTGCTCGGACATTGGTAAAAATCCGGTATTCATCAGCTTGTCTTCCAGCTTTTGAATGTTGTTGACCAAATTTTTAATGCGTTCGTAGGGTGTAGTGAACATTTTTTTCTAACTATTTGGACAGATGGTTCAATTCTAGGGTATTCGCCGGTTAATTTTCTAGAGTTTTAACAGTCATTGCCAGGTTGCCAATAAACCAAGATAAAAGAAAATCTCACTGACCTGTTGCGTTGCCCCCAAGCAGTCGCCTGTATAACCACCCAGCCAGCGCCTGAATTTGAGTGCAAGCCAGAATGTTGAAATGGCGGCGAGGCAGCAGGCAGAAAGTACATTTGCTATCGGCAGTAAAAAAAGAACGGGAATTACGGAGCCCAAAGCGACCAGCAAGGCACCTGTAGACAAGCGTGTTGCCAGTGGTTTGGACTTGGCGAGCAAATCTTCACGAACGTAATCCATCGTTGCCAGCAACAGCGTCGAGCACAGGCGGGAAAAGGCATGGCCGGCAAGTAGCGCAAAAGGAATCAGCGCCGCATCCAACCCATTGAGCAGCGTGAATTTGCCGAGCAGGGCAAGCACCATGGCGACAACACCGTAACTGCCGACCCGCGAGTCCTTCATGATTTCGAGGATGCGCAGTTTTTCCCAGCCGCCGCCAAGGCCATCGACCGTATCAGCCAGGCCATCCTCGTGGAAGGCGCCGGTAGCGTAAATGGTGGCGGCCATCGATAGCAAAACAGCAACCGGCTGCGGCCAGATCAAGGCTGCGCCCAAATAAATCAGCGCACCAATGCCGCCGACCAGCAGGCCAACCGCTGGAAAATAGCGCGCCGACTGGTTCAGCGCCTCCGCTGAATGCCCGACCCAGCCGGGCACCGGCAAGCGCGTGAAAAAGCGGATGGCGCCGAAGAAATATTCCAGCTCGCGCTTGAGCATCAGCTCTTTTCTGCCACACCGGCCGACGCGAAGCTGGCCATGTCGTTGAGGAAGTTGAGTGAGGCCAATACCAACGGATAAGCCAGCGCGGCACCGGTCCCTTCGCCCAGACGCAAGCCGAGATCAAGCAGCGGTTCGGCGTTCATTGCCTGCAATTGTGCGCTGTGACCAGCTTCAGCTGAGCGGTGGCAGAAGACGCAGTATTCGGCCAGCGCCGGATACAGCTTTATTGCGGTCAACGCGGCAGAACCGACAATAAATCCGTCGATCAGCAAGGTCATTTTGGCCTCGGCGGCACCGAGCATGGCGCCAACCATCATGGCAATTTCAAAACCGCCGAATTCGGCGAGCACCGCCAACGGTTCGTTGCTGCCGCCGGTGCTGCGATAACGGGTCAGGGCTTGTTCGAGCAAGCCGTGCTTGCGCGCCAGCCCGGCATCATCCAGCCCGGTGCCGCGCCCGATGCAATCGGCCAAAGGAACGCCGGTCAGACAATGCGTAATCAGCGAAGCTGCCGCCGTATTGCCGATACCCATTTCGCCAAAGCCGACAACATTGCAGCCGTTGATGGACAAATTGCGGCTGATTTCTGCACCGCGTGCAATGGCCGCCACACATTGTTCTTTGGTCATGGCCGGCTGCTCAATGTAATTGGCCGTGCCGAGCGCCACCTTGGCGTTGATCAGCCCGCTGCGTTTGCCGAAATCGTGCGCGACGCCGGCATCGATGATGGCGAGATGCATGTCGTTCTGCCGGGCGAAAACGTTGATCGCCGCGCCGCCGCTGAGAAAATTCTCGACCATCTGCCAGGTCACATCCTGCGGGTAGGCAGAAACGCCAGCCTTGGTCGCGCCATGATCGCCGGCAAAAACCAGCAAATGCGGCTGGCCAAATTCCGGGTCCAGGCGCTGCTGGATCAGGCCAATTTGTTTTGCCACTTTTTCGAGTTGACCGAGCGCACCAAGTGGTTTGGTCTTTTGATCGATTTTTTGCTGCAAGGCAGCCGCCAAACCCTGATCCGGGGTGACGATGTTGAAACTTGAATGCATCCGATTCTCCAGTTCAAAAAAGCAAAAGGGCCTCGCCCCGGCATTTTTCAATGCAAGCGCGAAACCCTGTCCACAGGCTCCCTGTACCGATGATTCGACACGTCTTCTGGCTTTCGGATCAGCCGGTTTGTCGCGCCTTCCCGGCCGGGTTTCCCCTTGGCCAGTGGCATCCTGCGACAACCGTCCCCGATTACAGCGGCGGGCCCGCCACGGATTTACACCGTGTTCCGTAATTTCGAATCGGTGCCGATTATACCGGTTGCGACATCGCCGCACATTCGCCCACAATACCGGCCATGAAAGAACTCATTTTTGGTGGCGCCCGTTCCGGCAAAAGCCTGTTGGCTGAACAGCGTGCCCTTGCCTCCGGTCTGCATGTCGTTTATCTGGCCACCGCACAAGCCGGTGATGGCGAAATGGCGCGCCGGATTGCGCATCATCGCGAGCGTCGTCCAGCCGACTGGGGCTGCGCCGAGGAAAACCTGCTGCTGGCTGCCAAGCTAAATGAACTGGCGGCACCCGATACCTGCATATTGGTTGATTGCCTGACCTTGTGGCTCTCCAATCTGCTTTTTGCCGGTCAGGCAGCCACTCAGGCCGAAGCTGGTCTAGCCATCGATTGCCCCGTTTTTCGCAATGAAACCGATGCCTTGATTGATGTGTTGCCGCATTTGCCCGGCCACATCATTCTGGTTTCAAACGAAGTGGGCTGGGGCATCGTGCCGATGCATCCGGTATCGCGGTTATTTGCCGATGAGCAGGGCCGCCTGAATCAGCGCGTGGCAGCGGTTTGTGATCAGGTCACGCTGGTTGCCGCTGGCCTGCCTTTGCTGCTCAAAGCAGCGGCGCTGGCTCCCGGTTGATATGAACTCGGAGTATCCTTGCGGCCAGCGACACAACAGATGTCATTCGATGGATAAAAAATGAAGAATTTGCTGGATATTCTGGCTTCGGGGATACATGACGCGAAAAACCAGCTGTTTCTCGCCGAATCATTGATCGCAGCGACTGAAGCCAAGCATGGGTTATCTCTTGGCGAAGCGCGTTATGCGATTGAGGCGGCCTCTGATCGGCTGTCGCGTGCCTTGGCCGCCTATCAAATCACGCGCCACGACGCGGCGCCTGCTGTAACGCCCGTGATTCTCGAAGACCTCTGCGAGGAAGTAATGCTCGCACAAAAACTTCATTTGGCCAGCCGGGAAGTCACCCTGACGGTTGATTGCCAGGTATTCGATGCCTGGCCACTGGACCGCGATCTGGTCACCGATATGCTTAATAACGCCGTCCAGAACGCCGGTCGATACGCCCGCAGCATGGTAAAAATCAGCGTCACGACTGAAGATCAATGGTTGTGTCTGGTTGTCGAAGACGACGGCCCTGGTTTCCCCTCGTTACCACCCGAGTTCGGCATCGGCCTGATGGTGGCTGACCGCCTGGCTGCTCTGCATGTCCAACACGGGCGAAAGGGGTGTCTGATATTGAACAATATGTCGGCTCTGGGTGGCGCGCGATTTGAATTGAGGTTGCCCTGATGGGGAATTACAGCAAAAAGCGTTTTCTCGTGGTCGATGACCAGCCAATGGCGCGCGAAGCCTTGCGCAGCATTGCGCTGACGGTTGGTGCGTTTGCCGTCGAGTTTGCCTCAAGTTATCAGGATGCGCTCTACCGTATCCGCAACAATGTGCCGGATATCATCCTCAGCGACTACATGCTGGGCGATGGGCGTTCGGGGCAGCAATTACTGGAAGAGTTGCGCCGCTTCAACATGCTGCCGGACGAAACCATTTTCATGATGGTGACCGGCGAGCAGGCTTACGAACAGGTGGTTTCGGCCGTTGAGCTGGTCCCCGACGACTACATCATCAAGCCGTTTTCACCTGACAAACTCGTCTTGCGCCTGGATCGCATCACGGCCAAGAAAAATTTCTTCGCCGGTTTCTACCGCGAGAAGCGCAAACAGGATTTCGCGGCAGCCATTGCTTTTCTGGAAGCGCAGCGAGATACCGAGGCCGGGCGTCCTTATCGTTTCGAGATTCTTCGCCAACAGGCAGAAACGCAACTGGCGATTGGTGACCTGAAATCTGCCGAGGCCACATACCGTACCATTCTCGATAAGTACGAATTTCCCTGGGCGCGTGCCGGCATGGCGCGTACCATGCATCGCCAAAGTCGTCTGGTCGAGGCGCGTCAGGAAATCGAGCGAGTGGTTGCCAGCACACCGCATTTCTTTGATGCAGCGGATCTCAAGGCGACCATTTGCATGGCCCAGGGCGAGCATGCAGAAGCGCAGCGTGTGCTTGATGAAGTCGCCAAACGAACTCCGCGCAACTACCTGCGCAAACGCCTGCTCGCCGAGGCGGCTACCCTGAATGGCGATACCGAGACTGCGCGTGCGGCGATGACGGATGTCATTACCAATGACACGATGCCCGGCGCGATTGCCCCGGAGGACAGGCTGGCGCTGGCGCGCAGCCACATCAACAGCGGCGATAATATTTCCGCCGAAAAAATACTGCTCAGCCTGCGTGATGGGGAAGTTCGTAGCCTGAACCTGCCTGAGCAGGCAAGCTATGCGGCCCTGATGGCGCTGGCTTCGCCTGAGCGTGGCACCAGCCGCTTTTCCGGTCTGCGCCCGGCAATGCTGGCCAGCAAGCTGACCCCGACCGCGCAGATGGATATTGTGCGGGCAGCCTTATCCGTGAAGGATCATAAACTGGCCGACTTGCATACCGACTATTTGATGAGCAGTCTGGATGCAAAGAAGGTGTTTAGCAACATTCGAGCGCAGTACGCCTTGCATGGCCGCGAACAGGATTTTCGTACCATTCAGCGCGAAGTAGCACTCCGACGTATTCAGCATGAGGCCGCTGCACAGTCGGCATCGGCAATGATCGATTTCTAGGCAGGCGGCAGCAAGCCTGCCATCTTTTCCCAGTTCAGCGCCGCTTCGACCGAATCGGCCAGACGATTCAGATCAGCTTCACGGCGGGCCGCAAAATCGACCTGTTCACTCTCTTCCATGCCGGCCCAGGCGAGCAGGGCAGTCAACGCTTCGGGATGGTCAAAAATGCCGTGGCAGTAAGTGGCAAAGATTTGATTGTCGGTAGAAATGGCTCCGTCGCTACGCCCATCCGTCAGTTGCACCGCCGCCCGTTCCAGCCCGTTGCCACTGGTCAAACCCAGGTGGATTTCGTAGCCGTTCATGGCGGGCGAACCCGGCAAGGCGAGGTGGCCGCTGACATTGCGCAGCTGTTTTTCACTTTCCAGTGTTGTCATGCATTCCAGCACGCCTAGGCCGGGCGTGCTGCCGGCCTGCCCTTCGAGGCCGAGCGGGTCGTTGATGGCGAGGCCGAGCATCTGGTAGCCGCCGCACAGGCCGATGACCTTGCCACCGTAGCGCAGGTGTTTCTGGATAGCTGTATCCCAGCCTTTGCTGCGCAACCATTCCAGATCGGCGCGCACGGCTTTTGATCCGGGCAGCACGATCAGGTCAGCCGGGGGCGGGGTTTCGCCGGGGCCGATCCAGCGGAAATCGACTTCCGGATGCAGGCGTAGCGGGTCGAGATCGTTGTGATTGGAAACGCGCGGATAAGCTGGCGCAATGACTTTAATTTTTGGCGCTTTTTGGCTGTCGACCGTAACCGTTGCAATCGCGTCCTCGGCATCGAGCATCAGGCCATGCAAATAGGGCAAAACGCCAAGTACTGGCTTGCCGGTGCGCTCTTCCAGCCAGGTCAGGCCGGATTCAAGCAGGCTGATGTCGCCGCGAAAACGGTTGATGACGAAACCTTTGACGCGGTTTTGCTCGGAGGGCGAGAGCAAATCGAGCGTGCCGACCAGATGAGCGAAAACGCCGCCACGATCAATGTCGGCAATCAAAATCACCGGGCAATCGACTTCCTCGGCAAAGCCCATGTTGGCAATGTCGCGGTCGCGCAGATTGATTTCCGCCGGTGAGCCGGCGCCTTCAACGACGACGCATTCATAGGCGGCTGTGAGGCGTCCCCAGGATTCGAGCACGGCGCCCATCGCCCGTGGTTTGTAGTCGTGATAGGCCTTGGCATCCAGATCAAAAGCCACCTTGCCGTGAATGACCACTTGCGCCTTTTTGTCAGTGGTTGGTTTGAGCAGCACCGGGTTGAAATCGGTATGCGGTTCCAGCCCGGCGGCGAGCGCCTGCAAGGCTTGCGCCCGGCCAATTTCGCCACCATCGACCGTCACGGCAGAATTGAGCGCCATGTTTTGCGGTTTGAATGGCGCCACGCGCACACCACGGCGCTGCAAAATTCGGCACAGCGCAGCAACCAGCGTCGTTTTGCCGGCATCGGAGGTGGTGCCTTGAACCATCAGGGCCAAGCAGGACATGGGGTGATCCAGAAAAAGGGAGGGCGCGATTATCCCATGCGAGCCAGCTACGGCTCGACTCCCTGACCGGCCTCTTCATAAGTTTTACCATCGCGAATCTGGTAAATACGGCGGAAAGTCGGGATGATTTTTTCGTCGTGAGTGACGACGATAATCGCTGTACGGTACTGCTGCGCCATGCGGTTGAGGATGCGCATGACGGCCATCGCCCTTTCACTGTCGAGCGGTGCGGTGGGTTCGTCGGCGAGAATGACCGGTGGCTGATTGGCCAACGCGCGGGCAATCGCTACCCGCTGCTGTTCGCCACCCGAAAGCTGCGAGGGCTGCGCCTTGGCGCGGTGCTGAACATCCAGCGCCTGCAATAATTCGAGTGCGCGTTGCCGGGCCAGCAGATTTGGCTGGCCGGCCAGCATCGGCAGCAGGGCGACGTTGTCGGTGACATCGAGAAAGGGAATCAGATAAGGTGCCTGAAAGACAAAGCCGATCCGGTCGCGGCGCAGGGCACGCAGATCGCTTGTTTTCCAGGCGTTGTCGTAGATCACCTCGTCGCCCAGTGTCATGCGCCCGGCGGTCGGCTCGATCACCGCGCCCAGACACTTGAGCAAGGTGCTTTTGCCGGAGCCGGAAGGCCCGATCAGCCCGACCACTTCGCCCGGCGCGACGGTCATATTCACCTCTTTTAAGGCGTCGACCGCAGCATCGCCCTCGCCGTAGCGCTTGCGCAGGCCTTCGATATGAATGCCAAAACCCCTGTTTGTCGTCGTCATCTCAACCACCAATCGCCGTTGCTGGATCAACCCGCAAGGCAGCCCGAATCGCCAGCGTACTGGCCAGCGCGCAGATCACCAGCACCAGCACGAAGCCGCGCACGGCATCGCCCGGTTCAAGCAAGACGTATTTCGGGAAAATCGGTGCCCACAAGGTGGCGACTGTTTTGCCGACGATAAAGCCAATTAGCCCGAGTCCCAGGGCCTGTTGCAGAATCATCCAGGCAATCGTCCGATTGCGCGTGCCGATCAGCTTGAGTACGGCGATTTCGCGGATTTTGCCCAGCGTCATCGTGTAGATGATGAAGGCGACCACCGCCGCGCTGACAATCGACAGAATGACCAGAAACATGCCGATCTGTTTGGCTGAGGTGGCAATCAGCTTGGCAACCAGAATTTCTTCCATTTCCACCTGCGTGTACGTCTGTAAATGCAGCCAGCGGCGGATTGGTTCGGCGACAACGTCAGGCGATTGCCCGGCCTGAACCTGCACCAGCACGGCATTGACGTTGTGATTGCTGCTCTGGCTGGCCTGAATCGCCTCCAGCAAACCCGGCACCGCGGGCCGATTAAGTGAGGGATTGGCCGCCGTACGTGCCCGGTCATTGCGAATCGCCTCGTTGTCCTTGAGAAACTGCGCTTCCTGCCCATCCTTGAGCGGGATGAAGACCATCGGGTCGCCACCGGACGACACCATGCGCTTGGTCAAACCCACCACCTGATAGTCGTGACGGCGAATGCGAATGGTCTCGCCCAACTGAAAGCCGGTTTTGACATCAGCCACCGCCTCGTAGTGGCTGCGATTCACCTGCCGCCCGGCGACTAGAAACGGCGGCTCGCCCGGTTGCCCCGGCTCAAAGCCAACGACCATCGCCCGCACATCGCTCTCTGCGTGGCGCACCTGCATGGTCAGGTAAGTTACATTGGCCGCTTTGGCGACGCCGGGCTGGCCGAGAACGCTGCGATAAACATCGTCGTGAATACTCGATGATTCAGCATATGGCCCCTGCGTATCCTTCTGCACCACCCAGATATCGGCCCCGCTATTGCGCAACAAGGCGCGTGCATCGTCGACCATGCCACGATAAATGCCGGCCATGCTCAGCGTGACACCGATCAACAAGCCCAGCCCCATGCCGGTCAGCAGAAAGCGCGGCCAGGCATGTAGAATATCGCGCCCGGCGAGGCTGATCATGAAGCGCTCCCGACCAAGTTTTCGACGACCTTGATCTTGCTGCTTTCACTGAGTGTCTTGTCGCGATGAACGACGACCGAGTCACCCGCCTTGACGCCCGCCAGCACCTGGATCAAACCGCCCGAACTCTGCTGCCCGAGACGGACCGGTGCAAACTTCAAGCCGCCTTCCTGCACCAGCCAGACGCCGGTCTGCTCGTTCAGACGCTGGATGCAGGCGCTGGGCAGCAAGACGCTGTTAGCCAAAACCGGCAGTTCCAGCATCACCTCGGCCAGCTCGCCGACTGTCAAGTCGGGCGGAATTTGATCCAGTGCAACCAGCGCGACGCGCTCTTCGGTGATGCTGTCGCTGAGTTTTTCCAGACGGACGACCTTGCCGCTCAGCACTACGCCGGGATTCGAGCGCAAGGTGATACGTGCCGGCAAACCGAGCGCCAAGCCCGCCGAACGGCCCTGATCAAGTCGTAGTTTGAGCCACAAACTGGCCGGATCAATCAGGCGCAAAACCGCCTGGCCGGCAACCACCGTCGAACCCGCTTCGGCTTCCCGCGCGCTAACCAAAGCATCGGCTGGCGCCAGCAAACGCAAATTCGCTCGTTGTTGCTGCAGGGCACTACGCTCAGCTTCAAGTCGCACGATATCTTCCCGCGCCCCGCCCAGATTGGCTTGCGCTGCCCCTTGTGCGGCCTGCGCCGACGATTGTTCCTGCAAACGCGCCTCAACGGCACTCGGGCTGATGAAGTTTATCTTGCCAAGATCGACATACCGCTTGGCATTGCCCGTCGCCAAGGCCTGCCGCGCCTGCATGTCGCGCACCTGCGCTTCGGCGGCGCCAACGCTACTGCGCGCGCGGCCAATCGCGGCCTGTGCTGCAGCGATTCGTGCGTCGAGATCGACTGCATCCATTTCAGCCAGCAACTGACCATTTTTTACGCTCTCACCGACGTCGACCGTAACATGCTTGACGCGGCCGGCCAGTGTCGGCCCGATCAGGTAGGAACGCCGCGCTTCAACTGTCGCCAAACCAAACAGGGAGGGCGTGACCTGGCCTTCACCGGCCTTGGTGACTGTAACCCGCACCGGCGCCAATGGGCCGGAACGGGCGACAAGCAGCCCAAAGGCCACCAACACAATGATGCCGAAGAGCAGCAAAGCGGCACGCCGCAGGTTTGTCTTCGTGAACAGTTCGGTTGATTTCATGTTGCGTCCCCTGAATTTTGACTAGCAATCCCGCGCTCAAAAATTGCCAGAACAGCCTCGGCCTGTTCGCGCATGGCAAGCGGGCTACCCGCCACCATCGATTGCATGACCAGCCCCTGAATGCTGCCGATAAAGAGACTCGCCGCCGCCTGTTGGTTGATGTTTTTGTCCAGATCACCGCGCTGCGCTGCCGCTTCAAGCAAGCGCATCAGCAGTTGGCGATACTGTGCCAACATGCTGCGTATGCGCTGCTTGACCGGCGAATCGATGGCGCGCTGCAGTTCATGAAAAATGAAAAGTGGCGTGCCGGGGTGTTCGATAACAAAACCAACATGCGCGAGAAAGATGGCGCGCAACGCAGCCAGTGGCGAAGTCGCCTGTTCTGCCGCCTGCGCTATCGTCGTCAAGAGCGTGCTGGCCACCCGCTCGGCCACCGCCAGCCAGATATCTTCCTTGCTCGGGAAGTGCTTGAAAATGGCGCCCTGACTCAAGCCCAGTGCCTTGGCAATTTCTGCCGTGGTGATCAGGCCCGGGCTGCGCTCTGCCGACAGACTGAGGACGGCTTCGATGATTTCGGCGCGCCTTGCCTCGCTCGATAAGCGAGGAGCTGCGCTGATTGTTTCAGTCATCATCGAAATCACCAGTAAGTAATTAGTTACTTACCAATATATCAGCAATATCGAATACTCAATAGCGCGGCATAAACTTGCTTCACCGCGCGGGGTCGCTTAGCATCTCGTTCGCCCGGCTTATCGGGTAAATGTCTCCGGGTGCCCTGCGGGGAGAATCGGGAAGGCGGTGAAAATCCGCCACGTGCCCAACGCTGTAAGGAGGATGGGCGGTGCAAAATGCCACTGATGCAAGTCGGGAAGGTGCACCGTTCGATTGAATCCAAGTCAGAAGACCGGCCGGGAGATTTTTGTCAGCTGCACGGAACGGCAGCTAACGCTTTTCCACAAGGGGAATCCATGGAAAACCAAAGCGCGCATCAAGCGCAAGCATTTTCAGATGCCGACCGGGCTGCGGTCTATCAAGCCATTTTCAACCGGCGTGACGTGCGTGGCCAGTTTCTGCCAGATGCCGTACCGGATGAGGTGCTCAGTCGCGTGTTGATGGCCGCCCATCACGCGCCATCGGTGGGCTTCATGCAGCCGTGGAACTTTCTGCTGATCCGTTCGCCGGAAGTAAAACAGCGTGTGCAAGCGGTCTTTCGCCAAGCTAACGATGAAGCGGCGCGCATGTTTCCTGATGAAAAGCGCGAAATCTACAGCCGCCTGAAGCTGCAAGGCATACTCGAATCGCCGATAAATCTTTGTATTACCTGTGATCGCACACGCAGTGGGCCGGTGGTGCTGGGCCGTACCCACATGCCGACGATGGATTTGTACAGCAGCGTCTGTGCCGTGCAAAACCTATGGCTGGCGGCGCGCGCCGAGGGCTTGGGGGTGGGTTGGGTGAGTATTTTTCACGAAAAGGCACTGCAGGATGCGCTCGCCGTTCCACATCACATCGTGCCGATTGCCTATTTGTGCATCGGCTATGTCAGCCATTTCAACGATACGCCGGAATTAGAAAAAGCCGGCTGGTTACCGCGCCTGCCAATTGATGAATTGGTTTTTCACGAGCAATGGGGCGAAAAAAATGCCGCAGAAAACGAGTTGACCGCAACATTGCGCGCCATGCAAACCAATATTCAGGAAAATCGAGTGTTTCCCAAGTGAATTTCAGCTTTGACGCCTTCGCCATGCCTTTGGTCGCGCTGGTTGCCGTGCTGCTTGACCGCCTGCTCGGCGAGACGCGACGCTGGCACCCGCTGGTGGGTTTCGGCAATCTGGCGGGGGCGATTGAACGGCGCCTTAACCGGCGCAGCTTGCCGGCGGGAATTTTCGCCTGGCTGCTTGCCGTCGCACCGTGGGTTGCCCTCGCTTTCTGGCTGCGTCCGTTTGCACCATTCGTAGTCGATGTCGTTTTGCTCTATTTCGCTCTTGGCGCCCAAAGTCTTTGCGAACATGCCGCAGCCATAGCCCAACCTTTGCAGGCCGGGCAGTTGGACGAAGCGCGTCAGCGGGTTGGCTGGATTGTCTCGCGCGATACCGCTGCGCTCGATGAATCCGGTATCGCCAAGGCCGGCGTTGAATCGGTGCTGGAAAACGGCAACGATGCGATCTTCGGCGCGCTGTTCTGGTTTGCCTTGCTCGGCGGCCCCGGCGCACTGCTCTTCCGCCTGGCCAATACGTTGGATGCGATGTGGGGCTATCGAACAGAGCGTTTCAATCTGTTTGGTCGCCCGGCGGCGCGCCTTGATGACGCCTTGAACTGGATTCCCGCCCGCCTGACCGCACTGACTTACGCACTGTTTGGCAAAACCCGCGCCGCGCTGGCTTGTTGGCGTGCTCAGGCGCCGGGGTGGGATAGCCCGAATGCCGGGCCGGTGATGGCGGCGGGTGCCGGCAGCCTCGGGGTCGCGCTGGGCGGTGCCGCGATTTATCACGGACAGGAAGAAATTCGCCCGCCACTTGGTGAAGGGGCGGCGCCAACGGCGGCTGATCTCTCGCGGGCGATTGTCCTAGTTAAAAACAGCCTGTGGTTTTGGCTACTCGGTTTATTCATCATTTCTGGAGTGCTGCATGCTTGAGCATGGCGGACGCCTGCGCGAAGCCGCAGCCCACTACAACATCCCGCTTGAAAACTGGCTGGATTTATCGACCGGCATCAACCCGGAAGCCTGGCCGGTTCCCGCCTTGCCGGCCACCTGCTGGCAACGTTTGCCGGAAGCCAATGATGGCCTCGAAGCGGCGGCAGCGTCTTATTACGGCAACAGCAATCTGCTGCCAGTCGCCGGTTCGCAAGCTGCAATTCAGGTCTTGCCGACGCTCCTGCCGCGCGCTGTTGTGGCGTGTCTCAGCCCTCTTTACGCCGAGCATCCGCAAGCCTGGCAGCGCGCCGGTCATCGCCTGCGCTTTTTGCAAAATGCCATGCTGCCGCGTGCGCTTTCCGTTGCCACGCCCTATGTGCTGCTCTGTAATCCGAACAACCCGACGGCCGAGCATCACCCGCATGATGTTGCGGTCGACGCCGCAAAACAGCTAAAAAAACGTGGTGGCTGGCTGATTGTTGATGAGGCCTTCATGGATGCCACGCCGGTCGAAAGCCTTGCCCCGCTGGCCGGCACGGCAGAAGCGCCAAACCTGATCGTGCTGCGTTCGCTGGGCAAATTCTTCGGCCTGGCTGGTGCGCGGGTCGGCTTTGTTCTGGCGGCGCCGGACATTCTCAATCGGATGGCCGAAAGCATTGGCCCGTGGACCGTTTCCGGCCCGGCTCGCGAAGTTGCCCGGCTGGCCTTGCTTGATGACAACTGGCAAACGGCTATGCGCAAGAAACTGACGCTGGCCGGCGCATGGCTACATGACATATTGCAGCCGCTCGGCGAAGTCAAAAGTGCGCACCTGTTCGCCACCCTAAACAGCCCGCATACCGCAGAACTGCACCTTTACCTTGCCCAGCAAGGCATCCTGACGCGCATCTTCGATCAGCAACCTTTGTTGCGCTTCGGCCTGCCCGGCAATGAACCTGACTGGCAGCGCCTGAGCTCTGCCCTTATTCAATGGAAACCCGCATGAAATTTCGCCATTTTTTAGCGTTGACCGTAACTAGTGCTCTTTTCAGCAGCGCGCAGGCTGAACTCGTCTTCAAGGACGATGCGGGTCAGGAGGTTCGCCTCAAAGCGCCGGCCCAGCGCATCGTTACGTTGGCCCCGCACGCGGCGGAAAGCCTTTACGCAGCGGGTGCCGGCGACAAACTGATCGGCACGGTCGAATACAGTGACTATCCGCCGGCAGCCAAAAAAGTGCAACGCGTCGGCGGCTATTCGCGTATCGATATGGAAGCGGTTGCCGCGCTCAAGCCCGATCTGGTGATTGCCTGGCAGAGCGGTAACAACCTGACGCAGGTCGACAAACTGAAAGCGCTCGGCCTCACCGTCTACATTTCGCAACCCAACAAAATGGCCGATGTGGCCGACCAGCTTGAACGCCTTGGCCAACTGGCCGGCACTGAAGCCGTCGCCAATGCCGCAGCAGCTGCTTTCCGCAAGCGTCTGGAAACGCTGCAAACCGCCAACGCCAGCAAACCCAAGGTGCGCGTCTTCTACCAAATCTGGAAATCGCCGCTGATGACCGTCGGTGGCCCGCAAATCATCTCCGACGCCATTCGTCTCTGTGGCGGCGACAATGTGTTTGGCAACCTTGGTCAGATGGCGCCGACGGTCAGTGTCGAAGCCGTGCTCGAAGCTGATCCCGAAGCCATCATCGCCACCGGCATGGGCGATGCCAAGCCGGAATGGCTGCACGACTGGGATAAATGGACGCGCATGACCGCCGTCAAGCGCGGCAACCTCTTCCACATCAACCCCG
>ERZ724524.385-NODE-385-length-28390-cov-4.898465_pt1 | contig 28390 bp, 24 predicted proteins | sample MGYA00376057_ERZ724524 | MGnify/ENA primary metagenome ERZ724524 (study PRJEB28724, sample SAMN07190888) | wastewater metagenome | isolation source: influent of sewage treatment plant in Hong Hong | place: USA: Christiansburg, Virginia | collected 2016-03-01 ...
AATTTCCCGCCAGATAGCGACTCGCAAGACTTCCCATATCTCGATATTTTCAAATTCAGTAAAAAATTCGAGCTTACGCAGGATTTCAAAATGACGTTTATCAAGCTCAGTATCGTCCTCGTCGAGTATCTGAAAACGAACCGTGGATAGATCCTTGGCAAACTCGGCGCCATTCTTGTAGCGGCTGTAGAGGTCTTTTTCCAGCGACTTGCGAATGATTGGATCCAGCGCATCGGGCAAATTCGGATTGAGGGCCGTAATCTTCGGCGCATCGGTATTGATGATGCGATAAATCAAGGTTGCCTGATTCGATGCCCGGAAGGGCAAGCGCCCAGTCAAGAGCTGGAAAAGCACAACCCCCAACGAATAGAGATCAGTTTTTTGATTGAGTTGATAACCCTTGATCTGTTCCGGCGACATGTAGGCAGGTGAACCGACGCCCATGATGAAAGTCGAATCACGATCCATATTTTTGCTCAGATTGAGCGCCAATCCGAAATCGGCAATTTTCGGCTCGTCATTCTCGTCAATCATGATATTTGCCGGCTTGATATCGCGATGGACGATACCCTGCCGGTAAGCGCTATCGAGCGCCATGCAACACTTGAAGATAATGCCGATTACCCGATGCATGGGCATCAACTTATCAACCCGGATGAAATCTTCAAGCGAGCAACCCTTGATGTACTCCATCGCCAGATAGGCATAATCGTCTTCAACCACGGCATCAAACACCCGAACGATATTGGGGTGATTCATGCGCTGCGAAACCATGCCTTCATTCTGAAAAAGCTTGCGCATACGCCGCGACATGGCGGTGCTGTCCTGGCCAAATTGAATCAGCTTGACGGCAACTTGACGATCAGATTCCGGGTCGTGACAGAGGTAGACCGTAGCAGTCGCCCCCTTGCCCAACTCGCTGATGATCCGATATCTGCCTATCGATTCCATGCCGAACCTGTCTCTTTTGCGTAGTTTTTATCGTAGCACGCCTGTTGCAAGCCTGCTGTTTTACTCAAGTTCAAAGAATATTACATCGCCTCTTGAAACACGGAAACAAGACCCCATGTATCGAACAGCTTTTTTGGAGAACAACGCATGTCGAAACCCGAAACAGCCCAGGAATCGATGCTGGGCAACGAACCAATCAACGAACCTGTCGTCGACGCCGTCGCCGAAGTTCATACCGACACCTTGCCGAGCATTGAGGAACAGTTCCGCCAGCTCGAACTCAAGGCTGCCGAACACTACGACGCCTGGCTACGCGCCAAGGCTGAAGGCGAAAATATCCGTCGCCGTGCGCAGGAGGATATTTCCAAAGCACATAAGTTTGCCGTCGAAAAATTTGCCGGCGAGCTACTGGCTGTCCGCGACAGCCTGGAAGCTGCCCTGGCGGTGCAGGAACAGACCGTTGACAGCTTCAAGTCCGGTGTTGAACTGACGCTCAAGCAACTAGTCTCTGCATTTGAAAAGAACGCGCTACTCGCAGTTAATCCGGTTGGCGAAAAGTTTGATCCGCACAAACATCAGGCTATCGGCATGGTTGATTCGGAACAGGAAGCCAATACCGTTGTCACCGTGTTGCAAAAGGGCTATCTGATTGCCGAACGCACGCTGCGCCCGGCCTTGGTTATGGTAGCCAAACCCAAGTCTTGAAATTCGGGGCACTGCCCCCAACTCCAGAACATCACAAATTCATTCGTATTCAGTAAAGGAAGAAAACATGGGCAAGATCATTGGTATTGACCTCGGCACGACCAACAGCTGTATCGCCATCATGGAAGGCGGCGTTCCCAAGGTTATCGAAAACTCTGAAGGTGCGCGCACTACGCCATCCGTTATCGGTTATGCCGAAGATGGCGAAATCCTGTCCGGTGCACCGGCCAAGCGCCAAGCTGTGACCAACCCGAAGAACACGCTGTACGCTGTCAAGCGCCTGATCGGTCGCCGCTTCGAAGAAAAGGAAGTCCAGAAAGATATCAGCCTGATGCCTTACAGCATCGTCAAGGCTGACAATGGTGACGCTTGGGTTTCCGTGCGCGACAAGAAAATTGCCCCGCAGCAGGTTTCTGCCGAAGTGCTGCGCAAAATGAAGAAGACAGCCGAAGACTACCTCGGTGAAGAAGTCACCGAAGCCGTCATCACCGTACCGGCTTACTTCAACGACAGCCAGCGACAGGCGACCAAGGACGCTGGCCGCATCGCCGGTCTGGAAGTCAAGCGCATCATCAATGAACCGACCGCTGCTGCGCTGGCCTTCGGCATGGACAAAGCTGCCGGCAAGGATCGCAAGATTGCCGTCTATGACCTCGGCGGCGGCACCTTCGACATTTCCATCATTGAAATTGCCAGCATCGACGGCGAAAAGCAGTTTGAAGTGCTGGCCACAAATGGTGACACTTTCCTTGGCGGCGAAGACTTTGATCAGCGTTTGATCGACTACATCATCGACGAATTCAAGAAAGAATCCGGCGTTAATCTGAAGCAGGACGTGCTGGCTCTGCAGCGCTTGAAAGAAGCCGCGGAAAAAGCCAAGATCGAGCTGTCTTCCAGCCAGCAAACCGAAGTCAATCTACCTTACATCACCGCTGATGCGTCCGGCCCGAAGCATCTGGCAATCAAGATCACCCGTGCCAAGTTTGAGTCACTGGTCGATGAATTGGTTGAGCGTACCGTTGCACCTTGCGTCATGGCGTTGAAGGATGCCGGCTGCAAAATTGGTGATATCGATGACGTCATTCTGGTTGGCGGTCAGTCCCGTATGCCTAAGGTACAGGACAAGGTCAAGGAAATCTTCGGCAAAGAGCCACGCAAGGACGTGAACCCTGACGAAGCCGTTGCTGTCGGTGCAGCCATTCAGGGCGGCGTGCTGCAAGGCGAAGTCAAGGACGTGCTGTTGCTCGACGTGACCCCGCTTTCTCTGGGTATCGAAACCCTGGGCGGCATCATGACCAAGCTGATCCAGAAGAACACGACGATCCCGACCAAGGCTTCACAAGTTTTCTCGACCGCCGACGACAATCAGGGCGCAGTGACCATTCACGTCCTGCAGGGCGAACGTGAAGTGGCTGCCGGCAACAAGAGCCTCGGCCAGTTCAATCTGGAAGGCATTCCACCCGCACCGCGTGGCGCACCGCAGATCGAAGTTATTTTTGACATCGACGCTAACGGCATCATGCACGTCACCGCCAAAGACAAGGCAACCGGCAAGGAAAACAAGATCACCATCAAGGCCAACTCCGGCTTGAGCGAGGAAGAAATTCAGCGCATGGTCAAGGATGCCGAGCTGCATGCCGAGGATGACAAGAAGGTGCACGAACTGGCTGATGCCCGTAACCAGGCTGATGGCATGGTGCACAATGTCAAAAAATCGCTGACTGAATATGGCGACAAACTCGATGCAGCCGAAAAGGAAGCGATTGAAGCAGCCATCAAGGACGTTGAAAGCGTACTGCGCGACGGCGACAAGGATGTCATCACCGCGAAGACAGAGGCGCTAAGCCAGGCCGCAATGAAACTGGGTGAAAAAATGTACGCCCAGCAGCAGGCAGAAGGCGCAGGCGCCCCTGAGCATGAAGCAGCTGGTGCTCAGCAGCAAGCCAAGAAGGACGAAGGCGACGTGGTGGATGCCGAGTTCACCGAGGTCAAGGACAAGAAGTAATTAGTCCAAGCCGCACGGCACCGCGCTCTCGGAGCTTTCCGGAGGCGTGGTGCCTTTGTCACTTGACGGGTAGGAAACATGTCAAAACGCGATTTTTATGAAGTGCTCGGCGTCAACCGCGACGCCGGCGAAGAAGAGATCAAAAAGGCCTATCGCAAGATGGCCATGAAGCACCATCCTGACCGCAATCCGGACAATCCGGGTGCGGAAGAGAAATTCAAGGAAGCCAAGGAAGCCTACGAAATCCTGTCCGATGCTCAGAAGCGTTCGGCTTATGACCAGTTTGGTCATGCCGGCGTCGACCAGCAGGCCGGTATGGGTGGTGGCTTCGGCGGTGGTGGTGGCGGATTTTCCGATGCCTTCGGCGGCATTTTTGATGAGATTTTTGGCGGGCGCGGTGGCGGCGGAGGCGGCGGACGTTCCAACATCTATCGTGGTGCCGATTTGCGCTACAACCTCGAAATCACACTGGAACAAGCGGCGCACGGCACCGAAACCAAGATCCGCATTCCCACCATGGAAGAGTGCGAACCTTGTCACGGCAGCGGCGCCAAGGCGGGCACCCAGCCAAAAACCTGCCCGACCTGTAACGGTTCAGGCCAGGTACGCCTGCAACAGGGCTTCTTCTCCATCCAGCAAACCTGCCACAAGTGCCACGGTACGGGTCGCTTCATTGCCGACCCCTGCAAGAGCTGCGGTGGTGCCGGACGAATCAAGCAGCACAAGACGCTGGCCGTCAAAATTCCGGCTGGAGTCGATGAGGGTGATCGTATTAGGCTGGCTGGCGAAGGTGAGCATGGCGTCAATGGTGGCCCACCGGGCGACCTTTACGTGCAAATTCACCTCAAACAGCATGCTGTATTCACTCGTGACCACAACGATCTGCATTGCGAAATGCCAATTTCCTTTACCACCGCAGCGCTGGGTGGCGAGATTGAGATTCCGACGCTGGATGGTGCCGCAGCCATCAAGATTCCTTCGGAAACTCAGTCCGGACGCGTTTTCCGTTTGCGCGGCAAGGGCATCAAGGGCGTTCGCAGCCACACGCATGGCGATTTGATGTGCCATGTCGTGGTTGAAACGCCGATCAATCTGACTGATCGGCAGAAGGAATTGCTCAAGGAACTTGAGGAATCCAGCCGCGACAGTGGCGCCAAGCACAACCCACGCGCCAAGTCGTGGATGGACAAGGTCAAGGAGTTCTTCGAGGACTGATTTTCAAGGCATTTTTCAGGTTGACCGTAACAAACAGCTGGCTATCACCTAAGTTAGCTGTTTGTTACGAAGCCTCTGGTTTCGCTGATAGAATCAGCCTATAACTTTCGGGGGAGAATTGGATGAAAGTCTTAAATCGACTGCTGGCACTATCCTTGATTGCTTGTTCGGCGCAAATTTTCGCAGCCGACCCCGGCGTGAGTGAAAGCACAATCACCCTCGGTATGTCCTCACCACTTTCCGGCCCCAATAGTGCATATGGCCTGGAAATGCGCCAAACCATCGAATCCTACTTTGAGCAGATCAACAAGTCAGGCGGCGTCAACGGACGCAAACTGGAACTGGTGGCCGTCGATGATGGCTACGAAACTGATCGCAGCGTAGCCAATACCAAATCACTGATTGAAGAGAAAAAAGTCTTCGCACTGCTCGCCTATTACGGCTCAAGCCCAACGACGGAGTCAATGAACAAGATCTTCGGGCCATCCAAAGTCCCGCTGGTCGGTACCATTTCCGGGGCTAGTACGCTACGCGAGCCAATCTCCGCCAACCCTAACTCCCGCTACATGTTCAATGTCCGCGCCAGTTATGCGGACGAAACTGAAGCCATCGTTAATCAATTGGTTTCGCTCGGTCTGAAAAGCATCGCTGTTTTTTACCAGAATGACGGTTTTGGCAAATCCGGTCTGGATGGCGTCACAGCCGCCCTCAGGAAACACAATCTGACCCCTTCGGCTGTTGGCACCGTGGAGCGCAATTCGGTTGATGTTGCCAAGGCCGTGGAGTCCATCAGCAAGAACACCCCGCAGGCAGTCATCATGGTGACCCTTTCCAAGCCGACGACAGCTTTCGTCAAAGCCATGAAAAAGTCCGGGCAAAATCCCATGCTGATGACGCTGTCACCGGTCGGTGCCGAACAACTAGTCCAGGACTTGGGTGCCGAAGCCCGTGGTATCGGCATTTCGCAAGTCGTGCCTTATCCCTGGAATGACACTATCCCAGTTGTTCGGGAATACCAGAAACTAGTCGGTGGCAAAACCGGAATTACCTATTACGCACTTGAAGGCTATCTGATGGCGCGTGTCATGGTTGAGGGCATCAAGCGGGCCGGCAAAGACCTGACAAGGGAAAAGCTGATCGGTGCGCTGGAAGGACTGAACAATAATGATTTTGGTGGCTATCGCGTCACTTACGGTGGCAACAACCGCCATGGCTCACGATTTGTCGAACTAACTGTTGTCGGCCCTGGTGGCAAATTGCTGAAATAAGGAAGGTTGCACCCCAAGAGTAATTCTTGCGGGGCGCGGTCAACATGCAAAAACGGCCTGATTTTTTCAGGCCGTTTTTAATTTCAATGGGGAAAATCAGGCGCGTCGCCAGCTAGTTCCTTGCGTGCTATCGTCGAGAATGATGCCCTCGGCCTTCAGGACATCCCGCAGACGATCTGCTTCAGCAAAATTTCGTGCTTTCTTGGCAGCAGTCCGATCAGCAATCAATTGCTCAATCGCTGCCTCATCCAACCCACCGACCACCGCCGCACCGCGCAAATAGACGGTCGGATCACGCTCCAGCAAACCGATGACAGCACCAAGCGCCTTGAGCAGGCCGGAGAGTTCGGCATTGCGTTGGCGATTGACTTCGCCGGCCAACTCGAAGAGCACAGAAATCGCACCATGCGAGTCGAAATCCTCATTCAACGCCGACGCAAAACGTGCAGCAAAATCGTTACTCCAATCAATTTCGACCAAAGCCGGCGGCACATCGCGTAACGCGAAATACAGGCCATCGAGACTGCGCCGCGCGTCATCCAGGTGCGCATCCGAGTAATTCAAGGCGCTACGGTAATGAGCACGCAAAATGAAGAAACGCACGACTTCCGCATCAAACTGCTTGAGCACTTCGCGAATCGTGAAGAAATTGCCCAACGATTTCGACATTTTTTCATTGTCGACCCGAACAAAACCGTTGTGCATCCAGTAGTTGACGAAGGTACATTGATGCGCCCCTTCTGACTGGGCAATCTCGTTCTCGTGATGCGGAAACTGAAGATCCTGGCCACCGCCGTGAATATCAAAATGTTTGCCCAGCAACTGCGAACTCATCGCCGAACATTCGATATGCCAGCCCGGCCTGCCCTCGCCCCAAGGTGACGACCAAGCCGGCTCACCCGGTTTGGCATGTTTCCACAGTACGAAATCAAGCGGATCCTGCTTGGCCGAATCAATTTCGACCCGCTCACCAGCGCGCAAATCATCGAGTGACTTACCGGACAGCTTGCCGTAACCCTCAAACTTGCGCACCGCGTAATTCACATCACCATCACCCGCCTGATAAGCCAGCCCGCGCTTTTCCAGCTGACCAATCAAATCGAGCATTTCAGGCACAAAATCGGTCGCCCGTGGTTCATGATCCGGGCGCTGAACACCCAAAGCATCAGCATCTTCATGCATGTACGCAATAAAGCGGTCCGTCAGTTGCAAAATGGTTTCGCCGTTTTCTGCAGCACGCTTGATAATTTTGTCGTCAATATCCGTGATGTTGCGGACATATGTAACGTCATAACCGGAAGCCTTCAGCCAGCGGTAAACCATGTCAAAAACGACCATGACACGCGCGTGCCCAAGGTGGCAATAGTCGTACACGGTCATCCCGCACACGTACATGCGAACCTTGTTCGCTTCAATCGGGGTAAATGGCTGTTTTTCCCGTTTCAGGGAATTGTAGATCTTGAGCATGGTCGCTGGAATTTCGTGGGGCGCCGCAACGCCCGGAGCTTTGGAAAGCCTTCGCTTCTTGGTAGAATAGAAGTCTATATAACTAGGCGAAGTATAACATAGCCATGAATTTGAACTCCCCGCTCCAGACCCGCTTTCCGCTCCTCAAGACATGGCGTGCACTGGCTATTGGCCTCGCTATTGGCGTTGCCAGCCCAGCCTTCGCCGACAATCTTCCGGAGATCCAGCGCCTGATCAAGCAGGGTCAGTACCCGCAAGCACTTGAAAAAGTTGACGAGTATTTGAGCAGCAAACCCAAGGATGCACAGGGCCGCTTCCTCAAGGGCTTGATTTACACTGAAATGAACAAGCCAACCGAAGCTATCGCCACGTTCACCAAGCTGACCGAAGACTACCCGGAGTTGCCCGAGCCGTACAACAACCTGGCCGTACTTTACGCACAGCAAAAACAGTATGACAAAGCACGCACGGCGCTTGAAATGGCCATAAGGACTCATCCTTCCTACGCCATTGCCTACGAAAACCTCGGCGACGTTTACGCCAAGCTGGCCAGCCAGGCCTACGACAAGGCGCTGCAACTGGATTCAGCCAATTCGGCAACACAAAATAAAATGGCCCTGATTCGTGACCTGATCACGACATCAGGCAAGGGCAACGTCAAACCGACAATGCCGGCAACCAGCGCACCAGTTGCGGCACCGGTTGTAGCAACCAGCAAGCCAGCGACCAGCACGGTAGCACCAACAGCCAGTATCGTTGCCAGCACACCTGGTGCAGCGGCTTCGACCCCGAAAATTGTTGAACCCAAGGTATCAGCCCCGGTAGCAGCGACTGCACCTGCCGGCACCGCTGCTGATGACGTTTCCAAGGCAATTGCTGCCTGGGCCAGCGCCTGGTCACGCAAGGATGTCAAAGGCTATCTGTCACAGTATGCCTCCGATTTCAAAACACCTAAAGGCATCCCACGCAAGGCATGGGAAGAAGAGCGCGAAGACCGAATTGCTGGCAAACCAGGAAAAATTTCTGTCAGTTACGATGAGCCGCAAATTGTTATCAATGGTGATCGCGCTACGGCAAAATTCCGTCAACACTACAAATCATCCAGCCTGAGCGGCTCAACGAACAAAACGCTGATCTTGGTCCGCGCCGGTAACCGCTGGCTAATTCAGGAAGAAAACGCACGTTGATCGCTGTTCACAAATTCGCGGCCTTCAGCTTTGCCTTTTTAATCGCAGGCTTGGCCTGCGCTGCACCAGCAGCCAATCCTGCTACGGCAGGACAATTGTCGTCCAGTGTTTCAGATTCGGGTCCGGAGCCGCAACTGGCGAAAATCTTCAAGGAAATTGAAGGCAAACGCCTGGATACGGCATTGCAACTGACCGAGAACCTACTCCGTCAGTATCCTAATTTTCGTCTTGGCCACTTGATCAAGGGGGACTTGCTGCTCGCCAGAACCCAGCAAATCAAATCCTTTGGGGCAATGGAGGGCGCGCCGGCCGACAAGGTCGATGACTTGCGCGCTGAGGCAATCATTCGCCTCAAAGGCTATCGCGAGAAGCCTGAAGCAAAATTTGTCCCTCGCTATCTGCTGCAGATGCCGCCCGATCAACGTTACGCCATCGTCGTTGACACCAAACGGTCACGGCTTTATGTCTATGAAAACGACCTGACGAATGGTGGCCGCCCCCGCTTTGTCGCCGACTACTACATGACGCAAGGCAAATTGGGCGCCGACAAACTATCAGAAGGCGACAAGAAGACGCCAACGGGTGTTTATCACGTCACCGCCAACCTGCCTCGCCAGAAACTAGCCGATCTCTACGGCAACGGCGCCTACCCGCTCAATTACCCGAACGAATGGGACAAGCGCCAGGGACGCAATGGTAGTGGGATCTGGCTGCATGGCACGCCATCCAACACGTTTTCTCGCCCACCACGCGCTTCTGACGGCTGCGTGGTGCTGGCCAATCAGGATCTCGACGTCGTCGCCAAGAATCTTCAAGTTGGTTTAACCCCTGTGATAATCAGCAATTCGGTTGAATGGCTGTCACTAGACGACTGGGCCAAGGAACGCAGCGAATTGAACAAGGCGATTGAAGCCTGGCGTTCAGACTGGGAAAGTCGCGATACCGATCGTTACCTGAAGCATTATTCCAAACGATTCAAATCAGCTGATCAGAATTTTGAGGAATTTGCCGCCCAGAAAAAACAGGTCAATGCCGGCAAGGAATGGATCAAGATCAAGGCAGACAATCTTTCCGTGTTCCGCAATCCAAGCAAGGAAGAAGTTGTTGTCGTCACTTTTGATCAGGATTACCGCAGCAACAATCTGAACAATCAGATGAAAAAGCGTCAGTACTGGTTGCGTGAAGACGGCAAATGGAAAATTATTTACGAAGGAGGTGCATGATGTTGAAAAAAATCTCTGCTCTCGCCACTGGCCTGCTTGCAACACTGGCTGTTTTGGCGGCACCGACCGTCGAAATGACGACCAACATGGGTGCGTTCACGCTCGAACTATTTCCCGACAAAGCACCGAAAACGGTTGAGATGTTCCTCTACAACGCCAAGCATGGTTATTACGAGGCAACCATTTTTCATCGCGTTATCGATGGTTTCATGATCCAGGGCGGTGGCTTCACCATGTCTATGGACAAGAAGAAAGAACTCACCCCGGCACTGCAAAACGAAGCAACCAATGGTCTGGCTAACAACCGTGGCACGGTTGCCATGGCACGCACGCAAGACCCTCATTCAGCCCGCGTTCAGTTCTTTGTCAATTTAAAGGACAACGATTTCCTGAACCACAAGACCACTGCTGATCCGCGTGGCTGGGGCTACACAGTTTTCGGCAAGGTCACACAGGGCATGGACGTGGTCGACAAGATTGCCAAAGTACCAACCGGCAATGCCGGCAATTATGAAAATGTACCGACGACGCCGGTTGTAATTAAAAGCGTCAAAATCATTTCTGAAAAATAAGGACTCATCCATGATCAAACTCACCACCAACCACGGCGTTATCGGTCTTGAACTGAATGCTGAAAAGGCACCGAAAACCGTTGCCAACTTCCTCGCCTATGTTGAAGCCGGTCACTACAACAACACAGTTTTTCACCGAGTCATCAAGAACTTCATGATTCAGGGCGGCGGCATGGAGCCGGGCATGAAGCAGAAAACATGTAACGCACCGATTGAAAATGAGGCCGGCAATGGTCTAAAGAATACCCGTGGCACAGTCGCGATGGCACGCACCAATGATCCACACTCAGCCACAGCCCAGTTCTTTATCAACACCGTTGATAACGACTTCCTCGATTTCAAGGCACCGTCTGGGCAGGGCTGGGGCTACTGCGTATTTGGCGAAGTCGTTGAAGGTCTTGATGTCGTCGACAAGATTCGCGCCGTCAAAACCGGCAACAAGGGTGGCCATCAGGATGTTCCAGCAGAAGATGTGATCATCGAAAAAGCTGAAGTCGTTTGATTATTTTCATTTCCGATCTGCACCTGTCGCCCCGGTCACCCGGGGCGACTCGTTTGTTCCTTCAGTTTCTCGCCGGGCGCGCCCGACAGGCTGAGGCGCTGTACATTCTCGGCGATCTATTTGAAGCCTGGATTGGTGATGATGATATTGACGATCCTTACCATGCCGAAATCGTCGCCGCACTACGTAGCGCTAGCGACTCGGGACTTCAGATCAGCCTGCAGCACGGCAATCGTGACTTTTTGCTAGGTGCAGACTTTGCCGCAGCAACCGGCATCAGATTACTCAGCGACCCCTACGTACTCTCAACGGCTGAATGGCAATTTGTACTGTCGCACGGCGATGCTCTGTGTCTTGATGATGCGGCCTACATGGCATTCCGCAATCAGGTCCGTAATCCGGAATGGCAGGCGGCACTGCTTGCCAAGCCGCTCGCCGAACGTCGCGCCATCGCGGCTCATATGCGCCAGGTCAGCGAATCCAGCCAACAAGGCAAGGAAAATCCTTACACCGACCTGCAAGCTGCCGCGACCGATGATTTTTTGCGCGAACACGGCTACGCCACCTTCATCCACGGCCACACGCATCAACCCGCCAAGCACGATCACATCGTCGATGGCATCCACGTTGAACGCTGGGTGCTGGCCGATTGGCACGAGGATCGTGGCGAATACCTGGTTTGGGATGGCGAGTCGCTAAGTCGCCAAGCGATTACCCAAGAAAATCGGCCTTAATTCGGTGTCGACCGCAACAAATGCACTCGACGTCCTGCGCGACGTCTTTGGCTACCCCGCTTTTCGTGGCGCCCAAGCTGAAATCATCCAGCACATTCAGAATGGCGGCGATGCCCTTGTTTTGATGCCCACCGGCGGCGGCAAAAGCCTCTGCTTCCAGATTCCCGCCCTGCTCCGCCCCGGCTGCGCGGTGGTTGTCTCACCGCTCATTGCACTGATGCAGGATCAGGTTGACGCCCTGACCCAACTCGGTGTTCGTGCCGCTTGCCTGAACTCAACGCTCGACTGGCGCGAAGCGCAGGCCATTGAACAAAAGATATTCAGCGGCAACCTCGATCTGGTTTATATCGCCCCCGAACGACTCTTGCTCGACCGCACGCTATCAATGATCGATGCGCTTTACGAGGCCAACAAACTATCCTTGTTCGCGATTGATGAAGCGCATTGTGTCTCGCAGTGGGGCCACGATTTCCGCCCGGAATACCTGCAACTCTGCGCCCTGCACGAGCGTTATCCGAACGTGCCACGGATCGCCCTGACTGCCACCGCAGACACGGCAACGCGCAATGAAATCCTGGCCCGTCTCGGCCTCAATGAGGCGCGGGTCTTTCTGTCCAGTTTTGACCGTCCGAACATTCGCTACACAGTCGTCGAAAAAGACAACGCCAAGAAACAACTACTTGGTTTTCTGGCCAACCGGCGTGGTCAGGCTGGCATCGTCTATTGCCTGTCGCGCAAAAAGGTGGAAGAAACGGCGGAGTGGCTGTCAGCGCAAAATTACCCGGCCCTGCCTTATCACGCCGGCCTGCCCGCCCCGACACGCGCCGCCAACCAGCGCCGCTTTCTGCGTGAGGAAGGCTTGATCATGTGCGCCACCATTGCTTTCGGTATGGGCATCGACAAACCAGACGTTCGCTTTGTCGCTCACCTCGATCTGCCCAAGAGTATCGAAGCCTACTATCAGGAAACGGGTCGCGCCGGCCGCGATGGCGAAGCCGCCGAAGCCTGGATGAGCTACGGGATGCAGGACGTAGCGCTGCAACATGCGCGGATTGCCGAATCGGGTGCCGATGAAGGGCAAAAAATTCTCGAATCGCAGCGGTTGACCGCACTACTCTCCTACTGCGAAGCCCCGCGCTGCCGGCGTCAGGTGCTGCTTGATTATTTTGGCGAAACCCACACACCCTGCGGCAACTGCGATGTCTGCATCGATCCGCCCGAACTTTGGGATGGCACGCTTGCGGCGCAAAAAGCACTCTCCGCCATCTTCCGTACCGGCATGCGCTTCGGTGTCTCGCATCTGACCGATGTTCTGCGCGGCAAGTTAACCGACAAAATTCAACAATGGCAGCATGACAAACTGCCCACCTTTGGTGTCGGCAACGATCTTGATGAACATGCCTGGAAAAGTGTATTCCGCCAACTGGCAGCAGCGGGATTGGTCCATGTCGACATGGCCGAACATGGCGCCTTGCAACTGACTGACGCGGCACGCAAAGTACTCAAGGGCGAGCAGCGGGTTGAATTACGCCGCCCGGTGAGGCGCAAGGCAGCGCAAGCCAAAACCACCGTCGTTTATAGCGATCTATCGACCGAAGACAACGAACTGTTCCAGCTCCTGCGCCGTTGGCGCAGCGACACCGCCAAGGAGCAGGCGGTGCCGGCCTACGTCATTTTGCACGACAAGACCTTACGCGAACTGGCCGAGGTTCGCCCGGTCAGTCACGGCCTGTTGGCCAGCATCACCGGCATGGGCAGCGCCAAGATTGAGCACTATGGCGAAGAAATCCTGGCGCTGATCCGCGAAGCCGTCTAAGTTTTAGTTGTGGCGGCTGCCGCTACGATGTTGTGGCGGTCCACTGCGTTTTTGGCCCTGATTTTGACCTTTTGGCTTAGCTTGTGGCTGTGGTTTACGTGGCCCACGCGGTGGTTGTACCGGACGCGGCGCGGCGGTGGCCGATGGCTCGAAACCTTCAATCACTTCACGCTCCAGCGTACGCTTGATCAGCTTTTCGATATCCTTCAGGAAAGGACGCTCGTCATGCGAAACCAGCGAAATCGCCTCACCTTCCATCCCGGCGCGACCGGTACGGCCAATGCGGTGCACGTAGTCTTCCGGAACATTCGGCAATTCATAATTGATGACGTAAGGTAGCGAATCGATATCGATACCGCGCGCAGCGATATCGGTTGCCACAAGCGCCACCAGTTTGCCCTCTTTGAAGTCGGTCAGCGCACGTGTACGGGCACCTTGCGATTTGTTGCCGTGGATCGCTGCAGACTTGATACCGGACTTTTCCAGCGTCTTCGACAAGGCATCGGCACCGTGCTTGGTGCGCGCAAAGACCAGTACTTGATGCCAGCCGCGTGTCGCGAACAAATGGCAAAGCAAGTCTTTTTTCTGCTCGCGATTGGTTTCAATCACCCGCTGAGTCACCGTTTCAGCCGCCGTATTGCGTGCTGCGACGTCAACTGAAACGGGGTTATGCAGCAGGCCGCTGGCCAACTCGCGGATATCCGGCGAGAAAGTGGCGGAGAACATCAGGTTCTGGCGCTGCTTCGGCAACAGGGCGATGACCTTGCGGATGTCGCGAATAAAGCCCATATCGAGCATGCGGTCGGCTTCATCAAGGACGAAAATTTCGATGGCGGAAAGGTCGACCGTACGTTGCTGGATGTGATCAAGCAGACGGCCCGGTGTGGCGACAACGATATCGACACCACGACGCAAGTTGGCAATCTGCGGATTAATGCCGACACCACCAAAAACGGCGAGCGAAGCAATTGGCAAATGCTTGCCGTAGGTGCGCACGCTTTCCTCAACCTGAATCGCCAGTTCGCGGGTCGGCACAAGAACCAGAACGCTTGGCTTTTTGGTCACACGTGCCAGATGGCTGTGCGAACCAGAGGCCAGCCGGTGCAGGATGGGCAGCGTAAAACCAGCCGTCTTGCCGGTGCCGGTCTGGGCTGAGGCCATTAGATCGCGGCCAGTCATCACGGCAGGAATTGCCTTTTGCTGAATCGGGGTCGGCGTGGTGTAGCCCTGCTCGCTGACAGCGCGCAGGATATCGGCCTGAAGGCCGAGTTCGGTAAATTGCATGGGAACTCCGTGCGGCAAGCCCGACGCGAAAGTCGGGCACCGCTAGTAAATCAGATGAGAGCCAGACCGCGTTCGAGGTCGGCTTGAAGATCCACCACCGCTTCGAGGCCAACTGCAATGCGCAGCAGCCCTTCACTGATGCCAGCCGCAGCCCGGGCTTCCGGGGTAATGCGGCCATGCGTTGTAGAAGCGGGATGGGTGATGGTGGTTTTTGTATCGCCAAGGTTGGCGGTAATAGACAAAAGTTGGCAGTTATCCACCACCTGCCAGGCCTGTTCGCGGGCGCCCTTGACCTCAAAAGCGACAATCGCGCCGCCGCTTTTTTGTTGGCGTTGGGCCAGTTCATATTGTGGGTGCGACGGCAATCCAGGATAAAAGACGCGCGCCACTTTCGGATGCGCTTCCAGCCAAGCAGCCAATTGCGCGGCATTGGCCGATTGCGCTTCGACTCGTAACTTGAGTGTTTCCAGACCTTTCAACAGAACCCATGCGTTGAAGGCAGAAAGTGTCGGCCCAGCTGTGCGCAGGTATTTGAACACTTCCTCGGTCAGCTTCTTCGGCCCACACACCGCACCGCCGAGAACCCGACCCTGACCATCCAGAAACTTGGTAGCCGAATGAACCACCAGATCAGCCCCCAGTTCAAGCGGGCGTTGCAGGATAGGCGTGCAGAAACAGTTATCCACCGCGACCAGAATACCTTTGTCGTGGGCTATTACGGTTAATGCCGAAATATCGGCAATTTCTGTGAGTGGATTGGACGGCGTTTCGAGGAAAAACAGCTTGGTTTCCGGACGAATTGCCGCGGCCCATGCCGCTGGGTCAGTTTGCGGCACGAAAGTAGTGGAGATGCCAGTCCGCGCCAGAATATTCGAAAACAACTGTACCGTCGCACCGAACAAACCGTTGGAGGCGACGATATGGTCGCCATTTTTGAGGTGCGCGAGCACCACAGCCATGATCGCCGACATGCCGCTGGCGGTTGCGACGCAATCTTCGGCGCCTTCCAGCGCAGCAAGACGCTCTTCGAACATGGTGACGGTCGGGTTCGAGAAACGCGCGTAGACGTTACCCTCTTCCTCACCGGAAAAACGCTTTGCCGCCTGAGACGCACTCTTGAAAACGAAGCTGGAGGTCAGATATAACGCTTCGGAGTGTTCTCCAAACTGGCTACGCTCCTGCCCGGCACGAACTGCCAAGGTTTCAGGGCAATAATCGGCACGCGTCAGGTCAAACTTGCTCATCGCTCCTGAGCCTCGGTTGCTAGTTGCAGGACGAGTTGCTGCGAGGCCCTGCCATCATCATCTTCATCATTATTCTTGGGCTTGCTGCCACGGTTGCCTTCAACCGCATCCAGATAATATTCGTCGATATCACCCGTGATATAGCAGCCATCGAAGCAGCTAGCATCAAAATCAGTCAGATCAGCGCGAATCGAGCTGATTGATTTCTTCAAGGCGTCCAGATCCTGATAAACCAGCGCATCGGCACCAATTTCAGCCGCAATCCCTGCATCATCACGACCAGTAGCGATCAACTCTGCCCGCGTCGGCATGTCGATGCCATACACATTCGGGAAACGCACCGGGGGTGCCGCCGAAGCGAAATAGACTTTGGTCGCGCCAGCCGCGCGTGCCATTTCAACAATTTCACGGCTGGTTGTGCCGCGCACAATCGAGTCATCGACCAACAACACGCGCTTGCCCTTGAACTCCTGGCCGACCGTGTTGAGTTTCTGGCGTACCGACTTTTTGCGCATCGCTTGGCCGGGCATGATGAAGGTACGACCAACATAACGATTTTTGACAAAACCTTCGCGGAACGGAATGTTCAAGGCATGCGCCAATTCCATCGCGGCAGGACGACTTGAATCGGGAATCGGAATCACCACATCGATTTCGTCGACCGGAATATGCTGCTTGACCTTTTCGGCAAGAAATTCGCCCATCGCCAGACGCGCTTCATAGACCGAAACGCCATCAATCACCGAATCGGGACGCGCCAGATAGACGTATTCAAAAATACAGGGCGAGTAAACCGCCTGCTGTGCACACTGCATGGTGTGCAGCTTGTGGTTCAGATCAATGAAAACAGCTTCACCGGGCTCGACGTCGCGGATGATTTCAAAACCCAGGGTATCCAACGCAACTGACTCGGAGGCGACCAGATATTCGGTGCCTTCCGGCGTCTCGTTCTTGCCATAAACCAGCGGACGAATACCGTACGGATCACGGAATGCCAGCAAGCCATAACCAGCAATCAACGCAACAACGGCATAGGCACCACGACAGCGACGATGGACACCAGCAACCGCTTGAAAAATACTCTCAACATCGAGCTCATAACCATGCGAACTGGACTGTAGCTCATGGGCCAGAACATTGAGCAGCACTTCAGAGTCAGAGTTGGTATTGATGTGGCGACGATCAAGGCGGAACATCTCCCCCTTGAGCTGCTCGGCGTTGGTCAGGTTACCGTTGTGCCCAAGGACGATACCGAAAGGAGAGTTCACGTAGAACGGTTGCGATTCGGCAAAGCTGTAAGCCGAACCCGCTGTCGGGTAGCGCACGTGGCCAATGCCCCAGTTACCTGGCAGCGCACGCATGTTACGTGTACGAAACACGTCACGCACCAGCCCCGGCCCCTTGTGCAAGTGGAAAGTATTACCTTCCGCCGTTGCAATGCCAGCAGCATCCTGGCCGCGATGTTGCAGCACCATCAGGCCATCGTAAAGCAACTGGTTAACTGGTGATGTTGCCATCACGCCGAGAATGCCGCACATAGTATTTTTCCTGCTTAACTAAATCGAATTCGTTTTGCCAAATCATCCGGCAACCAGGGTTTGGTCACCATCACTGCGGTTTCCAGAGGCGCCGCAAACGTCGCACTCTTCCACCATTCCTGCTTCGGTGCACTGGTCATGCCACCCAGTGCAACCAACACCATAATCATCAACAACCCGCGCGCCAATCCAAAAACGGCCCCCAACAGGCGATCCGACAAAGACATGCCAAGCGCTTTGACCATATTGCGTACAGCCCAGCCAATAATCGACATCGCCAACAGTACACCAATAAAAACGGTTGCACATCCTGCCAGCATTCGCATGGTTGGATCAGCTACACCGGCATAAAGCTGGTTACCCGCAACACCACCATATTCAATCGCAGCAAAAATACCGATACCCCAAGCCGCCAAGGCCACCAACTCACTAACCACACCACGCCACAACCCCAGTAGCAGCGACACGGTAACAATACCGATCACCACATAATCAAACGTCGTCATTACTTCGCTGCAACCACACCAGAAACGCCAATTGCCTGCATTTTGGCCAAGGCTTTCTCTGCGGCCTCACGACTCGCAAAAGGACCGGCACGAACGCGAGTTTTCTTGCCCTGTGGCGTATCAAGAGGCTCGCTAAATGTTTTCACCCCCTGCTGGCCCAACTTTTCCTTGAGGTTTTTCACATTGGCCTCATTGGAAAAAGCACCAATCAGAATCAGATATTCACCTGATTTAGCCGCCGCTGGCGCTTCGCCCTGACCGGTTAGAATGGCAGTTGCGCGCTTGGCATCGGCATCTTTCTGCGTATTTCTCTCAATCGGCTTTTCGGTTCGCTTTTCAAGTTTTACCGTTTTTTCCGGAGTTTTCTCTACAGGCTTTTCAACTGGCTTGGCCGCAGGTTTTTCGACTGTTTTTTCGCGAGTCGCTTCGATTACTCGGGCAGTGGGTGGTAGCGACGGTTTGGTTTCGTCTGGCAGAGCAGCCACAACCGGCTTCTCGGCGCTGATTTCATGCGCTTTTTCAACCGGTACCGCTGCAAACTTTGGCGCGAACGGCTTCTCGCCCTGCCCAGGAATGCGGATTTCAACCTCCTGGATATGCTGTCTTGGTTGGTGATCCATCACCATCGGCAACACGACTGCGACCACGGAAACGAACGCAACAGCACCAACCAGACGGCGTCGGGCGCGTTTTTTGATATGCAACTGTACGTCTGTGTCTTCCATAAGCTAAGGCTTTTCCCGTAGCGCCGTGAGCGCCCCGGCTACCGTGTGGAACGATCCAAAGGCCAAGATTCTATCACTTTCCCCGGCGCTACCCTTAGCTGCCTTCATGGCAGCCTGCGGCGAGTCATAGCAGCGAACGTCACCACCCAGTTGCCCGGCAATAATAATGTCCTTCAATGTATCTGCTGCCGTACCTCGCAAACCATCCAGCGTTGCGGCATACCAGTAATCGACTTTGCCAATGAGAGGCAGCAATGCGCCCGCAATATCCTTGTCGCTCAACATGCCAAGCACGACATGAGTTTGGTTAAAAAAACCCATGCTCGACAGGTTGTCGGCCAATACCTTGATCGCCTGCGGATTATGGCCGACATCCAGAACAATCGCTGGCTTGCCCGGCAATACCTGAAAACGGCCAGCCAGTTCGGTTTCGATCAGTCCGGGCCGTATCGCCTGCATGGTTACCGGTAATTTATCGATCAACGCCTCCAGGGCGGCCAGAGCCACCGCTGCGTTATATAGCTGAGTTGGCCCGCGCAAGCCGGGATATGCTAGGGAACGCTTGATCACTTTGTCACCCGAGCGACACCACCAGCGCCACTGCAAGCGGTTTTCGTTGGTTTCAGCACTGGGCCGCTCAAAGCCAAAATCTCGGCCAAGCAGACGCAGATCAGCACCAATCGACAATGCGTGGTCAAGAAGACGCTGCGGTGGCTGCGGGTCACAGCAAAAAGCTGGCTTGCCGGCGCGGTAGATACCAGCTTTCTCAAAGCCGATACTTTCACGGTCTTTACCCAGCCAGTCGGTGTGATCCAGGGCCACAGTGGTCACGATGGAAATATCGGGTTCGTAGGCGTTGACCGCATCAAGTCGCCCGCCGAGGCCAACTTCCAGAATGGCTGCCTCGACGCCTGCTGCGGAGAAAACCTCCCAGGCAGCTAAAGTACCAAATTCAAAATAAGTCAGCGCGACATGACCGGCCGCTTGCCTTGCTGCTTCAACGCGTGCGAATGCTGCACACAAGGCCTCATCGGAAACGGGATGACCATTCAGGCGTACCCGTTCGTTATAAGCCATGAGGTGCGGCGAGGTATAACAGCCGACTTTGAAACCGGCCCGATCAATAATATTTTCGAGATAGGCGCAGGTTGATCCTTTGCCATTGGTTCCACCGACCACAATAACCGGGCAATGCTGGCTTTGGCCGAGCGCATCCTTGACCAGCCGGATGCGATCCAGCCCAAGCTCTATACCTGCCTGCCCCTTGGGGTGCAATCCCTCAAGATGGGACAGCCAGTCGCTAAGCGTCTTCAAGCTGCCGCAGGTAGTTTAAGGAGCAAGCTCAACTGCTGGGCGACTTTGTCGCGCAGTTCGCGACGATCAACAATCATGTCGACAGCGCCTTTTTCAAGAAGAAACTCGGAACGCTGGAATCCTTCTGGCAACACTTGACGTACCGTCTGTTCGATCACCCGCGGGCCGGCAAAGCCAATTAGCGCCTTCGGCTCGGCAATCACCAGATCACCCACGAAAGCGAAAGAAGCTGAAACGCCGCCCATCGTCGGATCGGTCAAGATTGAAATGAAGGGTTGACCGACCTCGGAGAGCTTGGTCAGGGCAGCCGTCGTTTTGGCCATCTGCATCAGGGAGAATAGGCCTTCCTGCATGCGCGCCCCCCCTGAAGCAGAAATACAGATGAATGGCATTTTCTGTTCTACGGCGGTCTGAACCCCACGCACAAATCGCTCGCCAAGCACCGAGCCCATCGACCCACCCATGAAACCAAATTCAAACGCGGCAGCGACCACCGGAATCGTTTTGATACTGCCTTGCAGACAAACCAGCGAATCGCTCTCGCCGGTTGTTTCGCAGGCTTCTTTCAAACGGGTTGGGTAGGACTTGCTATCCTTGAATTTAAGGGTGTCGAACGGAATAACCTCGGCACCGATCTCGAACCGACCTTCTGCATCGAGCAGCAAATCAAGTCGCTGACGTGAACCGAGCCGGTTGTGATGGCCGCATTTGGGGCAAACCTGCATATTGTTGTCGAGATCCGTTGCGTAAAGCACCGCTTCACAAGACGGACATTTGCTCCACAAGCCCTCGGGCAAGCTGGCGCGGCGCGTTGCACCCTCCTCACGCTTGATTTTCGGGGGCAGTGTTTTGGTCAGCCAACTCATTTTTTTACCTCATCCACACCACGACGAATATCTGCCACCAGAGCCTTGACGTTGGCACAAGCAGTTTCAACCGTAGATTTTTCAATTTCTTCAATGATACGACTGCCAACCACAACGGCATCGGCAATACCGGCGATACGCGCGGCGGTAGCTGCATCACGAATACCAAAGCCAACACCGACTGGCAGGCCTGTTTTTTGGCGAATCAACGGCAGTCGCTCAGCCACCGCTTCAACATTCAGCGCACCCGAACCTGTCACACCAGCCAGTGAAACGTAATAAACGTAACCACTGGCAATGCCGGCAACCTGTTCGATACGTGTTGCGGTCGACGTCGGCGCGAGCAGAAAAATCGGATCCATGCCGTGCGCCTTCATTGCAGCACCAAAGGTGGCAGCCTCTTCCGGCGGATAATCAACGATCAAGACTCCATCGACGCCGGCTTGCGACGCGGTAATTGCAAACTTCTCCAGCCCCATTGCCTCGATCGGATTGGCATAGCCCATCAGCACGATGGGGGTCTTGGCATTGGTGGCGCGGAAGGCAATCACCAGCGCCAGCACCTTGCGCAAGGTCATCCCCTTGGCCAGCGCCCGTTCAGATGCACGCTGTATGGTCGGGCCATCCGCCATCGGATCAGAGAAGGGAACACCCAGTTCAATAATGTCGGCACCTGCCTCAACCAGCGTGTGCATGAGCGGCAAAGTCAGCGCGACATCCGGATCGCCGGCGGTAATAAAGGGAATCAGTGCCTTGCGGCCTTCGCCATTGAGACGTTCAAATGCAGATTTGATGCGCGACATCAGAAGACAATCCCTGATTTTTCGGCCACGGTATGCATGTCCTTGTCACCCCGGCCGGAGAGGTTGACCAGCAAAATCTTGTCCTTGCTCATAGAGGGCGCCAGCTTGGCAGCATAGGCCAGCGCGTGGCTGGACTCCAGCGCCGGGATAATGCCTTCGATACGGCATAGCGCATGGAAAGCTGCCAGCGCTTCGCTGTCAGTCACAGGGGCGTACTCGGCACGACCAAGATCCTTGAGCCAGGCGTGTTCCGGGCCAACGCCGGGATAGTCGAGGCCGGCAGAGACTGAATGCGTTTCGATGATCTGGCCATCCTCGTCCTGCAGCAAATAGGTACGATTGCCGTGCAGCACACCGGGCACACCAGCGGTCAGCGATGCCGAGTGACGACCGGTTTCCATGCCCTCGCCAGCGGCTTCAACACCGATCAGGCGCACATCGGGCACATTGATATACGGATAAAAAATACCCATTGCATTGGAGCCACCACCAACACAGGCAATCACCGCATCCGGCTGACGTCCGGTCATTTCCGGCATTTGCTCCAGACACTCTTCACCGATGATTTTCTGAAAGTCACGCACCAGCATGGGATAAGGGTGTGGCCCCGCAACGGTTCCGATGATGTAAAAAGTATTGTGGATGTTGGTGACCCAATCACGCATCGCTTCGTTAAGCGCATCCTTTAGCGTCTTCGAACCCGACTCAACCGGCACAACCGTCGCACCAAGCAACTTCATGCGATAGACGTTGGCGGCCTGACGTTTTACGTCCTCGCTGCCCATATAAACCACGCATTCCATACCGTAACGGGCGGCAACGGTCGCCGTCGCGACACCGTGCTGGCCGGCACCGGTTTCAGCAATCACGCGCGGCTTGCCCATGCGCTTGGCGAGCATGGCCTGCCCGATGCAGTTATTCACTTTATGGGCGCCGGTATGGTTCAAGTCTTCACGTTTCAGGTAAATCTGCGCGCCACCGAGCATTTCCGACCAGCGCTTGGCGTGGTAAATCGGCGATGGCCGGCCGACGAAATGCTTCAGCTCGTATTCATATTCGGCACGGAAGGCCGGATCGGCCTGCGCAACCGCATAAGCCGCCTTCAGTTCATCAAGCGCACCAAACAGCGTCTCGGCAACAAAAACACCGCCATAGGGGCCGAAATGGCCCTGAGCATCGGGAAAATTATATTGTTTCATCGGCTTTCCGTACTGCTGCCACGAAGGCAGCTATTTTCGAGTGATCCTTGACGCCTTTGCTCTTTTCTACACCGGAGGAAACATCAACCGCAACGGGACGGACGCGTTCGATGGCCTCCCCAACATTGATTGCGGTCAACCCGCCAGAAAGCACCAAAAATCCAGACAGATTGGGCGGAATCAGTGTCCAGTCAAAAACATGGCCACCACCACCGTAACCATCCACAAATGCATCCAACAGCAGCCCCCGGGCGTCAGGAAATGAGCGGGCGAATTCTACCAGATCAAGCCCCGGCCTCACCCTTGCTGCACGCAGATAGGGGCGGGCAAACTGTCGACAATAGGCGGCATCCTCGTCGCCATGAAATTGCAGAATATTGATTGGTGCAGCTTCACACGCCGCGCGCACAAGCTCAGGCGATTCATTGACGAACAAGCCCACCACATCAATGAATGGTGGAATCCGTTTGGCCAATTCGGCCGCCCTTGGCGGCGTTACATAACGTGGGCTGGGCGGGTAAAAAACAAAGCCAATCGCATCCGCCCCCGCAGCAACAGCCGCATCAACATCTTCTTCGCGCGTCAAACCGCAGATTTTTATTCGCAAAGCAGCACTCCATCGAGAAAATCGTCTTCCAATACAGGAAGATTCCAGTGCGGTTCGTAAATGGGTCCTCGAAAATACAGGCCATCCGGCGAAAATGTGGGGGCAGCCAACTTGCGATCCTTAGCAAGCAGCAATTCATCAACCCACTCTGGCGCTTGCGCTGCCTTGCCGATCGCGACCAGCGTTCCCACCAGATTACGAACCATGTGGTGCAAAAAAGCACTGGCTTCGAAATCGAACACCATCAAATTCCCGCGTTGGCGAATATCAGCTCGCCAAAGTGTTTTGATCGGCGTTTTAGCCTGGCAATTTGCGGCTCTGAAAGCAGAAAAATCATGCTCACCAATCAATTTTTCGGCTGCAGTCTGCATCAATGACAGATCAAGTGGCAAATGAAACCAACCGACCCGGCCCTGCCACAAACCTGGACGCTGTGCGCGATTAACCAGTAAATAACGGTAGCGCCTACCGCGCGCACTGAAACGAGCGTGAAATTCGTCAGCAACAGGTTGCGCCCAACGTACGGCGACTCCGGCTGGCAAATGCGAATTAACCCCTCGCACCCAAGCGCTCAAAGGCCGCTCAACTTCTGTTTCAAAATGCACAACTTGCTGCGTTGCATGGACGCCGGCATCGGTTCGGCCTGCACAGATGACGCCTACCGCCTGCCCGGCAATTTGGGCCAGGGCAAATTCAAGGGCATCCTGCACGGTTTGCCCCTGAGCCTGGCTCTGCCAGCCACAAAAACCAGTTCCGCAATATTCGAGGCCAAGCGCAAATCTCATAGCAATACACTCCCGAGCAAACCGGACAACACTATCGTTACAAACCAAGTATCGCTTGAGCGCCATGCCGGCAAGGAAATCAGCAAAGTTTCCGGCCCGTTTGGTTTGGCCTGGTATACCAGCATCTGCTGCCAGGCGCCTTTTTCCAAGGGTGTTTTTAGGTTCTCCAGGACAAGGGAGAGACGGACAACCAGACGATCCGTAGTAAACCATCGCCCTTCAAATGGCCTCAGCAATCCCGACAACGCTGACACTAAGCCAATACGGCCAAGCCGACCGAACAGCCAGGACAGAAAGCCAAGCATGAAGATTAGGCGTGATACATGCAAATTCGCAGCCGATACTCCCTCCCAAGTCGGCGCCCAAGCATGATCGAACAAAGCCTCTCCGGGCACTCCGTAGGCGAGAACCAACCAGAGACACAACAGAAGCCAGCGGGCACGATCAACAAACTGCCACCACGCGGGCAGAACAGGGCGCGCAAAGAGAAAGATGCCCAAGGCACCGCCGAGAATAAAGGGGTAGCCCAAAAACTGAATGGCCACAATTGTGGCCAACCAAGTAATCAGCAAGCTTGTCGGATGCAATTCTGGCCCTAAAAAAAGCATATGGCCCCACGCAGGGGCCATATGGCGTTCACGAAAACGAATTCTACTCGCCTATGCGCCCAAGTATCTCACGCGCCTGCTCAACCAAGTCCGGCGAACCTTCAAGCGTGACCTCTTGGAGCAATTCACGGGCACCTTCGAGATCACCCATTTCTTCATAAGCTTTGGCAAGATCGAGTTTGGTACTGACTTCTTCACGCAGAGCATCAGAAATTTCCGCTACCGCAGGTGCGGGAGACTCAGCTTCAACTGGCGCGGGCTTGGCAAAATCACTATTCAAAACCGGCACAGACTGGACAGGGTCATCCGAAGACAAATCGAGATTGATCGAACCAATATCGTAGCTTGGTACATGCATAGGCTGACCAAGAACGCTCGAATCAGTCAACCGAACATCAAAATCAAGGGACTCTTCATCATCGATAACTGGCGACGGTGCTGGCTCGGCAGATAATGAACCCAGCATTGCCTCATCAACATCCCCCACCGCCATGCGCATGACATCGGGATTAACAACAGTCGCCGAGGATTGTCCGGCATTCATATCCAGCTCGAAATCACCCAAAGCTTCGACGGCAGAATCGTTAGAACTTGCGTCCAATGTTTCATTGCCGACAAAGGTGCTAACCATTTCGCTCATGGCCAAATCTTCGGCCAATGATGACTTCTCATCAAAATCGTTATCAGGCACCACCTGCGTTTCGTTACCAACAAAGGTGCTGGTCAGCGCATCCATGGGACGCATGACCATGGTGCCTTCGGGTGAGAAATCAGGCCCTTCTTCTTCGGCCAAAATTGATCGGACATTGGTAGCCGAACCAAGATCGAAATCAATGATATCCGTCTCAAGCGGTTCAGGAGATGCATCAGCAGTGACAGCCAATGGATCAGAATCGACACCAAGATCGAAGTCCAGGGCATTTGCGTCGCCCGTTCCTATGGTGCTGACAAATTCAGCCTCAGGCACCGGCTCAGCAACCGAAGGACGAATCGGCTCAACATTGGTTGTACCGAGATCAAAATCCAGGCTCATTACATCGTCGACCGCAACAGCTTCATCAGGCAGACCAAGATTGATATCTGGCTCGACCTCTGGAAGCACCAGGGAGTCTTCAATCAAGGAAGCAGGTTCTGCAGCCTGACCGATGAAAGTATCATCGAGATTAGGCTCAGCCAGAGCCGCTTGAGCGAGTGTGCCAGCTGAAACAGCCAGTGTTGCCTTAACCACCTCTGGAGAAACAATCATCGTGGCATCCGCATCGAATGCCGGCGAGGAAGCGCCATGCCCGGAATATAGTGGATTCTCAGGGTCCAGACCGGCCCCCATTGCGGCGACTTTCGCCCACTCTGGTCCGCTACCCCCTGTTTGTGCGTACAACTCGCTGGCCAGCGTCTCGAATTGCTTCAGACTCTTACGATTTGCGTAAATCTCAAGCAACTTGGCGTGAATCGCCGTACGCTGCGGATCCTTTTGCAGGGCCTCAATGAGAATTTCTTCAGCCTGCGCATCACGCCCATAAGCCATATAAACATCGGCTTCAGCAACCGGATCAACCTCATCGGTATCTATAGTTCCCGGACCTGTCTGACTGAAATCGCCGGTTTGCGGCGGCGTATTGCCAGTATCCACACTCTGACCACCGGTCATGCGGAAAACCGAATTTGGACCAAGACTGGAAGGCCCTGGCGCAGCAGTTGTTTCAGCCGGACCAACGTTGCGGCGGCGTTTGTAGAAGAAATATCCGGCCAGCAAGGCCAGAATGCCACCACCACCGGCCAGCGGCAATAAATTCTCTTCAACGAAGCTCGGTTCGGGTTCAGGCTCTGGCGGCGGCAGTGCCTTTTTCGGCGGTGGAGGTTTTACTTCTGGAGCCATAACAGGTGTGGGGGGTTCCAGCGGTTTCGTTGCTTCGACAGGATCGGCCGGTTTAACTGCTTCCGGCTTGGCCACTTCAGGCGCCTTGGGAACCTCGACCGGTTTTACTTCTTCTACTGTTTTTACTGGAGCAACCGGCGCTGGAGGCGCTTTCGGCTCCTCTTTTTTCACTGTCGCCTGCTGCTGTAGTTCTGCCAACTTCTGGCTCTTGGTCTCAACCAGTTTCTGCAATTCGCCAAGATTTTTCTCGAGTTGCGCCAAGCGATCCTGCGCATCCTTGAGCGCCCTGTCCTTGGCAACAGCATCTTCATTGGCTTTGGCTACCGCAGCAGCCTGTGCAGCCATTTCAGTACGCGAAATCTTGACCTGATCTTTTGCTGGCTCGGCTGGTGCAGCCTTATCCTCAACCTTGGGAACTATTTTCCCGGCGGCGACCTGTATTCCGCCATCAACCTTGGCCGGCCCTTGTGCTGTTGCAGTTGCAAGTTTCTGGCGATAGGCATTCCAGTCGTTGGACTGGGCCACGTAGACCTTGCGCGCATCAGACTGCGGCACAGCCTCAATTGCGGATTTATCAGGAATACTGAGAATGGCACCGGACTTCAGACGATTGATATTGTTGCCAATAAAGGCATCTGGATTGTTTTTATACAAACCAACCAGCATCTGCTCAAGCGAAACGCCTTCCGGCTTGGTTTCTGCAGCAATTTTACGCAGCGTCTCACCCTGGTGAACGAGATGTGTATCACCACTTGCCACCGGTTTCGGCACAGCAACCGGTTTCGGAACCACAGGAGCGGGCTTTGGCGGCGCAGTTCTACGCGGCGCTGGCTCACCGCCCCCCCCCGGAACCATCTCGACAATTTTTGCCTCAGCCACAGCAACCGGCCGGCTTGCCGATTTATTCGCAAACTCATCAGGCGGATCAAGCAGGAAGGTATATTCGCGAACCAGTCTACCGGCCGGCCAGTTCAGTTCAACCAAAAAGTCGAGGAATGGCTCGTTGACCGGCTTCGATGAACTAACCTTAATGACCTGACCGTTGCCGCGCTTTTCGACCGTAAACCGCAAATCAAGGAGCGCCGAGGCGTAATCAATCCCCGCTTGTCGGAACGCATCCTGTGGCGCAAGACGTGCAGTCATGCCCGTCGCTTCTTCGCGTGTGGCATTGACCTCAAGTTCCGCTCGCAGCGGCTGCCCAAGACCTGATAGCACCGTAATCTTGCCTAGCCCCGCGGCTTCCGCAAACCATGGCGAGACGGCCAAACAAGACGCTACCGCAGCGACTGCAGCACGTTTTTTGAAATTTGATCTCATCGTATTTTTCACGGCGCCACCCGAGCGTCGACTTTGGGACTTTCAAATTAACATCATGGACTTAGCAATGCAA
>ERZ724524.392-NODE-392-length-28110-cov-7.050151_pt1 | contig 28110 bp, 22 predicted proteins | sample MGYA00376057_ERZ724524 | MGnify/ENA primary metagenome ERZ724524 (study PRJEB28724, sample SAMN07190888) | wastewater metagenome | isolation source: influent of sewage treatment plant in Hong Hong | place: USA: Christiansburg, Virginia | collected 2016-03-01 ...
GACCTGGGTGCGGGCCGAGGCGATGGCCGCGCGCGCCGCATCGGCCTGGGCCTTGGTGGCGGCCAGTGCAGCCTGGGCGCTGCGGCTGCGGGCCCGGTCGTCGTCCAGCTCTTGGCCGGATGACGCGCCCTCGCTGGCCAAGGTTTCGGATCGGGTCAAGCGGCGCTGGGTGGCGTCCAGCTCGCTTTCGCGCTGCACGATCAGGGCTTGCACGGCTTGCAGATCGCTCTCGCGCAGGGCGACTTGGGCTTGGGCCCCGGCCACGGCCTCGACCGCTTGCCGGTAGCGGGCCTGGGCTTCGTCGCGCTGGGCTTGCAGGCTTTGCACCTGCATGCGCGCCAGCGGCTGCCCGGCGTTGACAAAGTCGCCTTCGCGCACCAGCACTTCGTCCAGGCGACCCGGCAGCTTGGTGGCCACGTCCACCTCGGTGGCTTCGATGCGGCCATTGCCGCTGACCAAGGCGCTGTCGGGCGCGGCGGGGCGCAGCGCGCTCCAAGCGACATAGCCCAGCGCGGCAGCGGCCAGCACCACGGCAGCGGGCAAGAATTTGCGTAGGGTGGGAGGGAGGCTCATGGGGACTCTCGGGTGGGTTCGGTCGGGCAGCCGCTGTGGGCGGGTGCGGGGCTAGCGGCGGTGCTGTGCAAAAACTGGGAGCCACCGCCCAGCGCGGCATACAGGGCGACATGGGCGCTGAGCAGCGCGCGCTGCGCCTGCACCCGCTGCTGCTGCACCGTCAGCAAGTCGCGTTCGGCGTCTAGCACTTCCAGGTAGCGGGCCGCGCCGCTGTCGTAACGCAGCTTGGCTAGGCGGGCGCGTTCGGTTTGCACCGCCTGGGTGGCGCGCAGGGTTTGCACCTGCTCGCCCAGCCAGTGGCGGGCGGTCAGGGCGTCGGCCACGTCGCGGAAGGCGGCTTGGATGGTTTGCTCGTAGCGCACTACGGCTTGTTCGCTGCGCACCTGCGCCAGCGTCAGCGCCGCCTCGCGCCGCCCGCCGTCAAAAATCGGCAGCGAGATGCTGGGGCTGAAGGCCCAGTCGGCGCTGCCGTTTTTGAACAGGCCGTCCAGCTCGGCGCTGGCGGTGCTCCAGTTGCTGGTCAGCGCCACGCGCGGCAAAAAGGCGGCGCGGGCGGCGGCGATGTTGGCTTGGGCGGCGCGCAGGCTGTGTTCGGCGGCCATGATGTCGGGCCGCGCCGTCAGCAGCTCGGCGGGCAGGCCGGGGGCCAGCTCGGGCCACGCGCCATCCAGCGCGCCCACTGGCCCCAGTTGCGCCACGTTCACCCCCACCAGCAGGGCCAGCGCCTGGGCTTGGGTGGCGCGGGCTTGCTCCAGTTGGGCGCGCAGCATAGTGGCTTGCTGCCACAGCAGCTCCACTTGCGTCAGCTCCAGACGCGAGGTCGCGCCCAGTTCCACCCGCCGTTTGAAGATGCGCAGCGACTCGGCCCGGCTGCTCACCGTGCGCTCGGCCAGCGCCAGCCGCTCGTTCAGCTCGGCCAGGGCCAGATAGCCCTGCGCCACCTGCGCCACCACGCTCAGCTCCAGCGCCTGCCGGGCGGCGTCGCTGGCCAAATAACTTTCCAGCGCCGCCGATTCCAAACTGCTGACCCGGCCCCAAAAGTCCAGCTCCCAACTGTTGAAGCCCACCCCGATCTGGAACTGGTTGCCCAGCAGCGGCTGGCGGCTCAGGTTCAGGTCGGCGGGGATGCGGGCGCGGGTGGCGGCGGCCTGCGCGCCCAGCGTGGGCCAGCGCTCGGCCTGCTGAATGCCGTAGGCGGCGCGGGCCTCTTGCACCCGCAGCCGGGCGCTGCGCAGATCGTGGTTGTGGCGCAGTGCCTGCCCAATCAGCACTTGCAAATCGGCATCGGCAAAGTAGTTGCGCCAGCACAACGCGGCAGCAGCGGGGCCACTGCTGGCCGGGGTGTCGAACTGGTTGGGTAGGGCGATGGACGGCGGCTGGGGCGCAGGCGTCAACGGGCTGCACGCCACCAGCGCACCCAGCGCGAGCGGCAGCGCAAGCCGCCAGGACATCAGGGGGGAACGGGGCATGGACTTCACCGCTTAAGAAAATTACCGACTGGTTAGTCGTTAAGTATACACCCCGATCATACCCTGTCACAAGCCCGCGCAGGCCATTCACAATCCGGTGGGCGGCCCTGCGCTCTGGCTTTTGGAGTTTGTAAAGACTTTATTTCTAATGTAGATAAATCTATTTTTAAACTCCAGACGCCCCAGCGCTACCGCACCCATAGTTCGAAAAATAAAAAAGTTGAATATATTCAATGACCATAACAAACCCCATGCCCACGAGCGTCGAAAGCCCGCGCCGCCTGCGCCTGTCGCCCCAGGCGCGCATCCCCTTGATCTTGGATGCGGCGCTGGCCGAGTTTTCGGCCCAGGGCTACCGCGCCGCGCGCATTGACGACATCGCCACCCGCGCCGGGTTGTCCAAAGGCGGGTTCTATGCCCACTTCGCCAGCAAAGAGGCGCTGTTCATCGCCGTGATCGAACGCACCCTGGTGCCGCCCGAGCTGGACATGGCCGCCCTGCTGCACCAGCCCCAACCCTCGGTGCGCGCTCTGGTCGAACAATTGGTGGACATGCAATACGCCCGGTTCACCGACCCGGCGTTCTTGGCCACGGCCCGCTTGCTGTTTTCCGAAGGCCACCGCGTGCCCCAGGTGCTGGCCGACTGGCACGACCGCACCATCGGCCAGTTGTTGGAGCGCATGGCCGACTTGCTGCGCCAGTGCGCCGACCGGGGCTGGGTACGCCGCAGCAGCGTGCTCGACGCCCCCCGCCTGCTGATCGCCCCCGCCGTCCACACCCTGCTGCACCTAGTCACCTTCGGCCCCAGCCCCGCCGTCACCGTGCCCGAAGCCCGCGCCGCGCACATTAAGCTGCTGTGCGAGCTGCTGGAGCTGCGCGGGTAGCGCCAAACTCGCGCCGAGACCGCATTTTTGCCCCCCAAATCACCGCGACGCAAAGGCTGTTTTAGGGCTGTAATTGATACATTATTTCGTTAATTAACTTTCTTTAACGAAATAATGTATCAATTTTGGGGCTTGGGGCCAGCTTGCGTAGCGGGGTTTGGGGGCTCGCAGGGCACCCGATGGCACCCCGCTAAAGCTCAAACCGACGGCTGGCGTGGCATGGGCGCAGGCTTGGGTGGGTTCAGCACATGGCGGATGGCGGTGGCGAAAGGCAAATGGGCGGTGGCCTGGACTTCTTGTGTCAGCGAGGGCAACCATTCCGACTCATCAAACAGTGTGGCCATCTCGGCGAAGTCTTCAGCGGTCTGTTGGTAGCCGCAGGCCATGCTGCCGCGTGCTTGGCGCAAGGCTGGTGCGTTCAAATTCAGGATGCGGATAGTTTCCGCCGCCCGGTGATGAGCTTCGGGTGACAAACCCGCCTTGGGCTGCACCGTGCCATCCACCACAAAAACCAGATAGTCGTCTGGTTCGTCCACATCGGGCTTGAGCAGATTGGCGGGAGGATAGTTGCCGTATTTGTCCTTGTGGTCGCCGCAAGTGCCGCTGCGGTTGCAGGAGCCAAACAGGTTGTCCCAATCAAAAGTGCCTTGCGGGTAGCGGCTTCGTTGGCGGAAGTGCTCAATGTGGCGGTTGTCTGGGCTCAACGGCGTTTCACAGTACGCGCAACGCGCACCCTGCATGGCGTTGAGTTGCGTCCAGATGTCGGCGCGATCTCCAGGACTGGGGACGATAGGGTCGCCGCCCCAGGCGTGACGGTCATGCCGGTAGCGGCGCAACCCAGCAGGGGGCGCGTTGCGGTGCAGCCTGTGCATTCACGCGCTCCTCGCTGCGGCCAGGGGCAGCTTTTGCTTGAAGGCTTGCAGCCGGATCATGCGGTTGCAGTCGAGCATGACCGGGTGGTCGGGGCCAAAGTGCGCGTCCAGCTTGTGGCGCAGGGCTTGCCCGTCGTCGGACTCGTGCAGGTTTTGTTGAATCAGGCCGTGGTAGGCCGACAGGTCGCGCGCTTCGGGCACGTCCGGGATGGGGTCTACGCCCATGATCTCAGCCAGCACATCGGCACTGGCCACCCCGCGTGTTTGCTGCGTCACGGTGCTGAGCACGGTTCGCACAACGCCCGTATCGGGGTCGGTGTGTTGCTCCAGCTTGCGGATGCAGGCGGCGTCCACGCTGGTCAGCACTTGGGGGCTGTGGGTGGTGACGATGAATTGCGTGAGCGGAAATGTCCGCATCAGGTCATCAAGCACGCGCTGCTGCCAAGAGGGGTGTAGATGCAGGTCGATTTCATCGATCAGCATGATGGCGGGAGTCGCCAATATAGGAGTAACCGCTGTGATGGATTCAAAAGAAAATCCAACATTCATGCTTATCGCTGGGGCAATAACATCATCAATAAATTGATTGGGTTCTTGTCTATTGAAGCCTGACCATCCAATATTGGCAATGCCTAAGCGACGGGTAAAATCAATACCTAAAGCCAACATGCTTTGGTAGCCTTGACTCAGTTGACTGACTAGCAATGGCGCATTGTCGAAAACTCGGGTTACGGTAAATTTATGGTATTGATTGAAGTGTGGATTGTTGTAACTTGGGTTCAATAAAGAAGATACTGCTGAACGAACTGCTTCTAAAACAGGAGACTCAACAAAATGTTCATTGACAATCCCTTTGTTAGCCCTCAGCTCAGAGGATTCCTCTTGGTCAAACCAAGTCATCATTTCTCTGAAATCGCTTTTCGCTTCTAGTGCGCCGAGCAGTGCTGAAGTTGGATGGCTGTAATTCTCGTCTTTGGCGGCGCGAGTGTGCCCAGGAAATTCAATGAAGCCACGAGCAGAGCCATAATAGGCAACCACAGGGGTCAATTGATTTTGGCCGTCTTTATAGCTTGCCATCAATTGATCTAAGTAGTCTTTGAGCGCCTTTTCGCCATGTTTGACGGGTGGCCTTATTGCCCCTGAGTCTGAGCGCTTCGAGTAGTCCCAAACTAGCCCTTCTTCAGTTTTTGCAACGATCTGGACATAATCTGCTTTTCCCCAACGAGATTTACCCGATGAGGCGGGCAATGGCTCTATGCGAAAGTCTGAATCCTTGATTCCCCGTCCCTTCAATCGCTGGTTGGCTGATGATAGGTAAGACAGCATTGGCGTAAATGCCGTGGCGATGCCATCCATCAACGCTGTTTTACCCGCACCATTGGCTCCGACAAACACGGTTAGTCGTGGATGCAAATCAATGTGCAGATGTTCAAAACACCGAAAGTTATTGAGCGTGACTGATTTCAGTCGCATGGAAAAAATTCCTTGCAGAAAAGTGTGGGCCGAATGGTGGGTGATGTTAGCCCGCCACCCCTCGCAGTGCCGCGCTGTTGACGATGCGGATGTGCTCGCGCCCCAGTTCGACCCAGCCTTCGCGCTCAAAGCGGCGCAGCAAGCGGGTGACGATTTCACGCACCGTGCCCAGTTCATTGGCGAGTTGCTGGTGCGTGGTGTGCAGGTCGCAGCCGTGGCCCAGCAGCGCGGCGGCCAGGCGTTGGTCGAGCTGGCGAAAGGCGACAGCGTCAATCAGCAGCGTCAAATCGGCCATGCGTTCGGCGAACAGGCCCAGCACTTCGTTGCGGAAGGCGGGCGTTTCCAGCCACTGTGCAAACAGCGGCGGCGCAATCAGCAGCAGCGTGGTGGGCCGCGTGGTCACGCCTTGCGCCGACAGCGGCTGGCTGCGAAACAAGCAGGCGCACGACACCAAACACAGCTCGCCGGGCACGACGCGGTACAGCTCCAGCGTGCGCCCATCGCCCGAGGAGCGCGAGACTTTGACTTCGCCCTCCAGCACCAGCGGAAAGCCTTGGCAAGGCGCGTGCTCTTCAAACAGCACGGTGCCTGCGGGCACTTGCAGCGGGCCTTGTGCGCCATCGGCGGCATTCCACGCCGGGCTGACATGGGCCAAGGCGGGGTAGAGCGCAGCGGGGTCAATCATGGCGGCAGTGTATCGGTCACTCCCGCCAAGTCGTCCAAGATCGGGCACTCGGGGCGCTCGTCGCCTTGGCAGTCGCACAGCAGCGCTTGCAGGCTGCGCTGCAAGGTTTGCATGGCGGCGATGCGTTCGGCCAGTTCGTCCAAGTGTTGCTGGGCAATGCGCTTGACGCTGGCGCTGGTGCGGCTGCGGTTGTGCCAGAGGTTGACCAGCTCGGTGATGTCGGCCATCGCAAAGCCCAAGTTGCGGGCGCGTTTGATGAAGCGCAGCGTGTGCACATCCGCCGCGCTGTACTGGCGGTAGCCGCTGTCGGTGCGCGCCACTTGGCGCAGCAGGCCCAGCGATTCGTAGTAGCGCAGCATCTTGGCCGACACGCCCGACAACTGCGCCGCCTGCCCAATGTTCACCGGAAAGCGCACCCCGGCGAGCGTGGCAGAAGTGGCAGGCGCAGCGGCAGTCACAGCTTGAGCCTTAGCCGCTGATGCCGCCACCGCGCTGGCCTCAGTCTGCTGCGACGCCATAGCCTTCGTCGCTGATGGCCTGCGCCAGCGCTGCACGCGGCTGGCTGGATTCAACCTGCACCAAGTTTTGCGTGCGGTCGGCCTTGACCTCGGCTTGGGGATCAAGCTGCTTGATGGCGCGGGCCACGGCTTTTTCGCAGTGGCCACAGGTCATGCCGGTGACGGTGAAAGTTTGGTTCATAGAGACTTCCTGGGGCTGAGAGTGAATGACAGCCCCGAGTGTGAACCTTGACGTGGTGGTAAGGTCAAGCGATCACCCGGAACCCACCCGGCGCAGTCGGCCTGCGAAACGGCCCTGCGCGGCTCTACGCAAGCCCGTTTTGAGGGCCCAAACTGATACATATTTTTGTTAGCTACAAAAATTTAACGCAAATATGCATCAGTTTTAGGGCGGCGGCGATCATCATGGGATCGCCCTGCTACACTGCCAGTCCTATGCGCAAATGGCTGGCGATTTTTCTGTTGGTGTTTGTGCCGTTGCAGCTTAGCTGGGCGGCAGTGGCTGGCTATTGCCAACACGAAACCGGAGTCGCGGCAGCCAAACACTTTGGTCACCATGACCACGAGCACAAGACTGTGAGTGGAAAAGACGCGGCTCCCGATCCGGCAAAGACTATTGGTGGTGGCGATCCCGATTGCGCATCCTGCCACACTGGATGCCTGTCAGCCTTGCCTGAAGAAGTCACGGTTGCATCGCCAGTCAACTCATCGTTGGATACAGCAGATCATGGGGTTCGTCTCACGCAGCCCCCCTTTGAACGCCTCGAACGCCCTCAGTGGCATGTCCTCGCCTAATCGGCGGGGAGCGCGTTCCTTTCCCTTCGTCGTCACCAATCACACGGTTGTGCGTAACGCATGACCGCATTAGACCGACTTCGCTCGGTTGATGTGGCGACGAGCAGGCGATCATTTGGATCGCTCTCCGCCGATTCCCTCGTGTATTTGAATATCACTGGAGAATCGGATGTTGAAGAGTCATCACAATCACAAACGACGGAAGTCAATCTCCGTCCTCTGCACCTCAAAAGTTGTGGCTGCGACGAGCTTGCTCATTGCGCTTACAGCGGGGGGTGCTTTCGCTCAGGTGCTGCCAACGGCACAAGGCAATCACCCGCTCGTCAAAATCGGCTTGCAGACCGAAACAGCGACGATTTTGACTCTGCAAAAGGCCATTGATCTAGCCCTGGGCGGCAATCTAGATCTGGCTGTCGCAAGGCGTGAAATCGAGGCAACGCAAGGGCCGGTGATCCAAGGCCAAGCTCGCCCCAATCCTGAGCTGGTGTACTCGCTGGAAGACCAACGGGCCGCGACTCGCACTCAAAGCGTGCAGATCAATCTGCCGATTGAAGTGGGAGGCAAGCGTGCCGCCCGTATTGCTGCGGCAGAGCGAGGTCGCGACATTGCGGTCGAAGAATTGAACCTGCGCCGCGTCGAAATTTATGCCGCTGTGGTTGCGACTTTTTTTGAGGCTTTGGCGGCACAGGAGCGCGTAGCACTGACTGAGGCTGGTGTCGATTTGGCAAAACGCGCTACTGATGCCGTTGCCAAACGTGTGGCAGCGGGCAAGGTTTCGCCTGTCGAAGAAACCAAGGCACGGGTGGTCGAAGCGGGTGTACAGGTCGAACTGGCGCAGGCCCAGAGCGAACAACGCAATGCCCGAGCACGTTTGGCCAGTTTGCTAGGAGCAAACCCACCGCGATTTGCCCTCGTGTCGGGCAGTGTGGATGAACTTCCGGCTGTCCCTTCGTTCGATAACGTCCAGCAGCGCTTGCTTGCTTCGCCAACGCTGCGCCGTGCGCAACTGGAGATTGAGCGCCGCAGGTCGTTGGTCGATGTAGAGCGCACCAAACGGATACCCGACATCACATTCAGCCTAGGGGTGAAACGGCCCAATGAACTCCAGCGCGACCAACTGCTGTTCGGCGTTTCCGTGCCCTTGCCGCTGTTTGACCGCAATCAGGGCAACTTGCTGGAAGCACTGAAGCGAGAAGACAAGGCGCGGGACGAAATTCAAGCACTAAGCGCTCGCCTCAGCACGGATGTATTGCAAGCGCGTGAGCGGTTGGAATACATCCGTGGGGAAGTCGATGTCCTGCAACGGGATGTTTTGCCTGGAGCCAAGAGTGCCTACGACGCGGCTACCGTCGGGTTTGAAAACGGCAAGTTCAACTTCCTGGAAGTGCTGGATGCACAGCGAACCTACTTTGCAGCCAAGTTCCAGTACCTCAAAGCCCTGGCCGAAGCACATCGCGCAGCGGCGGACATTGACCGGGTACTCGGTGAAACCAGTGCAAGCGTTACCCAGCCAGTGAATAAGGAATAAACATGAAAATCGATACAAGCAAACTGAATGTCAGCAAAAAGCACCTGATCGCCATTGCCGTCATCGTTGCACTGGGCGCAGTACTGGGTAGCACCATCCTTGGTAGCGGAGCAACCAAGACCGCCGAAGATGACAACCAAGGTCACGGTAGCCACGTTGAAGCCAAGGCACACAGCGATGGTGAACATCACGGCAAAGCCAGTGCAGACACGCACGATCATGACCAAGGCCACGCGGACGGCGAGCACCACAAAGGGCCAAGCAAGGGATCGCATGGCGGCAAACTATTCAATGAAGGGGACTTCGGATTGGAGGCATTGCTCGCTGAGGACGGCGGTGAGCCTCGTTTGCGAATTTGGTTGTATGACAAAGGCAAGCCTCTTTCTTCCAATACTGCCAAGGTCAGCGCGACCATCGCGCGTTTGACCGGAGAGAAGCAGACACTCAATTTCGCACCTGATAAGGACAGCCTGCTGAGCCGCGAGGTTGTGCCGGAGCCGCACGCATTTGAGATCAGCATCGTTGCTCAGACAGCCAACAAGCCTTTCCTGTTCGTCTTCAACCAAGAGGAGGGGAAAGTTGAACTCAGTGATGCACAAATCAAGGCTGCATCCATAGGTATCGACACGGCTGGTGCGGCACAAATCAAATCAACCTTGCTGTTGCCGGGGGAAATTCGCTTGAACGAAGACCGAACATCCCACGTTGTCCCACGCATTGCAGGGGTAGTGGAGAGTGTTCAGGTGAGCTTGGGACAGGCAGTCAAGAAGGGGCAGGTTCTTGCCGTCATTGCGAGTCCGGCTGCGTCTGAGCAGCGCAGCGAGTTGCAAACAGCCCAAAAGCGCGTGGCCTTGGCCAAGACCACGTTCGAGCGTGAAAAGCGACTCTGGGAGCAGAAGATCTCCGCCGACCAGGACTACCTGCAAGCAGGGCAGACGCTACACGAGGCGGAAATTGCTGTGGTGAACGCTCAACAAAAGCTATCCGCTTTGGGGCTGACCTCGGGTTCTCAGGGGGGGCTTAACCGTTTTGAATTACGTGCGCCATTCGATAGCTTGGTGATTGAAAAACATCTCAGCCTCGGTGAAGCCGTCAAGGAAGACGCTGCCGTGTTCACCGTGTCCGATCTGGGGTGGGTTTGGGCTGAAATCAACGTGCCTGCCAAAGACTTGCCGCTCGTTAGGGTCGGCGAGAAGGTTTCCATCAAGGCCACTGCGTTCGAGGCCAGCGCACTAGGCACGATCACTTTTGTGGGCTCGCTGATTGGCGAACAAACCCGCATGGCCAAGGCCCGCGTGGTCTTAGCCAACCCCAAAGGGGCTTGGCGTCCTGGACTGTTCGTCAACGTGGAGGTGACCTCTTCTGAGGCAGATGTCCCCGTGACAGTGGCCAGTGATGCCATTCAGACCGTGGGCGATAAGTCCGTCGTGTTCCTGAGGGTGAATGGGGGGTTCATTGCCCAGCCGGTGCAGTTGGGCCGCAGTGATGGCAAGCGCGTCGAAGTGGTGGAGGGGCTCAAGGCCGGTGCTCTGTATGCGTCAGCGGGTAGTTTTGTCGTGAAGTCAGAGCTTGGCAAAGCCTCTGCCGAACACGCCCATTGATGCCGGAGCTCCACATATGTTTGAAAAACTCATTCGCGCAGCTATCGAACACCGATGGTTTGTGTTGCTGGCAGTCATCGGCATGGCTGCTATTGGCGTGTTCAACTATCAGAAGCTTCCTATCGATGCTGTACCGGACATCACGAATGTCCAAGTACAGATTAACACCCAAGCGTCAGGATATTCCCCGCTGGAGACCGAGCAACGGGTGACTTACCCGATTGAAACCGTGATGGCGGGCCTTCCCAACCTAGAGCAAACCCGTTCGCTGTCCCGCTATGGACTGTCGCAAGTGACCGTGATCTTCAAAGATGGCACCGACATTTACTTTGCGCGTCAGTTGATCAACGAACGCATCCAAGAGGCCCGCGACAAACTGCCTTCGGGCATCACTCCAGCGATGGGCCCTATATCCACGGGCCTAGGTGAGATTTATCTGTGGACGGTTGAAGCCAAGGAGGGTGCAAAAAAGCCCGATGGCACACCCTACACAGCCACCGATCTGCGTGAAATTCAAGACTGGATCATCAAGCCGCAGTTGCGCAATGTGCCCGGCGTGACGGAAATCAACTCGATTGGCGGTTTTGCCAAGGAGTATCAAATCTCGCCGATACCCGAGCGACTGGCCGCGCTGGGTGTCACCCTGCAGGAGATCGTGACGGCGCTGGACCGTAACAACGGCAACGTGGGCGCTGGCTACATCGAAAAACGTGGCGAGCAATATCTGATTCGGGCACCTGGGCAAGTCAAGACGCTAGAGGACATTGGCAACGTCATTCTCAGCAGCGTGGGTGGCGTGCCGATTCGGGTGCGTGATGTTGCCGAAGTGGGCATTGGACGCGAACTTCGCACCGGTGCAGCTACCGAAAACGGCCGTGAAGTGGTGCTGGGCACCGTTTTCATGCTCATCGGCCAAAACAGTCGAACGGTTTCGCAGGCTGTCGATAAAAAAATGGTAGAGATCAACCGAAGTCTGCCGGACGGTGTACATGCTGTGACCGTTTACGACCGCACCATTTTGGTGGACAAAGCCATCAGCACGGTCAAGAAGAACTTGCTGGAAGGTGCGATTCTGGTGATCGTGATCCTGTTTCTGTTCCTGGGTAATATCCGTGCGGCCATCATTACGGCAACGGTGATTCCATTATCGATGCTATTTACCTTCACTGGAATGGTGAGCTACAAGGTCAGTGCCAATTTGATGAGCCTCGGGGCACTGGACTTCGGCATCATTATTGATGGCGCGGTGGTGATCGTCGAAAACTGCATCCGCCGTCTTGCCCATGCGCAAGCTCACTACGGGAGGCCATTGACGCGTTCGGAGCGCTTTCACGAGGTGTTTCTGGCATCGAAGGAATCACGTCGCCCACTTTTGTTTGGTCAGTTAATCATCATGGTGGTGTACTTGCCCATCTTTGCCCTGACCGGCGTCGAAGGGAAGATGTTCCATCCGATGGCATTCACGGTAGTGGCGGCACTCGTGGGGGCCATGATCCTATCGGTGACCTTTATTCCGGCTGCGATCGCGCTGTTCATTGGCAACCGTGTTAGCGAGAAGGAAAATTTCTTGATGGTGCAAGCCAAGCGTTGGTACGGCCCTTTGCTGGATCATGTGATGGCGGCCAAGGCTATTGTGTTGGCTACCGCCGCTGTGGCGGTGGTGTTGTGCGGTTTGATCGCAACCCGCATGGGCAGTGAGTTCGTACCCAGCTTGAACGAAGGAGATTTCGCCATTCAAGCCTTGCGCATTCCTGGCACCAGTTTGTCGCAATCGGTAGCGATGCAGCAGCAACTTGAAGCAACGCTGAAAGCCAAGCTCCCCGAGATAGACCGCATCTTCGCACGCACAGGAACGGCGGAAATTGCCTCCGACCCCATGCCCCCGAACATTTCTGACGGCTACATCATGCTCAAACCCATATCCGAGTGGCCAGAGCCCCGCAAGTCGCGCGACGAGTTGCTGGCCGCCGTGCAGGAGGTCGTCGGCAAGATACCCGGTAACAACTACGAATTCTCCCAACCGATCCAACTGCGGTTCAATGAACTGATCTCAGGCGTACGAAGCGATGTGGCAGTGAAGATTTTTGGCGATGACATGGACGTTTTGAATAAGACGGCTGAAGAAGTCTCGTCCAAGTTGCAAAAAATTCTCGGCGCATCAGAAGTCAAAGTGGAGCAAACCACAGGATTGCCGATGCTCACAGTCAACATTGATCGTCAGAAGTCCGCACGCTACGGGTTAAACGTGGCTGACATTCAAGATGCTGTGGCCACGGCCATCGGAGGGCGTGAGGCCGGTACGCTGTTTGAAGGCGACCGTCGATTTGACATCTTGGTTCGTTTGCCAGAGTCTCTGCGCAACGATCTTGAGAGTATGAAACGCTTGCCAATTCCTTTGCCACGCGGCACGGGCGGCGTTGAAGGGCGAACCAATTTCATTCAATTGGCCGAAGTAGCTACCTTCGAGTTGGCACCGGGGCCTAATCAGGTTAGTCGCGAAAACGGCAAGCGACGCATTGTGGTGAGTGCAAACGTGCGTGGCCGCGATGTCGGTTCTTTTGTGGCCGACGCGGAAGCTGCTTTGGCACAGGTCAAGATTCCCGCAGGTTACTGGACGAGTTGGGGCGGCACATTTGAGAACCTGCAATCCGCGACGCAGCGTTTGCAAATTGTCGTCCCGGTGTCGCTGCTCCTGGTCTTTGTGTTGCTATTTGCGATGTTCGGCAATGTCAAGGATGGCTTGCTGGTCTTTACCGGTATTCCGTTTGCTCTGACTGGAGGCATTCTGGCTTTGTGGTTGCGTGACATCCCCATGTCGATTTCCGCAGCAGTAGGCTTCATCGCTCTGTCAGGTGTTGCCGTGCTCAATGGCCTAGTGATGATTTCCTACATCCGAAGCTTGCGAGAAGATGGAGCAACCCTGGACGCAGCGATTCATGAGGGCGCATTGACTCGTTTGCGCCCGGTGTTAATGACGGCCTTGGTGGCGTCATTGGGTTTCATCCCAATGGCCATTGCCACAGGTACGGGCGCAGAAGTTCAACGACCTTTGGCTACAGTGGTGATTGGAGGCATTTTGTCTTCCACATTGCTAACGCTGCTTGTGCTCCCGATTCTGTATCGACTAGCCCATCGTCCAGACGAAGAATTGGAAGATGTCACAGCCGAACCAGTGCATCCAATATCTGTAACCACTTCATAGGCGGCGGTCTCCAAAGTGAAGTGAAAATATGTGCGTAAGAGTTAATTCTTGATCAGTGACGCTCCCCCTGATAGCGTTTTGCGTGACATCTTCAAGTGCTGAGCTCAGTCTGCCCACGGGGGAGGGTCAAGCGGCTGCGTTGAATGTCGAACAGCGCGGTGTGGTTTGTGACCGGGCGGTTGACCTTGCCCCTGTGGCAAGCCTTACGCTTAGAACCATGAACACCTCCACGCCCCTTTCCAGCTCGGCGGCCACCGTGGCCGATTCCGCCGTCCCGACCGGCCCGAGCGCCCCGGTCTGCGACATCGACATTGGCATTGGTGGCATGACCTGCGCCTCGTGCGTGGCGCGGGTGGAGCGCGCCCTGAAAAAAGTGCCGGGCGTGCAGAGCGTGGCGGTGAACTTGGCGACCGAATCAGCGCGGGTGGTGCCGCAGCCCGCTGGCGTGGCCGGTGCAGCCGGTGCGCCAGGTGCCATAGGCGCGGCAGACCCGATGCTGGAAGCGCGCTTGCGCCGTGCCGTGCGTGACGCGGGTTACGAGCCGCTCACGTCTGCCCAGCAAGACGCAGCGCAGGACGCGGTCACTCCGTGGGCCGGGTTTGGGCCGGTGGCGGCGGGCTTGCTGCTGTCGGCACCGCTGATCTTGCCGATGCTGGCCGAACTGGCGGGCTGGCATTGGATGCTGCCCGCTTGGGCGCAGTTTCTGCTCGCCACGCCGGTGCAGTTTGTGTTGGGTGCGCGCTTTTACAAAGCCGGGTGGCACGCGGTGCGGGCGCTGGCGGGCAACATGGATTTGCTGGTCGCCATCGGCACCACGGCGGGCTGGCTGCTGTCGGTGTGGCTGTGGCTGAGCGCGCCGCCGGGGGCGATGGTGCATTTGTACTTTGAAGGCTCCGCCGTGGTCATCACGCTGGTGCTGCTGGGCAAGTGGCTGGAAGCGCGCGCCAAGCGCCAAACCACCGCCGCCATCCGCGCCCTGCACGCGCTGCGGCCTGACCGGGCGCACCTGATCGGGTTGGACGGTGAAGTCGATGTGCCCGTCGCCGAAGTGCTGCCCGGCGACCGTTTGGTGGTGCGCCCCGGTGAACGCTTTCCGGTCGATGGCGTGCTGCTGGAAGGCCAAACCCAAGTCGATGAGTCCATGCTGACTGGCGAGCCGCTGCCGGTGGTCAAAGAGGCCGGGGCCGCGCTCACCGGCGGCTCCATCAACGGCGAAGGACGGGTGCTGCTGCGCGTCACCGCCGTGGGCGCGGAGACGGTGCTGGCCCGCATCATCCGCTTGGTGGAAGACGCGCAGGCAGCCAAAGCGCCGATTCAGCGGCTGGTTGATCAGGTGTCGGCGGTGTTTGTGCCGGTGGTGCTGGTGCTGGCGTTGCTGACGCTGCTGGGCTGGTGGTGGGGCGCGGGCGCGTCGTTCGAGGTGGCGCTGATCCACGCCGTGGCGGTGCTGGTGATTGCCTGCCCCTGCGCGCTCGGGCTGGCCACGCCCGCCGCCATCATGGCCGGCACTGGCGTGGCGGCGCAGCACGGCATTTTGATCAAAGACGCGCAGGCGCTGGAGCTGGCGCACAAAGTAGACACCGTCGCCTTCGACAAAACCGGCACGCTGACGCAAGGCCAACCGCAACTGCTGGGGCTGGCGGTGGTGGATGTGGCCGATGAAACCAGCGCCGCCTTGCAAGCCGCCGCCAGTCTGCAAAGCGGCAGCGAACACCCGCTGGCGCGTGCGGTGCTGGCGGCGGCGCAGGCGCGGGGGGTGCGCTGGGCCGATCCACAAGAGCTGCGCGCCGTGCCCGGTCGCGGCAGCGAAGGCGTGGTGGCGGGGCAGCGGCTGCGCATCGCCAGCTTGCGTTGGTTGGAGGAATTGGCCGTGCCGCTGGGGCCGCTGGCCGCGCAGGCGGCGGCGTGGCAACAGCAAGGCTGCACCGTGTCGGCACTGCTGGCGCAGGACAACACCGCCCAATCTGACAGCCCGGAACCTGATGCGCCGCCCGATCCCCAGCTTGATCCCCACGCCGATGCGCCTTGGACTTTGCGCGCCCTGCTGGCCTTTGGCGACGAACCCAAACCTGGTGCGGCGGCGGCGCTGGCGCTGCTGCGCGAGCGCGGCATTCGCGTGGTGATGATCTCCGGCGACAACCAAGGCGCGGCAGAGGCGATGGCGCGTCGCCTCGGTCTGCGCCCTGAAGACGGCGAAGTCTTGGCCAACGTGCTGCCCGGCGACAAGGCCGCGCAAGTGCGGCGGCTGCAAGGCGGCGCGGCCCACGAAGGCATGGCCGCCAGCCCCCGTCACGTGGTGGCGATGGTCGGCGACGGCGTGAACGACGCGCCCGCACTGGCCGCCGCCGATGTCGGTTTGGCAATGGGCAACGGCACCGATGTCGCCATGCACGCGGCAGGCATCACGCTGATGCGCGGCGATGTGGCGCTGGTGGCGGCGGCGCTCGACGTCTCGCGCCGCACGGTCAGCAAGATTCGGCAAAACCTGTTTTGGGCCTTTGCCTACAACGTGGCGGGCATTCCGCTGGCGGCGCTGGGCTACTTGAACCCGGTGCTGGCCGGGGCGGCAATGGCGCTGAGTTCGGTCAGCGTGATGAGCAACGCGCTGCTGCTCAAGCGCTGGCAGCCTGCGCAGCGCTGAACTGCGCGATCAGCGTGCAGCGCGCTCAAGATGCTTGACTTAGGTCAGGATGGGGCGGGGCGGGAGCGGGCATTCTCCAAAGCGTCTATGTTTTATAACGATCTGGAGACCCGCCCATGAAGCACCGCAGTTTGCAAATCATCCGTGACGAGCACTCGTCCTTGGCCGCCATGTTGCAGTCCATGCGCCGTTTGGTGGACATGGGCCCGGCAGACGAGCCCGAAAAATACTTCGATGTGCTGCGCGCCATGCTGTTCTACATCGACGAATTTCCTGAGCGGCTGCATCACCCCAAGGAAACCGAGTTGTTGTTTCCCCGTGTGGCAGCCAGCGCCACTTCTGATGTGCAAGCCACGCTAGAGCGGCTGAACCGTGACCACGAGCACAGTCAGCACGCCGTTCGTGATCTGTACCACTCGCTGATGGCGTGGGAGCTGCTGGGCGAGGCGCGCCGACTGGCTTTCAGCACCGCCATCACGCAGTATGTGGATGCGTACTTGGAGCACATGCGCTTGGAAGAGCAAGTGATCTTGCCCGCCGCAGAAAAGCTGTTCACCGAAGCCGACTGGCAGGCGCTGGATGCAGCCTTCGAGCAAAACTGCGACCCACTCAGTGGCAAGTACCCGGTCGATCCGGCCTACGACCGGCTGTTCACCCGCATCGTGATGCGGGCACCCGCGCCGGTCGGGTTGGGTTGATGGATTGACGCGCTGAGGCGGCGCGCTGCTGGCCGCCTTACAGCGTCGGGTAGTCGATGTAGCCTTCAGCGCCGCCGCCGTAGAAGGTGTTGCGGTCAGCCTCGTTGTAGGGGCCGTTGCAGCGCAGGCGCATCACCAAATCCGGGTTGGAAATGAAAGGTTTGCCAAAGGCCACCAAGTCTGCGCCTTGGGTCAGGGCTTGGTCGGCCATGGCGCGGTCGTAGCCGTTGTTGACCATCCACGCGCCAGTGCCGCCCGCGCTGCGCCATGCCGAGCGCAGTGCGTCGTAGTCGAACGGGCGGTCTTCCAGCACACGCGGGCCACCGGTTGCGCCTTCCACGATGTGGATGTAGGCCAAGCCCAGCGGGGCCAATTGGCGCACCACGTACTCGAACAGCGGCTGCGGATGTGCGTCCATCACGTCGTTGGCCGGGGTGACGGGCGACAGCCGAATCCCCACGCGCCCGCCGCCGATGGTTTCGACAATGGCGCGTGTCACTTCCAGCAGCAGCCGCGCGCGGTTGGGGATGTGGCCACCGTAGTCGTCGGTGCGGTGGTTGGCGCTGCTCTTGAGAAACTGGTCGAGCAAGTAGCCGTTGGCGGCGTGGATTTCGACGCCGTCAAAGCCCGCGTCGATGGCGTTGCGGGCGGCGTGGCGGTAGTCCTGCACGATGCCGGGCAGCTCTTCCGAATCCAAGGCGCGCGGCTCTGAGGTGTCGACGAACGTGGGCACGCCGTCTTTGATCAGCACGGTTTTGGTGTTGGCGCGGATGGCTGAGGGCGCGACCGGGGCCAGCCCGTGCGGCTGCAACGAGACGTGCGACACCCGGCCCACATGCCACAGCTGCACCACGATGCGGCCATCGGCTTCGTGGACGGCGTGGGTCACGCGCCGCCAGCCGTCGAGCTGCTCGGTGCTGTACAGGCCGGGCACGTCGGCGTAACCCTGACCTTGCGGGCTGATGGCTGTGGCCTCGGTGATGATCAACCCGGCGCTGGCGCGCTGGCTGTAGTAGGTCGCCATCTGTGCGGTGGGAATGGCGTCGGGGGCACGGTTGCGCGTGAGCGGGGCCATGACCACGCGGTTGGCCAGTGACAAATCACCCGCACGGTAGGCGGTGAACAAAGTGGGTGTGTTGGGCATGAGGCGGCTCCAGGGGTGTTGTTGTACGGGGGTTAGGGTACTCACTTCGGGGTGGCTGCACAAACCTTGGGCCCAAGCAAAAATGGGTCTCAGCGCACCACCAGCACCGGGCGAGTGGACTGCGAGATCACCTTGTGGGCCACGCTGCCCAGCACCAGGCGTTCCACGCCGCTGCGGCCATGCGAGCCCACGATGATCAGGTCGGCCTGCATTTCATCGGCCACAAGCAAGATGCCTTGCACGACTTGCGCATCTTCAATCAGCCATGTTTTGAGCGGTGCGCCCAGTTGCGCCGCCAGCTCGCTCAGATGAGCGAAGGCGTGGGTGGCGGCATCTTGGGCGGCGCTCATGTAGCTTTGAAAGCCCATGGGGTTGGCTTCGCCAATGCCGATGTAGGGGTAGGGATCGACCACGTAAACGGCGGTGACTTGTCCGCCGTGAATGCGGGCCAGCTCAAACGCTTGACGAGCGGCGTGTTCGGCGCTGGCAGAGCCGTCGGTGGCGAGCAGGATGTGTTTGTACATGATGCAGTTTCCTTTGCGGGGGAGCGTGTAAGGCGGCCCATTGTGTGCGTCGTGCAGCCGATGAGTCTTGACCTGAGTCAAGACTTGGGCGCGGCATCTCAAGGCGCGCTGCTGGCGGCCAGAGCGGCGGTGGCGGCGGGGTAGTGTTGATCGGCGGAGCGGCGCAGCCACGTCAAGCTGAGCGGCAGGTTTTGCGGGCGGCCTTGGCCGGTGCGCAGCATCACGGCCAGCGCGTACTGGGCTTCGGCTGCACCTGCTTCGGCGGCAATTTGAAAGCGTCTGGCGGCTTCGTCCAAGTCGCGTGGCACGCCGCGTCCGGCTTCGTACATCCACGCCAGCCGGGTTTGCGCGGTGGCGTTGCCCGCGTCGGCCAGCGGGGCGTAGAGCGCCACGGCCTCGGCGTAGCGCCCGCTGGCGCTGAGCAGCTCGGCTTGCTCGAAGGCGCTGGGCGGCGGATGGGCTTGGCCGCTGGTGGCATCAGCGCGTTCCAGCGCGGCGAGTCTGGCGGCGGCATCGGCATCACCGGCTTGTGCGGCCAAGTTTAAAAAGATGCGGGCTTGGGGCAAGTTCAGGGGCAGCAGCGTGCCCACGCTGTACAGCATGCCCAGCCGGTACTGGGCTTTGAAGTTGCCCACCTGCGCCGCGCTGCGGTAGAGCTGTTCGGCGCGCGCCATGTCGCGTGGCTCGCCGAGTCCGTCTTCGGCCAAGATTGCCAAGTTGAACAGCGCATCGCCATTGCCCACCGAGGCCAGCGTTTCCCAGACTTCACGCGCGGCGGCGTAGTGGGCCATTTTGAATTCGGCATAGGCTTTGTAGTTGCCCATCGCGGGGTTGCGCAGCCAGTCGCTGCGGTCACTGTCTTGGGCTTGGGCGACGGCTCCTGCAAGCAGCAGGCCGAGGCCCAGTGCGCAGGTGCGGGGCAGGAAAGGCAGCTTCATCAGGCAGTCTCCGACGGTGTTGTGTCTGCCTGTATCTGACGCTGTGCTCGGCCTGAGCGCAATGGGGGTTTTGCGCTGGTGGCTCAGGATCCCGCGCTGCGCAGCATGGTGGTCAAAAAGCTATTGACCTCGTCGGTGTACGGGCCAGGTTGCCCCAAGGTTTGATTGATGTCGCGGTGGCTGGCGTCTTGGCGCAGCACGCTGGCGCTGCGTTTCAGGCGCTGAGCTTGGGCTGCAAATTGTTCCGCTTGAGGGCAGGAGTTACTGCGCCGCGTGGAGCAAACCACCAACATGGGCGGGCCGCTGGTGTTGAGCTGGTGTATGGGGGAGGTGGCGCGCCAGTACTCGCGGTCATTGCTGAAGGCGGCATCGAACAGGCGCAGGTGGCGTTGGCCCATCAGCGCGGGCACGTCGAGTGCCGCGCTGTCCAGCAGCACAGCGCCCAGCCAAGACCGTGTACCCAAGCTCAGTGCCATTTCAGGCGACGCGTTCAGCAGCGCTACCAAATGCGCCCCTGAAGAGTGGCCCATCAAGACAAATTTACTGGGATCAGCACCCCAGCGGCTGGACATGCTTTGCGCCATGCCCAGTGCTTGCACCAAGTCCTGCAATTGCTCTAGCGGCCCGGCGTCTGGCAACAAGCGGTAGTTGATGGACACCAAGACCCAACCTTTGCTGACCCAGTAGGCGGCTTTGTTTTCGACCACAGCTTGCGCAGCTTTGTCACCCCCGCGCCACGCGCCACCATGCACCATCAGCAGCACCGGGGCGTTGGTCACCGCCGACTGCGGCAAGTAAACGTCCATGCGTTGCAAAGTTTCGGGGCCATAAGACAAGTCGCGCAACACACGCACATGAGCGGGTAGGGTGAATTTGCCCAGGTTGTCGCTGCCATCTTCCAAGCTGACTTCTGGCGCAGCAGCGCTGATGCGAGATGGTGTGCCTGAGTTGAGGTGTCGCTCGCGTGGGGATGTGGTTTGCGCGTTCACGCTGGTCAGTCCCGCTGCCAGCGCCAAGGTCAGTAGACTCAAAATTAAAGAAGGCGAGGCCATGCGGCAAACCCTAAATAAAGCAAATAGTTCACACATTGTGAGAGTGATACAACTTGTTTCCTAGGGGGAAAGTGAGTATGTCGCAATTAAGCGACGTATTTGCGCGTGATCAGGTCATGTGGTTTGCTGGATGGACACGGGCTGGGTGAGCTGCTCCAGCTGCGTCAAATACGCCAAGGCGTGCAGGCCGCCATCGTCATGCGGGCCGCACATCTCCAGCTGAGGTTGGAGTTGACCGCAGACGGCAGGGCGGTCAGCTTGCCCAAAAATGAGGCAACGGTTGCTGGGGTCGAGTTGGGTGCAGCGCACACCTGCGGGTTTGCCGCCGGGCATGCCGGGGCGACTCGCGCTGGCCGGAATGGCCGAGCTGATGGAGGGCGCAATGCAGCACGCGCCGCAGCCAGGGCGGCAATGCAAGCTGCCCGCTGCGGCGGTGAGAGAGGGGGGAGGGGTAGAAACTGAGGTCACGCGCACAGCTTAACGGTGTTCGCGATGCTGGGTTTTTCATGCACTGCACGCCCACTGTTTCCCTAAAATAGTCGAAATTTCCCCCTATAACGCCATAGATCCATCCCATGTTCAACGAACAAAAATCTGCCCAAATTGCGGCCTGGTTGATCCAGCGTGGGCGGGATCGCAGTCGCGATATGCACATCATCAAATTGATGAAGCTGATGTATCTGGCTGAGCGAGAGTCCATGCGTTTGCACGGCTTTCCGATGACGGGCGATCACTTTGTTTCGATGCCGCATGGCCCCGTGTTGTCCAACACGTTGAGTCATGCCAACGGAGATGCGCCCTCATCTCCAGACAATGGCTGGGATACTTGGATTCGCGACAAAGCCAACCACAAAGTTGGCCTGCGGCGGGAAGTAACCCCTGAATCCTTGGATCATCTGAGTCGCGCTGATCTGGCGGTTTTACAGTTGGTTTGGAAGAAGTTTGGAGCCAAGACTTACGCGCAACTGCGGGACTACACACACGATCCCAAGAACTGTCCGGAGTGGCGTGACCCACTGGGGTCAAGCAAGCCCATAGAGTACGCCACCGTGTTCAAGGCTTTGGGCTATGAGCCGACCTTGGCAACAGAGCTGGCCGCTGAGATCAAAGCCCAGAACAAACTCACACTCGCGCTGAGTTCATGAGCGTGTGGCAAGCGATTCGCCGGGCAACGCTGCTGATACCGTCAGGGCCGCAACATGATCCAGAGCGCAAGCACCTGCATATCGTGCTGAACAACCCCCACCCGGATGCAACCGGGGCTGACAAGGTGTTGGTGGTAAGCGTGACGGGCATCCCCACACATTGGCAGGGCTACGACACCAGTTGCACGCTCTACCCTGGCGAGCATCCGTTCATCGTCAAACACAGCTATGTGGCGTACCGCTACTTGGAACTGGTTGACCCGGCGCATCTGGCATCCCAAGTACAAGCCAAAAAATTTGTCGCCAAGCCACTGTTGGATGAAAAATTCTTTGCCGCAGTGATTCAAGGTCTGCGCGACTCACCGCAAACGCAGCCCCGCTTTCTGAGATTTTTCGATAGCACTCTTGACGACTCGGCCTGATAGCGTGCAACCAGCATTGGATTTCATGGGTTCAAGTGGTGCCCAATCCCCATGTTGCCGCCGCAATGGCGCGGTAGTTCTCATCAAGCCGGGGTTGCAGCAGCACCAGCGCGGCCAGCCGCCGGGCCATTGCCGTGACTTCGATGATTTCGGCCATCGTCAAGGCGCGGCCCAGCACGCGCTGTTCGCGGTAACTGAGCCACTTTTTCATGACCTGATAGCCGCCGATGGTGAAATCCCAGACCGGCTGGGGCACGTTTTTCCAGTAGGCCGTGGCGTTCAGGTAAACGTCCAGCGTGGGCGCACTGCCCAACGCTGCCGCCTGTTCGCCGGGCTGGGGCGGGCGCGGCTCGGTTTTTCCTTTGCCCGGCATGGTGATGCTGCCCTGGCCGCCGCTGCCCCAGCCTGCCGTCAGGGCAAATTCAGCCGCCGTGAGCGCGCCGCCGCCCACGCGGCTGACGACGGCGATGGGCCTGAGTTCGGCGCGGATGGCGCCGCTGGTCACACCGGGCGCGGGCGTTTCGGTGTCGAGCAGCGCGGCCACGTCGCGGCCCAGCGCGGCGGAGGCCAGCAGCGCGCCCCGCGTGGCGGGCAGCGGGATGCGCGGCCAGTTTTCGCGGATGCCGTCGGCGTTGTCGGCGAGGTAGGCCGGGCTGTAGCCGATGGCCAGCGCGTGCATCCAGATCAGTTCGGCGGTGGCCGGGTCGGTGTCCGGGTCGGGCAGGGCGAGGGCGGCGAGGTAGGCGCGGGCGGTGGGCGAGAGGTTGGCGCTGACGCTGGCGGCGGCGGTTTCGCTTTCCGGGGTGTCAAACAGGTCGGCTTTCGGTGCGCCTGACGACGGCGCGGCGTGCCAAACCAGCGGGATGTAATAGGCGTGACCGCGCAGCGCGTCGTTGTCGCCCAGGCAGCGGGTGAACATCACCGGCACGCCTTCCGGGTTGGCAACCCCGGCAGGGCGGCACATCAGGTAACGGTTGCCGGGCTGGTGCTGCTGCCACAGAGTCGGGCGGGGTTCGTTCCACAGCGGCCTCGATGGCGTGTAGTAGGCGTGGCGGGTATCGAACGCTCTGGCCGCATAGCGCAAAAGACGGTTCGCAGAAAAATCTTCAGACGTTTGCAGCTTGGCGCGGGTTTTTCGAGCGTCAAATCTCGCTGCGTCATTCATCAGCGCGCTATTTATTTGCGCCAGTGCTTCATGCGAAATGGCGGGGTCGAAATACGCCCGCATCCGTGTTTCCAGCGGTGCTTTGGCAATGTCAATCAACGCGCCGCCGCGCTTTTCCATCAGCCCGTTAATCGGCGCATAACCGGCCAGTTCGGCCAGCGTCGGCCACGCCGAATACAGCGCGCACGATTGGCCCGGACGCAGGCTGAACAGGTTGGATTGATCCGGCTTCACGGCTATGTAGTGCTGGTCGCGCTGCGGCTCGTCCAGACTTTTGAGTAAATCCTCGCGTTTTGTCGCGCCCCACCAGTTGCGGTAAAGCACTTGCGTGGCGGGTGGCGGGGTTTTGCCAGCGTGCTTTGGCGCTGGCGCGGCTGGATTTTCGGGCGAGTTTTTGACCAGCAAGGCCACGGCGGTTCCTTTGCGGATGCCTTCCTTGTTGTAGGGCGTGGAAAAGGCGCTGGGGTCGGGCAGTCCGTCGGGCGTGGTTTTGCCGGTTTCGCGGCTGTCGCCGTTCAGGTCGTCAATCCACACGCGGTTGAAACTGCGGGTCAGGTGTTCGCGCATGACGACAAACGAGTCGCCACGGGTGTAGGAAAAATTGCTGATGTAGCAAACCACGCCGCGCCCGCCGCGCTCGGCAATGCGCCGCTCGGCCAGCCGGAAAAAGCGCACGTACAAATCATCCAGATTGAACTTCTTGATGCCCCATTTTTTAATCAAGCCTTCTTTGTACGGCGTGACCAAATCCTGCTCTTCGCCCAGCGCCACGCCGCCAAAAGCGTCATACGGCGGGTTGCCCAGAATCACGATGATTTTTTGCGTCTGCTTGACCTGATCGGCGGCGTCGCGCTCCTGCTCGAATTCGGGGAAGGGCAGCACCGCGTTTTTCGGCTCTTTGGCCGGTTCCCAGCCGGTCAGCGCGTTGGTCAGGTAAATGCCTGCGCGCTCGTCGTCCTGCAGCGGCGCGCCGAGCTGGCGCAGCAGCAGGCCGATTTGCAAATGCGCCACCACGTAAGGCGCGGGCAGCAGTTCAAAGCCGAACAGGCGCGTGGTGGCGGCCTGTTTCAATTGGTGCGCGGCCAGCGCATCGGCCCCTTGCGCTTTGAGCTTTTCAGCCATCACGCGCAGCACTTCGACCAGATAAGCGCCGGTGCCGCAGCACGGATCAAGCACCACGACATTCGGGTCGCCGAGTCCGTCGGGCAAGCCCAGCTCGGTTTGCAGCACCTGATCGACGCGGGCGACTTGGTAGCGCACGATTTCTTCGGGCGTGTACCAAACGCCCAGACTTTTGCGCAGTTCCGGGTCAAAAGCCGCCAGAAACGGCTCGTAGAAATACTGAATCGAGCGCGTGGACTCGAAGGTTTTGAAAAATGCCGCCTGATCGACGCGGTTGAGTGCGTCGGTGGCCCAGTCGAGCACTTCGGTCAGGTTCAGCGCCTTGAGCTTGGCTGGCTGCGAAAGCTGGCCGAACAGCGCGGCAATCATCGGCACGTTCAGGCTGTGGGCGGCGCTTTTCCAGTCAAACGGTGCCAGCGGCTGGCCGGGCGCGGCCTGTTCGCGGCGCAGCACCCACGCGGAAAACACGCCGTAAAACAGCGTTTGCACCAGCGTGGAGCGGAAAAAATGCCCGCCTTCGCTGGCGCTGAAGGTCACGCCCAGCGAGGATTCCAGGCTTTTTTGCAGCGCGTCGAGCTGCTTGGCGGCGGTCGCGCTGGCATGTTCGACGCGGTGGCGCGCTTCGCGGGCGTAGCTGGCGAGCAGTGCCGCCAAGTCTTTGGGGTCGGCCAGCGGGGCGTTGTGCAGCAGCACGCGGGTCAGAAAGTCTTCAAACGGCTGGCCTTGCTGGGTTTGCGCTTTGGCCGGGTGGGCGGTCAGTTCCCAAAAGCTGGCTTCATCAAGCGCTAAAGTAAACCGCTCCAGCGTGACGCGCTGGCTGCCGCGCTCGCCAATCAAGAGCCAGTCGCGCAGGTTGGTGACGAGAACCAGTTTGTAGCGATCCCAGTATTTGCTGATTTGCGCCGTGGTGGCGGTGTCGTTGACGGCTTCGGCGGGGCTTTTGACTTCGATCACGCCACGGCTTGGCGCGCCGAGGTTTTTGACTTCGGCGCTGGCCCGGTCGAACTGGTCGGCGGTGAACAAGCCGCCGTCGGGGTTGCCCGCGCCCAGATTTTTGAGCTGCATGACGCAGCGAACGCGGGGCTTCAGCGTGTGGCCGATGCCATCGAATAGGTTGTTCAGTGCGGTGTAGTAGGAGGTTTCCTTGGTGCCGCCGCCGGTGTGATGGACACCGCGCACGGTTTGGAGAAACTCTGCAAGAAATGAGGTTTGGGCCATGATGTGGGGCAGTTTGCCATGACCCAAGCCCCGCAGTCCGTATTGAACTCACCCCGAGGTTTATTCGGGGCTGGGCAAGGCTCAGGGGTACAGGCCGCGCAGTTCGCGTGCTTGCAAGATGCGGGTACAGGCCACGATGAAGGTGGCCGTGCGCAGTGTGACCTTGTGGTCTTGCGCGACTTGCCAGATGGTGTTGAACGCTTCTTTCATGATGCGCACCAAGCGGGCGTTGATCTCGTCCTCGCTCCAGAAGAAGCTGGAGAAGTCTTGCACCCATTCAAAGTAGCTCACCGTCACGCCGCCTGCGTTGGCGATCACGTCGGGCACCACCAGCACGCCGTTGGCGCTCAAGATGTCGTCGGCTTCAGGGCTGGTGGGGCCGTTGGCGCCTTCAATCACCATGCGGGCGGTGATTTGGCCTGCGTTGGCCGCCGTGATCTGGCCTTCCAGTGCTGCGGGAATCAAGATGTCGCACGGGGCGCTCCAGAAGTCCGCATCTGCTGTGACATCGGCTCCGGTGAAGCCCGCCACGCCGCCGGTTTGTTTCACGTGAAACAACAGCGCATCCACATCCATGCCGCTCTCGCGGTACAGGCTGCCGCTGTGGTCTTGCACGGCCACCACGCGCGCGCCGGTTTCAGAAAACAGCTTGGCTGCGATGCCGCCCACATTGCCAAAACCTTGCACGGCGATGCGTGCGGTGCTGATGTCCAGTCCAATGCGCTGCGCCGCTTCTACGCCCACGGTGTACACGCCGCGCCCTGTGGCTTCGCGGCGGCCCAGCGAGCCGCCCAATTGAATCGGCTTGCCCGTGACCACGCCCGTGGCGGTTTCGCCCACGTTCATGGAGTAGGTGTCCATCATCCAGGCCATGACCTGTTCATTGGTGTTCACGTCGGGTGCCGGAATGTCTTTGCTCGGGCCGATGATGATGCCGATCTCGCTGGTGTAGCGGCGCGTCAGGCGCTCCAGCTCGCCACGCGACAGCGTTTTGGGATCAACGCGAATGCCGCCCTTGGCACCGCCGTAGGGCACGTTGACGGCGGCGTTCTTCACCGACATCCATGCCGACAGCGCCATCACTTCCGACAAAGTCACGTCTTGGTGAAAACGCACGCCGCCCTTGCCTGGGCCGCGCGAGGTGTTGTGTTGCACGCGGTAGCCTTCAAAGTGGGCGATGCGGCCATCGTCCATGTGGATGGGCACGTCCACAATCAGCGCGCGCTTGGGGTGCTTGAGGGTTTCGACCCAACGCGCCAGATGCCCGAGGTAAGGCGTGACGCGATCCACTTGTTGCAGGTACACGCCCCAAGGGCCGAGTTTGTCGGCTTGCAAATAGGAGGGCAAAGGCAAGGCCACGGCGGGTGCGTAGCTGTTGGTGGGTTGGGACATGGTGAGTTCCTCGGGTTTGTTGTGCTAACGGGGTGAAGCTTAGGCCGAGGGGGTCACGCTGTCCAAGGCCGGGTTGACGTGGCTCTATGCATTTAGTGCATAACGTGGTTTTTGTGCCTGAAAACACCTCGCCCGTTAAAATCGCGCCATTCTGGCCACCTGGCCTTCCGGCGCGGAACGCGCGCCCCTCTCCCGGATTTCTCCATGCTGTATCCCCAGGAATTTGACGTGATCGTGGTCGGCGGTGGCCACGCAGGCACCGAGGCGGCGCTGGCCGCCGCACGCATGGGCAGCAAAACGCTGCTGCTCAGCCACAACATTGAAACGCTGGGCCAGATGAGCTGCAACCCCAGCATCGGCGGCATCGGCAAAGGCCATCTGGTCAAAGAGGTGGACGCGCTGGGCGGCGCAATGGCGCTGGCCACCGACGAGGGCGGTATTCAGTTCCGCATCTTGAACGGCTCCAAAGGCCCGGCGGTGCGCGCCACCCGCGCCCAAGCGGATCGCATTTTGTACAAAGCCGCCATCCGCCGCATGTTGGAAAACCAGCCCAATCTGTGGCTGTTCCAGCAAGCCGTGGACGACCTGATGGTCGAGGGCGACCGCGTGGTCGGCGCGGTGACGCAGGTCGGCATTCGCTTTCGCAGCCGCACCGTGGTGCTGACGGCGGGCACGTTCTTGGACGGCAAGATCCACGTTGGCCTGAACAATTACGCCGCAGGCCGTGCGGGCGACCCGCCAGCCGTCAGTCTGTCGGCGCGCCTGAAAGAGCTGAAACTGCCGCAAGGCCGCCTCAAAACTGGCACGCCGCCGCGCTTGGATGGCCGCACCATTGACTACAGCCAGTGCACGCCCCAGCCAGGTGACGGTATGCCCGGCGGCGTGAACGAAGGCACGGTGCCGGTGTTCAGCTTCATGGGCAACGCGGCCATGCACCCGCAGCAAGTGCCGTGCTGGATCACCCACACCAACGAGCGCACGCACGACATCATCCGCAGCGGCTTTGACCGCAGCCCCATGTTCACCGGCAAGATCGAAGGCGTAGGCCC
>ERZ724524.394-NODE-394-length-28071-cov-4.094803_pt1 | contig 28071 bp, 19 predicted proteins | sample MGYA00376057_ERZ724524 | MGnify/ENA primary metagenome ERZ724524 (study PRJEB28724, sample SAMN07190888) | wastewater metagenome | isolation source: influent of sewage treatment plant in Hong Hong | place: USA: Christiansburg, Virginia | collected 2016-03-01 ...
CTGTTCGATCTCGCCGAGCCAACCCGCAAGCGACTTGGCCTTCGGTACATCCTGCTGGGTACAAACCTTGACGATCTAGGCGATCACCGACCGGGGCTCGTTGCTGCCCGTGAACGTGGCGCGAAGCAACCCCTCGTCGAAGCCGGACTCAGCAAGGCCGAGGTTCGCGAGCTGGCTCGGCACCTGGGTTTGACGGTTTGGAACAAGCCGCAGCTCGCCTGTTTGTCATCGCGATTTCCCTACGGCACGGCACTGACCGAGGAACGGCTGCGGATGGTCGATCGCTTTGAACAGGCGCTCTACGACCTGGGTTTTCAGCAGCTCCGGGTGCGCTTTCACGAACTTCCATCGCTGCCAGGTGATCCGACGGCGCAGCGACCAGCGATGGCGCGGGTCGAACTGCTGGCCAGTGCACTTCCCGACGCGATTCGTCTGTCGTCGCAGATCGTCGAAGCTGGCAAACAGGCGGGCTTTCTGTACGTCACGGTGGATCTGGAAGGATTCCGCTCAGGTTCGGCCAATTTGGTGCTCAAGCGATTGCCGATTCTCGGGGCTCCGCCGATTGCTGCTGCTCAGCCAACCGTTCGGCCTCGTAAGGTCGTGGTTGCCGCGCTGGTGATTCGTGAATCGGATGGCCACATCCTGCTCAGCTTGCGCGGACCCAAACAGTCGATGCCTGGGCTGTGGGAGCTTCCCGGCGGCAAGATTGAACCTGGTGAGTCGCCCGAGCAGGCGCTGATTCGAGAAGTCCGCGAGGAGCTGGATGTCGCGATCACCGTCGATGGAATCTACGACGTGGTGTCGTTTGGCTATCCGACATTTGAGCTGCTGATGCTGGTGTATCGCTGCCAGCTTCTCGGGGTGCCGCGAGCGAAAGAGGTCGCCGAGGTGCGCTTTATTCCCCGTCAGGAGCTGCTCACTCGCCCTGTGCTCCCGGCTGACATTCCGCTGTTGACCAAGCTAGCTGAGAGCGCGTCGGGTTAGGCGATGAAGTGGGGGCCATTGCCGGAGTGCCTTCGGTTCGCACTGGGCTCATGGCTCGGCGTGCTGGGACTGTGCGGCTCACTCGGCTGCGGCGCGGACCATGTGGTCGGTTCCATCGGGCTGGGGACACCGGTTCATCATCCGGTGGCGGCGATCGCTTCGCTCGCGGTGGCCGACTTCGATGGCGATGGTCATCCCGACGTGCTCAGCCAAGATCGTGATGGCTTCACCGTATGTCTGTTGCGCGGCGTCGGGGACGGATCGCTGCTGCGACCGGAGTGTCAGCAGCTTGCCGATTCGTCGACGGTGATCGCCGCGCTGCCGGTCCCATTCGGTCGTGCGATGTTCCTGCGAGCGAAGTCCGAGGTGGCGCGCTGGACGCTCGGCGCTGGCGGTCGATTTGCCCTCATCGACAAGAGCCCGCTACCGGCCAATGCGTCCGCTCAAGGACTTGCAGTGGCTGATGTCGATGGTGATGGTCGTCTTGATGTGCTGGTGACCACGACGGGTCCGCAGCCGGTGTCGGTGCTGCTTTCGACGGCGACGGGATTTCGCAGTGCTGGCCAATATGTGCTGCCCACAGTGCCCAAAGAGCTGCTCTATCAGGATGTCGATGGCGATCACCATCCCGAACTGGCGATGCTGCTGCCGGATCGATTGATGGTGTGGGGGGAGCGTGGACAAGCGCGCTGGTCCGGTTGTAGCGCGGATGGGCCGCAATTTTCGCGTCCGCTCGGTCCTTGGCTCGTTTCTCTGTGGATGGGGGGACTTCCTGCCTTGATGGTTTTCGATGCCTCCCTGGGCTTTCTGCGCGTGGTGCGGGCCACACCTGGGGCCGACTTCACGTTTGTCTGTGGAGAAGTTGCGGTGCTGCCCGGTGTGACCTCGCCGGCTGTGGACGTGGTGGCTGGGATGACGACCGACCTGGATGGCGATGGCTTGACGGAGCTGCTGGTCGCTTCGAAGGATGGTGGCTTGCGGGCATTTCGGGGTGAGGACGGCAGGCTGGCTCCCTGGACCGAACTACAGCTTGGTACCCAGGTGTCGTCTCTGGCGGTTGCCGATCTCAATCACGACGAGCGACCCGAAGTGATCGCGGTGTCGGATCGTCGCGACGAGATATTGGTCGTGCCGAACCTGTTTCGGCGCTAATCCAGGCGGTGCTGCACCAACGGATGAGTCTGTGGATTGGCAGCGTAGTTGGCTGGTGAGGGGGAGTTCCGGCGCAACAAGGGGGTGCGCCGATGCATGCTGCTTAGTGGAGGATCAGACCGAACTGACCGACAGCCCACATGTCACCCGGACGGCTGCTCCAGATGCCAGAGAGGGTCTTTTTCGTCGGGGATAGCACCTTGCTCCAGGAGGCACCGCCGCTCCAGTGCAGGATGACACCGCCCGAGCCCACGCCCCAAATATCGAACGGTCCGTTGCCAAAGATCGAGTTGATGTCCTCGGAAGTGCCGCTCGGTGATGACGTCCAGGTTTTGCCGTTGTAGAAGAGGATCAAGCCCTTCTGACCACCGGCCCACAGAGCGTCGGGACGCGAACCAAACATGGTGTGAATGGTGCGCGGCGGCTGCGGCACGTCGTAGGTCACCTTCGCCCACGCCGAGCCGTTATAGCGGACGATGGTGCTCTGCTCACCACCGGCCCAGATGTCCTTGCGGTCGAAGCCAAACACCGCGTGCAGGCTCGCATCGACGCCGGTCTGAGCCGGGGTCCAGGATTTGCCATCGTAGTGCAGCGTCGAGCCTTTTTCGCCGACTGCCCAGATGTCCTGCGCGTCCAGTGCGAACATGGCGTTTAGGTTGCCGGTCATGCCGCTTTGGACTGGCTCCCACGCCGTTCCGGTGTAGTGCAGCAACGTGCCCTTGTCGCCGCAGACCCACAGGTTCGACGGACCACTGCCCGACACACCGTGGAGGTCATTGGTTGTGCCACTCGGGGCGGTGCCCCAGCTCTTGCCATCCCAGTGAACGATGCTGCCGGCTTTGCCGACGGCCCACACGTCGTTTTGGCTGCTGCCAAAGACGTGATCGAGGCTCTGGGTGATGGCAGCGACGGGGACAACCGACCAGGTCTTGCCGCTGAAGTGACGGATGACGCCCTTGAATCCGACGGTCCAGACATCATTGGGGCCGCTACCGAAGACGCTCTTGAACGTCTCTGTCGTCCCGCTGATCGACTCTGCCCACTGCGAGCCGTTGTAGTGCAGAATCGCGCCGCTGTCGCCGATCACCCAAATGTCGTGCGGGCTCGATCCCCAGATGGCGTTCAGCCACGGGACACGCGGGATGCGTTCCTGAACCCAAGCGGAACCGTTCCAGTGATGGACGGTGCCCTCGGGACCAGGGCGGCCACCGACGGCCCAGATGTCCTTGGCCGAGTGTCCCCACAGCGAGTTGAGTCGAGCCTCGACGTGACCGTAGGTTGCCCATTTGGTTCCGTCCCAGCGCAGAATGATGCCGTCCGATGCATCGGAGCCACCGACAGCCCAGATGTCGTTTGCGGTACTGCCCCAGATGCCACGCAGCTCGGTATCCATGCCGCTTGGCGTCGGACTCCAGTCGTTGCCATTCCAGTGAAGGATGACGCCGTTTTCACCGACAGCCCACGCGTTGTCTTTGGCGAGGCCCCAGACCTTCTTGAGACCTTCACGTGCACCAGATGGAACCTCGTTCCACTTGTTGCCGTCCCAGTGAATGATCATGCCCTCTTTGCCAACGACCCAGATGTCCTCGGCAGAGCTGCCCCAGATGGCGTTTAGGTACGACTTGCTGGCGCTGGCCGGAAGCTCTGCCGTCGCCCAGACCGTGCCGTTCCAGCGCAGTAGTGTGCCGTTCTTGCCGACGGCCCACAGACTCGACGGACCGGTGCCCCACATGTCTTGCAACACCTGAGTGGTGTTGCTGGGCACATCGGCCCAGAATTTTCCAGGGGTCTCCGGTCCCCTGGCGACGGGCTTCGGATCCACTGCATCCGTCTGCTTATCGCTGGGAGGGGATCCCGTTAGTTTGAGCGCGAGCGCTCCACCGGCGGCGACAACAAGCCCGATGACCCCGATGAGAGCGAACTTCTGCCACTTGGGACTCTGTGCTGGCGCTGGGTTCTGCATGGCGTTTTGAGAGTTACCTGCTGGATCGTGAGCGGGATCAGACGCTCCACCCTGCTGCGACTGGACTCCCAACCCAGCCAGCGAGCGCCTGAGCGATGTACCGGCTAGGTTCGCGTTGGCACCCGACTGGAGTGGGCCTTGCGAGCCTGCACCGGTCTGACGAAGACCGATCTGTGACGTGCGAAGTCCGGGCGGGCGTTGAGTCGTCCGCATCGGGCCGCTCTGCATTCCTGGGCTTCCGCCCATCGGAATCGGCTGGCCGGGGAGGCTCATTTCGGTGTTGATACCGAGGATGCGCCGAAGCTCACGAGTCACCACCGCGATCGATGGACGGTCGGCGGGGACTTTCGAGAGCATCTGATGCACGAGGTCAACGACCTCGACGGGCACGTTCGGTGCCAGCTCATTGAGCGGCCGTGGTGTTGCCAAAATGTGCAGCGCCATGACCTCGCTGCCCGAATTGGCGATGAACGGCGGCTGTCCCGACAGCATCTCGTAGATGATGACCGCGAGCGAGTAGACGTCGGCTTTGTCCTCGACCTCGCTGGCCCCCTTCCACTGCTCCGGTGCCATATACAGCGGCGTGCCCATCGGAACGCCGACCTGCGTCTTTGCCAGAGACGGGCCCATCCCCTGCTGCTCGGCCATCTTGGCGATGCCAAAGTCGAGGATCTTGACCTGTTCCCGGTTCGAGTCGCCCTGGTCCGGAACAATCATGATGTTGTCCGGTTTGAGGTCGCGGTGGATCACGCCCTTGGCATGCGCTGCCGTCAGCGCTTCAGCAACCTGGAGGATCAGCGTCAGCGCTGGTCCGGTCTCCATTCGGCCACCGTGACGCTGTAGCCGCTGCGTCAAGGAATCCCCGTCGAGGTAATCCATGACGATGTAGGCGCTTCCATCGGGCAGGCGGTCAAACTCGAAGATGTTGACGATGCCTGGGTGCTGCACGATGTTGGCGGCCCGTGCTTCGTTTAGAAAGCGCGTCGCCATCTCGGGATTCCGAGAAAAGTCGGCATGAAGCACCTTGATGGCGGCTCGACGATTGATCAGCTCGTGGACGGCTTCGAAGACGACGCCCATTCCACCTTCGCCAAGCTTGCGCACAATCCGGTAATTTCCGATTCGCTGGTCGGCCATGAAATGACCTTGTGGCTGTTCTCTTGGAGCAAGGCCGCGGTTTCAACCCACCACAATCGGTGAGCTTGTCGCTAAGCGACCCTGAGTAACCAGTTTCTACGATCTGCCATTCTACAGCAAAGAAAACTAGTTTTAAATACTGGCAGATATGCACCAACTGTGAGGCACTCCCTCTGCTAAATCAAGAACGTTTTCATGGGTCTTGTTAAGTCGCACGATGTCGTCAAGTCTGAGCACCGCTGCAGATGAGGTAGGAATATGTTTTCCGTCGGTGTTTCCCGGTGGATGGGCTGCGGGCGGGATGTTCCCTACGTTATCGCTATGGACCGCTTTACTCTCGGAAGAGGTATGGATTATGTGAATATTTGTAATTCGTTGAATGCTCATGTGGGGTTGGTTGTATTTATATGCCACTAGCTATCACATGAATGTACACTGCCGCATGCTGGATTACATGTGTGTGCGTTATATCAATTCAAGAATTGAGGATCCGCTAAGGTTATACTGGGGCCATGTCTGTATCTTCTAACGATAAGGACGACACCGCTGCGCCCATTTCGGCGGCAGCAGACGCAGCGACGGTCGATGGCCCAGCGGCAGTGATGGAAGCAGTCAGCGAAGCCAGTGAGGCCAGCGAGGACGAACCGGTCGAGCCGAGTGAAGAACGCCCGATGCTGCGTCCGCTCGAAGCCTTCCCGATCGATGGTCCAGGCGGGCAAAAGCTGCTCGCTCTGTACGATCCGTCGGGTATGGCACCGCAGTCGGTCACGTTGCCACCCCTTGGCGCGGCGGTGATTGATCTGTGTGACGGCACGCGAACTCGGGCGGAGATCCTGGCCGACTTTGCGACTCGCTATCGTCGGTCGTTGACCGCCGAGGCCCTGGAGTCACTGCTGAAGAAGCTCGACGACGCACTGCTGCTTGATTCGACGAATTTCAAGTTGCACTGCGCCAAGGTGTTCGCCGAGTTTGCCAAGAATCCAGATCGCCCACCGCTCGGGGCTGGAATTCACTATCCAGCGGAAATCGCGGCGCTTGAGCAAATCCTCCAAGGTGCGTTTGCGAAACCGAATGGACCAGGTCTGGCCGCTTCGACGGCTCCGTCCCGTCCACCACGGGCGATCTTGCTGCCAAGCGTCGAGCTGAAGATCGGCGGTCCGGCATATGCTTGGGCGCTCAAGCCTCTCATTGATGCCGCAGAGCTACCGTCGCTGATCATCCTTCTGGGATGCGATCACAGCGCGGCTGATCCGACGCTGACGTTCACTCGCAAGCACTACCAAACGCCACTGGGTGCGCTGGCCACCGATATCGCGCTGGTCGATCAGGTGATCGCCGATGCCACCGCCGTTAGCCCAGAACTGGGCGAGCTTCTGTCACGGGATGAATTTCACCACCGCAACGAACACTCGCTGGAAGTCGCCCTGATCTGGCTGCGTTTCGTGCTAGCGGAGCGGCAGCGGCGCGGACATGTGGACGTGGAGCCCAAGGTGGTGCCGATCCTGTGCGGCTCGTTGCACGAATATGCGGCGATTCCGCCGGGTCGCGAGAGTGAAGTCTCTGGGCCACGTCTACTGGACGATGTGTTGACTCTCTTGCAGCATCGCGTCGGAGAACGTCAAGCCAGTGGCGACCGAGTGCTGTGGCTTGCGGCGGCGGACCTGGCCCACGTGGGCCCGCGTTTTGGTGATGCCCAGGCGATCAGCGATGAGGACCGTGACTCACTAGAGCGTCGCGATCACCAGACGCTAAAGCCCTTGCTGATGGGGGATGGTCAGACCTTCCTGGCCGAGATCAAACGGGAGCGCGATCGCCGTCACATCGTTGGACTGGGTACGATCTACTCGCTGATGCAGGCGGCGCGTCCAACCGGTGGAGTGCTTCGCTGCTACGCCCAGTGCGCGGTGTCTCCCAACTCGTTTGTTTCGACGGCAAGCGTCGTTTTCCCGTAGTGCCAGTGGGCCTCTTCGGGGCCGCTATTCCTCACGCAGCTTGCGAAGTAGCGTATTTCGTCCGATTCCCAGCGCCCGGGCCGCCTCGGAGCGATTGCCGCCGAATCGCGCAACCGTGTGACGGATATAGCGCTGCTCTGCGTCGGCAAGCGACAGATCGGCAGGGAGAAATAGTCCCTGCTGGTTCGGCGGCGACTCGGCGGCAGGAGCGAAGGAATGGCCATCTACCAGCGATCGTTCGGAGATCGTTCGTGGCGTGCTGTGCGAGGAGAGTGGGAGCGGAAGATCGGCCGAGGTCAGTTCGGCACCTGGACATAGCGCGACCGCGCTCTCGACGCAGTGCTCCAGCTCGCGAATGTTGCCGGGCCAGCGATGGTCACGAAGTCGGCGCATGGCCTCGGGAGAGATGCCGCGCACGGCCTTGTTGTGCTTGGTCGCGTACAGCTTCACAAAGTGCTGCGCCAGCCGCTCGACGTCATCCCCGCTTCGCTCACGCAGCGACGGCATCGCCAGCTCGATCACTTTCAGCCGGTAGTACAAGTCGGCCCGAAACTGCCCCGCATCGACCAATGCTTCGAGAGGGCGATTGGTTGCCGCCACGATGCGTACGTCGACCGCAAGCGTCTTGCGACCCCCGACTCGCTCAAACTCGCGATCTTGCAGCAGCCGTAGCAGCTTGCCTTGCAGACTGCCCTTCAGATCGCCAATCTCGTCGAGAAACAGCGTGCCACCATCCGCCAGCTCCGCTTTGCCAAGGACACGCTGCTCGGCACCCGTGAACGCGCCGCGCTCGTGACCAAACAGCTCCGACTCCATGAGTCCCTCGGGAATGGAGGTGCAGTCGATCTTCACAAAGGCACCCCGAGCCCGCTGCGAGTTGACGTGGATCGCCCGCGCCGCCAGCTCCTTGCCGGTCCCCGATTCGCCACGAATGAGCACCGTTGCGGTCGTACCTGCTGCGCGAGCGATGATCTCGTAGACGCGCTGCATGGGCGGCGAGGTGCCAATGATGCGGTGGTAGCGCTCGGGGGTCTTCATCGTGACCCGCTGTGGCAACTGCGTATGGTTCAGCGCCGTCGCTACCTCATCGGCCAGCTCGCACAGAAGCTCACGGTCGTCATCGTCAAAATTGCCGCGCTGCTTGTTTAAGACCTCGATCACCCCGAGCAGTTCGCGGGTTCCGTCCGTTGCTTCTCCCAGCACCGGCACCGCGAGTACCGTCACCGTCTTATAGCCGGTCAGCCGATCAATGCTGGCCGCAAAGCGCGGGTGGTCGTCGGCATGAGGCTGGTTGATCGGTCGCTGGGTCTGCGCCACCATCCCGGCGATCCCTTGTCCCAATTGCAGCCGAATTTCGGGAAGCTCTGGAAGATGAGCGGCCCGCGACACCAGCTCTCCTGTCTGTTTATCGATGAGAAACAGGGTCGCCCGATCGGCATCCATCGTCTGGGCCAACAGATCGACCACCCGCCGGAGCAGCGTATCGAGATCAACCTCCGTGCGGATGAGATCGAGCAGCGCCAGTAACACCGAGCGGCGATCCACCGCACCACTCTTCGCAGCGCTGTTCGATTCGGAAGCATGGGCGAGCCGGGGTGGCTTGGGCATCGCCAGTAACGGTATCAAAAAGCCGCTCATGCAGCGACCGCCACCCGTGACGATAGGGCCGACGAGCTTGCGAGCACCAGGGTTTGACCTTCACGGCTGGCAAACGTGCCCGGTCGGGTCTTTTGCGCTGCTGCTTCGATGGCGGCAACATGGTCGTCGCCGTGGCTGGGATCGTGATGAAACAGGGCCAGCTTGCCAACGCCGGCAGCATCCGCGACACGGATTCCCTCGCTGAAGGTGCTGTGTCCCCATCCGGTGCGCGGCACGCCGCCCTGCGCACCTGAATACTCCGCATCGTCGTACTGAGCGTCGTAGATGAGCAGGTCTGCCCCCGCAGCCAGTCGCACCAGCTTCGGGTCGGGCACGCTGTAGTGCTCGGTGTCGGTCGCATAGACGATCGCGTGGTCTTGGTACTGAATTCGATACGCGAGCACCCCGCCCGGATGGTTTAAGCGGGCGCAGGTGATCACCAGTTCGTCTGCCAGCTCAACCACCATGCCTTCGCACAACTCTCGGAACAGCAGCCGCGATGGCACATCGTCGAGTTTTACCGGAAAGCCGGGCTCGCCCATCTGGGTGCGCAGTGCCCGTTCGACCCCTTTGGGTCCGAAAAAGCGGAGCGTACTCGTCGGAGAGTAAAGTGGCGCAAAGAACGGCAGACCCTGCATATGGTCCCAGTGCAGGTGACTGTAAAAGACGCTCAGCTCGGCAGGGTGAACCAGCCCTGCTTTTTGATCACGCAGGATGCGTTGGCCTAGCAACCGCATCCCGGTGCCCGTATCAAGGACGATTCGGCGAGCTCCACAAATAACCTCGACGCAAGAGGTGTTGCCACCAACGAGCGCTGTGTCTGGGCCAGGGGTCGCGATAGAGCCACGAACGCCCCAAAACGTTACGGAAAACATGGTCGAGAGTCCTTGTCAGTGGTTTGACTGATCGGTTCCAATGCATCGCTTGTGCCAACGCAGGCGGGGGCGCGAAACTGCGGCAGGATCGGGGCACGATCTTCGTCGGAAACGCCGGATGTCGGGCGCTTTGGAAAGAGTGATGGCGGAGCGTTCGACCTGCGGGGTGCTGCATCACCCTGGATCACTCGCCTGATCCACCGATCGCCGTCTGCGCCAATATGGATCAGGGTGAGGGGGACTTGACAGATCGCGATGGAGCGGGCTTGCTTGGCGGCATGCGTCCGACGATTGCTCCGTTGCTTGCGTTTGCTGTCTCTGCCGCGCTGTCCGTTGGGGCTTGCAATAAGCCGACGACTCCCAGCGCTGCTTCGATCGAGCCTGCCAAGCCCGCTCTGCCGGCACTGCTTCCGGCTGCGGCCCCACCTGCTGAGGCGGCCCCTGCGGTTGTCGCGGTTTCTGGCAAGTTTGGCGCTCCGCTGTCTGCTGCCGCTCCGCTCACCGCGCAGGCTGTGCTCGCTGATCCGCTCAAGTACAACGACAAGGACATCAAGGTGACCGGCAAGGTCTCCGGGGTGTGTCAGAAAAAGGGCTGCTGGATGACCTTGACCAGCGGAGACCCGGGGGCCCAGTCGGTTCGTATTTCGTTTAAAGACTACGGCTTCTTTGTTCCCAAAGACTGCATTGGGAAGAACGCCACCGTCGAGGGACACTTTGCTGCCAAGACCATCTCGGCGGCTGAGGCCCAGCATTTTGCCGAGGATGCGGCCAAAGAAGGCACGGCGGCCCGCAAAGTGACAGCTCCAGAGCACACACTGGCCCTGGTCGCTACAGGCGTCGAGATCCTCTAACCGCTCGCTTCATCCCCTCTGATGGCGGTTTCCCGCATCGGCATCGACTTTGGTCCCAGTGCTGCACGTGCCGCATGGGTCGAAAGCGATCGGAGCGTCCTCCTTGAGACGCTGACCGGGCATCGCCTTGTACCATCCGTCGTCGGTCTGGATCGCGAAGGCGCGCTGCATGTCGGGGATAGCGCTCGGAGGCAACTGCTCTTGTGGCCTGAGCGCTCGGTTGGCAATCTCCGTCGACACCTTGGCACCTCGCAGCGGCTTGAGCTGGATCGCAAGCGCTTCTCACCAACTGAGTTGTGTGCGGTGGTGCTCAGCCAGATCAAGGATCTCGCGGAGGAGCGGCTAGGCAACTCCCTGCAAGCGGCGACCATCGCGGTACCCTGCCACTTCGCTCCCGAGCAGCACCAGTCGATGATCGATGCGGCTCGGCTGGCCGGATTTCGGGTCGTCCAAACTGTGTTGGAACCGCTGGCGATCGCAAAGGCCTACGGGATCCAAGCGAGCGAGCTGCCCGACGACAAAGCGGTGTTGATTTGTGACATCGGTGCCTTTCATATCGAGGTGACTCTGCTCGGTCAGCAGGGCGGTCGCTTTACGGTCCTGTCGACGGCGCAGTGCAATATCGGTAGCGATCTAATCGATGAGCGGCTTGCCGACCACCTGGGCCGAGCCTTTCAACGCGAGCACGGACTCGCGGTGTGGCCGCATCGCAAGACGCTGGCGAGACTACGGCTGGCTGCTGAATGGGCCAAGTGGCGCCTCAGCGAGAGCGAGCTGGTAACGGTGCGGCTGCCCGGCTTGATTGCGATGGCGGACGCCCCGGTTGATCTCATTGCAGAGCTGACCAGGGAGCAGCTCTCGCTGCTGGTCGAAGACGAGCTGCGCAAAGCCTTGGATGTGATCGAGATAGCGCTCCGCTCGGCTCGTTTCAAAGCGTCGCAGCTCCATGCCGTGCTGCTTTCTGGCGGTGGTGCGCGGCTACCGCTGTGGGTAGACTTGGTTGCTGCACACGCGGTGATGCGCCCGCTGCCGCATTCAGCTCCTGAAGAGATGATCGCCCGAGGCGCGGCACTGTTATCGCCCTAGTCGGATCCTCTCGGGTTTTCGGTGAGGTTCGTACAACACCGGGCTAGTCATCCGCTTCGTGTTCCGGGCTGTCCGCATGGCCGTCCGTGGCACCACGTAGGGCCGATGGCAGGTCGTGGCTGGCTGTGGCACGTTCGCCTGAGGACATGTCGTCGTCTGGCTCATGCTCTGGTGAGTCATCTTCCGTCGCTGTTCGGGAACCAAGACGCTGGGACATCGATCGGCCTCCACTCTCTCCGGGGAGAGATAAGGCCTGCGGCTTATCATCGAGCGTCTAAGCGGTCAAGTCGGTGTCCTACTTGCGCTTACGCTTTTCAGCGGTGGGTTTTCCTCGTGGCTGAGAAAGCTTGAGCATGCCTTGCTTCACGGCTTGCTCGACGGCGTCTTTTACGGCCTCTTCGAGAACCTCGCGCTCTTGACCCGGGGTCACCCGCTCGCCGATCTCGATCTGGATGGTCGACTCACCGTCGCCTCCCACCGCCAACAGTCCCTCGGGATAGGTCGTTCCCACGACGGACAGTTTCACGTTCTGCTCTAGGAGGCGAAAGCGCTTCCCGGCCACCGGTGGCTTGAGCCCCCGATCGAATCGCAGCACGCGCACCGCTAGCTCGAACGCCCGCAGTCCTTTGCGCTTACACTCGGCCTTGACAGCCTCGGTGTTTGCGATCGGGCTCTCCAACTCCAACGTGACATCGGGCTGCTTGCGCAGCGTGTCGATGAGTACCGTGCGCACCATTTCACCCACGGCGACCGGCTTGCTGCTCGCCGTGGCTTGCGGAGCGGTTGCCACCGGAGCACTGTCCGATTTGCCCTGATCGCTGGCTGGCGTTGCGGCTTCGGAGAGGTTTTTGGCGGCCTGTGCCTCGACCCCTGCGGCCAACTCGGTGTCACGAACCTTCATGAAGTATTTTGGTGCGCTGCGTGTATCGCTCACAGAACCAACAAGCAGCAACGCAGCACCGATGAGTCCAGCAGCGGTACCGATCGATCTGGAGCGGGCGGGTGAATGCCCTGCAGCAAGAGGGCCAATCAGGTGGGCCAACCCAAAAACGCGGAAAATCCTCATAAGACTACGAAATAGCACGCCGAGATATTGCGCAGACAGGGCGACTGCTGACGACAATCTGCGTCTTTGTCGCTGCTGTAGGTCGGCTGACGGCGCTTGGTTTCAGCCACAACAGCAAGTCGGAAGTATTCAAGCGAGAGCTAGAATTTGATATCGTCGCAACATATTGCGGCTACGCGGTTCTACTGGATTTGTCTTCTGTTGCAAGCGGTCACCCTGGCTCGGGGCTTGGCCAGATCGTCAGCTTGTGGGGACAAACAGGGCACCTAGGCGCGTCTGTGCGGCAAAAGAGCTTGACCTGTCAGCGTCGGAAAAGGTAAGTTATCGCGCAATCGGTTCGGCTTTTGCTCGAGAGCAAAGCCATCTCCAAGGAGCGTGCTGAGAGATGTTCTCCATCCTGATTAGTGAGAAGGGCGGCGAGACAAAGCGAATGGAATTCGACCGACCGGAGATCACCATCGGTCGCGTCGCTGGCAATGATATCGTCCTGCCTCGCAACAACATCTCCAAGCGCCACTCGCGCATCGTCTTCAAAGACGGCAAATTCATCGTCGTTGACCTCAAGAGCACGAACGGCACGTTCGTCAACGGGCGCAAGATCACCGGTCCGCTGGTCGTCAAGGGCTCGGACAAGATTTATGTCGGTGACTTCATCGTCACGATCGAGGAAGGCACCGGCGCAGCAAGTAGCTCCACCTCGGACCTCGACAGTGCTGGTGCCGCAGAAGGTGGTGGGCCTCGTCCCGCGCCGCCACCGCCACCTCGCGGCAATCGTCCACTACCGCCGATGCCGCTGCGCGCAGAGCCAACCAGCATGGACATGCCGAGTGGCGATGTGATGGGCGACTCAGAGAAGGGCGACTCGCCTGCCGTTCCGCCGCCGCCGAGTGCAGGGCCTCCGTCACGTCCCCCGCTCCCCCCGCTTCCCGGGCGGCTATCGGTTAAGGCCCCGGCCATCGATGAAGCTCCGGTTCGACCGACTGTCTCGAATGAAGCCATTCGAGACGAAAAACTCCAACGGCTGTTCGGTGACAAGCCTGGCTTGGGGGTGCTCGATCGGCCGGTTGTCCCGTCGGATCGTATCTCGGATAAGGCTACGATGATGGGCGGTGACGCTCCCGCTCCGAAGCTGTCATCCCCTGCAATGACGGCATCTCCGTCGGCAGATACGCCGGTTCCGGGCCCTGCTCCAGCGAGCGCGGCTTCCTCTCCACCGCCCGTGGCTAGTCCACCGGCTGGTTCGTTTTCGTCGGCTGTACCCGCTTCGGTGCCTGTGACGGCACCGGCTCCGGCTCCGGCTCCGCTGCGGCCTGCCTTGTCTCGTCCAACGTCTGCGGCTGGTTCATCACCGCTCGGTTCAGCGCGGCCCCTTCCTCGTCCGTCATCAGCGCCGGCGACGGCTCGTCCGGCTGCCTCCGCTAGCATTGCCAGCGATGATCCCCAGCGTCGTCGCCACTTTGAGGCGCTTAGCCAGGTGGTGAACAAGGCGATCGAGCAACTCTCACTGCAGAATGCGTCACCGGAACAGCTCCATGACGCCTCGTCTCGCTTGGAACGGGTGGTCAAGGAGCATGCCGAAAAAGTCTTCCCGCTGCCGCTCGGTTTGGACTCGGAAGGTCTAGCCAAGCAGGCAATGGCCGAGCTCGTCGGAGCCGGTCCGCTTGATGAGTTGCTCCACGATGAGAGCGTGTTCGAGGTTGCGGTCGCAGGACATGATCGAATTTTTGTCGATCGCGGAACCGGTCAGAGCCTCAGCGAGCGATTGTTTACGTCACCGGCCGCTGTGCAACGAGCGATTCATCGCTTGGCGAGCAAGGTGTCCGCCAAGACCGAGCAGACACTGCTGGAAGTGCGATTGGAAAACGGTGTGCTGCTGCAAGCTGCGCTGCCCCCCCTGGCACGAGTTCCGTCGTTGGTGCTCAAGCGTGTTCGCAAATCTGGCGGACGTCTGCAGGATTTGGTTAGCCAGAATGTGCTCTCGGCGGCAATGTCGGAGTTCCTTGAGGTTTGCATGCGCGAGCGTCGTAACCTGCTGGTTTCAGGCTACGGTCGCTTGGTCATGCTGGGTGCACTCGGTGGTGCAACGGCTGCCGGATCACGGGTCATTACCGTCGAACCAGTGAGCGAACTGGACCTCTCGGGGACAAACTCCGCTTGGATTGGACTCTTTGCTCGTGGCCCAGAGATGCGCCAGGTGATTGGTCAGGCCGTGCGGATGCACCCCGATCACCTGCTGATCACCGATGTGCGTGGACCCGAGGCTTTCGAGGTCGCTGCGTGTCTTGCCGGTGGGCAGGGCGTGGTGGTTGGTGTTGACGCTGCTTCGGCGCGGGAAGCGCTGGGTCGGTTGGAATCGCTCGCCCGATTGTCCGGTGAGTCCCCGAGCCGAAAAGCTCTGCGCGAGGAACTTGCAAACGCCGTGAACCTCGCGGTACATGTCGGACGCACCGCCGCCGGAGCCTATCGGGTCATGGAGATTTCCGAAGTCACGTTAGCTGAAGAAGGTGGCATCGACCTAATCCCTATCTTTACCTTCAAACCCGAGGGTGGCGACGGACAGTTCGTGGCCACTGGTCATGTGCCCGCTTTTGCGGGATAACCCTCTGTCAGGTTGAGCTTCTGTGTGGAGAATCATCGCCACCCATACCCGTGAAGGCCGCGAGATCGCCCGCAAGGAGATCGACGTTGGCGAGGTGACCATCGGTCGTGACGCCGACCGGGGACTCGTGCTCCAGTCGGCGAGCGTGTCCCGTCGTCACTGTAAGATCCGCGTCGACCATACTGGCGCAACCATCATGGACGAAGGCAGCGCCAACGGTGTCCTCGTCAATGGGGTGCGCGTAAACCCTAACTCACCGACGCCCATTGGCCCTGGTGTCAACGTCGAGATTGCTGAGTTTCGAATTACCGTCGAGCCGGTGATGATGCAGCAGCCGATGATGGGCATGCCAGGCATGGCACCGATGCAGCAGCCGATGATGGGCATGCCAGGCATGGCACCGATGCCAGGCATGGGCCAGATGCCCGGAATGATGGGGCAGCCGATGTCGGGTATGATGCCGATGTCGGGTCCACCGATGGGTGGAATGCCGATGGGAGGGCCACCGCAGCCCTCGGCGGACTTGGTTCGCTTGATTGCTGAGGGTGGCCAGTTCAATGGTCGCATCTTCGACTTGCCACCTGTGCCGGAGATGACCGTCGGACGTGGTGTTGGCAACGATCTGGTCCTCGATGATCAGTCGATGTCTCGCAAGCACTCGAAAATCAAGCGGCTCGGCAACGGTCGTATCGAGGTCGAAGATCTCAATTCGTCGAATGGCACCTACGTGAACGGTCGCAAGGTCGCCACGGCACAGTGTGGTCCCGGCGATACGGTTCGGTTTGGTGAGCTCTCGTTCCGTATTGATGGGGCAGGCGGCGGTAGCAGGGCAGGACAGGGCATCGAAGGCACCGGTGGAGTGGTCGTGTCGCCGCCGTGGGCTAAGCCCGTCTTCTTTGGTCTTGCAGCAGTGACGGGTCTCGTCTGGTTGCTCTGGATCGTGAAGCTGGCGGTCCCTGGCGGTGCGTCCAAGGCCGAGGTTGAAAAACAGCTCAACCAGCGGGTCAGTGACGCTGCCGTGAAGGTCTCTGCGGCCAAAGAGGCGCTCGATAAGTTGGACTTCACGAAGGCCAAAGATCTTGCAGAGCAGGGATTGGAGACCGATCCGGCCAACCTCGATGGGATTCGGATTCGTGCTCAGGCCAGTCGAGCGATCGACGATGAGTCGAAGCACCGGCAGGGCATCACCGAGCTAGAAAAGAACAACCCCGATGGCTTTACGGCCGCTCTTCGGATCTACGACTCGATGTCGCTCGACAGCAAAAAGCGAACCGAGCTGGGCACTTCGCTCCGCAACAAGCTGATCCCTGGCGGCGAAGAGTTTTGCAAAAAGAAGCTCTATCGCGAGTGTTTCGACGCGCTGTGCGCTGCGGGGCGGCTTGGTGGTGAAAAGCTAAGCGCCAACACCATCAAACAGCTCAAAGACGCCGAAAAGCGCGCCAAAGTCCCGGCTCCTTGCCCGCACGTCAAGTAGTCGCGCTATAACTCCCGCCTTCTCATGTCCTTCTTCGAGTCCGTTCGTCTCGCTTTGTCACGCCATCCGGTTGGCGTGCATGCGCTCGCTTCGCCTGCGACGGCGGCGGAGCTAGCCACGTTGGAGCAGCGGGTGTCCGGGCTGCCTTCCTCCGACTATCGCGAGTTTCTGGCGACCTGGAATGGCGGCACGATGTTTCACGAATCGCTGCTGTTGCTGTCGACTGAACAGGTTTGCCTGGCAGCGGGTGATCGGCTGCTCATCGGTGAGTGCAGCGATGGTCTGCTGTGGCTTGCCCGCCAAGGGCAGGTTCTGGTCGTCGATGATGAGGAGCCGGATCCACTGATCGCTGGTAGCGACTTTGCAACCTGGCTCGATGTGGCGATGTCGCGAGAAGCATTGCTCGTGGACCGCGACGGTGAGTTTCGCGATGTCTTCGATGAAGAGGACGGCGTGCTGCGCATCGAGATCCGGCGCAAACGCGCACAACTCGGTCGGAAGCGCGATCACGGTGCGTCGCTGTACCCGATGGAACTGGCCGAGCTAGCGCTTGAAGAAGGTAGCGATGAGCAGGCTCATAAGTTGCTGATCGAGGCCACTTCGCGTGATCCGCAGGCCGGGCCAGCGTGGGAACTGCTCGCTGCACTGTACCGTCAGGCGGGCGAGTCCGAACTGGCTCATGATGCCTACCTGAGAGCGGCTTCGTCGACTGCCTCGGCCATGCTCCAGGCGATGCGGTTGCTTGAAGCGGCCCAACTGAGCCCAATCCATGCGTCTGCTCTCGTCGAAGCGGCGACTTCTGCCGATCCGGATCTGAGCAGTCGGCTCCTTGAGCAAGTTCGAGAACGGTTGGCTGCCCACGAGACGGACGAGGCGAAACAGCTACAAGCCAAGCTCCGGCTCTTGGCCTTTCACAATCGGCTTCCTTCGACAATTTCGACCGAAATCGAGCGAATCGAGCGGGATCTGCGTTCGCGCGATGCGCTGCGCGTGCTCTAGCCACAGATGACAAGTCGCGGCGTCTATTCGTTTCGGTGGGGCCGGTCGCTTTATCACTTGTCGTCGGTGCTGTGTCTGTTGGGACTGGCCCTATGGCTTCTGCACAAGGCCCCGGCGTCGTGGTTCGGATGGAGTTTGCTGCTGCGTGCTGTTCTGATTGGCATCGGTAGTTTCATCGCGAGATCTGGCGTCTTTGGGCGGATTCTGATGTCAGGACCGACGGACCGACCGCTGGTTGCACTGACTTTCGATGATGGACCCGATCCGCTGACGACGCCGAGGGTGCTCGACCTGCTGGCGCAATACGGGGCGCAAGCGACGTTCTTCGTGATTGGCGAGCGGGCAGCCGCACAGCCAGCGTTGATTGCTCGACTGGTCGAGGCAGGGCATCAGGTGGAAAACCACTCGCAGCGACACTCCTGGGCAACGGCATTTGGGCCGGTGGCGCGACTGGTCGCGGACTTTTCGCAAGCCCAGCAGAGCATTGTCGACGCTGGAGCCGCTCCGCCTCGCTTTTTCCGGGCACCGATCGGGATTCTTTCGCCGCCGATCATTGCGGCGGTGCAGCGGCTTGGTTTGCAGCTCGTCGGATGGTCGGCCAAGGCCAGGGATGGCTGGGCAAGTACAACGGTCGAGGCTGCGCTTGCCCGTCTCGAACCAGCACTGCGGCCCGGTGCCATCTTGCTGCTTCACGATGGCAGTGAGCGACGGTCCAATCAGGTAATGACCCGGACTACGATCGCCCCGGAGGTTCTGGCGCAGCTCCTTCCTCTGCTTCGCAAGAGGGGACTGCGTTCGGTGACACTCGATGAGCTACTTGGTTAGTGTCCGCTGAGTAGGTTGCAGGCGCGGCTGGCTCGGTCCAAGAGCGGACTTTTGCGCTGCTCGTAAATCGCCTTCAGACCGCAGTGGACGCCCGGATCGAATGGACTGGTGGAGATTGCTCCCTCCAGGGCTACTTCGGCCTTGGCGAGGTCGCCCTTGCGCAAATACGCACTTCCCAGCGTGGCTTGCAGACCTGCCCAATCTGGATACTGCTCACTCGCTGGTTCCAAAGCGGAGATCGCTCTCTCTGCGTCGTTTAATTCGAGGTAAGTTCGTCCCAGCTTCAGTCCGACGAGCGGATGTGGGGCACCGGCCTGACTCGCGGCCTTTTCGTATTCGAACGCGGCGGCGGGGAGTCGACCTCGGGCACGGAGCAGACCTCCCAAGCGGACAAAACCACGGACTTTGGGATCGCTGATGTCTCCCGATTCATCGTCTTCCGTCGCTGGCGGCTTGCCACCGGTGGGCTTACGAAATCGCAGCTTTTCTGCGTACGGGCCGAATCGAGAGCGTACCTTGCGGCTTCGCAGCGCACTCCGCCAACTATGGTCCAGCTCGTCGAAGGATACGCCAAAGGCACTGTGCATCGCTCGCGTTTCGACGAGACCTTCGGAGAGCGACTTGACCAGTGAGCGAATGCCCGTAAAACCGGCTCGACCGTGAAGGTATTCGACGAAGGTGTAGACCTCAGCAAACGCTAGCGCTGTGTCTTCTTGCGACGGTAGTTTGGCCATCGACGGTGACATCTGCTCAAAGGAAATCAGTCGTCGCTTTTGGAGTGCCGTCGTGAGGAGTTGCTCCATGGCCGGACTCAGTCCCCCACCCGAGGGTCCACGCCAGCGTTTCTCCTCGAATTTTGCAAGTCCTTCGTGAATCCATAAGGGGACTAGGCCTCGCCCCACGCGAGAAACGATGTAGTGCGTGTATTCGTGGGTCAACGTGTCGAGCCACGGATAGCCTCGCAACAGCGCTTTCGGAGAGACGATCATCAGCCGGTTCCACTTGCACAGCGCGATCGTTCCGGAAGTCTCAATTTCACGCAGCGTCAGCGTCGATACACGGGCAAGGTCGGCAATCTCTTCATAGATTTCGACCCGAATCGGATGAATCGGAGCGGCGGCCTCAGGATCAGCCCCATCTCCGAAGTCTTGAGCCAGCGCGGTCCACGCTTTGTCGAGCGCGGCGCTGGCGTAAGGAATCAAGACCTCATCCTTGCCTCGTCGGTAGCGGAACACGAAGTGACCACTGGGGGATACTTTCTCTTCCATCCCACGGGTTGCTTCCGCCGTTGCCGTCGCCAAATCGAGCATGGCCCGACCCTCGGTTTGCTCACTTACGGGCAATCGTGGGTCGGTCAGTGCTTTGCGCAGCACCTTCACCGAATCGTCGTAGCTTCCGCGCTGAAACAGGACTTCACCACGGAGCAGTAGCACCGACGCGTCGGAGGGGCGGCTGGACTCGATTGGCTGGAGTGCGGCGTCGGCCTCTTCAATGCGGTTCTCGAACAGTAGCCGACTGATCTTGCTCAGTGATGGATCGACCGGACGAGCCAGTGATGGACTGACGCTGAGCAGTAGCCCGAGCATGGCCCAGCAGTAGATTCGGAACGCGCTCACTGGATCAGCTCCTCGTAGTAGCGACGGACTTGCTCTCGATATTCGGTGGGTGGTTCACGTCTGGCTGCATCGAGGATGTCCTTGCGGAACTCCTTCGGCGGACGGTACTCGTCGGCACCGGGAATCTTGATCGGCTCACGCTCCGAGCGCATGCCGATGCCGTCACTGTGAGGACGCCGAGCGTTCTGCATCTCTTTGCGAAGTTGAGAGAGCTGATCCATCGCTTGTCCTTGTGCCGATGCTGCGCTGCGCGGAACCAGTCGCTTCAGGTCGCCCTCCGCTTGCTCCATGAATGAACCGGCCTTTTTCAGCACCCCCTGTGCGTCATTGCTGAGCCGCTCTAGTTGGGGCGCGTCTTTGGTGTCTCGGGCGCGCTTTTGCAGATCGCGCAGAAACTCACCGCTGCGTTTCCGGAGCTGCTCTTGACCGGTACGAAGTTCACCCAATTGTCGTCGCTCACTTGGGTTCATTAGATCCTCAGGTCGAGGCAGGGCGCGATCGAGTTCGCTGGCCATGTCCTGCGCGATCGCTTTGCCTTGCTCGGCCTTACTTCGTGACTTCGCCAGTCGTTGTCGCTGACCCCATCTCGCCGCCTGTTCTTCCCCGCGTAGCTCCTCTTCGATGCGTCCCAGCGACTGCTCGGCTTCCTGCGCCATCGCTTTGGCTTCTTCAAGGTCGCCCTGGTCGAGCATGCGCAGCACGTCATCGAGTCGCTGCTGAACCTTGGCCATCTCGTCGGTACCCCACGGGCCCAGTGGGTCGACGTCGATATCGTCTAGCAGTCGTCGCAGTTTCTGGATATCTGGCAGCAGTCGTCGTGACAGGGAGTCGGCTCGATCGCGCAGCATCTGCCTGGCCCTGCTACTGGCGCTCTGTCTGACTTCCTCGGTTCGTTGCTTGAGCTGCTGCTGGTCATGGCTTAAATCGGCGAGTTGGTTCTCGAGCTCGGCCAGCGCCTTTTCCTCGGCATTGAATCGCTCTCGTCGGTAGCCTTGCAGGCTCTGCTCCATGCCACGCACGAGCTGATCGAGGGACTGCGACATCCGTTCAAGCTCTTCTTGCGCATGCTGGAGATCGCCTTTTTGGAGCATGTCCCGCAAGCGATCAATGCGGCCCTGCATGTCGCTGTGACCCATCGCCTCTCGGTTCATAAATTCGTCGGGAACCTCATCGGACAGAGCTCGCGCTTTTTCGGCCAGTTCGGCAATTCGTCGCTCGAAGGCGCGCAGTTCTCTCTCGATTTCTCGACGGAGTGCATCGCTCGGATTCTTCTTGTGTTCGGCCAGAAGCTGTCGCATCCGGTCCCGAAGCTGCGCCATCTCATCGCCAATCGAGAGCAGCTCTTCCAGCCGTTGCCTGCCAATCAGATCGTCCAGATGGAGCACATCCCGCTCTAGCTCGATGACGTGGCGATCATTGTGGGCATAGACCTCTCGTCCAAAGCTACGGGAAGGTCTGGGCGCACCCTTGCCGATCGCCTTGCGCAAGTCCTGTACCAGCGTCGCCTCTTCCTGGTTCAATTTGCCGATCCGATCCGCAATCTCTTGCAGCGCGGCGAGCAGATCCTTGGTGGGCCTGTCGCCTCGAGCCGAATCTTGCTGTACTCGACCGATCAGCAGCAGAAACGTCTCGCTCTTGCGATGCACGGCCTGGGCCCGATCGGCCCCATCGCTACTTAGTTCCGCTGCGTCTTTGCCGAGCGTGCGCAGGAGATCGATGCGATCGGCCAGTAGTTGCACGGCTTGCTCGCGAAGTTGAGCCTGGCTTGCCAGCAGTGCTTCTTGTCGCTGACGGGGACTCTGGATAAAAAGCGCGTATTCCCGAGATCGACCGACGCCCGGACCCGTCACGTTGTTGAGGTCGCGTGCCTCCGCGAAATAAACCACGCGCACGCCTGGTTGAAGCTCCAACTCGCTCAAATCCCACTCAATCTTGGCCGCTAGGTTGCGTGGTACGAGCGGTGTCGAAAGAGCACTTTTGTGGGCCTGCTTGTCTTCGGGCTTGCTGTCCCCCGTCGGAACTGAACGAAGCCTGCGGCGTCGCTCCGGTCCCGCTCCGATGCGATAGACCAAATCGATATCGCCCAGCCCAAAGTCGTCCTCGGCGCTGTACGCGAGCTCGATTCGGCGCGTCGAAGTCACCTCAAGTTCTGTTGCTGGAGCAAACAAATCAATGCGCGGCGGATGGTCAATTTCGACCGCGATTCGGTGATTCTGACCCTCTCGTAGCAGTGCCTTGTGCCCGTTTTTGATGACAAAGTGATAACTTCCGGGCTTCTGCACCGTCAGGCTTACCGACAACAGTGGCAGTGGAGAGTCTTGGCCGCTTTTGGGTTTGCCAACTTGAACGGGCTGACTCGACTCACCAGCCTCATTTGTTAGCACAAGTTGTGCCCTTTCGACGGGGACCAGTGCCCACGCCTCGATCCGCACTTGGGTGCCTGGCAGCGCCATGATGTCTCCCGTCGAACCAGGGATCGTCCGCTGCTGAAGCCCGGTGTACTTCGGATAGACGAGGAGCAGGCGAATATCACCAAGGAGTGGCTCCGTTGCGATCGTCACCGGCTCAGGAGGAGACAGCGTCAGTAGAGTATGCAGACCTTTGGCGAGCGGTAGGAGCCCAATTCCCGTCGCAAATAGTCCAAAAAGTAGCAGCATGAACCCCGTTGCTGCGGCCTGCCGAACAGGCCACTTATCGACGAGCAAGACCGGCTTCACGGTCCCCAGCGCTGCTACGGTTCGGCGGACTAGCTCATCGACGAGCGCTCTCTCGGGACCAGGCCCAATATCGTGCTCCAACTCAACGGCAGAGAGTAGTTCTGATCGAAGATCGGGCAGGCGATCACCAACGAAGCGAGCCATGGCTTCGTCGCTGGTGCGTTCACTGGTGACCCGAACTTGCATCCATCCGAGTGAGACCAGGCTCAGCAGCGAGTAACCAGCGATGATTGGTAGCCAAAACCAACTGGGCCCGATCTGTGCCGCGAGCACCAGCAGCACCGCACCGCAGACGCCGGTTGCTTGCAGCCAGAGCAACAAGACACGCAGTTTTTCCCGTCGGAGTAGACTCCTCCGAACCTGTTGCAGATAGCCGATGAGCTGTCCGCTCGGTGAGTGAGCGATGGGAGCAGGCGGGATCGCAGCCCGGTTGGCGTCCATCACCGGCTGTGAGTCGTACGCTTGCGACATGTCGACATTATTCCCAAGATTCAGTCGGAAGGCCAGCCGGAAGACGGGTTCAAGCCGTCGACAACTGTAGTTGGCTTGGGAGATGTGCCGGGACAGATTATCGACTGGATCGTCGATAGTTACGAACCCTTGGGAACGTCACCATTGCTTCTCAAGATTTTTTAAAGTAATTTTTCCTACATTATGGGAAGAGAATTGCCGCAAGGCAGCACCGTAGGCATCTGCACAATTGAACGGCTCCGTGAGCGTACCGGACTTTGCGAGATGTATGCGGCAGTGGGTCCGTCTGGGCAACCGTGCCGCGTGAGCTTCTTCCACGTCGATCCAGACGGTCAACCTTGGCACCGTTTCGTCGCTGAATCCCAGCAACTGGCGACTCTCCAGCATCCGTGTATTGCCGAGATCCTCGAGACGGCAGTGACCTCCGACGGTCGGCCTTACCAAGCGCTAGGCCTTGAGACGGGAGAGGAACTCTCGGCGCGGTTGCGAAAGAGCGGTGCATTGACGACGGCAGAAGCACTGGTCTGTGCGCAGCAGATCGGTGCCGCGCTTCACTCGCTACATGCACTCGATCTCATCCACCGAGGACTCAACCCCGAGCGCGTCTTTGTTTGCGAGAGCGGTGATGCGGTGCGGCCTCGGGTGAGGCTCCTCGATGCAGGTGTGACACGGCTGCTGGACGACTCCGCAGCGGGCGCATTGGTAAGCAATCCCGAGTACAAAGCTCCGGAACAGCTCACAGGATTTTCGATCGATGTTGGACCCGCATCGGATCAGTACGCGCTGGCGCTGCTGCTGTATCAGTCACTGACGAGCAGTCGTCCCTTCAAGGCGGATTCGGCAGCAGCGACGATCATGCAGGTCGTTCGCGGAGGGGCTGAGTCGCTGCGGGCGTTGCGCCCGGACATCCCTCGCGGTGTCGAAACGGCGGTGATGCGAGCACTGGCCAAGGAGCGGACTGGGCGCTACGCATCTGTCGCAGAGTTTTTGACGGCCCTGCAAGGAAGCGAACCGATCGATCAATCGGTCGACGCTCTGGTGGGCTCATGGCTGCGCAGCGCTGATTCCGCACAGGCCGCGATTCGCCAAGCGCAGTCACAGGCCGATTCAAAGCCCTCGTTTCAGGTCGTGGCACTACAACTCGGTGGGGGCGGTGCAGTGCCATCGGTGATCGAGGACCAGGCAACCGTCCCGAACACCATGGAAGAGGTGATGTGGCTCGCGGTGCCAATTGAACGGATCGCCTACGGAGAGCCAAGCTCCCCCAGTCGCCCCGTTGCGATTGCAGAGAGCGCCGCAGCAAAAAAAGTAGCTTCTGCGGAAGATTCCGATTCGACAGAGCGCAATCCGCTCATCACTGGAGCGATCGCGACATCGCCAGCCGCTCCAGCGTTGCCGGTCAGCCCTCAAGGATCGGCAAGCGGCAAGATCGCTTCCACGGCTTCCGAGAAGATCCCGATCAGACAGGACGAGTCACAGTCTGAGACGACCGGTCCGCTGACAGTGCCAGCGGCTTCGACGCCAGTCGCGCTGGCACCCCAGTCGCCAGGTGTAGCCCTGCTCCAGTCCACGGCAACAAAGCCATCCTCGATCGTTGAAAGAGTGGGCCTATTGCTCGTCGGTGTCGTGCTCGGGTTTATCCTGAGGCATTTGTTCGGTTAGCCCTGCTTTGCAACCCCTGAACCGAATCCTCAAAATTTTTTGAATGTGGACCTCCGATTTTAGGCCCCCAAGAAAGTCCTCCCTCCCGAGGGAACGCCCGGTGAGCACTTGACTTTCCGGTCGGAGAGTGGGAAGTAAACATACTGTGCCAGAGAAAGCGTCTGCGATATTCCTCAAGACCGGTGTCCTAACTCCCCAAGGGCTCAACGCAGCCATTGCGCTCAAGCAAAGAGACGGTGGCTCGCTTAGCGAGGCGATCCTTCGTCTCGGTCTGCTTGACGAAGAGCACTTGGTTTCCGCGTTCCAAAAGAACATGCAGATTCCGCGTGTCTCCGCTGCTGCGTTGGCGCGGGTTTCGAAGGATGTTCTAAACGCGATACCTGCCGACTTGGCTGCGCAGTTGCGGGTGATACCGATGGACATCGATGCCGGCGGCAACTTGACGCTGGCGATGGTTGACCCAAGCGATGATGAGGCCGTTGAACAGGTCATCATGCACACGCTGTCGGAGGTCAATCGTGCGGTGGCATCACCGACGGCCATGCGGGAAGCGCTGCGGACCCACTACGGTGTGGTGCTCAGCAAGCCCGGCGCTCCAACGGGAGCCCCGGCGGCAGTGCAGCCGGCAGCGAAGTCCGGCCCGGTGGCAGCCCCGGCCCCGGTGGCAGCCTCGGTCCCAGCGGCCACTCCGGCACCCGTCAAGGCGGCCCCCGCGCCTGTGGTCGCTCCGGTCCCTGCCGCGAAACCGGCGGCCGCCCCAGCGGCGTCCTCGGTGCCAGCAGCCAAGCCCGCCGTCGCGCAACCCGCCGCTCAGCCGGTATCGGGTCAACCTGTCAAACCAGCCGTTCAAACCGCTGCTGCCCCCGCTGCCGCACAACCTGCGGCGGTTAAGCCCGTTGTGGTGGCCCAGCCTGCCGCAGTTCCAGCGGCCAAGCCGGTCGTGCAACAGCCCGTGGCTGTGGCCCAGCCGGTGCCAGCGGCCAAGCAGGTAGCAGTGGCTCCGGCTCCGACCAGCGCTCCAGCGAAACCAGTGGCTGCAGCCCCATCTGTAGCGCCAACTTCCATTGCGGCGAAGCCGGCTGCGGTGGCTCCTGCTGTGGCTGCGAAGCCTGCGGTGGCCCAGCCTGCGGTTAGTCCTGTGAAGCCCGCGCCTAGTGCGGTTCAGCCAGCCGCAAAGCCTGTGGCTCAACCGGTGGCTCCAGCGAAACCGGTGGCGCAACCCGTCGTAGCGGCCAAGACTGCCCCCGCTGTTGCTCCGACCGCGCCAGCGGCCAAGCCTGCCGTGCAGCCAGTAGCAGCCACCAAGCCTGCCGCTGGCCAGCTCGAACCGGCGGCGCTCAAGGCGCTCGCTCGCGCTTTCGGCGGTGTCGATACGGGGGCTGCGGCTCCTGGTGGTGGTTACTTCAACACCCAGATCGATCAACTCCGCCAGGCCGGGCAGCGGGATGAGGTGGTCGCGATCCTACTTGATGCGATGTATCCGCTCGCCGAACAAGTGGGGCTATTTGTTATTCAGCAGAAGCAGTTTGCCTGTCTCGATGGTCGAGGTCCGAGCCACGTCATCGATATGCTCAAGTGGGTGCAGTTTTCGACGGAAGAGCCCTCGCCGTTTACCGAGGTGGTGGCTGCGAAGGAGCCTCACATTGGACCGCTGCCGAAGACCGCTGAAAACCAAGCAGCACTCACCGCGCTCGGATCTTCATCGGGCCCGCTGCTGCTCCTTCCGCTCATGTTCAAGGGTCGCGGTATCGGCGTGCTCTATGCCGATGAACTGAAGGGCGATCTTAAGCCGCTCGTGGCCGAGTTGAAGCTCGTCGCAGACGAGGCCGCAGCGGCCTTTGCGAGAATCATTCTGCAGCGCAAAAAGTCAGGCTAGAAGCTTCGCTGACCGTCCCTCCACATGGCTCTTGCCATACCTCCGAAACCCCCCTATCGTGGAACTACTTGTGCGCCTTTAATGCGCGTGCATTCGGCAAGTTTTTGCGATTGCCGCGTGAGTGAGAACGGCCCTATTCGCGGGCTTCACCGAGGCAAAAGAGAAGGAGCAAATGAGCACCAAGCTGTTTGTGGGAAACCTGTCCTACGCTATTACTGAGCAGGAGTTGCGGGATGCCTTTGCGCAGGGGGGCCGAACGGTCCAAAGTGTGCGCATTGCCCGTGACCGCGAGACGAACCGTCCGCGTGGGTTTGCCTTTGTTGAGGTCGCTACTGACGCTGACGCAGATTCTGCCATCAACGAGTGGAACAACAAGCTACTCGCTGGTAGACCGGTCTTCGTCGAGAAAGCCCAAGAGCGGGCTCCTGGTGAGCGACCTGCTCCTCGACCTCGACCTCCTGGTGCGCCGGGAGCGGGTCCAGGTGGCGGTGGTGGCTTCGGTGCTGATGGCGGTGCTCCTCGACCGATGGGCCCGCGCCCACCGATGCGTCCCTTCGGTGCCCCGGCCTTTGATCCTGGTCCGCAGAGAGAGAGCGGTCGTCGCCACAACACCAAGCCCGATCGCAAGGGCAAGGAAAAGAAGGCGACCGGTCGGCCAGCTCCCGAAGAGCGTGAGCGTGGCAAGTGGCGCTGGGATGGCAACGACGACTATTAGTCACTGGTCGCTTGTTCCGATCTGGAACCTCGGATGAGTCAAGTGCTGCTAAGGCTGCTTGGTCAGCAGCGTAAGCAGGTGGTTGGGCTGATGTCGGGAACCTCCGGCGATGGGCTCGACTGTGCTCTCATCGATATTTCCGGCCATGGTCTCGGCATCGAGATTCATGGCGTCCAGTCCACTACCTTTCCGTACGATTCCACCGAAAAAGCCTTTATCCATTCGCTGTTCAAGCCAGGTATCGACGTACGTACGCTGTGCCAAGCGTCGTTTCGGCTGGGTGAGCGCTTTGCGAAGGGCGTCACCGATTTTTGCTCGGAGCTGTCGCTGGATCTGCGCGAGATCGACCTGATCGGTAGCCACGGGCAGACGGTGTGGCATCAGCCGCCATCGGCTTGTCAGCAAGGGGAAAC
>ERZ724524.399-NODE-399-length-28009-cov-6.090506_pt1 | contig 28009 bp, 25 predicted proteins | sample MGYA00376057_ERZ724524 | MGnify/ENA primary metagenome ERZ724524 (study PRJEB28724, sample SAMN07190888) | wastewater metagenome | isolation source: influent of sewage treatment plant in Hong Hong | place: USA: Christiansburg, Virginia | collected 2016-03-01 ...
ATGGCGCCGCCACGGCCTTCAGTGGCTTCCAGCAGTTCGTTGGCCAGACGTTGGGCCATCGACTTTTCGCCGCGCTTGCGAGCGGCTTCCTTGATCCAGCGCATCGACAGCGCCAGACGACGCACGGGGCGCACTTCCACCGGAACTTGGTAGTTGGCACCACCGACGCGGCGGGACTTCACTTCAACCATCGGCTTGACGTTGTTGATGGCCACGGTAAAGGCTTCAACCGGGTCTTTGTCCGGGTTCTTCTTAGCGATCAGTTCCAGAGCACCGTAGATGATGCGTTCTGCGACGGCCTTCTTGCCGCCTTCCATGATCACGTTCATGAACTTGGACAACTCGACATTGCCGAACTTGGGATCCGGCAGAATTTCACGTTTAGGGACTTCGCGACGACGTGGCATTTTTTACCTCTTATTTGCTTCAGTTGGCATCTTCAACAGACACCGCGAAAACCATCACGGCTTTCACTTACTCGACCCAACAGCGGGCCACTACGCTGCATCACCGCGCCACGCGGGAAACAGCACCTGACAATTCGAAACGGCATCGGCAATAACGCCGACCCCACAGTCCAATTACTTGGCCTTGGGACGCTTTGCGCCGTACTTGGAACGCGACTGCTTGCGGTCTTTCACGCCTTGCAAGTCCAGCGAACCGCGCACGATGTGGTAACGCACACCAGGCAAATCCTTCACACGACCACCGCGCACCAGCACAACGCTGTGCTCTTGCAGGTTGTGGCCTTCACCGCCGATGTAGGAGATGACCTCGAAACCGTTGGTCAGACGCACCTTGGCGACCTTACGCAAAGCCGAGTTAGGCTTCTTGGGGGTCGTGGTGTAAACACGGGTGCAAACGCCACGGCGTTGCGGAGAGTTTTGCATCGCGGGGCTCTTGGACTTGGTCTTTTCGACCTCGCGCCCCTGACGCACCAGTTGATTGATGGTTGGCATTGAAAAACGTCCCTAAACGTTTGATAAAAGATGGCCGCGCTTCCCGCCTGCAAACCCGCTCAAGTGCAATCACTGCATTGACGACTTGGGCCATCAACCAGCGCAGCATTTGGGGCTTATCAAAGAGAAAAGCACGGACGAACCTTACCGCCCCAATAGCGGTAAAGCCTTCCAGTATAGACGGTCATCAACTGCAATGCAAATGTGCCGCCCAATTCCTGAGTTAGATGCAGGTGGCTTTATTTGATCCACAAACGGATCGCATCCCACGCGCGGCCCAACAGACCGGCTTGCTCGACCGGCTCCAGCGCCAGCAACGGCACATCCACCAGCGACTGCGCACCCAGCGTGACCTTGAGCGAACCCACGGCTTGCCCTTGGGTGAACGGTGCCACCAACGGGTCAGGGCGGGCAATTTGCGTTTTGATTTGCGCGGCGCTGCCTGCGGGCACGGCCACCACAATGGCTTCCGTGCGACCCAGCTTCACCGTGGGACTCTTGCCCTTCCAGACTTGCGGTGTAACCACAGGCTGGCCTGCATCGAACAGCTTGACAGCTTCAAACGCGGTGTAACCCCAGTTCAGCAGCTTTTGCGATTCATTGGCGCGGGCATTTTCGCTGGCAGTGCCCAACACCACCGACAGCAGTCGGCGCGAACCCACATTCGGGAACTGGCGCTTGGCGGTTGCGACCAAGCAAAAACCAGCTGCGTCGGTGTGACCGGTTTTCAGGCCATCCACGGTTGGGTCGCGCAACAACAACAGATTGCGGTTGTTTTCATTGGCAACGGGCGTTCCGGGATAGTGGTATTTTTTGGTGGCGTAATAGCCGACGTATTCGGGGAAGTCGTGCATCAGCCGCGTGGCCAAAATGCTCAAGTCACGGGCGGTGGTGATATGACCCGGCTCAGTCAAACCTTCGGGGTTTTTGTAGCTGGTGTTTTTCATGCCCAGCGCCTTGGCTTGGGCGTTCATCAGCTCGACGAAATGGGCTGCGGTGCCACCAACGCCTTCGGCCAGCGCCATCGTGGCATCGTTGCCGGACTGCACGATCATGCCTTTGACCAAGTCTTCCACCGGCACTTGCATCTTGGGGTCAATGAACATGCGCGAACCGGGCATTTTCCAAGCACGCTCGCTCACCGGGAAGGTTTGCTTGAGGTCGATTTTCTTGGACTTGAGCGCGTCAAACACCAAATAAGCCGACATCAGCTTGGTCAGCGAGGCGGGCTCGACCGGGGTGTCGATCTCTTTGGCAGCCAAAATTTGGTTGGCGGTCACATCCAGCAGCAAGTAGGCACGGGCGGCCACTTCGGGCGGTTGGGGCGCTTGCTGGGCGCAGACGGCGAAGGCGACGCAGCACAAAGGCACCGCCACCATGCGGCGCAGTGCAGTCATCAATGAAGTCATGGGAGTTACCAAAAGAAAGTGAAACGGGCCGAACTCAGCCACTGAAAGGCAGAGCCCGGCCCGACAGAGAAGTTCATCAGGCGTGCAAGTGGCGTACCACCAAGCCTTTGAGCAGCGGCAATTGTCCGTGAAAGAAGTGCTCGCATCCGGGAACCAAGGTGACAGGCAGCGACTGCGGACGCGCCCAGTTCATGACCGAGCTCAGCGGCACGGTTTCATCCACTTCGCCGTGAATGACCAAGGTGCGCTCATGCGCTTCGGGCGGCACCGGGGCCACTTCGAAGCGCGAGGCGGCGGTGCCCACCAGCACGATTTTTTCGATAGGCCGTTGCGTCCATTCCGCTGCCACCACGTGGCTGGTCACAAAAGCACCGAACGAGAACCCGGCCAGCGCCAACGGCACACCGGGCGCAGCGACTTGTTCGATCACGGCACGCATGTCCAGCGCTTCGCCCAAACCGTGGTCGTATTGGCCGCCACTGGCTCCCACGCCCCGGAAGTTGAAGCGCACCGCCGACCAGCCGCATTGCACGAAGGCGCGGGCCAAGGTCTGCACCACTTTGTTTTGCATGGTGCCGCCAAACAGCGGGTGCGGGTGCGCGATCACGGCCACGCCACGCGACGCGACGCCGGGAGCCAGCACCGGGTCGTCGCGCAAGGCTTCCAGCACATCCAAAGCGCCGGTCAGGGTCAGGTGTTGGGTTTGGTTGTTCACGGCATCAACTCCAGCATCAACGGCCTAAGTGAGGCGGCGTCAGCAAACGCTCAACCACTTGGCCGTTTTTCAGGTGCGACTCGACGATTTCGTCGATGTCCGCGTTGTCTAAAAAGGTGTACCACACCGCTTCGGGGTACACGACCGCCACCGGCCCGGCGGCGCAGCGGTCAAGGCAACCCGCTTTGTTGACGCGCACTTGACCCGGCCCGGCCAAACCGGCGGCTTTGACTTGGGCTTTGCAGCGGTCAAACGCGGCTTGCGCGTTGTGCGTGGCGCAGCACTCATCGCCATTGGGGCGCTGGTTCAGGCAAAAGAAGATGTGGCGCTGGTAGTAGGACGGGTTTTCGCTCATAGACCTGATTCTAGTTTTCTGCCCGGTGGTAACGCAGCCACACCAGCGTATGCACGAGTGCGGCATAAGGCCAGAGCCAGCCCAGCCACTGCGCCAGACCATAAAAGTTGATCCAGCGCCCTTGCTCCCAGGTTTGCAGCGTCTGCGCCAAATAGGGGCCGGGCGACACGCTGTTGAGCAAGGCCAGTTGCAGCACCAGCACCACCATCAACAGCACCGCGCAAACCCATGATGGCACTCGCGCCCAAGCCAGCATCCATGCCAAGGCCCAAGCCAAGCACCAGCCGACTTGGACTTGCAGCGTCAACCAGTCCCAAGCGCGCAACGGCCCATAGCTGAAAGTGTTGGACAACAAGGTCACACCAAAGCCCAAGGCCAGCGCCAAAGCCGCCAACACCAACCGATGCCCACGCGCCGGACTGATGGTGGACACCAGCAGACACGGTGCCAACGCCCCCAGCACCACGGCCAGCAACTCCCCCCCGATGGAGAGCGGGGGCCACACCTCAGGTCGCAAAGGCCACCACATCGACAAACCTTGCGGCTCGGCCAACGCGCTGCTCACAAACAGTTCCAGTTGCGCCAGCACCTGCCCCAAACCCAGCGGTACCGGTGCCGGAAACAGCAGCGCCACCGGCCACAGCGCCAGCAGCACCAAAGCCCCGCGCGCATCGGCTACAAACCAGCGCACCCGAAAACGACTCCAGCGGGCAATAGCGCCCAGTCGCTCCAAGCCCCACGCCAGCAACGCGCCCACCCCCGCGCCGCTCCAGTTCAGCGCCAGATCCATCAGCGATGGCACCCGCGTCGGCAAGTAAATTTGCAAGGTCTCCATGAGCAGCGACATCAGCCCACCGGCCATCGTCGCCAGCAGCACCGCAGGCCAGCGCCGATGCGAGCGCAGTACACCCAAGCACAGCAAAAAGCCAAAAGGGATGTAGCCCAGCAGATTGACTGCCTTGTCGAACATCGCCGCACGCGGCACAGGCGAATGGACGAACACCTGCCAAGGCGAGAGTCCTTGCGTGCGCCAGCCAATGAAGGGGTACAAGCTGGCGTAAACAATCAAGACCACGTAGATCAGCGCCAACAGCCAAGCCGAAGTTCTACGCACCGCACACCACCATACTCAGAACGGCTTGACTACCACCAGCACCACCGCCACCAGCAACAGCACCACCGGAACTTCGTTGAACCAGCGAAACCACACATGGCTGCGCGTGCAAGTCTGCGCCACAAATTTACGCAGCAATCGACCACACGCATGGTGATAACCCAGTACCAGCGCCACCACCGTGAGCTTGGCATGCATCCAGCCATTGCCCGGCCCTTTGCCGATGCCATAACCCAACCACAACCACAGCCCCAAGCCCACAGCGGGCACGGCCAAGATCGTGGTGAAGCGCATCAGTTTGTGCGCCATCAGCAGCAGGCGCTCACGCTCGGCGACAGAACCCGGCGCAACCATCGCCAAGTTGACAAAAATCCGAGGCAGGTAGAACAAGCCAGCGAACCAGCTGGCGACGAAGACGATGTGTAAAGATTTGATCCAGAGCATGGCCCAAGTTTAGGCCACCCCTGCGACAGGCAAAAAAAACCCCAGCACACGGGCTGGGGTGGCAAGCCTTTTTGCTGTCACACATTAAGGCCCCGCTCAGGGAGGAAAAGCGGGAGGCAGCGTACTGCCTGACGCTGACTATAGCAAACTAAAGTTCTAACCTCAAGCCGGAAACCGCTACTAGAGCACCCAACCTAGGCAAAGCTGTGCATACATACGTGCAACCGTTGCAAAATTCACGAGTCCGCATTGGACTTGGCGCACAATTTTGCACATGACCCCTTACGCACCCTACCCTCTTGGCCGTCCCCGTCGCTTGCGCCGTGATGAATTTACCCGCAATTTGGTGCGTGAACACGCCCTCAGCACCAACGATTTGATCTACCCGGTATTTGTACTGGAAGGCAGCCAGCGCCGTGAAGCCGTGGCCTCCATGCCCGGTGTGGAACGCCTCAGCTTAGACCTGCTGCTGCCCGTGGCCGAAGAATGCGTGCAACTGGGCATCCCGGTGCTGGCACTGTTCCCCGTCATCAGCGCCAGCTTGAAAGACGAAATCGGCAGCGAAGCCAGCAACCCCGAAGGCTTGGTGCCCACCGTGGTGCGCGAACTCAAAAAGCGCTTCCCAGAACTGGGCGTGATGACCGATGTGGCCCTCGACCCCTACACCAGCCACGGCCAAGACGGCCTGCTGGACGACAGCGGCTACATCATCAACGACGCTACCGTCGAAGTGCTGATACGCCAAGCCCTGAACCACGCCGCCGCAGGCGTGGACATCGTGGCCCCCAGCGACATGATGGATGGCCGCATCGGTGCCATTCGCATGGCGCTAGAGCAAGCTGGTCACGTTCACACCCGCATCATGGCCTACAGCGCCAAGTACGCCAGCGCCTTTTACGGCCCGTTCCGTGATGCGGTTGGCTCATCGGCCAACTTGGGCAAGAGCAACAAAAAGGTCTACCAAATGGATCCGGGCAACAGCGACGAGGCCCTGCGCGAAGTTGCAATGGACATTGCTGAAGGCGCGGACATGGTGATGGTCAAGCCCGGTATGCCTTACTTGGATATCGTGCAGCGCATTAAAAAAGAGTTCAAAGTGCCGACTTTTGCCTATCAAGTGTCTGGCGAATATGCCATGCTCAAAGCGGCAGCGCACAATGGCTGGCTTGATCATGATCTGGTCATGATGGAAAGTTTGCTCGCATTCAAGCGGGCTGGCGCGGATGGCGTACTCACCTACTTCGCACTGGATGCGGCGCGGCGCATCACATCGCCTTACCACATGTAATGTGGTAAGATTTATTAATCAATTAATCAATTAATCAATTAATCAATTAATCAATTAATCAATTAATCAATTATACCGCAAAATTGAAGCAATTGACAGTGTTGGTTAACTTTTAATCAAAATTAATTGAAAAATAAGTGGAAAACCCCTTTAAATACGAAAAAATCCTCACTGCCGAAGGCTACGGTGTCTCTTTCGGCACACGGGTGATCTTGGCGGACTTGCATTTTGAAGTCCCCCGACAAGGCATCACCGTGCTGATGGGGCCTGTGGGTACAGGCAAATCAACGTTATTGCGCTCAATCGCGGGTCTTAATAATCCGAGTTTGAATTTTCGGCAATGGGGGCGAGTGGAATATGACGGTGAAGTGCTCAATCCCGAACAACACCCCATCTTGGTGCAGCAGCAAATTCGATTGCTCAGTAAATCGGTCTACGAGCACCTGATTGACGGTCTGCGTGCCGAGTGGACTGACAGCCCCCACGAGCTGCGCGCCCACGTCGAGCAGGTGTTGACGGAGTTGAACGTGCCTGAATTGCTGTACATGCTGCGCGTGCACAGCGTGGACTTGCCCATCGTGCTGCAACGGGTGGTTGCGATTGTCAGTGCGGCGCTGATGCGTCCCAAGCTGCTGTTGATTGACGAGCCAACCTCAGGCTTAACGGGCTCTGATGAGTTTTTAATGCTCGAAATGCTGCGCAACCTCGGCAAGACTCGCCCGCTGGTCGTGGTGCTGCACAACCAAAAGCAAGCCCGTAACTTGGCCCGTCACGTCATGCTGCTGGCAGGTGGTCGCATTCAAGCTCAATGCGCTACTGACGAGTTTTTTGATAATCCTCCTAACCCTATCGTTGAGCACTTTGTGCGCACTGGCAGTTGCGATGTGCCCTCGCCCGATGCCGATCCTGAGTCACTGGCCGACCACATCACCCCGCCACCAGCTCTGCCCCTAGCAGCGCAACTGGCCGTGCAAGTCACCCCGGAATATCGCGGCCCGAATGGTTTTCGCTGGATCGTGCCCGGCAAAGTTGCAGGCACGCCCATGCCCGGCGTGGTGCAAAACATGGATTTCGATTTGGTGTCCCTGCGCACTATGGGCATCACCATGCTGATCACGCTGACTGAAACCGACTTCCCGCAAGAAGCGCTGCACCGCCACGGCTTGCGCAACCTGCATCTGCCCATCCGCGACCGCGAACCGCCCACGCTGGCCCAAGTCAAGATGCTGATTGCACGCATGGATGCCCTGCTCAAAAAAGGTGAAGTGCTCGCCGTTCACTGCTTGGCCGGACTGGGGCGCACCGGCACCGTACTGGCCAGCTGGCTCATCCAAGATGGCTTGAGCGCTCAAGCTGCACTGGATCGAATTCGCAAAATCGAGCCGGGTTACGTGCAGTCGGTAGAGCAAGAGCAATTCTTAGAATTGGTGGCTGAAAATTTGCAAAAGTCGCGGCGATGAATCTGTCACGACCCGAATACTGTTCTTTACATCAAATTTAACCACCCAGCTAGAATGGTTTTCTAAGTAGCATCCGCCTCACCTACACTTGCCCACCTTTCACGATAAACCCCTATTCAGGAATCACCCACCATGAGCCTCAACGCTACCCTGACCAAGGTCATTCCCACCATTCCCGAATGCGTTGCCGCAGGTTATGTGGACATCGAATCGGGCATGTTGCTCGGCGTTAAAACCGTCGATTCACACCCCTCTGAAGTGCTGAACTTGGTGGCCGCCGCCACGGCTGACCTGTTCCAAGGCCCGAACGTGAGCATGATTGAAAAGATGTTCAACAAGTCGCGCGGCATCCCGGAACAAGGCCACCACTACTTCCAAGAAATGATCGTCAACAGCGACAACCTGCTGCACGTGTTCATTCGCGGTAAAAAGTACACCAACCACGTCACCGTGTTCGTGTGCCGCAAGTCCGCCAACTTGGGCATGGCGCTGACCAAGGCACGCATGTCGCTGCCGGAAATCGAAGCCTCGGTTTAAGCACCACACCCCCGAGCCCACAGGCATCGGGGCTGGGTTATAAAAGGAGCGCACCGACGCTCCTTTTTTTCGCCCTTTCTCATGTCTGGCCGCACCACCATGCACCCCACCGCCGCCCCGCCGCCCACCACACCCATCACCGTCAGCGGCCCCGAAGGCCAAACCGTCGCCTGCCGCACAGATGAAACCCTGTTGGATGCGTGGCTGCGCTCGGGCGTAGCGGCGCAGTTTTCTTGCCGAGGCGGCAGTTGCCACACCTGCATGTTGCGCTGCGTGGAAGGCGAACTGCCCGAACGCGCCCAACTGGGTGTGCCTGAACACCTGCGTCAGCAAGGCTATTTTTTGCCCTGTCTGTGCGTGCCCACCAGCACCTTGCAAGTGGGCCCCGTGCGGCCTGACGACTTCATCACCGACTGCGTGATCGAATCCAGCGAAGCCCAAGCCGACGGCTGGCTGCTGCGCCTAGAACCCATGACCCGCTACCCGGCAGAGCCCGGCCAATACACCTGCGTGCGTATCGGCGACAGCAGCGCCGCCACCAGCGACTGGTTCAGCCCTTGGCGCGTCACCAATCGGCAAGAAGAAGACTTTTACCTGCACCTGCTGCTCGAACTGCTCGCAGGCGCTGCGCCCCCAGCCGAGCTGACCTCACTCAGCGCAGGCAGCATGGTGCAACTGCGCCCCACGCGCGCCCAAGCCACGCACCCCGACTCGGCCACCGCCGCGCCAATCCCCACCGCGACACCCGCCGCCAGCCCCACGCCCCACGCCGCCGCGCCCGACCTGTGGGCTGAACTGGGCCACGGCAGCGTCGTGCGCGCTGTGCTGCAAGACTTCTACACCCGCGTCTATGCCGACCCGGTGCTGGCTCCGTTCTTTCGCAACGTCACGCAAGAGCGCGTCGTGGGCAAGCAATATGCCTTCTTGCACGACGAAATGATCGGCCAGCGCGCCGACTACTTTGGCGACAGCATGAAGAACGTTCACCACTGGATGGTCATCACCGATGCCGTGTTCGACCACCGCCAGCGCCTGATGGAGACCGTGCTGCGCGAACACCAGTTGAGCGAATCCCAAATCGCACGCTGGATGCACTTTGAAGAACGCCACCGGGGCGACATCGTGAAAGACGCGCCGTGGCAGCGTGAATTTGGCGGCCAGATCATGCCCGTCGATGGCTACGAAGAAGAAACCCTGAGCTGCGGCGCGATGTGCGACCACTGCGGCCGCGAAGTCCATGCGGGCGAAGTGGTGCTCTACCACGTGCGGCTGGGCACCATCAGCTGCGACCACTGCCGCGCCAGCGCCACCTAACCCAAACACATTCACCATGCGCACCTTCGCCATCACCCCCACCGGCGTGACCGAAACCGACACGTTGCCCCAAAGCCTGCCCGCTCAAGGCTATATCTGGATTGCCTGCGCACGGCGGGAATTTGAAGTCATCCAAGCGCACCTCCAAGCCACGCTGCAACAACTGTGCGGCACCGCTTTGGTGGACTTGCACATCTCCGACCTGCTCAACAACCAACTGCCCTCGCACTACGACTACACCTCGCAGTACGACGTGCTGGTGTTTCGTCGGCTGGCCAGCGGGCAAAGTGAAACCGATCTGGCCCACCCCGGCGAAGTGCTGCACCAACCCACCAAACGGCGCGGGCCGCCCATCTTGCGGCGCATCGACACCAGCCCAGTCGGCTTTGCGGTGTTTGACCACGTGCTGCTCACCGTACACCCCACAGACTGCGCGGTGCGCGACACCTACGCCACGCGCTTGCACTCCTCAGGCAGCGCCGAATCACGCGCTGCTGGCGCACGGCTGCCCACCAGCCCGCCCGACTTGATGCTGCGCATCGTCAACCTGATGGTCGATGGCTACCTTGAACTGCGCCGCGAACTCACCCGCCAGCTCGACCACTGGCAAGAAGAACTGCTGCTGCCGCACACCCGCTTCAACAACTGGGCCGCACTGTTGGACGCACGGCTGTCGCTGCACCTGCTGGACGACATCTGCGAAGACCAGCGCGCCGCCGTGCAAGACTGGATCGAAGCCCTGGCCACTTGGCCCGAGGCCGACACCCTCGCCGGGCGACGTGAGCGCGACCTGCTCAGCGTGCGCAGCCGCGACGTGTTGGAACACATTGAGCGCGTGGTTCACCATGTGCGGCGGCTGGAGCAAAACGCCGAAACTGCCGTGCAAATGCACTTTTCAGCGCAGGGCAACCGCACCAACGACATCATGCGCACGCTCACCGTGCTCACCGCCATCTTTTTGCCGCTGAACCTGATCGCCGGAATTTTCGGGATGAACTTTGAATTCATCCCGCTGGTGCATCAACACGGCGGCTTTTGGCTGGCGATGGGCGCAATGGCCTGTATCGCCCTGGGGCTGGGCGTATTCTTTTGGCGGATGCGCTACTTGGCAGACGGCGGCCATTGACGCCACCTGACCGCACCCAGCCGCAGCACTTCAGGCCAAGTGCTGCGCGAAAAACGCCAGCGTGCGCTCGCGGGCCAGCGTGGCGGCTGCCGCGTTGTAGGCGGCGCGGTGGTCGCAGTTGAAACCGTGTTGACCTGCGTAGACCTGCACTTGGACTTCCGGGTGCGCTTGCGCGAAGGCCGTGATGCTCTCGGGCGAGATCCAATGGTCTGTGTCGGCAAAATGCGCCAGCACCGGCACTTGCGGCTGACGGGCGATTTCAGCGGCAGTGGTCATGCCGCCGCCGTAGTACGGCACCGCCGCCGCCAGCCCAGACAAGGTGCAAGCCGCGCGCCAAGTCAACAAGCCGCCCCAGCAGTAACCGACGATGCCCACTTTGCCGCCCGAGGTCTGAGCGGCGTAGTTGATAGCGGCTTGCACATCGGCCAGCACGCCCGGCGCGGGCAAGGCCTCGACCGCTGCTTTCAAGGCGGAGCCCGCGCCCATGTCTGCGGGGGTGTAGCCCAACTCCACATCAGGCTGAACGCGGTGAAAAGTGGCAGGGGCCAGCGCCAAATAACCCGCTGCCGCATAACCATCCGCCACGGCCCGGATGTGGGCGTTCAGGCCAAAAATCTCTTGCAACACGACCACCGCGCCCTGGGGCGCGCCCACGGGCTCGGCAACGTAAACCGGACAAGCAAAACCGTCAGCGGCGGTCAGGGTGATGAAGTGGCTCATGGGAAATTCCTGTGGGTTGATCAAATTAACGTGCCGGGGCCACCTGCCCCACCCATTGCGCCAGCTCCGCCACCACCGCATCGGTCGCAGCGGCCAGGGCTTGCACGCCCCCTGCGGCATCAGGGGTGGGTGCGGGGCGCTGGGCGCTGGCTTGGCGTTGGGCCAGCAGGCGTTCGCGGCCCGCTTGGGTGTCCACCAGCGTGGCGCGCAGGCGCACTTGGGCGCTGGCGTGGTCGGGCTGGTCAAAAATTTGGGTGAATTCTTCCAGCTCTAGGCGCAGTGTCAGGTTGGCGGGGGCTTCGCCGGGGTTGAGCACGGTGCGTTGCGCGCTCAGTTGCTCGCGCAGGCGCTGGCGCACCAGTTGCGCGGGGGTCATGCTCCAGCGGGCCTGGGCGTAGGGGCGCAGTTGGCGCGCATCGGTGTAGGCCAAGCGGTAGAGCATGGCGGTGCCGTCCAACGCGGCGGGCGCTTGGATGTCGGCCAGCATCAGCGCGGGCAGCGGCGCTACGGCAGCGTTGCCCACCGCCACAGCAGACCCTGCCAGAGATGCGGGGCCAAAGTCGTAGACCACGGGGCGCACCGGCTTCTCAGGCAAGGCGGCGCAAGCGCTCAACAAGCTGGCGGCGAGTGCAGCGGCCAGCAACGCCAGTCGACGGGGAAAGCTCAAGGGATTCATGACGGGTAGTTCCTGGGCAGGGCGCGGGTGTCAATAAGGCTGTCAATGGGCGGGCGCGGCAGCGGGTGCCGTGAAGCCTGCTTCGCCGGGGCCGGGGGCGATGGGGCCGTTGCCGTACAGCAGCGATTGCGGGTTCTCGTTCAAGGTGCTGGCGGTGCGGCCCAGTTGACGCACGGCGCGGCTGGCCTCGTCGCTGACTTGATTCAGGCGCGGCAAGGTGTTGGCGTTGAGCGTGCCTGCGCCTTGCGCCAGCGCCTCAGCGCCTTGACCGAGTTTGTCGAGCACGCCGCCGCTGTCTTGCAGGCGTTTCACGGTTTGGCCGACTTGGGTCACGGCCTGCCGGGTGGCCTCTGAGGTGGTTTGCAGCGATTGCAGCGTGCCGCGTGCGGTGTGCAGCACCTCGCCCACGTTGGCGTCTGGGGTCTTGCCCCCGGCGGTGCCCAGCACGGCGCGCATGTCCACCGCCAGTTGGCGAAAGCTCTGCGCAGCTTCGCCCGCTTGGGCCACGGTGCCGAGCATGACTTTTTGGTTTTCTGGGGCCAGCAGCTGGTTGACGCGGCGCGTGATCTCTTCCACTTGCACCAGCAACTGCGTGCCTTGGTCGGTGATGCGGCCCATCAAACTGGGGCGCAGCGGGATGCGCGCCGGTTCGCCGTTGAACGACTCCAGCGGCTCCTTCGAGAGGCCGCTGTCGTCCAGTTGAATGTGCGCTTGGCCGGTCACGCCTTGGTAGCCCAGCGTCGCGTAGGTCGATGCGGTGATGGGTGCGCTCTTGTCTACCGTGATGCGAATCAGCACATTGCCCGTGGTTTTCGGGTCAAAGCTGATGTTGGTGACTTTGCCCACCGGCACGCCCCGAAAACGCACCGCCGCTTGGGGCTGCAAGCCGGTGATGGTGTCGCGGGAAGTCAGCTCGTAGGTTTCGCGCTCCGCGCCATCGCGGCTGAGCCACCAGCCCAGCCCGATCAGCAAGGCGGTCATGAACAGCACGAAGGCTCCGGCGGCCAAGGCATGGGCTTTGTTTTCCATCGGGTTCTTTACTCAAACGAAAGTGGGGGACGGGTGCAGCAGCGCCATCGCGCGCTGGCCGCGTCCGCCCCGGAAGAAGTCGTGGATGAAAGGGTGCGGATGCGCCACCACCTCAGACGGCGGCGCGTTGATGATGATGTGCTGATCCGCCACCACCGCGATGCGCGTGCTGAGTTCAAACAGCGTATCCAGATCGTGCGTGACCATCACCACCGTGAAGCCCAGCTCGCGGTGCAGAGAGCGCAGCAGCGCGCAAAACGCATCGGAACTGTCGGGATCGAGGCCCGCCGTGGGCTCGTCCAGCAGCAGCAAAGGCGGATCCATGATCAGCGCACGTGCCAGCGCCACCCGCTTGATCATGCCGCCCGACAGTTCAGCGGGCATTTTGTGCGCGTGTTTGATGTCGAGCCCCACCATTTGCAGCTTGAGCAGCGCCGCATCGCGGATCAGTTCATCGGGCAGGCACTTGATTTCGCGCAGCGGGAAAGCAATGTTTTCCAGCACCGTGAATGCTGAAAACAGCGCCCCGTGCTGAAACAACATACCCACCCGGCTGGCCGCGCCCTTGGCTCCGAGCTGCGCCGCAGGCTGCCCGAGCACGGTGACGCTGCCGCGCTGCGGCTGCTCCAACCCCAGCATTTGCCGCAGCAGCACGGTTTTACCCGTGCCCGAGCCGCCAACCAGCGACAGCATCTCACCACGCGGCACCTGCAAATTCAGGTTTTTGTGCACCACCATGTCCACCCCGGCGACGTGGAACACGCTCCACAGCCCTTGGATGTCCACCACCGACGGCTCGGCGGCGGTGACGGCAGCGGCGGCCACAGCGGGCAGGTGCGAATCAGCAGCGAGACTCATGCGTTACAGCCCCAAGTTTTTGAAGATCACGGCGAACAGCGCGTCCACCAAAATCACCACCGTGATCGACGTGACCACCGAGGCCGTGGTGCCGCGCCCCAAGCTCTCGGTGTTGGGCTGAATGCGCAGGCCGTAGTGGCAGCCGACCAGCGCAATCAACAGGCCAAACACCACCGACTTGCCCATCGCCAGCGTCAAATTGACCAGCGGCACCACGCGCGGCAAGGCGTTGAGGAAGAACGAAGGTGTCACGCCCAGCGCAATGTCAGCCGCCAACATGCCGCCGACCAGCGCGCACACCGTCGTCCACAGCGCAATCAAGGGCATCGCCAGCGACAAGGCCAGCGCACGCGGCAGCACCAGCCGGTAACCCAGCGGAATGCCCATGACGCGCATGGCGTCCAGCTCTTCGGTGACGCGCATCACGCCAATCTGCGCCGTGATGGCCGAGCCTGATCGGCCCGCAATCAGCACCGCCGCCAACACCGGCCCCAGCTCGCGCGTCAGCGACAAGCCCAGCATGTTGACGATCAGGTACTCCGCACCGAACAGCCGCAGCTGCTGCGCCGTCAGGTAAGCCAGCACCACGCCAATCAAAAAACCCACCATCGCGGTGATCGGCAGCGCCGTGGCCCCGATTTGGTACAGATGGCCCGAGATGTCGCGCCACGGCCCCTCGCTCGGATGACGCAGCAGGCGCAGCGCATCCAGCAGCAATTGGCCAATCAGGCGCACGCCGTCGCCGACATGACCAGCCAATTTGAACAGCAGCGCCCCCAAATAAACAAAGCGCTGCCACAGCGTGGGCGTGGGGCACGGCGGTACGTTCACGCTGTAGCGCGCCACGCGCTCCAACACGGCGCGCTGCTCGGGCAGCACATGGAGATCAGCAGGCCAGACACGGCCCCAGTGGTTCCACAGCAGTTGCGCACCCAAATGATCGAGCCGAGCCACGCCGCGCAAATCCCAAACCAACTCAGTCGCCAAGCGCCCGCCCGATTGCGCGGGCAGCATCCGCAAACTGCGCGCCAGCGCGGCCCAATCCGCAGGCACGGTCAAATGCCTGGCCGTCCAATGCCCGCGCAGACGCACACGCACCGCGCCTTGAACGGGAGCATCCAAGTCAAGACCGGGTGTCAGCGTGAGCGCCTCTAGCGGCGTGTGAGTAGAAACAGAATTCACGGCCAGATGGTAGCGTGCCGCCATAAAAAAAGCGGCCAAGCTTCATGCCTAGCCGCCGAGTGCGGTGCGCAGATGCGGCAAGCCGCAGCAGATTTAGCGCTTAGCCAACGACAGTTGACCCGACACACTGCCCGTCAGATAGCCGACGGCTGCGCCGTAGCGGTCGTTGTACTCGGCACGCACCAGCGGATCGAGCGTGGGCTTGACGATGTCGTGCAGCGGAGTTTCCCAGTCGCCAGCGTGCTGGAAGTTGCTCATCACGTAAGTCCAGCCATTGATGTCGTCCACGGCGTGCAGGCCGGTGGATTCAGCACCCGCCGGGCACGACAGCACGCGGCTGAGCACCTTGGTATCGACGTTGTAGGCCCACAAGAAGTTGTTGACGTGCAGACCGCTGTCTTCGCCGATGAACAGGGTGCGCATTTTTTCAGCGAACTTCAGGTTGTCGGGGTTACCGATCTTGGCGGCGTTGGCCAAGTTGCCCAGCGTGTCGGCGGCGGCCAAGTCTTCGCCCAGCAAGATGAATTGCGAGCTGGCCGGCACCCAGGCGCTGTCGATGGCATTGCCGTCGCTGTCCTTTTGGCTGCCCGTCAGGGTGTGTTCCAGCACGCCGCCAGCGTTGATGGCGCTGGGAAAGTTGACGTTCAGGGCGGGCACGTTGCCAGTCTTGCCTGTGACCATCGAATCCTTGATGGCCGAGATGGCCGAGTAAGCCTTCTTGTCCTTGGTGTTGACGGTGGTGCCTTCCATCTTGGTGAAGGCCAAGCTGCCGCCCTTGAGCGCGGCGTAGCGGTGGGTTTCCAAGAAGGCGGCTGCCAGTTCTTTGCCAGACTTGACCTTGACCCACAGCGTCTTTTTGCTCAGGACGATCTTGGTGTAGCTGGCATCAGCGGGGTCGGTGGTGACCGAATCCATGATGTCGGTGGCCTTGACGCCGCCGCTCACCAGGGCCTTGATTTCGGCGCTGGTGGCGTGGCCCAACTTGATCCAGCTGATGGTGGCGCTGGAGGTGGCGTTCAACTCGCTGGTGTACTTGGCGACGTACAAAGTGCCTGCGGACAGGTCTTTTTCTTTGTCGGCCACGAACATGAACAGGCCGCCGTTGGTGAAGTCATCGCCCATCAGCGCGGTGCGGTTGTCGGGCATCATCTGGATCAGCTCGTGCGAGATGCGGCCCAGGCAGTAATGCTTGGCGATGGTGCCGGTGCCGTCGGCGTTCACCGTCACTTCGGGCAGGTGGCCGTAGTCGTAGGGGTTGGCCGTGGTTTCGCTGCCAAACAGGTTCTTGCTGAAAGCCTTCAGCGTCGCCAGCGGTTGGCCCAGCGCGCCTTGGTCGAAGGCATCGGGTTCGTACTCTTCGCTGGACAGGTGTGTGCCCCAAGGAGACAAGCTGGCACCGCAGGTGATCCACAGGCCCTTGACGCCCGAGGTGTCCACGTTGTGGTACTTGACCAGCGACAAGCTGCCGGTGTTCGGGTCTTGATCCAGCGTCAGCACGGCGATGGGCGAAGGCAGTTGGCCGTACATCGAAGCGCCAGCCAAATTGCGAGTGACGTACTCAAACTGCACCACAGCAAACACCGTGTTGCCCTTGACGCCGCTGACGGTGGGCTTGGCCAGCGTGATGAGCGAGCTGCCGTCCGGGCAGTCCGAGAAGAACTGGCGCGAGGTGGCACCCGAGGTGTCCAAAATCGGCTGGTTGTTGATGTCGTAGTAGCCGCCAGCCAGCACCGTACCGCCGTTGCCGTTAGACACTTGGTTGCCGGTGATGAAGAAAGGCTTGTAGCCCAGTGTGAAGTTTTCTTTGCTGCCGTCGCTGAAGTTGACGGTCATGGTCGAGTTGACGAAAGTGGTCGCCATGTCCAGCGGGTTGGCCAGCGTCGGGGCGGCCATTGAGCTGAAGCTCACGCCCGTGAAGGTTGCTGCTGGATCACTGCTGCCATCACAGGCAGTCAAGGCCACGCTGGTACCGGCCAGCACGGACGACAGGGGCAACATCGGTGCGCCACTCAACAGTTTCAGCAAGCGGCGACGGGAAAAATCGGTCGATGTGTTCATGAGGCTTCCGGGGGATAAATAAGGTCAAGGCGTTACAACCGGCACATCATCACAAGGCTATGTTGCAAACGTGTGAAAACTGACCCGCATCTCGCTACCTCGTGAATCCCCCCGGCACCCGCACCCAGCCTTCCATCAGGCGGCGGGCGGATCGGATCGATGCTCACGCTGCGAGGCTTGGAACATTGCATCCAAGTCCGCCATCAGCCGGGCCAAGGCTTGACGCAACTCAGCCGCCTCGTGCTGAATCCGTTTGTGTTCATTGGGGGTAATGACGCCATCTTGGATGTCATCAGCCACCTCTCTCACCAAAGCGCCGAACTCCACAGACATCTTGCTGATGTCCCCCAACACGCTGGTCGTTTGTGCGCTGCCTTGCTCAGGTAGCGGCACGTAGACACCACCAAACTCATCGGACAAGGCGTGGAGCAAACGCACATCACCTGTGACACGCATCAACCGAACCGACTCCTCCAAGGTCAAGTGATGCGTCGTGTTGTTGGAGTTGAGCTTGTTGGTCAGCACTTGTTTGCCTATGCCCATCTTCTGCGCCAACACCTCGGTGCCCTCTGCAAAACCGTGGGCCGTCTGGTACGCCGCGTCTGCAACTGTCATGTTTTGAATCCCTTGCGAAAAACGATGAATTTAGATGATAGATTATATACACTTCACGCATTGAACATTAAGTCAACCAATATCAATTGGAATGCTTTTATGCTTAATTGATATATTTTAAACCAAGGAGTAAATATGAGCGGTGCTACAAACCCAGAACGCCTAAAAAATTTGCGTGATTCTTTGCTCAAGGATCTCGTTGAACGAGATTTACCGATTCGCTTGGCATTGATTGCTACACTTGCAGGTGAACATTTGCTGATGGTGGGGCCGCCGGGAACGGCAAAAAGCCTGATTGCTCGCCGACTGCATTTAGCATTTTCAGAATCAAATTATTTTGAGCGCCTGCTAACGCGCTTTACCGTGCCTGAAGAGCTTTTTGGGCCGCTGTCCATCAAAGGACTGGAGGAGGATCGCTACGAGCGGTTGACAAGCTCATACTTACCCAAGGCATCCATTGCATTTCTTGATGAAATATTTAAGGCCAATAGCGCCATTCTGAATTCATTGCTCACACTTCTGAATGAGCGTGAGTTTGACAATGGTGCTCAGCGTGAAAAATCACCATTAATTGCTGTGATTGGGGCCAGCAATGAGCTACCAGAAAGCGAAGAGCTTGATGCGCTATTTGACCGTTTTCTGCTGCGCCTGCATGTGGGTTCAGTTTCAAAAGATGCATTTCCTCAATTGATTGGTTTGCGGGGACATGCAGCGCCAGACGTGCCGGATTCACTCAAGCTGACAGCTCAAGATGCTCAAGAAATTCAAGCATTGGCTGAATTGGTAGAGGTGCCCGAGGATGTGGTTGCACTGCTATGTGCCCTGCGTGAATGGTGCATGGCGGAATCCATACAGATCTCTGACCGACGTTGGCGCAAGATCGTGAAACTGCTTCAAGTTTCGGCCTGGACTAACGGACGTGAGATGGTGTCCATCTGGGATTGCTGGTTGCTCCAGCATTGTCTGTGGAACAAGCCTGAAGATCGCGAAAAGATCTATGAGTGGTATGCCGTGCGTGTGGGAGCCAGCTCTGCCATGGATCCATCGCAACTGACACGGATTGTGGTGGCCTGGGAAGGCCAACTGAAAAGAGATCAAGAGAGTCGGTCTCAAATGCGGGATGAGCAGGGAAGACTGCTCTTCAAAAGTCATGCAGGAAACATTGTCACAGGTGTCAAAGGCCCGGCTCAGGCAAAACGCGGTGAAGAATTGCTTTACTTATCCCCAGCAGAATCATGGAATAAAAACAATATAAAAATAGTCGATCGATTAAATAGCAATCATGGATTTACCTTGGATGAATTGAGCAATCTCAACATAAGCAATCCAAATCATTGGGATAGAAATAATACAAAATTCGAACACTGGGGAAATAAGGACAGCTATCTTTCCGATAAAAATAACTGGCTAATGACTGAGCAACCTTTTTCACCCAGCGTTGAGCCTACTCGTCACAAAAAATTATACATCAGCGATAAAGTCAGCCAAATTGATGTGTTAACGAGTAAAGTTGCCAATTACAAAGATGAGCTTGGGCGACACATTCAAAGCATGGAAGCTGAAATAAAAAATCACATCTGGGTAACATCTGATTTTTTAGCTACGGCAGCAAAAAATCTCAAGCAGACTCAGCACGAGGTCGAGACATTAATTATCCGCGTCAATAAAATTCACGATGGATTTAAATCACTGCCGATAGAGTCTGACGTAAGCGGCCTAGCCTGCGATGAGTCTCTATGAAAAACGCTTTCGATGCCCGCTCATTAGAGCGCGGCTATGCATTTTTGGATGACTGCCCAGAAAACTTGTTTGACGACATCGTCAACTTGCCGATAGGAACTTTGGCTGAGCGGGTCAGTGGAGCACGTGGTTGGCACGATGCGTTGTTATCGGGGCAACTCCCGCCCGACACCACATGGCCCCCAACAGAAATCAGTAGCCCGGTACGACAAGCACTGGCAACGCTGGGATTGATGCGCTTTTGCAAGAATCAGCCTGAGTTGGTCGATCAATTGATGAAGGAGATCTTGCGTGCTTTTGCGCGTCAGGCTGACATCGTGGCTTCTGACGTTACAACACGGCTGCGCGATCTTGAAATTTTGGAACGCACACGTCTGACCAAAGCAGAAGCCCAACTGGCAAAGCAGGAAAAGCGCTCAATACGCCAGATCGTGCTGGATGCAGAAACCTTACAGCGGTTACGCGAGCAAGCCATGCAAGCTGCTGCGCAGCAGTCGTTCAATGCCGATAGTGATTTACTGGCAACCTGGGATGAGCGTTCGCGTGTCTGGGCTGACATTGCAGAAGTGTTTGGCGATTTGGGGGAGATGATGGGGCGTGGCTGGGATCTGTCCAGCGGCGTGCTGCGTCAGACAGGCTGGCTTGATTTGTTGCGTTTACGCAAGCTCATTGAGCAATTGCCGCAACTGCGTGAAATCGTGCAAACCCTTGGGCGCTTGCATATGGCAGAAAGCGGGGTGTCGATTGCCCAGAAAATTCTGGTGCCTATCTGTCGCCTTGAGGAAGAACTCCGCGAAGTTCGTACCCCGCTGATTCCGGCAGAGATGCGCGGCCTTGAACGCAGCGGAGAGATCACCCGGATGTTGCCCGTTGAGGCGTTGATGCTGGGGCACCCCAAGTTGCGGATGCTTTGGCATGCACGCCGCGCTGAGCGCGCGCTGTTGACGTACCGAGTTGAAGGGATGGAAGTTGAGCGCATTCAGGTGGAGCGTAACGACTATGAGGAAGTGGAACGCCAGCGTCCACGCCCAGAGCGCGGGCCAATTTTTGCGGTAGTCGATACATCGGGCTCCATGCACGGACTGCCCGAGCAAGTCGCCAAGGCGCTGGTACTGGAAGCGCTTCGTACTGCACACACCGAAAAGCGCAGATGCTTTTTGTATGCCTACAGCGGGCCGGGGCAAGTGCTCGAACACGAGCTGGATCTGTCACCGAACGGCATCGGTGAGCTGTTGACCTTTCTGGGGATGTCGTTTGGCGGGGGGAATGATGAAGCGGGGATGATGGTCAAGGTACTCGCCCGATTGAAAGAAGAGGACTGGAAGAAAGCCGACGTGGTATTCGTCAGTGACGGTGAGTGGCCTGTTTCAACCAGCCTGACCGATGCTGTTCAAAGTGCTCGCCAAAACGGAACGCGGTTTCATGGCGTACAGATTGGGAATCGTGGACGAACAGGTCTTCATGTCGTGTGTGATCCAGTGCATATTTTTCAGGACTGGGCGGCGGCAGGTGGCTGGTCGTGAGTTTGCAAATATCCAGCTAACTCGGCACCCGCACCCAGCCTTCCATCAAACGGCGGGCAGATCGGCTCATCAACACCTTGGTGACGGCCCATTGCCCGTTTGGGTCTACACGCGCCTCGGCTCCGACGCTCAGCACGCCTGACGGGTGGCCAAAGCGCACTCGGCCATCGGCCCCGATGGGCGCGAGGCGGCTGACCAGCGTGCCGGGGATGGCGGCTGCGGCGGCAATCGCCACGGCCCCCGTGCCGGTCATGGCGTGGTGCAGCTTGCCCATCGAGAAGATGCGCGCCAGCAGGTCGATCTGCGCGGCGCTGACCCGACGGCCATCGGCGGCGCTGTAGTCGGCGGGCGCGGCGATGAAGGCCAGTTTGGGCGTGTGCGGGCGGCTGGCTGTGGCCTCGTCGGGCGTGGTGCACAGGCCCATCGCCACCGCGCCGTGGGCGCGCACGGTCTCCGCCAGGGCCAGCAGCTCGGGGCGCGGGTTGATGTCGGCTTGGCGCTCGCTGCCCAGCAGGCCCAGGCTCTGGGCGTGGACAAAGATGGTGGGGTTACCTGCGTTCATCAGCGTGACTTCGATCCGGCCCAGGCCGGGCACGCTGAGCCACTCCACGCGCTGGCCGGTCGGGAAAATCGCGCCGCCCACACCCCCTGCATCGCCCTCGTCCGAAGCGGGGTCGAGGAATTCGAGCCGGATTTCGGCTGCGGGAAAGGCCACCCCGTCCAGCACAAAGTCGCCGTCCTCTTGCACCTCGCCGCCGCGCATGGGGACGTGGGCCACGATCTGGCGCTGGATGTTGGCCTGCCAAATCCGCACCGTCGCCCAGCCATCAGCCGGGGCCTGCGGCACCAGTCCGGCGCTGATCGCCATCGGGCCGACGGCGGCGCTCAGGTTGCCGCAGTTGCCGCTCCAGTCGATCACTGGCTGACCGACGGCGACCGCGCCAAACCAGTAATCCACATCGCAACCGGGCCGCGTCGAGGGGGCCAGGATCACCACCTTGCTGGTGCTGGACGTGGCCCCGCCCAGCCCGTCGATCTGCTGGCCGTAGGGATCGGGGCTGCCGATGACGCGCAGCAAGAGGGCGTCGCGCACCGCCGGGTCAGCGGGCAAGTCCTGGGCGAGGAAGAACACGCCCTTGCTGGTGCCGCCGCGCATGACGACGGCGGGGAGGCGGCGGCTAGGCGTCATAGCCCACTGCTTGCAAGCGCGCCTCGGCGGCTGGCCCCAGATACCAGCGGATACAACTGAAGAAAGCAGGCCAGGGCTGCTCTGGGTCGGAGGGGAACATTTCCTCGGCTAATTCAGCACTCACTTCTTCCAAGGTTTTGCCTTGGGCTTGTCGGATGAGCAATTGATCGCGCAACCAGTCGATGACGCCTTTTCTGAGCGTGTCCAGCCGCAGTGCCCGAGGTTTCAGCGCGACATTATCGGTTAGCCTGAGTTCGGTTAATGAGGCTTGTACCTGCTTCTGAAGATGCGGTGGACAAAGCAGACTGACTTTCATGCCGCCATCTTCGGTAAAGGCAAAAATAGGGGGCCAAGATGGGATGTCGGTCAGCGGGTTCAAAATTACCCCAGTCAGATTTTTATGCCCCTTGGGTTCGTCGCATGAATAATCGTTTTTGGTAAATCGACCGGGATCGCCGATGTCCCTGACATTGCCCCCAGAGCAGACCCCGAGCAAGTTTTGCCAATTCAGGTCATGATTGGGTGGCGGGTGAGGAGGTCGTTTTTTAGGGTGAAAATGTTCGACCCGAAAATCATCCAGACCCTGGCCCCCATATTGGGCCAAGTCGATTTCACAATAAGCACACAATCCACGTTGATCCCGGATCAATGTTGCTTTGATTTCTGGATGGGCCCCTGGGTTGTTGCCCTTGAATTGCTCCCAGGTGCTGTCCGCATTCGCAGTGAGTTCAACATAAGCCTCCAAGATGGGGGGGCTATTCGGCGATTTTTTGATCTTCTTCATAAGCCTAGGCGCTGACGTCGGTATTGACGCATCCGAATGTCCATCTCTGCCCGAATCAACGCTGGTTCATGCTCATGTCCCCAGGCCGAGAGTTTGGTTTTTAGGGCCTCGGCTTCGGGGCTGTCCCAGTGGTCATTTTGAATCAAAGTGAGGTATTTATGTAGGTCTTGAACTATGGTCAAATTTTCGGGGCGTGGATCAACCCCCAGAATATCTTTGAGTAACTGTTGTGACTCGGCCCCTTCAGAAAAAGCAAAACCATCTAAAACCTCGACTCTGGCATGAGCGGTCTGCGGCTGGATCATGTTTCGCTGTGCTTGCTCTGAAGGCAGAGTCATCCACCTCAATGCCCGTATGCACTCGGGCTTGACCGTGGTCAAAACTTGCGGGCTGTGCGTGGTCACGATGAACTGGATGTTTTCAAAGGCATTTTGCAACTGGGTCAGCACCAGTTGTTGCCACCGAGGATGCAGGTGCATGTCCACTTCATCGATCAGCACGATGCCTGGAGTTTTTTGAGCGGCTTCTTGCCCAAGATGGGGATTGAGTTTGATGCAGCGATGGGCAATATCCCCTACCATCGCCAATATACTCCGTATGCCATCGCTCAAAAAATCGACGGACATCGCCCCATGTTTTGGGTGATTTAAAATTAAAGTTTTGCCTTTGTCAATACTATACTCCAGAGTCATCCATTCAGTGGCTGATTTTAAAAAATGATCGATCACACCCTGAACTACCCGAATTCGATCCAAAGCCATGCTCTGATCTTGCACCGAAACATGCTGTTGGACTTGCATATTCGTGTAGCTAGTCCATGCCCAAATAAACCATTCTCGGAAGTGTTTATAGGATGAGGCTGGATCCATGCAATGATGGTAGGCAAAAGTACGAATCTTGAAATCCTGATTTTCGCTGTCGTCTTTCTCCCCTTTTTTTGTCTTTGTTAGGTTTTTTTGAGCCCACAAGCGCCCCGTGCCGTAATAGCCAAATATTGGAAGCGTGGTACCGTGGAACTTTGGTTGACGGATTTTTTCTTGGAGGCTTGAAGCCCAGATCTTCATCTCTTTGACTTTATCGTCATCGATCGTCCATGTTTTTTGGCGTTCGCTCAGTCGGGATCGGCACCAAGTTTCGGTCTTGTTTGTACCCCAATCACCTTCTGCCGTTATCTTGACGGGCAGTTGACGTACCATCCCTCCAAATTCTGTTTTAATTCCTCGCGCATCGTCAATGGTGATTCCGTTGGCCGGATCATTGGCAATGCCTGATTGAGCCAAGTCAAAACTGTTGATGAATGGCCAAAGTGCCACACGAATGGCATCGAGTATTGATGTTTTGCCAACTCCATTTTCAGCTACTAGCACTGTCATTTTTGGATGAAGCTGAATTATAATATCTTCAAAGCAACGATAGTTGTACAGCTGGATAGATTGAAGCTTCATCAGATGGCTTTCGATATTTTGGGCGTATATTAAATGCCCCAGTTCGGGGAAGTGCCTGGGAAACGGCTCGCTTCAGTCATATCAGCTGCGGCGGTGATCCAAATCAGGCCGGTGCCACGGGTCGATATGCACCAGCAGGTTCAGCACGCGGTGCCGCTGCATGACGCGCTGGCGGGCATCAACGGCGATGTCGTGACCGGCTTCGACGGTGAGCTTGCCGTCCACCTCCAAGTGCACGTCAGCGACGATCATGTCGCCCATCTTGCGGGTGCGGATGTCGTGAACACCATGCACGCCGGGGGTTTCTTGCAGGGTCAGGCGGATGGCGGCGGTTTCTTCGTCGTCGGCGGCGCGATCCATCAGGTCGTGCAGCGCGTCCCAGCCAAATTCCCAGCCCATCTTGCCGACCATGAAGCCAACGATGGCGGCGGCAATCGGATCCAGCAGCGGGTAGCCCGCCAGATTGCCGATGATGCCCAAGCCCACCACCAGCGATGAGGCCGCGTCCGAGCGCGCGTGCCACGCATTGGCCACCAGCATGCTGGATTTGACGCGCTTGGCCACGGCCAGCATGTAGCGAAACAGCAGCTCCTTGGTCAACAACGCGCCGCCCGCCACCCACAAGGCGACGATGTGGACTTGCGGGATGCTTTCGGGGTGCTCAATCTTCATCAGCGCCGACCACAACATGCCCACGCCAACCGCCAGCAGCAGCGCGCCCAACACCAGCGAGGCTGCGTTCTCGTAGCGGTGGTGGCCGTAGGGATGGTCGTCGTCGGCGTCTTTTTGGCTGTGGTGGTTGGCGATCAGCACCACAAAGTCAGCGACCAAGTCGGACAGCGAGTGGATACCGTCGGCAATCAAACCCTGCGACTTGGCCAGCACGCCGACCACGATCTGCACCACGGTCAGCCCCAAGTTGACGGCCACGCTGACCCAGGTGCTGCGCGAGGCGGCGGCAGCGCGCTCGGCGGGGGTGTACTGGTTGTGTTCATCCAGATCGTCGTCAACAGGGGCAGGTAAATTCATAAGGCGCAAGTCAAAGAGGCAGTGGAGGCGCACCCAGGCGCTACGTCACAAGGATACGAGAATTGCCTGAGCGCCTGATGAACGCAGCTATACCGCCGGCAGCAGCGGCTCCACGTGCCGCGCCAAGCTGGCGGGCGTGTCGGTCGGGGCAAAGCGGCGCACAACGCGGCCTTCGGGGTCGATCAAAAACTTCGTGAAATTCCACTTGATGGCCTCGGTACCTAACAGGCCCGGCGCTTCTTTTTTGAGCCACTGGTACAGCGGATGCGCGCCCGCGCCGTTGACCTCGACCTTGGCGAACAGCGGAAAGCTGACCTCGTAGTTCAGGGTGCAAAACTGCGCGATCTCAGCAGCGTCGCCCGGCTCTTGGTGGCCGAACTGGTCGCACGGAAAGCCCAGCACCGTCAGGCCGCGATTTTGGTACTGGCGGTACAGCGCCTCCAGCCCGGCGTACTGCGGCGTAAAACCGCAGCGGCTGGCGACGTTGACAACCAGCAGCACCCGCCCGGCAAAGTCCGCGAGCGTGACCGTGCGCCCATCCAAGGTGGTGAGGGGCAAAACGAAAGGCGCAGCGGCGATGGGCGACATGGGCGAGTTCCTGGTGAAGTCAAAGCGACGCGCCCAATCTACCTGAGATCAGCGCCCGCGCGCCCAACTGCTGCTGTTACAGCTTGTTCGCCAGCGTCAAATAGCCCACGCCTGCGCCGAAACGGTCTTTGTAATTGGCGCGCACCAGCGGGTCGAGGGTGTTTTTGACCTTGTCGTGCAGCGGTGCTTCCCAGTCGCCGGGGTGCTGGAAGTTGCTCATGATGTACGTCCAGCCATTCAGATCGTCCACGGCTTGCAGGCCGGTCGATTCAGCGCCTGACGGGCACGACAGCAGGCGCGTCAGCGTTTGCGTATCGACGTGGTAAGCCCACAAAAAGTTGTTGACGTGGCGGCCCGAGTCTTCGCCGATGAACAGCGTGCGCAGCTTTTCTGAGAACTTGATGTTGTCCGGGTTGGCGATGCGGTCGGCGTGCGACAGGTTGCCCAGCGCGTCGGGCGTGTCCAAGTCTTGGCCGACCAACGCGGGCGGCGCGGCCATGTCCACCGGCACCCAGTCGCTGGCGATGGCTGCGCCACTGTGGTCTTGTTGCCCGCCTTTCAGGTTCAGCGCGTACACCGCGCCGGACTTGGGGCCTTGCACCTTGATGTCGGTGCTGCCGTCCACCATCGAGGCTTGGATGTAGCTCATGGCCGAGTACGCCACCTTGTCGCGCACGTTGACGGTGGTGCCCTCCATCTTGGTGAAGCCCAAGCTGGCCCCGACCAGCGCGGCGTAGCGGTGGGTTTCCAGGAAGGCGGCGGCTTGCTCCATGCCGGGGCGCAGCTTGATCCAGTTGTCTTTGCCGCTGTAGCGAATCCGGGTGTAGCTCGCATCCTTGGGATCGGCGGTCTTCACGTCCATGATGTCGTGGGGCTTGAGCGTGTTGGCCAGTTTTTCGATGTCGGCGCTGGTGGCGTGGCCCAGTTTGATCCAGCTTAAGCTGGCGCTGCCGGGGCCCACGCCCGAGGTCTGGTGCCACTTGGCCGCGTACAGCGTGCCCGCCGACAACTGCGTGGCCTTGTCAGCGATGAACAAGAACAGGCCGCCGTTGGTGGCATCGTCGCCCATCAGCACGGTGCGCTGGTCGGGCATGACTTGCACCAGTTCGTGCGAGATGCGGCCCAAGCAGTAATGCTTGGCAATGCTGCCAGTGCCGTCCGCGTTCACGGTGACTTCCGGCAGATGGCCGTAGTGGTACGGATTGGCGATGCCTTCCGCGCCGAACAGGTGGCGGCTGTAGGCCTTCATGCGCTTGTCGCCGGGCTCGAAGGCATCGGGCTCGTACTCTTCGCTGGACAAATGCGTGTTCCACGGCGACAGGCTGGCCCCGCAAGTGATCCACAAGCCATTGACCGACGAGGTGTCCACGTTGTGGTACTTGACCAGCTTGAGCGCGCCGGTTTGCGGGTTTTGATCCAGCGTCAACACCGCGATGGGCGAAGGCAGCAGGCCATAGGCCGGGGCGTGGCCCAAGTCGCGGGTGGTGTATTCAAACTGCACCACGGCAAACACCGCTTTGCCTTGCACGCCGCTCACTTTGGGGTGCGGCAGTTGCAGCAGCGACATGCCATCCGGGCAGTCGGAGAAGAACTGGCGCTCTTGCCCCGGCAGCGAGGTGTCGATGATGGGGCGATTCAAGATGTTGTAGTAGCCGCCCGCCAGCGTGGTGCCGCCGTTGCCGTCGGGCACGGCATCGCCCGTCATGAAAAAGGGCTGGTACGCCAGCGGATAACTTTGCACGCTGCCATCCGCCACACGCACTTGCAAGCTGGAAGCCACGCTGGTGCGGGCCATCGCGGCGGGGTCAGCCAACGACGGCGCATCCATGCCCACAAAGCGGTAGTTCACGCC
>ERZ724524.401-NODE-401-length-27924-cov-4.248592_pt1 | contig 27924 bp, 24 predicted proteins | sample MGYA00376057_ERZ724524 | MGnify/ENA primary metagenome ERZ724524 (study PRJEB28724, sample SAMN07190888) | wastewater metagenome | isolation source: influent of sewage treatment plant in Hong Hong | place: USA: Christiansburg, Virginia | collected 2016-03-01 ...
GCCAGACCCGCGCCCGGCACGCCCATGTGAACCAGCTTGTCGCCAAACATCGACACAAGGATGTGGTGAACGCCATCGACCACCGGAATTCCGGGGAGATCCGGTCCATAGATGAACGCGACGCACATCAGGAAGTTGGCGATGTTCATCGCGATGGCGACGCCCATGTGGACTCGGGTTTTGCCAAGTCCATCGAAGAATGCCTTGAGGCTGGCGGTCCAGACCAAGCTCGTGATCTGTAAAAAACGCCAGCGCAGAAACGGCACACCAAGCGCGATCACCGCCGGGTCTTTGTTCATCAAGCGGAACAAATACGGTGCCGCCGCGTAGGTAAACGCCGTCACGATGATCGATGCCACGACAGCAAGGAGCTGCGAGTTGGTCGATACCGCACCCGCTCCCTCGTGATCGCCAGCTCCGATGCGACGAGCCGTTAGCGCTTGAGTGCCAACACTGATCGCGGCCAGCATGCCGCCGAAGGCCCACAGCAGGATCACGCTGATTTGTAGCGCGGTCTGCCCTGGCGTCGACTCCGACTGCGGCAAATGCCCGACCAAGATATGGTCGACTTGGTTGATGAGGGTTTGGGTCAGCATTGCCATCATCACCGGCGAAGAAAGCCCGAGGATGCGGCGCGTCAAGGTAGGATCAAAAAGTGCCATGGTTGGACTGGTTGGCCTCGTGGGTGGCCCGCACCCTGAGGGTGCGAAAGCGCGGTTTTAGCGTGGGCCTGCGGCTTTCACAAGACTCTGATGACCATTATCGGTTGGCCGCGCCGCAGCAGGGTGAACTGTTCTGCATCGCGTGACTACGAGGTTGGATCGGGATCGATGCTACCTTCGGGGATGAGGCGAGCTAGCGCGGCCCGGGCCGAGGCATCGAACAAGCCGTCGGCCAGATACGCGCCCAGCGCATCGAGATACGCCCGCGACTTTGCCACCGCCTCGCTGAAGCGACCCAGAAAATCGAACTGCGTGAAGACCTCGAAACGAGCAGCCTCACGCGCCGCAGGGGGGCCGATGCGCGGTCCCACGATGGAGTTGCCAATCAGCCTTGCGTACGACAGATAGCCACGGGCATACCGACGAAACTCCTGCCGTGTCGGTGCCTGGCCGTGCAGCGAACGCAGCGCACCTTGCACGGCATCGGCGACCGGTCCGTCCTCCCCAAGACAGCGCCCATCGACCTCGATATACACTCGCATGGTCTGTGTTCCCATCGGATCGTGGCCGAAGCGCTGCTGGTGGAACAGCAGGCTGTGAAACTTCTCGATCTCCTGGTGCTCGACACTTGGGTCTAGGCCGGTCCGCTCTGCACGCTCTCTCGCCAATCGGTTGATGTGCGGATGCATCGCGGTATCGAGCGCGGCGTGAGAAATGTAGCCCAGCGACAGCGCCGTCAGCGTCTCACCGGCCTCGCGGGTCGCCGTCTGTTGGGTCAGCGCATGGCCGCACTCGCCAAGCAGTCGCCCGAGTGCAATCGGGGTATCCTGGTGAAACACATGACCCCACCGCGACGGCATTTGCGGCTGTCGCAGCGCGTAACGAGCGACCGCTAGCGAAAATCGGTCAAAGTACGGCAAATCGACAAATAGTGCCCCCAAGCGGGCTGCCCGATGATACGGACCCGAGGTCGCCCGCCGCACCCAAGCACTGCTCGTCGCGAGTGAATCCACGAGTCCTGACAGATGAACCGCTTCGACCGGCATCCGCTCATCCTAACGAAAAAGTCTGTTCCCGGTATTGGCTGCGTTGCCGATGCGGTTCGGTTTGCGACATAGTGAGCGCTTGCTCTGAATGGGTAGGTTGGGAAGATAGACACATGAAAGCCATCCTGATTGCCGCCGGAATGGGCCGCCGCTTGAGTCCTTACACCGACGATCGTCCCAAGTGCCTGGTCGAGGTCGCCGGTCGACCGATGATCTTGCGTCAAATCGACAACCTTCGGGCCGTTGGTGTCACCGAGTTTGTGGTCATTCGCGGCTACCTCGGGGATCGGCTGACGGCGGCGCTCCATGCGGAAGCAGGGGTGCGCTTTGTCGACAATTTCGATTACGCCAATAACAACATCCTGCTGTCGCTGATGTGTGCCAAAGAGGAGCTTTCCTCTGGCTTCTTTTGCAGCTACGGCGACATTGTCTATCGGCCCGAAGTGACCGAGACGCTCGCCCACAGCCAGGTCGACGTCGGGCTGGTGGTCGATCCGTTTTTCGCCGAGGTCTACGAGGGACGCACCGAGCACCCGATCGCCGAGGCCGAGCTGGCCGAAGTCAACCCGGTCAACGCCCAGGTCCGTCGCGTCGGCAAAAAGGTCGTTCCGATCGAGCAGGCCGCAGGCGAGTTTATCGGGCTGTGGCGTGCTTCGGCGAAAGCGGGCACCGCGCTGCGGGAGCTCTTCGCCAAGCGACTCGCTGAGCTGGGGCTGTCGTCCCCCTATGGCCGAGCCCAACGACTCCAGGTCGCCTACCTCACCGATCTGCTCAATGACCTCATTGGCGAGGAACCACGCCTTCACATTCCGGTTCATAGCGTCGCCATCGCTCGTCCACAGTCGTGGCGCGAAATCGACACGGTTCAGGACTTGGAGCGCGCCCAAGCCGTCATCAGTTGGTAGCTCACGCACAGGAGGTCCATCGTGAAGATCCTTATCGCCGATGCATTCAGCGAGTCTCATCTTGCGGCCTTTTCGCGGCTCGGACTCGACGTGGATTATCGACCTCAGCTCTCGGCAAGTGAGCTGGCTCAGGCCATCGCCGGCGTCAGCATCCTCGTCGTCCGCAGCAAAACAGTCAGCGCCTCTACCATCGAAGCCGGAAGCGCGCTCGGGCTGATCGTACGCGCTGGTGCGGGCGTCAACACCATCGACATCGACGCCGCCAGTCGCCGTGGGGTTTTCGTCGCCAACTGCCCCGGTCAAAACTCCATTGCCGTTGCCGAGCTGACCATGGGTTTATTGCTGGCGCTCGACCGACGGCTGCCCGATCAGGTTGCGGATCTGCGCAGCGGCAAGTGGAACAAAAAGGAATACAGCAAAGCGGCCGGACTCCACGGGCGAACGCTCGGTGTCATCGGCACGGGTGCAATCGGTCAAGCGGTGATCGAGCGGGCCCGAGCGTTTGGAATGCGGGTGGTTGCGTGGTCACGCAGCTTGACTACCGAGCGCGCCAGTGAGCTGGCAGTCGAGCGGGCCGAGACGATTCCGGCGCTTTGTGCAGCAAGTGATGCGGTCACGGTTCACGTGGCCTATGTGCCAGGAACACGCGGTCTCGTCGGTGAAAGCGCGTTTATGCGGATGCGCAAAGGGGCCATGTTCGTAAACACCTCGCGCACTGAAGTGGTCGACACCAGCGCGCTGCGACAAGCGATTGCCGAAAAGGGACTGCGGGTAGCGCTCGATGTGTTCGACCGCGAGCCGGAAAAAGGCGAAGCGCCGTTTGTCGACGACATTGTGCAGCTTCCAAGCCTGTACGGCAGTCATCACATCGGTGCTTCGACCGAACAGGCTCAAGCTGCGATTGCCGACGAGACGGTGCGAATTGTCGCAGCGTTTGTGGGAGATGGCTCGGTCCGCAACTGCGTCAACATCCTGCCCCCCGGCGAAACCCCCGCCCGCGCCGAGCTGATGGTCCGTCACTACGACAAGGTCGGTGTCCTCGCCGAACTTCTGGGCGCCGTCCGTCGTCATGACATCAACGTAGAGACGATGCAGAACACCATCTTCTGTGGTGCCAAAGCGGCCTGTGCCCGCATCCGCCTCGGAACCCGTCCCAGCGCCGAGCTGGTCGGCGAAATCCGTCGCCACCCCGATATCATCCACGTCGACGTCATCGAGTTACCCGAGCCATGATTGAGCAGCCTTCCCCAAGCCCTACCCTGCTGTCACCAAGCGGCCTCTGCCAGATTCCGATTGTTCCACGGGCGGTGCAGCGCCTGAAGGCGGGCCTGCCACTGGTGCTGCGCAGCGATGTCACCAGCGAACCCCCGCCCGACACCGAGTTGGTCTTGCTGTGTGATTTACGCGGTCAACCGGTCGCCACCGCGCTGTGGGTTGCCTCGGGACCGCTTGCGGCACGAATGTGGTCGATGCACGGCGAAGGATTTGGCGAGGTGACGCTGGCCCGACGCTTGGCCGCAGCGCTGGAACGACGGCGGCCCCTTCTCGCGAGTGGCGAGCGCGATGCCTTCCGCGTCGTCCACGGCGAGGCCGATCTGCTCCCCGGACTGTTCGTCGATTACTATGCGGACGCTGTGGTCATTCAGACCGCCACGCGAGCCATGGATCGCCGCAAACCACTCCTGGCCGACCTCCTCGCGCAACTGCTGCCGATTGATCGGGTGGTGGTGCGGGATGATGGCAGTGCCCGCGATATGGAGTCCCTGCCACGAGAGAAGGGCTTTCTGCGCGGCGGCCCCCTGCGGCGCGCCCGCTTTCATGATGCGGGTTCGACCATGGAGGCGGATCTGCTCTCGGACCGCAAGACCGGCAGCTTCCTCGATCAGCAAGACAACCACGCCGAGGTCGCATCCTGGGCGCAGTCGCTCTGTCCGGGGGGGCAAGCGCTCGACACCTTCACCTACCATGGTGGATTTGCGCTGGCGATGGCCCGAGCGGGACTCGGGGTGATTGCCTGCGACGAAGATCCGCTGGCGATTGCGCGGGCTCGTCACAACGCCGAACTGTCCGGGGTCGCGGTCGATTTTCACATCCACAACGCCTTTGATCTGCTCCGTTCGTATGAAGCAGAGGGACGACGTTTCGATGTGGTGGTGCTCGACCCTCCGGCGCTGGCCAAGCGAGGTCGCACCGCCGCGCTCGGACAACACGCGATGACGCAAGCGATGCGCGCCTACAAAGAGCTAAACCTGCGAGCGCTGCGAATTCTGCGACCGGGCGGACTGCTCGCGACCTGTAGCTGCTCGGGACGGGTCTCGGTGGAAGATTTTGCGACGATGCTGCGCAGCGCGGCCCAAGATGCGGGACGGCCCCTTCAGCTCTTGTGGCGGCGCGGTGCCGGCATCGATCATCCCGTGCTGTGGGGGCTGCCCGAAAGCGAATACTTGAAGTGCTGGCTGTTCCGGGTGTTGGCCTAACAGATATTAGGCATATAGAAATACTCTATTTCAGATCGTCTCATGCAGGAGCGAGAACGCGCTATCCCTTCTGCGTAGACCAGTGCGTTTCACCGATCGCAAGCTCGATGATTCGCGACGCTTCATCGGCCATGGCTTCCCGCAGTAGACGCGGCGGTTCGTTCATCGGTTCGTCGCTGAGCTGAAATGTCCCCCAGTGCATCGGGACAAACTTGCGAGCTCCAAGCTCACCAAATGCGATCACCGCTTGCGCAGGATCAATGTGCTGGGGACTCATAAACCAGCGGGGCGCATAGGCACCTATCGGCAAGAGAGCGTAGTCGATATCAGGAAAGCGTTTTCCAATCTCCGCAAACGCCGCCGGATATCCGGTATCTCCAGAAAAGTAGAACCGCGTCGTAGGAGACTCGATCACAAATCCGCCCCACAGGCTTTGGTTGTGATCACCCAGTCCTCTTCCGGACCAGTGCTGCGCAGGAACCAGTGTGACTCGCACGGTCCCACCCCGGGCTCGCAGCGTATGGTCCTGCCACCAGTCCAGCTCGTGCACACGTACAAGTCCGCGCTTCTTGAACCACCCAGCGAGTCCCAGTGGGACAATGTACTGCGTCTCTCGACCCAGCGACTTCACACTCCACTCATCCAAATGATCACGGTGATTGTGCGACACAACCACCGCATCGATCGGGGGTAGATCGGAGAGCGCCACGCCCGGGGGAGCGAGACGTTTGATGGTGAACATCCGGGGTGCAAACATCGGATCGGTCAGAATCGATAGACCATCGATTTGCACCAGCAGCGTCGCGTGCCCAATCCAAGTCACCGATGGTAGCTTGCTGTTTTCGCGCAGCCGCGTGCCATCGTTGGCCAGCATCGGCGGAACAAAGGAATTGTCTCGCGGCGGTCGTCCACTGAGCTGCCAGCGCAAGACCTCTCGCACCCCGGGGCGTGCCGGCCAGTGCTCCGGGTTCACAAAGCGCTCACCGCGCCACTGCTTGGAGTGCTGATAGCGAGTCATGGTCTGTTTAGAATACTTCGAGACGCAGCTACCTATAAAATCTCTGCATGTCTTCGATTCCGTACGACCCGGAACGGCTCGCCCAGCTTGCCCAGGAGATGATCGCGAGCACCCGTGAGCTGTCGCAGCTTGGCTGGACTCCCGCGACGAGCAGTAACTTTTCGATGCGACTCGATGAACGGCACGCGGCGATCACCGTCTCGGGACGCGACAAGGGACGGCTGACGGCAGCGGACATCATGGTTGTCGACTTCGCGGGTCGTGCGGTCGGTTCGAACCTGCGACCCTCGGCAGAGACTCCGCTGCACACCCAGCTCTACCTTCGGTTTCCCGATGTGGGCTGTGTGCTCCACACCCATTCACGGACCCAGACGGTGGCAAGCCGCATCTTTTCCGCAGATGGACAGGTACGACTCAAGGGCTACGAGCTGCTCAAAGCGTTCTACGGGCACAGTACGCATGACACCACCCTCGACGTGCCGATCCTGCCAAACAGCCAGGACATTCCGCTCCTTGCGACGAAAGTCGAGGCGCTCCTCGATAGTGAGCCGCTGTGGGGATACCTGATCGAATCGCACGGAATGTATGCCTGGGGCCGAGACATGGCCGATGCGCGTCGTCACCTGGAAGCCTACGAATTTCTGCTGTCCTGTGAACTCGACCTAAGGACGTTACGACCATGAGCCGACTCCGAATCTTTGCCGATAGCGACGCCAAAAATCCGTTATTTGTCACTGGTGATCATGCAGCGATTGCGCACAAGCTCGCCGAGCACGGTGCCCGATTCGAGCGCTGGCAGGCAAGCGCGGCCATCGTCGCTGGCGACTCCTCTGACGCGGTGATTGCGGCCTACCGCACCGACATCGAACGACTCAAGACCGAGGGCGGCTATCAAGCGGTAGACGTGATCAGCCTCGACCCAAACCATCCGCAAAAGGAATCGCTGCGAAGGAAGTTCCTCGATGAGCACACCCACAGCGAAGACGAGGTCCGATTCTTCGTCGCTGGTTCGGGTCTATTCAGCCTTCATCTGGGCGGTCAGGTGTTCGAAGTGCTGTGCGAGCAAGGTGACCTGATTTCCGTCCCCGCAAACACCAAACACTGGTTTGATATGGGCCCCGAGCCGTCCTTTGTGGCGATTCGGTTATTTACCAATCCAACCGGCTGGGTTGCAAATTTCACCGGCAATCAAATTGCCATTCAATTTCCTCGCTATGAGATTGGTCAGGCGCGATGAATTCGGCGATTGTGATCGACATTGAGGGCACGGTCGGTTCGATTGCATTTGTCCGCTCGGTCTTGTTTCCGTATGCAAAAAGAAAGCTGCCCGACTGGGTCCGGCAGCATGCCGAGCAGCCCGAGGCCCGACACTGGCTCGATCAAGTCGCCGGTGAGCTGGGTGCCCCTGAGCGGACCGTTTCCGACGACCAGGTGGTGGCGCAACTCCTCGAGTGGATCGACTCCGACCGAAAACACACCGCGCTCAAAGCACTGCAAGGCCTGATGTGGCGAGACGGCTATTTGCAAAACGAATATCAGTCCCATATCTATCCTGATGCTGCGCTGGCTCTGGCTCAATGGCACAGCGCTGGATACCATCTATACGTATATTCATCCGGCTCGATACCTGCACAAAAGCTATTCTTTTCACACAGTCAATCCGGAAATCTATTGCCGTTGTTTTCTGGCTTCTTTGATACTGAAATTGGCGGCAAACGTGAAGTGGCAAGCTATCAACGCATCGCCACCCACATCACCGCCGAACTGGGCAACCGACCCGAGCCACTGCTGTTTCTGTCGGATGTGATAGAGGAGCTAGACGCCGCCCGCAGCGCGCAGTTTCAGACGGTGCTCGTCGACCGAGTGGAGGATTATCCGGCACCGCGACTTGATACTCACGGTCACCGTCGGGTGGTTTCGTTTTCGGAGTTGGTCTTGTGAGCGCTCGGGCAGCCTGACACTACATTGCTGGCGTCGACACAAACGCTTTGTTGACGGTGTCGATCGTCCACTTCTCGTACAGGCCCTGCTCGCGGTCGCCGTGGGGCGTAAACGAAACGACGCCGGTGGCCCCTTGCAGCGCGAGTCCAGCCGAAGCCGCGATGCGATTGCAAGCATTGAGGAAGCTCGACTGGCCAACCTGGACCTTGTCGACGCTCTGGAAGTTGTTCAGGTGCAGCAGGTATTCCGAGACCCGAGCCGGAGTCACATCTCCCGCCGCACAGATCGCAATGCCCACCGCGTAGGCCGCATCGTAGGCGTAGGCCGAAAAGGCACTGGTTCTGGGATCACTCGTGGGCCAACGCGCTCCAAAGGCCGCCAGAAAGCCGTTGTAGATCCCGTTGGCGTTCAACTTGTCGACACCAGGTGCCGTGCCAATCACACGACCCAGGTTGGTCTTCATCGCCATTTGCTCAGCGGGAGTGCCGACGCTCAGCAGATCGAGCACCTTGGTGCTCTTGGCCCCATCCGCCATGATCACCGACATCGCTGGGGTAGATGCGGTTCCGTAACCAACCAAGCCCGCCAACAGCTTGTCGGAAAACAGGTTCGAGATCGTCACCAGCGCCTGCGGAGCAGCCTGCGCCTTGAGGATGCCGAGCGTGTCATTGAGCGACTTCACCGCTGCGGGCTCATCGGTTCCCACGCCCTCTTTGTAGGTCAAAGACGGCTTGGGCGCGATTGCCGCGTTGGCCCCGAGCACGGCTTGCCGCATGCCTTGGCCGTAGGAATCATCGACGACAAACATCCCGACCGAGTTGCCCGTCACGGCGGCAGCGGGAATCTGGCGAGCCAGCACCGGACCTTGCAGCAAATCCGACGGCACGGTGCGGAAGAACAACCCCGCAGCCGGAAGATCCGAGATGGTCCGAGACGAAGCCGACCACGACATGATCGGCACGCCTTGGTGAATCACCTCGGCGGATATCAGCGAGACGTTGCCCGATCCACTGGGGCCAATCACCGCCACCGCTTGACGATCGTTGACCAGCACCTGATAGGACTTGAGCATATCAGCGTTGGTGGCACTAGTTTCGCAGATGTGCAAGGCCAGCGGCGGCTTACCGGCAGCGCTTAATCCGGTGTTCATCTCATCGACGGCGAGCTTCACCGACTGTAGGCGTAGTTGGTCGCTCCCCGTGACCGTGTTCACCAACACTCCGACGGCAGTGGCGTTGGAGGATGAACCGGCCGGATAGATCTCCTTGCACAGCGACGCACGCGGCGAGCCAACGACACACATGTTGTCGCTGCAAAACAGAGTCTGGCTTGTCGATGCCGCTCGGCCCTGACAGTCCGAATCCACGACACACTCAGATAAGTCCTTGCAGCCCGCAGCGCTGAGCACCGCGCACACGGACAGCGATAAGCGAAGTAGGTTCCTGGTCATTAAAAGCCTCCACGCAGAGAGACAAAAGCGCCGGTCGCACCCACGGATAACGATGGCAGGAGGCTGGCTGCCGGTGCGCTCTTCGCGGGAGCAAACTTGGACTCGTGCTCCTTGGCAGCGGCCCGGTTTTTCAGGACGCCGACGGCAATCAGCGACCCACCCGTCGCCACCAGCGCCGCCCCGCCGATGCCGGCAATGTTTGCGCCAAGCTGCATCGTCTGGGTCGTATCGCGAAAGGCCAGCTTCTCAAACTCATCCGTGGTGCCGCTGTAGTCCGCAAACGAGCTAGAAGCGTTTGCCCCAAGCGCCGCACCAGCGATGATGCCACCGACACCAAGACCTGCGAGCACGCCACCGACAATCATCAGCGGTCGTCCCGGCTTGGGCGGAGGTGGTGGTGGACCCACCGGTCCCGCGATGGACGTCGACTCACCGAGCAGTGCCCGACACTCGGTCAAATACTGCTGCACGCGCTTGGCCGTGTCCGGCTCGGGCTTCGATTCTGCGGCCTGGAAGCGCTCGTAATACGCGACCGCTTCACGAGGCCGCCCAAGCTTTTGCAAGGTCCGCCCGATGTTGACCAGCAGCACCGACATCTGCCGTGCGTCGTATGCAGCCTTGAACTCCGGCAGCGCTTCCTCGAAGAACTCTTGCTTATAGAACTGAAGCGCTTTGTTGTAGTGCTCCCGACAGACGTCGTCTTTGGTACAAGCGTCTTCAGTAGCGACCTTGTTCTGAGCACGTGCTGGTTGGGACGCTGCGCCACTGGCTAGAGCGAGCGCGAAAAGGACTGCCTTGCCGTTGGCAAGACCGCTAGTCCACCATTTGAATGCGACCATGACTGGATTCATCCTTGGAAGGCGTCGGAGGCTTAGAACTCGATGTTGGATTCGGCGGAGGCACCACAGGCGGGGTCGGGCCCGGAGTCGCCACTTTCGTGGGCTCGGCCACTGCGACGGACGTAGGCTTACCTTTGCCCTTTTTGCCACGACCCTTGGCGACTGCTGACTCAGAGGTCGGAGAGTTTGTCGTCGGCGTCACGGTCGGCTGCGACACCGTACTGGACGCCAGGGGCTTGAGCGTCTCGGCAATCATCGCGCTCTCGCTCTGGTCAAGGGTCACCACCTTTTCGGCGTAACCATCCAGCTTGATCACCAAAATAAGCGGTCCCGTCATCGCCGATTGGCTGAGTGTCCACGGCGTCTTGCCAATCTCACGGTGGTCCGCAGCGCGAACCACGCGGGCCCCTGCCGGGTCGGTGTTGATCGAAAAGCGCACCATTCGGGCAGCGGCAGGCGTTTCCGGCTTGCGCACCGAGCGTGAACCGACCACCCCAATGGCGGTCAGCACAGCCCCCACCGCGAGCAGTCCCGCAACGAGAACTCCTCGATTCTTGTTGCCCGACCCCATCTGGGCCGCCGACTGACCGAGCGTGGTGCTGGCCGAGTTGCTGACGCCCGGCTGGCTGCTGCTCTGCGCCGCAAGGTTGACCTGCGACTGCCCGACCAGCCCGACCTGCGACTGTCCGACCTGTCCGACCTGCGACCGTCCGACAAGCCCGGTCTGCGACACGCCAATCCCGGTCAGACCGCTCGGCACAGGTGTGCTCGGGGCGATAAACACTGCTGAAACGCCGCCGATCGATGGTCCACCGACCGCAACAGCCGATGAGTACAGCGACCGGAGCTGCTCCAGCACTTGCACCACCTGCGCCATCGGAGGCCGCTCGGCTGCGTCCTTGGCGAGTAGCGCGTGAATCAGCGTCGCCAAATCCTCGGGAATCGACGGGTCGAGATCGCGAATCGAAGTCGGCTTTTCGTAAATGTGCATCGCCATGATCGCGCCCGAACCCTCGGCGAGAAATGGCGGCCGACCGGTCAGCATCCGGTACAGCATCACCCCGAGCGAATAGACATCCGCCTTGTCGGTGATGTTGCCGCTGCCTTTGCACTGCTCCGGCGACATATACAGCGGCGTGCCGACCATCATGCCCGTGCTCGTCTGCGAAGCCGCCGCCTCCCCATCCTTGGTCTGCGACGCGAGCTTAGCGATACTTAGCGAAATCTCGTCGAGACAGCCGAAATCGCTTCCCCGCTACCGTCGGATAAGCCCAGGGCACTCCCAGTCCACCCGCCCCGCCTAGCGTTCATCTTGCCCTGACTTCGTTTTGGCTTGCCCGCACTCGCTCTTGGCTTGCCCTGACTTCGTTTTGGCTTGCCCTCACTCGCTCTTGGCTTGCCCTCACTCGCTCTTGGCTTGCCCTCACTCGCTCTTGGCTTGCCCGCTCTTCGTTTTGGCTTGCCCGCTCTTCGTTTTGGCTTGCCCTCACTCCCTTTTGGCTTGCCCTCACTCGCTCTTGGCTTGCCCTCACTCGCTCTTGGCTTGCCCTCACTCGCCACACGTTCGATGTAGTATCCGGCGCGGGCCGATCACCTCTACAGGACGACAATCTTGTCTTTGCACCCCCATCCACCATCGTCCATCAAGCAGCCAAAGCCTTCGTATCGTAGAGTCCCTACCAACATTCATCTAGCCGCCAATCCATCATGAGTACACCTGTCCCGTCACGCGCCTCTATGCGTAAAGTTCTGATGCTGGTTCTACGCAACGATGCAGATTTGACAGCGTTTTGTGTTGATTACTTTCCTGGTGCCCAGGGTGAGTTCACATCCGGAATGTTGCGTACGGATAAGCTAAACTTCCTGCTTGCCAATTTTGACACCGATGAGGTGTTGGCGCGACTACGCGAAGCACATGGCGACGTACTACGTAGCTACGAGCAGTTTCTTGAGTATCCATCTTATCCCATGGCCCAGCCAGCCCCTGCTACTCAGACAGTCCGGGAAGAAAGAACCTATCCCATATGGGCCGAGCCAGCGGAAGCAGCGGTTATGGCGGCATTGCATGGACTTGGCTACACATACCAAACAACCTTCAATAACAATCTTGTGCTCGTAACTCAACCCCTTCGCGATAGAGCGCTCATCATCACGGTGAGTAATTTGATGGGAAGTACCCGCATCTCTGTCAAAGTGATTCCCCCCGGTCAGGATAGCCATCTATTCGTTGACCGATTCTTTCAAACTTTTGAACAAATTGTTCGGGATGGCTCATCGTCAACTCCGAATCATGAAGCAGTACAACCACTATCTATTGAAGGAAAAGCACTCCCCTCGACCGATTCCCGCCTACATCCCAGACGTTGAGCAGCGAGCCGGTTTCTCGACGGGCGATTTCGGGGAGCGAGTAGCGATACCAAAGTCGAGGATCTTGGCGCGCTCGCCGCCGGGTGCTTCAGGGTCGGAGACGATCATCACGTTGTCGGGCTTCAGGTCGCGGTGGACGATGTTTTTGGCGTGGGCGGCGGCGAGTGCAGCGGCAACTTGACGAGTCAGCCGCAGCGTATCAGCCACCGAGAGCTTGCCACCCAGTCGCTTCATGCGCCCGCCGAGCGACTCGCCCTCCAAGAACTCCATCACGATGTAGGCGGTACCGTCGGGCTGCTGACCGAACTCCGAGATCTGAACGACGCTCGGATGGTTCACGATGTTGACAGCGCGGGCCTCGTTGAAAAAGCGCTGCACCACCTGCTGGTTGACGGCGTACTCCGGGTGCAAGACCTTGATCGCGACCTTGCGCTCGATCTGCGGATGAATCGCTTCATAGACCGCACCCATCCCCCCTTTGCCGACTTCGCGAATGACGCGATAGGGACCGATAGTCTGTGCGGTCATCGTCTCCACCTAGTGTAACCAAGATAACACTTTTTATGACGATCGGCTTGACAAAGTCTCTCTCGGGCCGACAACCTGGCTGGCCAGACGCGCAAAGTCCGTTCCGCACAACCGCACGTCGCGCTACAAAGGACTCACTTCCATGGCATCGTCCACTCTGCTCGCCTCGCTGTCTCTCGATCTCGACAATCAGTGGTCGTACATGCGCACGCACGGCGACGCGGGCTGGGAAAGCTACCCGTCGTACCTACAGGTCGTGCTGCCGATGGCGATGGACTTGGTGGAATCGGCACGGCTCAGGATGACGGTGTTTCTCGTTGGAGAGGATGCCCGGCAAGCGCAGCACCACGCGCTGTTTCGACAGATTCCGGCGCGAGGTCACGAGGTCGGCAATCACTCGCTCAACCATCTACAGTGGCTGCACAAGCTGCCCCACGCCGAGCTAGCACACGAGATCGTCGAAGCGGACCGGCTGATTGCCGAGGCGAGCGGGCAAAAACCACGGGGATTTCGTGGTCCCGGCTTTGCGTGTAGTACGACGCTGCTGCGCATCCTGGCTCAACATGGCTACGACTACGACTGCTCGACGTTTCCGACGTTTGTGGGGCCGCTCGCTCGGGCTTACTACTTCATGTCGGCGCGCAAGCTCAGCGAGGAAGAATCCGACGAACGCAAGGATCTGTTTGGCAGCGTGAGCGATGGTCTGCGGCCACTGTCAGGCTATCTGTGGGATTTGCAGGAACACGACGCCCAGGGCCGCGCACTGCCCGACCTGCTGGAAATCCCGGTGACGACGCTGCCGATCTTGCGGACCCCCATTCACATGTCGTACTTGCTGTTCTTGGCGCAGCGCTCGCCGTGGCTGATGCGACGATATCTGGATACCGCGATGGCGATGTGTCAGCTCCGTGGCATCGAACCGTCGTTCCTGCTGCATCCGCTCGATTTTATCTCTGGCACCGAGTGTCATGCGCTGCGCTTCTTCCCAGCGATGAACATGCCGTCGGAACAAAAGCGCGAGTTGCTCTTCGAAGTGCTGACCAAGCTGTCGCAGCGCTTTCGGATGGTCCCGATGGGTGAGCACGCGACGGAGCTGCGCAAGCGCTCGCTGCCCAGACGGCGACCCGACCTCGGCATGTAACTACGGGCTGGTCTGACACGGAATCGCACAGCAATCAAACGCGATACCGACCCAGCGCCCCGGCCCACAAGGACCAAACGACCGTGGCCCGGTGAGCAGGCGCCCCAACTTGCCACAGGCGACCGCCGCACGGAGCTTCCAGAGCGATTCGTCCAAGCACTCACCGCCGCCACCGAGCTTTTCCGGCAAACAGTCCGCTGAGGGCGATGCTGCCGAGGGACAGCACTCGAAGCCGACATTGGCGTAGCCAAACGGGCTCATCGCGCCGCCGCACGGTCCCGCAAACTCCACCGAGCGAAGCTGCTGCTGTAGCAAATCACAGCAGGTCTTGGCCGACCACTTCACCCAGGACGATGGATCGAGACACCTGGGAGCGCTGCTCTGTTGACGACTGCATCGGGCCAATTGACCATCGCTGATCGGCACACTGAGATCGACTGGTGACCCGGTATCTGCCACCGTCGACAAGACGTCTTGATCGTAGACCACGCAGCCAAACATCAGGCTCAGCGCACAGAGCTGGAGTCGCACGCGGCGATTGTGCCGAAAGCCACGGCGCGAGGAACCGAAAATCCGCGCAATGTGAGCCGCCAAGAGCAGCAAGCCGACACCTCCGATGCTATATACCGCAGCCAGAAGGTACGAGGAGCATAGAGACCATGTGCATGCAGCGAGTGACGACAACACTGCTTCTGGCAGGACTGCTCGGCAGCGGATGTGTAACGGCGGGAACGCACCAGGCCAAGCTCGATGAACTGTCACGAACGCAAGCGGATCTGGCCAAGTCGCGTCAAGAAGCGGTCGATTTGAGCAAAGAGCGTGATGACCTGAAAAAGCGCATCCAAGACGCGCTGGCGCAGGTCGCGGATCTGTCGGGGCGGCTCAGTCAGGCCGAGGGCAAGGTCAAGGGACTGACGACCGAGCGGGACCAGTATGCGCGGCTGCTCAATGATTCGACGGCGCTCGTGGGTCAGTTGAAGGAACGGCTCGAAAAACTCGGGCAGAACGTCGACAAGCTATCGACCGAGCGTGGGCAGCTTCAAGCGGGACTCACCGATGCCAAGGCACGTTTAGAGGAATTGCGCAAGCAAAAAGCGGCAGCCGAGGCACGGCTCCAGATTTTCCGCAACCTGGTCGACAAGCTACGAGCGATGATCGATGCCGGTCAGCTAAAAGTCATCACCCGCGAAGGCCGGATGCTGATCGCACTGCCCGACGACGTGCTGTTCGATTCAGGCAAGGCCGAGGTCAAGCCCCAGGGACAGGAAGCGCTGGCCAAGGTCGCGCAGGTGCTCTCGACGATTGCCGAGCGCCGATTCCTCGTCGCGGGTCATACCGACAACGTCCCGATTCGGAGCGGACGCTATCGCTCGAACTGGGATCTTTCGGCGGCACGAGCGATCGAGGTGACGCTGTTTTTGGTCGCCAAAGGCATGAAACCGCAAGCGCTGGCGGCGGCCGGCTTCGGAGAGTTCGATCCAATCGCGCAGAACGACACGCCCGAGCACCGCACCCAAAACCGTCGCATCGAAATCGTGCTGCAGCCCAACATCTCGGATCTGCCACCTCTCGACGGCATCGACGCAGCCCCCGCCAAGTAGCTACTTTTTGCGAGACTTGCTGCGCCTTTTCGATGGCTCGGCAGCTTCGGCGGCGGCAGCAGGTGCCAGCGTGATGTGAAGCGAACGGTCGCGGTCTGGCACAATCTTGCTGTGGACCGACAAATACCCGTCGGCCTCGATGAGTAGCGGCAGTGACTTGTCACTACGGGGCAACTGAAGCGGGGTTTTCGCCACCTTGCCATCGACGGTGATCCGGGCACTATCGGGACTCAGTTCTAGCTGAATCGTCACCTGCTCGGATTCCGTCGCTGACTTGCTGACGAGCCGTACCGCTTCGGGTGAGGGTTGGCTCCGCTTGAGCCCCACCGCCGCAATCACGCCAGCCAAGATCAAAAAGGAAATCGCCACGGCCAACAGCGGCCATCGCGAGCCTTTGGTCTCGACAGTGGGCAAGCGCAGAGCCCCCACCAGCGCCGTCGGCTGAGCCCCCGCCGTCTTCCGTCCCTGTGAGGTTTCAGCGGCCAGCCACAACGCCTGCATCGATTGGAAGCGCTGGTTCACCGAGGGATGCTGCGCCTGCGCCAGTACCGATTGCAGCGATGGCGGGACGTCGGAAACCGTATCAGCGATGATCTTGGCAAGTGCGGCCTGGTCATCGGCAGCCGCAGCACTGCCACCGCTCGCTAGATACAGCCCGCCGTCAATCAAGCAGACCCGTTGATTGCCCTGGCCTCCGCCGAGCGCACCATCGACCGTCACATCCTCGAACCGCGCCAAAAACACGTTGCGGGCCTGCAGACCTCCGTGACAGAGACCCCGCTGATGCAGCGCGTAGAGTGCGCCCGCCACCGCCCGCAGGACCAGCAGCCCTTCCGATAGCGACAGCTTGCCCTGCCCCGCTACCCGTGCTGCCAAGTCCTGTCCGGTCAGAAGCGGCGTCGCAATCAGCAGCCGGTCCTCCGAAAGCAGCATCGTATCGATCGCCGCAATCAGCGCGGGATGGTGAAGCTGGGCCTGCTGACTGAGCGCCGCGAGCAGAGGCTTACGCTGGGCCGGATCAATGGTCAGCAGTCGCACTGCGCAGCGATAGCCAAGACGAATCTGCTTGGCCTCGAACAGTGCACCGTGTCGACCCTCATGAAGGAGCCGATCCAGCGTGTAGGTGTTGCCCTGGGTCGTCCCCACGAGCGCCTGCATGTTCCCCGAAGACATGGGCTGGGTCATCCGCCAACCCCTATCTTCGCATTAGGAGGCCTACCAAGAGAAGGCCGGGTCTTAGGAAAGAAGCTGCTGCACGTCGCTGAGAAAAGTCAAAAACGGTGCCTTCGACAGCAGCGCCAGGCGCTCCCGCACGGACATCGGCAAACCGTCTTGCAGTTCGTGCGGCATCAGGGCCAACAGTGCCGGTCGAAGGTCCGATTGCTCCATGGCCGCGATGAGCAGGGACCGTCGTCGCAGCAGCTCACGTACCGAGTACAAGATACGGCCGAGCTCTTGCGGGGCTGCGGTCAGCTCATGCCGCACCGGGTCCAGTAATAAGTGGGCCTGATCGGTCGTCAGCGATGGTAGGCCTGGCTGAAGTGCACGCGCTTGCAGGTTTCGCAACCAGCTTCGCTCCGCCTCCGTCCTTGGCTCGAAACCAGGCAACCACAGCGCCGTCGCAGCACCGACAAAGGCCCGCAGTTCCGCCAGATCGCTGACTAGCTCCCCGCCTAGGCACCGAAACAGCGCCGCTTGACGCGTGACGACCCGCTGCACCGGACCCTCGTTCGCGATCGTGAGTGAGCCCGCATCTGGTACTGGTGCCATCAGACGAGCAAAGTAACCAAGCAGAGTCGTGAGTGGTCGCAGCTCATCGGTCGGCTGCGGCAACCGGTCTTCGCTTGGGGAAAAGCGAGCCAGCGTTGGCACATCGTGCGGTCCATCGAGTCGCTGGGCCGACTCGCCACTTGGCTCAACAAACGCCAGCACCGACAAATACAGTGGCAGAAGCTGTGGTCGCTCCGACTCAGACAAACGGGCCAGCAACTTCACTGCCCCAAGATCGACGTCAGGGCCAAACGCCCGCAAGGCAAGCTGCTCGCGGAGCTGCACAGATCGATGGTCCAGCAAACGACGAACCGGATCGATCACGCGATCCAGCTCGACGAGTGGTCCGCGAAAACCGGCCACCGACTGCGACAGCGCCGCGACCAGGCTGGCCGAATCTTCGGTAGCAGCCAGCAGCCGTTCGGCCTGCTCAGCCGGACAAGCGGCATGGAGCAGCAGCCCACAGCCAGCCAGCACAGAGGCCGTGAGCAACGGGGCATGCAGACGTTGCAGCGCCAGGGTCGCCTGTTGAATCAAACCACCGTCGGAAAGCTGCACTCCGAGCAGCAGCAAAGCCCGAAGCAGCGATGGATCGTTCGTACCGGCCAGCGCGACCTCTCCATCGGACAACGCATCACCGTGCGCACCTTGGCTTTCGTGCAGCTCCGCCCGTCTACAGAGCCAACGCGCACGCTCGGGGCCGTCCGACTGCGCCACCAACTCATCGAGACACCTCCGTGCTTCCCGCAGATCGCCGCACCCTAGTGCCACACCGTACAGACGCTGCAGCGCTGTTTGGTCGCCGGGGCAGTCCTTGAGCAGCGTTCGCAACTGTTCCGCCGCTGGCACCCACAGCCCCGCTTGCTCGTAATAGCGTGCGATCCTCAGGTGCCAATCGCGCCGTGTGCTCGGCTCGCGCTCGGATGGGAACGTCTGCGCCAGGGTTGCTGCCGCTGCCACGTAATCGCCACGCTCGGCTTGTAGGCGCGAGAGCTGCTCCGCAAGCTGGAGTCTTTCGTCTCTGCGCTCGCTGCTCACCATCGCGTCGGCAAACAATCGCTCTGCGGCAGCCAGCTCACCTTTGTGCAGCAGCCACTCAGCCTTGGCCCTAAGCAGCGTCGCCCGCCGAGGATAATCGGCACAGACCTGAAGCTGAGGAAAGATCACGTCCGGCGCTCTCCCTGCGATGATGAGACAGTCAGCCAGCGCGGTAAGGCCAAGGGGATGGAGCGGTACTTGGCGCAGGAGCGCTTGCGCGTAACGCTCGACGGCAGGCAAGTCAGCCTGTCGAGCACACAATAGCAGAAGCTGGCGCAGCGTCTCGATGGTGGTCAAGCCGGTCGTCGACTGAGAGAGCCGACCTTCCAGCGTCCGACGCCGACTCGCCGGATCATCGCCACCATCAAGCACTATCAGCCGCTGTTCGGCCTCTTGCGCGCTCTCATCCCCCAGTCTGGTCGTCTGACGCAGATACTCACGCGCCCGCAGCTCATCGCCAACCCGTAGCGCCCACTCCGCTGCGACGAGAAGCTGTCGGCCCTGTTCGTGCCTTGGCAAACTCTGCGCCGCTCGTCCCGCCACGTCTGCCGCTTGCAGTAGCTCACCGCGTGCAAACAAAAGCTCACCGAGTCGCTGCGCAGCCCGGACCGAGCCAAGCTGCATCGCCTTGCGCAGCGTCGTAATCGCCAGCTCGGCCTGGTGTTGCGGATGAAGCAGCTCAGCCTGCTTCAACAGTAGCTCGGCTCGCTCTCCATCACTGGGACTCGCGGCAATTTCACGGCTCAGCCAGCCCAGCGCCGCCGAGTTGTCGCCTTCGACTTCTGCTCGAATCCGCAGTGCAGACAGAGCGGGCAAGTACCCAGCATCGTGCTGGAGCGACTCGTGCAGCAGGTTGATCGACTGCGCACCGTCCGTGGTCAGTTGGCTCTTTTGGAACAGCGCCGCCGCCCGATCTTCTGCGGTCGATGCCACGTCGAGGAGCGCATCGCAGAGCGAGAGTGCCCGTTCCGGCTGCTGCTGGGCCGTGTGGTGCCGAATCAGCAGTCGCAATGGCCGAGGATCTCGATCCAGCAGCTCAATGGCACGCAGCAACAGTCGCTCGGCCTGACGGGCTATTTCCCCTGACCGAGGGAGTCCCGTCGCCAACGGCAACTCACTCAGCTCGCCAGCATCATCACAAAGTAGCAACCGGGCCGCCAGCAGCGCACACTCACCCGCTTCTTTGGGGGACAGTTCTGGCGACTCACCGGCCGCCAGTAGATGCGCCAACGCCCGAGATCGATCCGCTGACCGCCCCTGAGCACCTAAAATCTGCCCGAGCAGCGCATGTGCCGCCGGTAGTTCATCGTCTTTCAGCAGCGCCAGCTCAAGCTGGCCGAGCGCCTCGCTTGGGCGACCACTGCGCAGGAGCACCTCGCCGAGCGCGACCCGCAAAGGTGCCGAATGTTCCGGTGGACATCGCTTGAGCTCAGCCTCCACCAAACGACGTGCTTGCTCATGCTGACCTCCCGAAAGAAGCCCGCCGAGTAGCCGCCGGGTTTCAGCGAGAGCCGAACGATCGCCGAGCGCCGCAACTCGCAGCCAACGCGACGCTGCGGCGGCTGACTCATCGAGCAGTGCCAGGCAGACCGCCGTCTGTCGCAGCAGCATCCTCATCGAGTTCGCTTCCGCCGTTGCGGAAGCCAGCAATGCCAAGCGCTGATCAAGTCTCCGCAGTACCGCACGAAGAGCACCACGCTCCTTGAGACGAGAACGGAGGGCCAGCAAGGTTGCCTGGGGCACCCGCTCGACTGCTTCACTGGCAAGGAGCCCAATGGCGCGCAGCGACGCGTCATCTCCGCCAGACGATGACGAAGAGGACAGGGCGATCAGGACTGCCTCGGCCTCCGTCGCAGGATCCCCGAGCAGCCGCGCCGCCTCAGCAGCCAGACGAGCACTTGCCCACCGGCGTGACCCGACACTCTGCGTCATATCGCGGATGAGCAGGCTCAGCATCCCCGGACGATCATCGGCCAGCTTCCGCCGCCGCAGCACTCGCTCGCGGACCTGTTCATCGTCGGCACCAATGGATAGCAGCGCCTCATCGATCGCCGCTAGCAAGCTCGGTCCGACGTGTCGTGACGCCTGACGGAGCAAATCAACTCGCGCCTCATCAACCTCGTGAAGAGACCAAGCATAGAGCGCGACACCCAGGCGCACGCCGTCGCCCAAGCTCTGAAACAACGCCGCCATCGCGGACCACGCCGCCGCACCGCCACCCAATTCGACGGCCTTGCCCAGTTCTAACTCCTCCAAAGCGTAGTCGCCCACATGATGCGCAGCCTCGGCAAGCCGCATGTGCACTTGCGCCCGCTCAGTCCGAGGAACCTGCCCCTGTTGCAGGGCCAGCCGATAGTGCTTGGCCGCTTCAGAGAGACCACCAGCAACGAAACAGCGATCGCCCAGCGCCAGCTCTCCCCCAAGCTCCCCTCGCTCAATCGCCGGAGGACCGGCGCTCGCATCCGACAACAGCTTATGAGACAGCTCCTGCAACAGCCCTGAGGCTGCGTCCGTTACCAGCACCATCGTCGGGACAGTCTCTCCATCACTGCCCAGCTCAAGCGCCCTCGAGGCAAGCGTCACAGCTTGCGATTCATCGTTGGAAAGCCGCGCCGCCCATAGGAGCAGCAGCACGCGTTCCTCGATGGTCTGTCGATCATCTTCTGCCAACCTTGCCAGTTCAGACAGCACCTCGACGCGACGATCCACCTCTTGCAGACCCAACCGCAGCAGACGCAAGCCGACATCCTCGCTGCGATCAAGCGATAGACCATCCAGCAGTCGCAACGTCTCTTCGCTGAGACGCGGTACCGTCGCAAGCAACTGAGCCCGCCGTAGCTTGGCCACCGGCGACAACGAATCGACCTTGCCCACAATCTGGTAGGCCGCCAATGCCGCCGGGATATCCCCCTCAATCAGCAGCCGATCGGCCAGCAGCAGCGACTCGACCTGTCCGCCATCCACCGTCGATCGACCACGTGGATCATCATCAAACTCGACCGAGCTAGCCAAGCCTTCGTACGTTAACCGCAACGTACCCGCTTGGACTTCGACAAGAGCCAAGGCCGCAGACTGCGCATCCGCCGCCCGATAGCCGTGACGAGGCAAGACCTGCAGCAGGGCATCCCACAAAAGGTCCACGCCGACCTCGCGCAGACCGTGGGCAAACAAAAGCCGCATGCCTGGTCCGGGAGCACATTCCGTCGATGGCAGGATCGCAGACTCCGTCGAAGCCTGACGAAACGTCAGCAGCGCCGAACCGATGCACAACGCGAGCGACAACGCAAGCAAAGGTGGAGCGGTCTTGGTCGACCCGTAGACTCGCACCTCTCCGTCGAGAAGATTCATCGACAGCGATAGCGGTTCACTGCTACGCCGAGGCCCTCGAAAGTCCTGGCGACCGGGCCCCAGCGGCAACCGCAGTGAACACCACAGCCCCTGTGACTGCGACCCAGGAAAGTGTCCGATGACGAGCAGCGTCGGACGCTCACGGCCGTCCACAAAGCGTACCGCCAAGCGATCAGGTTGCGGCAAGCCCCCAGGCAGCAGCGCCGTCAGCGATGGCAGGTGCGCTGCCAACAACCGACCGAGCATCGTCTCGCTCAGTTCAACAACCGCCGAGCGTACTCGTCCGCGGCGATGCGAAAGCGAATCGCCTGGCCTGGCCTCCAAATCGACGGTCAGCTCACACAGCCGCCCACAGTCGAGCGCTTCCGGAGTTGCGAGCGACAACCGTAGCCGCCCCGGCGAGAGCAACTGCTCTCGAAACGGACTCGACGAAGATGGACGGTGCGACTCGGAACTCAACAAAGGCCCCTTACGCGCTTACGCTTCCACTTCCAGCGACAAATCGGCGGCGATCACCGAGTGAGTGAGTGCACCAACGCTGATCAGGTCTGCCCCTGCTTCGGCGTACGCACGTACCGTCGCCAGACTGACTCCGCCGGATACTTCGACCAGCGGCCGCCGAGGGTCAGAAGCAGGAGGCAGCCGCAGCAGCGACTCACGCACCAGTTCCGGCGACATGTTATCGAGAAGCAGAATCTCAACTCCCGCCGCCAGCGCTTCGCTGACTTGCTCCAGCGCTGTAATTTCGGCCTCGATCCGCACGGTGTGAGGTGCATAAGCCCGAGCGCGACGAATCGCTTCGCCGACACCGCCCGCAGCCGCGACGTGGTTGTCCTTGATCAGCACGCCCGATCCCAAGTCAGCGCGATGATTGTGGGCCCCACCGTGGCGAACCGCTCGTTTATCGAGGAAGCGAAAACCCGGTGCGGTCTTGCGGGTGTCAACGATACGCGCCGAGGTTCCAGCCACCGCATGCACATAGCGCCGGGTCAGCGTCGCAATGCCCGACAGTCGCTGCAGAAAGTTTAGCGCCGTCCGCTCCGCTGCCAAAATCGACCGAAGCGGCCCCTCAATCCGCATCACCTGGGTATGTGGATGGATCGAGCTACCATCCGGAAACAGCGGCGTGGTCGACAAGCGAGCATCGACAGACTGAAACACCGCCATCGCGACATCGAGCCCGGACAGCACCAGCTCACTCTTCGCGAGGATGATCGCCTGAGCGGACTCGTGTGAGCCAAAAATGGCTTCGCTGGTCACGTCGCCACGACCCAGGTCTTCATCGAGAGCCAACTCGATGAGCCGACCTACCGCTGGGGGCAGGCAAACTGTCGCGTCGGGAACTTTCACGATCGGAGTCATTCCAAGTCTCTCCTAGGCGAAGCGATGCGCTACCAGTTCAAGATAGGCCAGCCGCGCCGACGAGCATAGCGCACCAAGCGACCATCGGGATTCACGGCGACGGGGTGACCGACACGGAGCAGCATCGGCAGATCACTATAGCTATCGGTATAAAAGACGCTCTGCGCAAGATCGATGCCGTGGGCCTCAGCGAAGCGCTCGGCATGGTGCACTTTGCCGACGCCGTAACAGGTCGGTGGGAGTAGAGCCCCCGAAAATCGACCATTTTCGACAGCCAACCGCGTGCACAGAACATGAGGAATCAACAGTTCGTCGGCCAGTGGCTCAGCCACGTAGGGCGTCGCGCTCGTCAGCAGCACGATCGAATCACCCTGCTCTCGATGCCGCTCCAGTGCTTCACGGGCGATGGGAGAAATCGTATCCCGGAGCTCAGTCCGATAGAACTCCCCCACTTTGTCACGCATCTCGGACTCGGCGTCACCAGCCATGTCCGTCGCCAGCTTGGCCGCCACCGACTCCATGTTCAGCACCGACAACTGATACTGGAACAGCCAGAAGCCACTCCGCACCAGCATCGGCCAACTGATCTCCCCGCGTCGTCGCTGATACTTGATCCAGCGAGAACCGCTGTTGACGCGTAGCAGCGTCAGATCCATGTCAAAAAAAGCGGCTCTGGCCATCTTGGAATCGACTCAGCGAAGCGACTTAGTGCGTTGTCGGACGAACCACCAGCACCGGACAGGTCGCGCCGCGCATCAGCTTTTCCGCCACCGAACCGAGCAGAAAGTGCGACACACCCTTACGACCGTGGGTTCCGACGATCAGCAAATCGCCTTCTAGCGACTTGATCTCCTCCAACAGCGCGTCGGGCATCCGCCCTTGCAACAGTCGCCAGTGAACGCTCACCTTGGGTGACGATTCCGCTGCCGCCGTGTCTGCCAGCCGTCGACTTGCAGCCTCGCTACGCCCCTGTAGCAACCGCTCTTCCCAGTCGAGCGGCATGCCTTCGAGAGCAAACGCCTCAAGCCCCGGCGGCGTCGGTGCTGGCTCCAGAACGTGGACCATCGTGATGCGGCTGCCGAGTGGCTCCGCGAGAGACCTTGCCATCCGCAGCGCTGGCTCGGAAAGCTCGGTCAGGTCGGTAGCGACGATGATGTGCTTGGGTGTCATGGTCTGTCCCTCTATGACGTGGTGGCGAAAGTGGCTCAGTTCAGGCTGCGGCTCACCGAGGACCGTCGGACGCCCAGATTCCTTCCAGCCTCGAAAGCCCCCAGCCAACGAACGAACGCGAGTGTAGCCCATCTTGCCGAGTGACTGAGTGGCCAGCGCCGAGCGATACCCACCACCGCAGTACAGCACGATGTCGGTCTCGGGATCGGAAATGAGCTTTTCAATGTCCCGCTCGAGCAGCCCTCGGCCAAGGTGCGTCGAGCCGGGGATCCGCTCCGTCAGCCATTCGTGGTCTTCGCGAACATCGAGAAAGTAGAGCTCCGTCGGCTCTCGTCCCGATGAGAGAAGGGACTGCCGCTCGGCCAGCTCACGCTCGAACTCTGCGGCGCTGACCTCGACGATTTCGGTCCGGGCTTGTTCGCACAGACGAAGAAAACGTGGCGAGTGATCGGCAGCCATGGCCGCACAGTAGCTTAGTCACGGTGACAACTGCAATCCTTCCGACCCGGATGTTCGGCGACAGCGAACTTGGTGATGTAGGAGCCAAAATTCTGCGAATATTTGCGACGCTGGCACCGTAATCCCCAGGAAAGCTACAAAGCCAAGTAAAATGGCAAAATCTGTAAGAGGAGAGACGATGTCGGCTATTCACACTGCACCTGCTCGGCAAGCCCGTCGACAAGGCAATATCCTAGGGGCTGTATTCGCAGTCTGGACGATGGCCTCGATGATGCCTGTCGGGTCGGCAGCGGACAGCCCACCGGCCGCAGCAAAAGCACCCGCCAAGACGCCCGCCAAAGCACCCGCCAAAGGCAAGGGCAAGGCCAAGAAGCCGACCGGCACCGCAGCCGAGCTGACCGCGATGCTCCAGGCCAAGGGCAGTCAGGTCCAAGACTGCGCGGTCTCGGAAGCCCTCGATAAGGGTGCCAACAGCGTCGAAATTGCCACCCACGTGACCATCAATGGCCGCGGCCAGGTCATCAACATCAAGACCAACGTCAAGGTCGACAAAGGCCCCGACGGAACCAAAGTCCGCGAGTGCATCGACGACCTCATCAAAAAGATTGAATTCCCGAACTCAGCCGCCCCGATGATTACCATCGAGCGCAACTGGACCATCAAGTCGACCTAAGCGCGTCACAGTCCGCCCATCGGATCAGCGAGAGCGCTTCCGCTTGGGATCGACGTAGTCGCGCAGCCCATCCCCTAGCAAGTTACACGCAAGCACCAGCAGTGCGATCGACAGCCCTGGCACCAAGATCAGGTGCCGCGTGCGCCAAAAGAAGTTCGTGCCCTGCGATAAAAGCGCGCCCCAGGTATACGGCACCGGTGGACCCAGTCCCAAAAAGCTCAAGCTCGCCTCGACCAGCACCACACCGGCAAAACCAAACGTCGCCTGCACGATGATCGGCGACCAGATGTTCGGCAGGATGTGCCGCAGCATCACCCGCCACGGACTACATCCGACGGAGCGCGCCGCCAAAATGTACTCCTGCTCGCGCACCCTTAGCACCTGCGCCCGCGCCACTCGCGCATAGCCAACCCAGCCGTTCACCGCCAGCGCGAAGATCAGCACTCCGACGCCCGCCTTCGGCACCAGCGCCACAATCGCGATGTTGAGCAAGATGCCCGGGAAGGCCAGCAGCACGTCGATCACGCGCATCACCACCTCATCGAGCCAGCCGCCCAGATAACCCGCCGACACCCCGATGAGAAGCCCCAAGCTCAGGCACAAACCTACCACCGACGAGCACAGCCCAAGTAACAGCCGCGCCCCGAAACACATCTGCACGAGCAGGTCGCAGCCGTTTTCGTCGGTCCCGAGCCAGTGCCGTCGACTCGGACCCTCGAGCAAGTGATCGAGATCCTGCGCCGACGGAGATCCCGATAAAAGCAGCGGCACCACAAGCCCAATCACCACAAACACCAGCAGCAAACCCGCGCCCAGCCAGGCCGCCGTTCCCAGCGGAGGCAGCGACCAGCGCTTCTTGTCTTGCGACGGGCTCATACGCGAATCCTCGGATCGACCGCCGCATACAGCACGTCCACGATCAGGTTGATGAGCACGTACATCACCGCGATCACCAGCGTCAGGCCCTGTACCACCCGGTAGTCACGCTGCGCGATCGCCTCGAGCAATAGCGTCCCAAGTCCCGGTCGTGCAAACACCTTCTCGGTCACCACCGCCCCCGCGAGCAGCGCCCCGAACTGCATGCCTGCGACAGTAATCACCGGCAACAGCGCATTGCGCATCGCGTGCTTGAGCACCACTTTCCACGGCGGTAGACCCTTGGCCCGAGCGGTACGCACATAGTCCTCTGACAACGTATCGAGCAGCGATGATCGCGTCATCCTGGCCAGCATCGCCATCAAGTGCGTGCCGAGCATCACCGACGGCAGCACCAGCCCACGCAGGCTCCCGGTGTCTTCTCCTGGTCCCGGAAACCACGGCACCAGTACGTAAAACAGGTACAGCAGCATCGGACCCAGCCACATCGCTGGCATGCTAATTCCAAGCAGTGCCACCGCCGTCAGTGCCGCGTCCCAGCGACTCCGCACCTTCAGGGCAGCGACAATCCCAAGCGGCAACGCCAATCCCAGCGCCACCAGCATCGCCGACACTGCCAAAGTCGCCGTCGGAGGCAGCGCCTTTTTGATCCGCTGGGCCACCGTCAGCTTGCGGTCGGGACAACTATAGCCAAGCGTCCCGTCGAAGATGCTCTTCACGAAGCGGCCAAACTGAATCGGCAGCGTCTGATCCAAATCCATACAGCGACGGAGTTCAATCTTATCCTGCGGGCGGGCATCTTCTCCGAGCAGGTTGTCGACGGGATCGCCAGGAATCAGGTGAAGTAGCACAAAGGTCAGCGCAACCACCCCAGCCACGGAAACCAAGCTTGATAACAGCCGGCGGACCAGATAGCGCCGCAAGCGCCACGACGTCGACAGCAGGGCTTCGGCCAACCGCGTCGTCCACGACCAACCCGTCGCAAACAACCGTCGCAGTTTCGCCCAAGGCCCGAGCTTGTCGCTCGCCATCGTCACGCCTACTTACTTGGGAGGCGCGCAGTAGCGCGCTTCGTTCTGGCTGATGTTGCCGTCACCGTCTCGATAGGCCACCGGCACTGCCCCGGAGGTACCGGTGGCCACACACTGATAGCCAGTCCGGCAGTCACTGTCCCCATCACACGGCTTCATGCAGTAGCGACGCTCACTCGCTTCACTCGCGCAATAACCTTTGGAGCAACCCGCTTCGTCGCA
>ERZ724524.407-NODE-407-length-27783-cov-13.055467_pt1 | contig 27783 bp, 33 predicted proteins | sample MGYA00376057_ERZ724524 | MGnify/ENA primary metagenome ERZ724524 (study PRJEB28724, sample SAMN07190888) | wastewater metagenome | isolation source: influent of sewage treatment plant in Hong Hong | place: USA: Christiansburg, Virginia | collected 2016-03-01 ...
CTTTGGACTCAGGCAGGTTCTCCAGATTCACCACGCCGGAATCGGCCATTTCGTGGTAGAAGTCGTTACCTTCACGGGTACGCTCACCCACACCGGCAAACACGGACAAGCCCGAGTGTGCTTTGGCGATGTTGTTGATGAGTTCCATCATGTTCACGGTCTTGCCCACACCGGCACCACCGAACAGACCCACCTTACCACCCTTGGCGAAAGGGCAAACCAAGTCAATCACCTTGATGCCGGTTTCCAGCAGCTCTTGCGAGGGTGACAGTTCGTCGTAGGCAGGGGCCTTGCGGTGGATGGATGCCGTCAGGGCTTGATCCACGGGGCCACGCTCGTCAATCGGCGCACCCAGCACGTCCATGATGCGACCCAGTGTGCCTTTGCCCACGGGAACCATGATGGGATTGGCTGTGTTCTGGACGATCATGCCACGGCGCAGGCCGTCAGATGAACCCAGGGCAATGGTACGCACCACGCCATCGCCCAATTGCTGTTGCACTTCCAATGTCAGCGTGGAGCCGTCCATTTTCAGAGCATCGTAAATTTTGGGCATTTGGTTGCGGGGAAACTCAACGTCCACCACAGCACCAATACATTGAACAATCTTGCCTTGTACTTGAGCCACGATTGAATCCTTTTCTTTTCTCTAATGTCGTTTGTGTGCTGGGTCAGACGGCTGCGGCACCGGCCACAATTTCCGACAGCTCTTTGGTGATGGCGGCTTGACGGGTCTTGTTGTAAACCAACTTCAACTCACCAATCACGCTGCCCGCGTTGTCTGTGGCCGCTTTCATGGCCACCATGCGTGCCGACTGCTCCGAGGCCATGTTTTCAGCCACTGCCTGGTAAATCAGGGCCTCCACATAACGCAGCAGCAGGTCGTCGATGACGCTGACTGCATCGGGTTCGTAGATGTAGTCCCAATCATGCGATGCGGGGCCACTTTGCAGCGATTCCGCACTCAAGGGCAGCAGTTGCTCGACCACAGGCTCTTGCTTCATCGTGTTGATGAAGCGCGTGTAGCACAGATAAACTGCATTCACACGGCCTTCGGTGTAAGCATCCAGCATGACCTTGACGGGGCCAATCAGCTTTTCGAGGTGGGGGGTATCACCCAATGCCACTGCGTGTGACACCACATTCACACCAATGCGGTTCAGAAATCCCAGTCCTTTGTTGCCAAAGGCCACTGCCTGGGCTTTCTTGCCAGAAGCCTGCAAGTCGCGGAACTGGTTGGTCACGGCCCGCAGGACGTTGGTATTCAAGCCACCGCACAAACCCTTGTCAGTGGTAACCACGATGAACCCAGCAGTATCTGCACCGTTCGTTTGCATGAACGGATGCGTGTACTCCGGATTTGCACGGCTGAGGTTGCCAGCAATCTGACGGACCTTTTCGCTGTAGGGGCGCGCGGAGCGCATCCGCTCCTGCGCCTTGCGCATTTTGGACGCAGCGACCATTTCCATGGCTTTGGTGATCTTCTTGGTATTTTCAACCGATTTGATCTTGCCGCGTATTTCCTTACCTGCTGCCATAGATGCTCCTTAGTCGGGTCCGCTGGACAGCTTAGTAGGTGCCGTTTTTCTTGAAGGCAGCAACAGCGGCCGTCAATTCAGCTTCAGCATCTTTGTCCATCGCTTTGGCTGCTTCCAGTTTGCTCAGCAATGCGGCATGCTTATCCTTCAGGTGTGCATGCAGGCCGGACTCAAACGACAGCACTTTCTTGACATCGATGTCGTCCATGAAGCCTTTGTTCACGGCGAACAGCGTGGCACCCATCAAGCTGATGGACAGCGGGCTGTATTGAGCTTGCTTGAGCAACTCGGTCACACGTGCACCACGATCCAGCTGCTTGCGGGTGGCTTCGTCCAAATCAGAAGCGAACTGAGCAAAAGCAGCCAATTCACGGTACTGCGCCAAGTCGGTACGGATACCACCGGACAGACCTTTGACCAGTTTGGTCTGAGCTGCACCACCCACGCGCGACACGGAAATACCGGCGTTGATAGCGGGACGGATACCGGCGTTGAACAAGCTGGTTTCCAAGAAGATCTGACCGTCGGTGATGGAGATCACGTTGGTTGGAACGAATGCGGAAACGTCACCTGCCTGGGTCTCAATGATGGGCAGTGCGGTCAGTGAGCCTGTCTTGCCTTTGACTGCGCCTTTGGTAAAGGCTTCAACATAGTCAGCATTGACGCGAGCTGCACGCTCCAGCAGACGGCTGTGGAGATAGAACACATCGCCGGGATATGCTTCACGACCAGGTGGGCGGCGCAGCAGCAAAGAAACTTGGCGGTAGGCAACGGCTTGCTTGGACAGATCGTCATACACGATCAAAGCATCTTCGCCACGGTCGCGGAAGTATTCGCCCATGGTGCAGCCGGAGTAGGCTGACACGTATTGCATGGCTGCCGACTCAGATGCAGAAGCTGCCACCACAATGGTGTACTCCATTGCGCCAGCCTGCTCAAGAGCACGCACCACGTTCTTGATCGACGAGGCTTTTTGGCCAATCGCGACGTAAACGCAGGTCATGTTCTGACCTTTTTGGTTGATGATCGTGTCGATCGCAACCGCAGTTTTACCTGTTTGACGGTCACCGATGATCAGTTCGCGCTGACCACGGCCAATTGGAACCATGGAGTCAATGGACTTCAGGCCCGTCTGCATGGGTTGGTCAACAGACTTACGTGCGATCACGCCAGGAGCGACTTTCTCGATCACGTCGGTCATCTTGGCATTGATGGGGCCTTTGCCATCAATAGGCTGGCCCAGAGCGTTCACGACGCGGCCACGCAATTCGGGGCCAACTGGAACCTCAAGAATGCGGCCCGTGCATTTAACGGTGTCGCCTTCGGAAATGTGCTCGTATTCACCCAAAATCACGGCACCGACAGAGTCACGCTCCAGGTTCAGTGCCAGACCAAACGTGGGTACACCTTCTGCGGTGGGGGTGAACTCAAGCATTTCACCTTGCATGACATCCGACAAGCCATGAACACGGACGATACCGTCGGTCACGGACACCACAGTACCTTGGTTGCGAACGTCTGTAGAAGCCGTTACGCCTTGGATACGGGATTTGATCAGCTCGGAAATTTCGGCTGGATTGAGTTGCATGACTCTTTCCTCTTTCTTTGGTTGTGACTGGCAGCCTCGGCTCAAGCCGTCAGGGCCACTTTCATTTGTTCAAGACGGGCTTTGACAGAGGTGTCAAGCACCTCATCTCCAACAGCAACACGAATACCGCCAATCAACTCGGGTGCCAACTCAACGGTCAGATTGAGTTTGCGTCCAAAGCGCTTTTCAAGCAAACCTGACAGATCGTTCAAGGCAGTGGACTCAATGGGGTAAGCACTGAACACTGTTGCATCTGCCACGCCCGTGCGGGAATTTTGTAAAACCCGAAACTGTGAGGCAATTTCGGGTAGTGCCGCGAGCCGACCATTTTCGACCAACAAGCGGAGAAAGTTTTGACCAGACTCAGGCAATGCTGTTTTGAGCACCCCACTGATCACGTCAAAAATTTGATCAACAGACACCTTTGGGTTGTCTGCAAATTGCTTCAGCTCTTCATTGCCAGCGACTACAGCGAGCTCATCCAGCCATACTCTGGCTTGAGCCGCGTCTGAAGCCACCGCTTGAAACAGCGCTTCCGCATAAGGGCGTGCGATAGTGGCAAGTTCAGCCATGGTCAACCTTGTGATGTCAGAGTTCAGTCTTCAGGCGACCAAGAAGCTCACTGTGCACGGAAGCATTGACTTCACGACGCAGAATTTGCTCGGCACCTTTGACAGCCAGATTTGCCACATCTTCGCGCAGTGCTTCACGTGCTTTGGCGAGTTGTTGACCCGCTTCTTGCTGTGCAGCCGCGATGATTTTGGCAGCTTCGTCTGTGGCTTTTGCCTTGGCTTCCTCAAGCATGGCTTGAGCCCGACGCTCTGCATCGGCCAGACGGATAGCAGCTTCATTGCGCGATTTGCCCAATTCTTCTTCTACGCGTTTGTTGGCAACAGCCAGCTCCAGTTTGGCTTTTTCGGAGGCAGCCAAGCCATCGGAAATTTTGAGTGCACGCTCATCCAGCGCTTTTGCAATGGGTGGCCACACAAATTTCATTGTGAACCACACCAAAATTGCAAAGACAATGGCCTGTGCAAACAGCGTTGCATTGATATTCACAGCAACACCTTTCTTTGTGTAATCAAGGGTTGTACGCTTAAGACTTGTCGATGTGCCGATTGATTGGTGGACTCCAAATGCTTATTGGATGAGCACTTGGAGTTCACTTCAATCTTTCGTCAAAGACAAAGACAGTGATGGCCTGAAATTAGGCAACCAGCTGGAAGGGGTTTGCGAATGCGAACAACAGTGCAATGGCCACACCGATCAGGAATGCAGCGTCAATCAGACCAGCCAAAATGAACATTTTGGTTTGCAGGTCATTCATCAGCTCAGGCTGACGAGCAGATGCTTCCAGAAACTTACCACCCATCAGGGCAATACCGATGGATGCGCCGATGGCACCCAAACCCACAATCAGACCGCAAGCCAGAGCGACGAGACCCAGAACGTTTTCCATGATGACTCCTTTGAGATGACGAAAGTTAAGAAAGAAAGAGAAAGAACAACCGATGCGCCCGGTCAATGCGCGTCATGCGCTTGACCCAGATAAATCAAGGTCAGCATCATGAAAATGAACGCCTGAAGTGTGATCACAAGAATGTGAAACAAAGTCCAGACAGTACCTGCAATGATGTGTCCAATGAAGAACAAACCACCGCCGAGGGACGCGGCCGCATATCCACCCAACAGGGCGATCAGCATGAAGACGAGTTCGCCAGCGAACATGTTACCGAACAACCGCATGCCATGCGACACGGTTTTGGCGACGAACTCAATGATTTGGAAAACAAAGTTGACTGGCCACAATACAGGGTGGGCACCAAAAGGAGCAGTGGTCAGCTCGTGCAGCCATCCACCCATGCCCTTGATTTTGATGTTGTAAAACAAGCACATCAACAAAACGGAAGTAGAAAGACCCAGCGTGGTGGACAAATCAGCGGTGGGCACCACGCGCAGATAAGCATGATGTGGATCATGACCCTGGGCTTCATAAATACCGGCCCAGATTTGAGGCAACAGATCAACAGGCAGCATGTCCATGAAGTTCATCATGAAAATCCACAGGAAAACTGTCAGCGCCATGGGCCCCACCAACTTGCGGCTTTCTGCATTGTGAATCACAGCTTTGGCCTGGGTGTCCACCATCTCAACGAGGATTTCGACAGCCGCCTGAAAGCGGCCGGGTACACCTGCGTGTACTTTTTTGGCCGCACGGTACAACATGAAACAGACAAATGCACCCAACACGATGCTGAACAGAACCGAATCCAAGTTGATTACGGAGAAGTCAACAATGCCATTTTGTTTTTGCGGCACCTGGAGGTGTTGCAAATGGTGGCGAATGTATTCACCAGGTGTCAGAGCATTTGCTTCAGCAGACATAGTCAAATCAACCATCAGTTATTTCGAGGCCCGTGACTGCACATAAAACGCCAGCCAATAGACCTTGAGGACTAACACAAGCCCCGCCACAAGAGCGAGCCAATTCAATTCTGGCACCCACACGGGCGCGAGACTCAGCAACATCACAACCAGGAGTACTTTGACACCCTCCCAGAAAATCAGCGCCGCCAACGAGCCCTTGGCAAACACCGACAGCATCTTTGACAGACGACCTGCCGTCACGCCCCATGCCATCGCCGCCGATGGCAGCAGCACAGCCATCCCGCCATAAGCCGCCGACCACATCACGGACAGCCGACCACTCAACACATAGGCAAGCAAGCCAACCCCGAAAACCGCAACACACTGCCAAGCAATGACCCGCCAAACGGACAGCCTAACTTGAGCACCGCGCCATTGATGCGCCTCATCTGCGGTCAATGGCTTGAAATCATCGTCTTCCGACCCAACCTCAGTATCAAACCCAGATTTATCTGCCCTGAGGCCGTCTTGACGCGCATCCGAGCCATCTGCCACATTGCCTATTGTGTTCATCGGACATTACAGCCAGGTTACGGCATCATTGATCGATGCAAGCTTAGGATAGCCATTGATTATACGTAGAAACCCCACACTCCTGTCAAGACAAAAGCACCCAGATCACCATGAATGCACCCGCTCAGCAGCCATCACTCATTGAGTATCCATGCCGTTTTCCCATCAAAGTCATGGGCTTGCATGTCGTCGGCTTTACAGAAGCCATGACACACATTGCCCAGCAGTTCGACCCTGGATTTGAAGCGCACACCATTGAACACAGGCCCAGCAAAGCTGGTAACTACTTGGGACTGACGCTACATGTTTGGGTCAGTAACCGCGAGCAGTTGGACGAGTTGTATCGCACTCTTTCGTCCCATCCGATGGTGAAGGTGGTGCTGTGACCGCGTGCCTGCTTCGCCAATGGGGCCCTGTACCCTATGCGGAAACTTTCGCGGCCATGCAAGCATTCACAGCCAGCAGACAGCCGGACACACCGAATGAATTGTGGGTTTGCGAACACCCGCCTACGTTCACGCAAGGTTTGGCCGGCGCGGCAGATCATGTGATTGCACCTGGCAATATCCCCGTGGTGGCAACGGATCGTGGTGGGCAAGTCACCTACCATGGCCCTGGACAAGTGGTCGCCTATCCGCTGATTGATCTCCGCCGTGCAGGCTATTTTGTCAAGGAATACGTGTACCGCCTTGAAGAATCCATCATCCGGACGTTGTCGCATCTCCATGTCACGGGACACCGTGTAGCGGGTGCCCCAGGCATCTATGTCCGACTGGCAGATCCCCGTGACCATGCGCCCTTGGCACAGCGCCCCTCACTTGGCCAAACCAAATTGCCGACAAATGCGTTTGACGGTTTGGGGAAAATCGCCGCATTGGGCATCAAAGTCACCCGCCACTGCACTTATCACGGTGCCGCCATGAATGTTGCGATGGATTTGAGCGCCTATGACCGCATCAACCCATGTGGGTATGCCGGGCTGCAGACGGTTGATCTTTCTACAATCGGAATACAGATCAGCCCGGCAGAAGTCTCTGACCTGTGGACGCAAGAATTGTTGCGCCTGCTGGGCTAACCCCACACACCAAGACCACATGACGCACCCAACAGCCCCTTCAGATGCGGCAGCTACACCCTACGATCCCTCTGCCAAGCAAAAATCATCGGCCAAGGTGTCGCGTATCCCAGTGAAAGTGGTGCCTGCTGAAACACTCAAAAAACCGGAATGGATCCGTGTCAAGGCCGGCAGCCCATCGACACGGTTTTACGAGATCAAGGACATCCTCCGCAGCAACAAACTGGTCACAGTTTGCGAAGAAGCCAGCTGCCCCAACATTGGTGAATGCTTTGGCAAGGGCACGGCCACATTCATGATCATGGGCGACAAATGCACCCGCCGCTGCCCATTTTGTGATGTGGGTCATGGCCGCCCTGATCCATTGGATGTCAACGAACCCGCCAACTTGGCCAACACCATTGCCGCGCTCAAGCTGAAATATGTGGTGATCACCAGCGTGGATCGCGATGATCTGCGCGATGGTGGTGCGGGCCATTTTGTAGAGTGCATCCGCCAGACGCGTGCGCTGTCACCCCAAACGCAGATTGAAGTGTTGGTGCCCGATTTCCGGGGCCGTGACGACCGGGCACTCGACATCCTGAAGGCAGCACCACCCGATGTGATGAACCACAACCTGGAGACGGTACCGCGTCTGTACAAAGAAGCTCGCCCAGGCTCCGATTACGCCTTCAGCCTGAATTTGCTGAAGAAATTCAAAGCCCTGTTTCCAGATGTACCCACCAAAAGTGGCTTGATGGTGGGCTTGGGCGAGACCGATGAGGAAATTTTGGCCACCATGCGTGACATGCGTGATCACGGCATCAACATGCTGACCATCGGGCAATACTTGGCACCCTCTGGCCACCATTTGCCTGTGCGCCGCTATGTGCATCCCGACACCTTCAAAATGTTTGAAGAGCAGGCTTACGCAATGGGGTTCAGCCACGCTGCGGTGGGCGCAATGGTTCGCAGCAGCTACCACGCAGACCAACAGGCAGGGCACGTTTTACCAACGGCCACCGCCGATGCAACTGCAAGCGGCAGCTGAGTCTCACAACACCCCACTCAGGCCAGTGTTTCCCATGCCTTGATGGCTTCTGCGGCGTACATGAGTGCAGGGCCTCCACCCATGTAAACGCACACCGCCAGCATTTCTTCCAGTTCAGCACGGCTGCATCCCAGTTTGTGCAGCGCCTTGACGTGAAAACCAATGCAACCCGAGCAGCGTTGGGTGATGCCAATGGCCAACGCGATGAGTTCTTTGTTCTTGGCGCTGATGGCTCCATCCGTCATGGAAGCCCGTGCCAATTGCCCGAAACCAGCCATTGCGTCTGGCTGCGCCTTGCGAAAAGGTGCCAGGCTGGCATTGATGTCGTTGATCAGTCCGGTGTGGTCAAAGGTGCTCATGGGGTTGCTCCAGTGGGGTAGAAATCCAACATGCCACAGTGGCATGTGCATGAGCCACAGTGTGACACACACCCCCAGGGGTATATATTGATATCACTCAAACCCCATGCAAACAGAGGTTTGGTCACACCGGTTTCATCAACCAACCAGCGCCCGGGCAGGCTCCTCGGCCTGGAGGGCATTTTGTGCCAAGACCTTGAGCTTGGCTGTATCACTGCGCAACACCTGCTGTTTGACGGCCAGGATTTGTGAAGGGTGCATCGAAAAACTGCGCAAACCCAGCCCCAGCAGTAACCGCGTCATACTCACATCACCAGCCAGCTCGCCACACACACTGACCGGCTTGCCATGCGCATGCCCGGCTGCGATGGTACGGGCCATCAGCTCCAGTACCGCCGGGTGCATGGGGTCATACAAGTGGGCCACCGACTCGTCCACTCGGTCAATGGCCAGGGTGTACTGAATCAGATCATTGGTTCCGATAGACAGAAAGTCAAAATACCTCAGAAAGACATCGACCATCAGGGCGGCCGCAGGCACTTCAATCATGGCACCGACTTTGACAGGGCCATAAACCTCGCCACGGGCATTCAGTTGGCCCCGTGCCCGGTCAATAAAGGCCAATGTCTGCCGGATTTCACTCACGTGCGCGAGCATCGGAATCAGCAAATGCACCGGGCCGCGTGCTGCTGCGCGCAAAATTGCGCGCAATTGACACAAGAACATAGAAGGTTCGGCCAAACTCCAGCGGATAGCCCGCAACCCCAAGGCTGGGTTGAGATGCTCGTCCCCTCCCCGGAGAGAGCGATCCAAAGGTTTATCGGCCCCCACGTCCACAGTGCGGATGGTGACAGGCAACCCTTCCATTGCGTCCACGGCGGCCACATAGGCACGGTACTGCTCATCTTCGTCAGGCAAATTACCCTGACGACCCATGAACAAGAACTCACTGCGGAACAAACCCACCCCCACCGCACCCACGCTCAACGCAGCGATACCGTCAGAGGGACGTTCGATGTTCGCAAGCAGTTCAATGTGCTGTCCATCCAGCGTGACGGATTTTGTGTTGCGCAGTCTATTGAGGCGCTGGCGTTCTATTTCACTTTGGCGCTGCTTGAATCCATATTCCGCCAAGATGATGTGCGATGGATCCACAATGAGGATACCCGCATCGCCATCAATGATCACCCAATCATCCTGCTGGACGATCTGACTGGCCGAACGCGCTCCCACCACCGCCGGAATGTCCATGCTGCGTGCAACGATGGCGGTGTGACTGGTCTTGCCCCCCACATCGGTGACAAAACCGGCAAAAACACTCTGTTTGAATTGCAGCATGTCTGCGGGTGACAGATCGTGCGCAACCAACACCAAGGGAACATCCACGGTATCGTCCAGCAGCAAATCTTGCTGGGTCTTTCTCCCCGGTTTGAGCGGGAGATGTGCAACGGGAGACCCCACACCGTGCAGAACCCGCAAAATGCGCTCGACCACCTGCTCCAAATCGGCTTTGCGCTCTCGCAAATAGGGGTCTTCCATCTCGTCAAACTGGCGTGCAACCAACTCCAGTTGCGATGTCAGCGCCCATTCGGCGTTATAGCGCCGCTCCACAATCCAGTGCTTCACGCCATCGGTCAACTGGGCATCCTGCAACAGCATCAGATGCACATCCAGCAACGCAGAGAGTTCAACATGACCCTCTTTGTCCGTCAGATCCTGGAGGCTTTGCTGTACCTTGCCCACTTCGGCCACCACCGCATCACGGGCCGAACGCAATCGGGTGATTTCTGAATCGATTTGCTCGGGCTCAATGAAATAGTGAGCCACATCCAGACGACTGGAAGCCACCAACACGGCACGGCCAATGGCCACGCCGCTGGAGACAGCAATGCCGTGAACAGAAAAGGTCATTCACCCTCTCCGAACTTGTCGTGGATGAGAGCCAGCAATGCCTCCATCGCGACTTGCTCGTCGGGGCCATTGGTTTCCAGATCGACCGTGCTGCCCAACCCGGCAGCGAGCATCATCACACCCATGATGCTCTTGGCGTTGACACGGCGCTCGCCGCGCGACATCCAGACCTCGCAGGCAAAACTGCCTGCCAGTTTGGTCAATTTGGCAGAAGCCCGGGCATGCAAACCCAATTTATTGCTGATGGTCGTGGTGGTTTTGATCATGACTACGTCGGTTCTGGTTTTGGGGAGCGGTCACGGCAACCGGAATGATGCCCTGCGTTCCACCGGCCAAGGCCCGTGACACCAACATGTCCAGAGACTCGTGCCGGTAGGTCACAGCACGCAGCAACATGGGCAAGCTGACACCGGCAATGAGCCTGGTTGAAACACCATCCACAAGCCGCTGGGCCACGTTACAAGGTGTGGCTCCAAAAATATCGGTCAGCACCAGTACCTGCCCCGTACCGAGCTGCGTGGCAAGCAGGCGAGCTTGCTGCAAAGTTTCATCTGGGGGCACATTGGGCTGCACATCCAGCACCATCACGGCCGTGGCCGCATCGGGAAACACATGCAACACGCATTGTTTCAATGCAGTGGCCAAAGGTGCGTGGGCGATAACAAGAATCCCGTTCATGGCTGTCATTATGTGCGCTCAGAGAAATCAGCCGAATGTGCCACCTCAACGGGTTGGGTCCAGTCGCAAGCCATCCAGAAATGTGGCCAGAACCTCCGGCTGGGCAGCACCATACACAGCCGCCTGAAATACCTCGGTTCCCCGCGCAAACAAGACCGCATGGGCCTGAACTGGCGTACCGTCGTGGCGATGCCCTTGAGCCTGCCAGCCCGAAAAGTGGTCAACCTGTGCGGTAAACAACGCTGCGGGCACCCAATCACGGGTTTGGCCCGGTGCAACGGACAGACTGATCTGGCTGGCCTGATGCCAGGCCTGAATGACATCTTGCGATGTCATGGCTGGCGGTCTGCTCAACGCAGAGACGGCAAATGTCAGCCCACCAGCATCACAACTGAGCATATTCAATACGGCATTGCCACCGGGCAATGCCACATCGCGCTGAGCAGACTCCGGTTTGCATGGCATCAGCACTTGCAAGGTACTGCCTTTTGGGCGCACATCTCGCCAATTCAATTCCGGGCTGCAACCGCTTGCGGCCAGCACCTGTACACAAGCACACAGCAGCCACCCGACACGGCTGACAAACCAATCAACAGGCCGCATTGGACGACTGTGCAGAAGATTCGTCATCGGATGGCGCAGCAGACACCAGCATGCGAACGGCACACACCCTTGCCCGACCGGCCTGCTTGGCCAGATAAAGTTGGGCATCGGCCATTGCCAGCAATTCGGCTGCCTTGCCACCTTGCCCCTGCCCTTGACGTGTGGCCAACCCGATGCTGATGGTCACAACCGGGGCAACTGCACTGAACCCATGCGGAATGGCCCGCTGCCTGACGACATCAAGCAGCTTTTGCGCCAAACCTCGGGCATCCTCAAAGGCCGTATCCGGCAGCAGACACACAAACTCCTCCCCGCCGTAGCGGGCCACCATGTCGGTGGGGCGACGCAGCGCCCGTTTCAGGGTCGATCCGATCTGCCGCAGGCAATCATCACCGGCCTGGTGACCATAGTTGTCGTTATAAGGCTTGAAAAAGTCCACATCCAGCAACAACAACGACAGGGTGGAACCCATGCGCTGCGCCCGGGCCCACTCGATGGCAAAGCGTTCGTCGAAGTGACGGCGGTTCGATACCCCGGTCAACCCGTCACGGAAAGCCAAATCACGCAACAGGTCAGATTGGAATTTCAGTTTCAGGTGGGTTTTGACCCTCGCCCGCACCACATTGGGATTGACTGGTTTGGGAATGAAATCAACGGCACCAGCATGCAGACATTGGGTTTCTATTTCTTCACCAGCATGGGCTGTCAGAAAGAAAACGGGAATATCCGTGGTTTCTGGCATGGCCTGAAGGTGTTTGAGCACCTCAAAGCCATCCATCCCTGGCATCACCACATCCAGCAAAACCAAGTCAGGCTGCTGCTCTTTGCACACCCGCAAAGCCTGGTTGCCGCTTGTTGCCATGAATATCTGATAGTCGGCAGACAGCATGCGGTGCAGAACCTGCAACTGCATGGGCTGATCATCCACCACCAGCAAGCGTGGCTTGCGGGCTGGCGCAGCCAAGGGCAGCAGCAAATCCAGATCAGATGCTGCAAATTGCCGTGAAGGTGGATCCGTATTCGTATCCGGAAAACTGTGGGTGGGTAAAAAATCAGTCACGGTGCTTGCCTTGCCGTCAGAAGGTGGTGAACAGCGTTCTGCGCCTGTTCAAAATCAAGCACATTCATGGCTTGATGCAAAGGCTGCCACTCGGGCAGCGCCGCAACACGGGCATCATTCAGCATTTCAGTGTGCAGCTCCATTGCCTCCATGTCACTCGCATTGAGCAAAACCTTCAAACGCCGCAGTGCCGGACCCCAACGCTGGAGACTGCCCACAAAAGCCCCCGTATCGCTGATGGAAGAAGTGGCGGCTTCCTGCGCATTGGAAGCTGGCTGATTGTCACCGATTGCAGCCAAGGAAGTACGTTCCAGCATCGCACGCAAGGCCCGTTCGGTGTGGCGGATTTCAGCACACACGGTATCCACCCAGTCGGGCACACGTTGGGCACCGGCAGATGGAACGCTCGTGTCTGTCTGTTTGAGCTGCAGCTCTGCTTCAGCCAGCAAACGCGCCAGCCTGACCGCTCCCACAGTGGCAGACGTTCCTTTGAGTGTGTGCAAAAAGGCCCGCACATCGGCAGAAGCAGCAGACACACTCAACGCGGCCAACCGGGCTGATTGCAACGACAGGTCGGCGCAATAGTTTCGGGCAATGCGCTGGTACAGGGCGGCATCGCCACCCAGTCGCTGAACGGCGGCGGCCACATCCAGTCTCTGCGCATCCTCCGGTGTCTCGGCAGATGGCTGCGCCAAATTCAAGGAATGTTGGACTCCCGCGCTTTCTGGGCAAGCAGGAGGAGCTGCATTTTTATCAATGTCTTCAACCCTTTGACCTGTACCGCTGCTGGGATGTACCGCTGCACCGGCCCAGCGCAACAGCACGCGCACCAGATGCTGGAGTTCAAAAGGCTTGCCCACATGGTCATTCATGCCAGCGGCCAGACAAGCCTCCCGGTCGCTGGCCATTGCGTTGGCAGTCATGGCCACAATGGGCAAATCGCTTAAATGGAGCCGGTTGCGGATGGCGTGCGTGGCCTGCAAACCGTCCATCACGGGCATTTGCATGTCCATCAGCACCAGATCGTACCCATTGGGCTGACTGCGAAGCAGGTCAACCGCCTGCTGCCCATCCCCGGCCAGTTTCACAGTGGCACCAGCGCGGCGCAGCAATTCATCGGCCACTTGCTGGTTGATGAGGTTGTCCTCCACCACCAACAAACGCATGCCATTGAGCACGCGCTTGACTGGTGGTGCCGCGACCGGGCGGTTGGCAGGCTTGGTGCTCACGGCAAATGCATCGGCCACTGCGTCATACAACATGGAGGCGGTAACGGGCTTGACCAGAAACCCATTGAGCAAAGATTGCTGCTGCTCAGGCACTTGCAGCAATGAATCCCGCCCGCTGGCCGTGACCATGATCATCAACGGGCAATTCCCTGGCCCATAAATTTGCCCGAGTTCAGCCGCCAAGGCCAAGCCGTCTTTCCCAGGCATATCCCAATCCAGAAAGATGATGTCAAATGGTTTGGGGGTGTGCCGGAGGCCCGCCTTGACCAATGCCACTGCGGCATCGGCACCATCGGCCACCACGGGGTGCCAGCCCATGCCCTCCAACATGCCAGACATGATTTGCAGCGCCACATGGTTGTCGTCAACCACCAGCGCTTTCAGCCCTTTCAAATCGCTCCGGCTGAGCGGGGCAAAGTCAACGGGTACGTCATGTGGCACCTGCAACGGCACGGTGAAGGAGAAACAGCTTCCTTCCCCCAGTACGCTGTTGACACTCAACTCCCCACCCATCAGGCGAACGAGACGCTGGCTGATGGCCAAGCCCAGCCCGGTACCGCCGTATTTTCGGGAGGTGGATGCCTCGGCCTGGGTAAATCCGCTGAAAATCTTCTCCTGCGCGGCAGTATCGATACCGATTCCGCTGTCTTGCACCTCGAACCGCAAGGTCACCACATCCTGCCCCTGGCGTTGTGTGGTTGACAAGTACTGCACCTTCAGCAGAACCTCACCCTGTGCGGTGAACTTGATGGCGTTGCCCCCCAGGTTAATCAACACCTGCTGCAAGCGCAAAGCATCGCCAATCAGCACTTTGGGGATGCGGGGATCGATGTCAAACAACAGCTCCAGGTGCTTGCTTTTGAGGTTGCTGGAGTAGATGGTGGCCAGATCACGCACCAATTTGTCGAAGCTGAACGGCTCACAATCCAGCTCCAGCTTGCCCGCTTCGACTTTGGAAAAATCCAGAATGTCGTTCAGGATACCCAACAGAGATTTGGCCGCGCTTTCGCTTTTTTCGGCATAGTCTTTCTGGCGGGCCGTGAGTTCGGTGGTTTGCAGCAGATGCAACATGCCCAATATGGCGTTCATGGGTGTGCGGATTTCGTGGCTCATGTTGGCCACGAACTGGCTCTTGGACTTCGAGGCGGCCTCCGCCGCCTCACGGGCTCTGACCAGCTCCGTGATGTCCACCCGCACGCCCACCCGGTAACCCTCGGGCGTGACGCGCCCGAGCACGCGCAGCACCCGCCCATCTGACAGGTGCTGGGTGTAGTCGCTGCTTTCCTGGTGGTGGGCAGCCAGGCGCTGGGCCACCCATTCTTCCTCACGCCCCACGGCTTCGAGCACGCGGTTTTCACGCAAACCAGCGCGGATGATTTCCTCAAAAGTCACCCCCGGTTTGACCACATCGACCGAGGCCCCCCGGTAACGCCTGTAATGCTCATTGCACAAAACCAGTCGGTCTTGTGCATCAAACAGCACAAAACCAGTATCAAGGGCATCAATGGCACTCTTGAGCAGGCGCTCACTGCGCGCGGCGGCTTCGCGGGCCGACTCCAGCTCGGTCACATCGAAGCGCAACCCGACCGTGCGACCATCGGGCATGCGGCGCTCCACCACCCGCAGGGCACTGCCATCGCTGAGTTTGACAACCAAGTCAGTGGTTCCGGCATGGAACATCGCCAGTCGCCTGGCCAACCACGCATCCTGCTCGGACTCGGGCACGGCAATCGCTCCCACGGCCATGCCCGCACGGATAAATGCCTCGAACGTCATGCCCAAACTGAGCTGGCCACGCAACGGGGTGTGCATGTCGAAGAAGCGGTCATTCGCCAACATCAGTTGGTCATGCTCATCAAACACAGCCAGACCGGCACCGACCACCTCCAGAGCACTGGTCAGGAGCTGCTCCTTCTCCTGTGCATGGGCCCGGGCATTTTCGAGTTCGGTCACATCAATGCGGAAACCAACGCGGTAGCCATCAGGAGTCAGGCGCTCCTTGACGCGCATGATGCTGCCCGAATCCAGCCTCTGCACAAAATCCAAACTGGTCTGGGCATGCTGTGCCATGCGCTCCGCCAGCCACTCGTCTACACGCCCGATGGCCAGTGGATATTGCCCCCGCTCAGCGCCATAGCGCATGATGGACTCGAAACTGGCTCCAATGCGGATGGCGGGCAAAGAGGTGGCATAGGCCTTGGCATAAGGCTCATTGAAATACACCAGACGGTCATCGGTATCAAAGATGGCAAAAGCCTCACCCAAAGCCTCAATGGCACCTTTGAGCAGGCGTTCATTGGCCTGAGCCGCTTCTTCAGCCGCCTTGAGAGCCGATATTTCGGTGTGCGCACCCAGCATCCACAGCGGCTGGCCGTCGGTGGTCCACGACATGAGACGGCCCCGATCTTGCACCCACACCCAATGCCCATCTTTGTGGCGCAGCCTCACGCTGCACTCATAACCATCCGCCTCCCCATCCAAATGCCGCTGCAACTCATCCCGACTGCGCACCAGGTCATCAGGGTGAATAAACCGCTCCCATGTGGCGATGGAAACCGGGCCGAGTTCTTCAAGTGAATAGCCCTGCATGGCCGCCCAGATGGCGTTGACACGCAACTCACCCGTCTGCACATTCCACTCCCAAGTGGCCGCCTTGGTACTTTGGATGATGTTCGACAGGCGTTGGCGCTCAGCATGCAATTCCAGTTCACGCTGTTTGCGCTCGTTGATATCCTGAAAGGTGCCATACATGCGCTGAGATACGCCGTTGCTCGCTTCGACCATGCCGATGCTGCGTACCCACAAGGGCTTGCCTTGGTAGTCCTGAATACACAGCTCCTCATCCCAGCCCTGGCCATGCGCACGGGCGTTGGCCATCATGGTGCGCGCCTTGTCGCGCACAGGGCCCTCTGGGAAAAAAGCCAACGCGGCTCTGCGGCTGATCACGAAATCAGTTGGCACCGCAAAAATGGCCCGCGTGGTGCCAGACCAGACCAACTCATCGCGAACCACCTCGTACTCCCAGGTGCCAATCCGGGCTGCATGGTTGGACATTTGCAGCGCCCGCTGTGCCCACAGCAGGTTTTCCTGGGTCTGTTTTCGCTCGCTGATGTCGGAGCTGATGGCCACATAACGCTCGATGTTCCCAGCCTCATTGACAAACGGAACAATCAGCGTATCGACCCAATACAACCGCCCAGATTTGTGGCGGTTGCAAACTTCACCATGCCACGACTGACCCGACTGAATAGTCGCCCACATGGCGGCCCAAAAATCGGTTGAATGCTGACCAGACCCGACCACCGAGTGCGTACGCCCCAGCAACTCGGAACGGGTGTAGCCAGACACATCCACAAAAGCCTGGTTCACGTCTGTCAGTACCCCCAGATGATCCACCTGAGAAACAATCGTGTGGGTCCGAATGGTGCTCATCAATGCCTGCGTTTCACGCAGAGCTGTTTTCATCTGTTCTTCAGCCAACTTGCGCGCCGTGATATCGGCCTCAACACCCATGAAGCCCGTGCATTGCCCGGCCTCATTGAACAAAGGCTGTATCTGCACATCCAGCCAATAGAGTTGGGCCGACTTGGATCGGTTGAGCACTTCTACCTGGCAGGCCTGCTGGTTTGCAATGGCCTCGCGCATAACGGCGACCGCATCAGAATTCGTTTGCTCGGTTTGCAGAAAATCACCTGGCTTGCGTCCCAATGATTCGGCCATGCTGTAGCCGGTGACTTTTTCATACGCCTCATTGACCCACTGTATCTGCCCATTGATATCTGTGATGATGACCAGATTGCTCGTCTTTTTGGCAACCAGTGAGAGGCGCGTCATGTCTTCCGACATCGCGGTGACACGGCGATCAGAACGCTGCCGCGCCCGCACCAGAAAAAACACACCGGCACCCAAGGCCGCACTGCACACCGCACCAGCAAGCGCCATCAGCCTGGGGGTTTGGTCGTCAATCAGCACCTCAAACGCGGGTGTACTGGCTACCGATAAATCCAGATACCGGTTACCCAGGAAAAATTGATCCGTTCTCGCCAAGCGTTGGGATGCCTGCGTGTGGCCCTTGTGCGTTGCCGAATCACGGTGGTGCTTTCCGTGGTCATACAAAACGACCCCTTGAGTGATCCCGTCAGGCTGAAGGAGAAGAGGATCGGTCAGCTGAAAATCAATGTCCAGCGGTACACCTTGCAATGCGGTTCGAATGAAATCCTTCAGATCAAATTTCGATACCACAAACCCTTGCAACAACCGCTCACGGTCTGCCAGCAAATTCGGCACAAAGCCGCTGGAATAAACAGGCAAGTAGTAAGCGAAAGCAGGCGCGGTCGGGCCATTGTGATCATGCAGCAAAGGTGCCGTCAGCACCCCCGATCCAGATCTGGCGGCACGGTTCATGGCGCTCAGAAGGTCAATGTCACTGGCTTGCTCCAGACCAATGTTGGCCCGTTGCACCACAGGCTCGGCAAACTCGACCACAAAATGATCGCGTGCAGGTGGCACCGGATGATCAGCAGTTGAACCGGCATACCTCAGCTGGTAGCGGGGCAACTCATTTTCCCGTTCATGCACATAGGCAGCCAAATCAGCAACAGGAACGCGTTTCACATACTCGACACTGGCCATGCTGGGATAGCGGGCAGCCAACTCCAGAGAGTCCACAAACTGCCGAAACTCATCGCGCGTCACATGCTGACTCGCCGCGAACGCCCCTCTGGCTGCCTGCATCAGGGTCACATGCTTGTTCAGCTCGGTTTGGAGTGCCTGGCGCAAGCGTTCAACCGTTTGCTCAAACCGAACCTGGGCGTATCTGGCACTGCTGGCACTGAGCGCTTGCACTGCAAAAAAAGTGGCCACAGCGCAAACAAACAGCACCAAGCCCGCCACCAAGTGCGACAAGTATTGACTGAGTTTGGAGTTCACTTTTAAACGGTTTTATCGGTGCCCAGAAGACCCGGCTGGCCAGCCGGCTGCGTTCAAAGGCTACCGAACACTTTTTTCAACAGGGCACTGCCAGCCTGGGCAGGGTTTTGACGAATTTTGCGCTCTTCGTCTGCAATCACAGCATACAAGCCATCCAGGGCACGGGATGTGACGAACCCAGGCAAATCCGCCTCTTCTTTTTTCATCAACCCCAATTTGACTGCTCGCCCGGCGACGCTTTCGTACTTGCCCGCCAATTGCACCTGATCGGTGGTTTGGCGCACCACTGGGAGAAATTGCGCTGTCAGCGGTTCGCGGGTTGTACCCGCAAAAAAGTCTGTGACCGAAGTTTCTCCGCCTGTCAGGATATGTTGTGCATCGGTCACACTGAGATTGGCAATAGCCTGCTGCAACAACTTGGCAGCAAGAGGCACAGCCAGTTCGGCTGCCTGGTTCATGGCCAGCACCAGTTCATCCAGGCGTTTTCCCTGCCCTGCGGCCTTAAGCAGAGGTGCCGCATTTTCCAGTACGCTGGGCAATGGAATGCGAACTTTCGGATTCAGCATGAATCCATCGGGCTTCCCCAGTTGCTCGACCGCCACTTTGGCTCCTGTACTCAGAGCGGCCCGGATCCCTCCCAGCGCATCGGACGCACTCAGTAATTTCTTTTCTTGCGCCCATACAGGGGTAGCTGAATACCCCGCACCGAGTACACCTGCCCACATCCAGTGGTTAAATTGCCTGCGTTGCATGGTTACGACCTTGCTTGATTGAAACACCCTGATAACAGGGTAATGGACACTTCGAACATGAAAAACATCATCCGAATTGCCTTGCTGACTGCGGCCACCGCTCTGGCGCTGGCTGGCACTGGCTGCTCCAGCTCTGAGCCTGCCCCGCCGTCCACATTTGTACTCTTGGACGGTAGCAAATCTACCACCGCCGACCTGAAAGGAAAGGTCACGCTCGTTAACTTTTGGGCGACTACGTGTGTAAGTTGCGTCAAAGAGATGCCGCAACTGGCTGCCACCTACGACAAGTTCAAGTCTCGTGGCTTCGAGACTGTGGCGGTTGCCATGAGCTATGACCCCCCCAGCTATGTGGTGAGCTTTGCGCAATCACGCCAATTACCGTTCAAGGTGGCCATCGACAACACTGGAGAGGTGGCCCGCGCCTGGGGCGACATCAAAATCACACCCACCACCTTCATCGTCAATAAAAATGGGCAGATCGTGAAGCGATACATTGGGGAACCAGATTTTGATGCCCTTCATCAGTTACTCGACAAACTGCTGAATGAAACCTGAGCCCCAAACTCATGCGCCCTTGGTACCACCAATGAATACGGCCATTCTGACCGTATTCATTGAGGAAGTTGCTATTTGTTCCGATAGGAATCGTGGCAAGCCTTGCAGGTTGCAGCAGCATCGCCAAACGCAGCCTTCAACGCATCCAAGTTGCCCATTTTTGTGGCAGCGTTCAACTTAGCAAGCTCTGACACCATTTTGTCGGCCCCTTGATCAAATTTGGCTTTCTCAGCCCAAATTTCAGCCTTGGCCTTGGTGGTGGCCACGGTATCCGTACCCGCACCAAACGCAGCCCACGGAAGCTTGCTCATGGTTTCAACAATGGCGGCATTGTCCTGGGCGGCCTTGGCATCAAACGGCACACGCCCGTTCGCCATGGCACCCAATCGGCCAAAATGCTGGCCCATCACGAAAAAAGCACCTTGTCGGTACTTCACTGCGTCTTCTGGTTTTTGAAATTGCGCCATAGCAGGCACGGCACATGCCGTGAGCGTGGCCGCCAACATCAGGCGAGACCATGTTTTCATGCAAACTCCTTGGTGGATGGAATCAGACAACAATGTCTGCGCAGTGAAGTGTACGTAGCTCTTGATCTCTTTGCCCGTTGGGCTGTGCATCACAACAAACTCACCCGATTTTTTACGCGGTTGGAGAAATGAAATGAACAAAATTCGCATCTGGGATCTGCCCACCCGCCTTTTTCACTGGGCCTTGCCAGTGGCCCTGCTGGTGCTGTTCATCACCGGGGATTTGGGCGGTAACCTGATGGAATGGCACATGCGAACCGGTTACGCAGTGGGTGCGTTGGTGTTGTTCCGGCTGATCTGGGGGTTTGTGGGGGGGCGCTGGTCACGTTTCAGCAGCTTTGTGCCCACACCGCAACGCCTGCTGGCTTACCTGAAAGGTCAGCCAGGGGCATTCAGTGGTGCCGGTCACAACCCCATTGGCGCATTTTCAGTGCTGGCCATGCTGTTGGTACTGGCATTGCAAGTGGGAACAGGCCTGGTCAGCGACGATGAAATTGCGTTCACCGGCCCCTTGTACAGCTTTGTGTCGAGCCAGATCAGTGGCTTGGCTACCTGGTACCACAAAGAGGTGGGCAGCACCATCTTGCTTGTCTTGGTGGGCTTGCACCTGGCGGCCATTGTGTTTTACCGGGCAGTGAAACAACAGCGGTTGGTTCACGCCATGCTCAGTGGCGACCAAGCGGTGAACGACCAGGAACTCAGCCCAAGCCAAGACAGCACAGCCGACCGCCTTTTGGCACTGGCGGTGTTTGCAGGCTGTGCGGCTGGCATGGCTTATATCGCCAGCCTAGGCGGCTGAGTCAGCATCCGTCACGGTCAGGGCCGCTTGTGGTTGGCCGTGTTTCTATCCAGACAGAACTGCCATCTGGTGCTATCCGGCACTGAGCAGCTCAGGAAGATGCCTGTGCCAACAGCGTGGCCGCATCGCTGACTTCAAATTTGCCGGGGCCTTCGATGTTCAATGCAGTCACCACACCATTCTTGACCAGCATGGAGTAGCGGTTGCTGCGCAATCCCATGCCGCGCGAAGTCAAGTCCAACGTCAGGCCCGTAGCCTTGGCAAAGTCGGCTGATCCATCGGCCAGCATGCGCACCTTGCCGTTTGTCTGCTGATCACGGGCCCAGGCACCCATCACAAACGCATCGTTGACGCTGACGCACCAGATTTCATCGACACCGGCAGCCTTGAAGGCTTCAGCCTGCTCCACGTAGCCTGGCACATGCTTGGCAGAGCAGGTGGGAGTGAATGCCCCTGGGAGCGCAAACAGAGCAATCGTTTTCCCTGCGGTAGCTTTGGACACGTCCACAGCCACGGGGCCAATAGAGCATCCCTCGCCCTCAACTTCGTTGTACTCCATCAGCGTGGTTGCGGGCAATGTGTCACCGACTTTGATCATGGTCATTCCTGAAAAATAAAGATACCTGCGATTGCATACTTTGCATACAGGCGAAAAAAAAGCGACTGAATTGTCAGTCGCTTTTGATTCATGTGCAGTGCGCACATGGAACAGGCTTACACCACGTCGGCTTTTTGAACCAAGCGGCTGACCACCCAGTTTTTCGTGCGTGACAGAGGACGGCTTTCGGTGATCTCGATCACGTCGCCAGTTTTGTACTCGTTGGCTTCGTCGTGTGCATGGTATTTGCTCGACTTGACCACGATCTTGCCGTAAAGCTCGTGCTTCACACGGCGCTCGACCAGAACCGTCACGGTCTTGGCACGCTTGTCACTGACCACCTTGCCAATCAAGGTGCGCTTGAGGGAGGGTTTGGCTTCCGTCATGGTCACTCCTTAGTTGGCACGGGTCTTCTCGGCCAAGATGGTCTTGGTGCGAGCGATGGCACGGCGCGTCAGGCGCAGCGTGTTCAGGTTATTCAGTTGCTGCGTTGCTTTTTGCATGCGCAGACCGAAATGGGCCTTTTGCAAGGACTTGATCTCAGCTTGCAGACCAGCAACGTCTTTTTGGCGCAGTTCAGCAGTTTTCATGGTTCATCTCCTGATTACTGGCCCAACTGACGCGCGACAAACGTCGTGCGCAAAGGAAGCTTGGCGGCTGCCAGCTGGAATGCCTCGCGAGCCAGTTGCTCAGGCACACCAACGATTTCATAGAGCACCTTGCCAGGCTGAATTTCAGCCACATAGTACTCAACGCTGCCCTTGCCGTTGCCCATACGGACTTCGGCAGGCTTGTTGGAAATCGGCTTGTCGGGGAACACGCGAATCCAGATGCGGCCACCGCGTTTGACGTGACGTGAAATGGCACGACGGGCGGATTCGATCTGGCGCGCGGTCAGACGACCACGGTCGGTGGACTTCAGGCCGAAGTCACCGAACGCCACGGTGGCACCACGGGTGGCCACACCCGTGTTGCGACCCTTTTGTTCCTTGCGGAACTTACGGCGAGCAGGTTGCAGCATGTTTATTCTCCTTTGCCGTCCGCGGCTGCGGTTGCGGGCGCGGCTTTGCGGACGCGCTTAACGGCGGCATTTGCATTGGCACCAGCCTCTGCGGGTTTATCACTGCCATCTGCGGGGGCGGCGTTGCCGCCAGCAGGGCGACGGGCACCACGGGAAGCAGGGCGATCCGAACCAGGACGGGCACCGTCACGGCGGGGGCCGCGTGGACGACGCTCTTCTTCTGGACGGGGTGTGCTGTCCAGAGACGGCACATCATTGCGGCCCAAGGTGTCACCCTTGTACACCCACACCTTGACACCGATGATGCCGTAGGTGGTTTTGGCTTCAGACGTACCGTAATCGATGTCTGCGCGCAGGGTGTGAAGAGGCACGCGACCTTCGCGGTACCACTCGGTACGGGCAATTTCAATGCCATTCAAACGACCAGCAGACATGATCTTGATGCCTTGGGCACCCATGCGCATGGCGTTTTGCATGGCGCGCTTCATGGCCCGACGGAACATGATGCGTTTTTCGAGCTGCTGGGTGATGCTGTCGGCAATCAGCTTGGCATCGATTTCAGGCTTGCGCACTTCTTCGATGTTGACGGCCACAGGCACGCCCAACTTGGCAGCCAGTTCTTTCTTCAGCTTCTCAATGTCCTCGCCTTTTTTGCCGATCACGACACCAGGACGTGCGGAAAAAATGGTGATACGGGCGTTCTTGGCAGGACGCTCGATCAGGACGCGAGAAACAGAAGCGTTTTTGAGCTTGGCCTTGAGGTATTCGCGCACCTTGATGTCTTCGGCCAACATGCCGGCGAAATCACGGTTGCTTGCGTACCAGCGGCTGGCCCAGTTGCGAGACACGGCCAGACGGAAGCCGGTAGGGTTGATTTTTTGTCCCATGATGCAGTGCCTCTCAGTTGCCAACCGTCACATAAATGTGACATGTGGGTTTGCTGATGCGGTTGCCGCGACCTTTGGCGCGAGCCGTGAAACGCTTCAGCGTCGTACCTTGTTCAACGTAGATGGTCTTGACCTTCAATTCGTCGATATCAGCACCGTCATTGTGCTCAGCATTGGCGATGGCGGATTCAAGCGCCTTCTTGACAATGCCAGCGGCCTTTTTTTGCGTGAAAGTCAGGATGTTGAGTGCCTGATCCACCTTTTTGCCGCGAATCAAATCGGCAACCAGGCGACCTTTGTCAACAGACAGACGAACACCGCGAACAATTGCTTTTGTTTCCATGCTGTGTCCTTACTTCTTGGCTTTTTTGTCAGCCGGGTGACCCTTGAACGTGCGTGTCAGCGCAAATTCACCCAGCTTGTGACCCACCATCTGGTCAGTGATGTAGACCGGAACGTGTTGCTTGCCGTTGTGCACAGCAATGGTCAAACCGATGAAATCGGGAAGGATCATGGAGCGACGCGACCAGGTTTTGACTGGCTTTTTGTCTTTGGTTGCAACGGCCTTTTCGACCTTGGCCATCAGGTGATGGTCAACGAATGGGCCTTTTTTGAGTGAACGAGTCATACCGTTACCCCTTTATTTCTTGCTCTTGCGACGCGAGACAATCATGCCCTGCGTACGACGGTTGTTACGGGTACGGTAGCCCTTGGTCAGGTTGCCCCATGGATCCACAGGAGCCATGCCTTCACCCGTACGACCTTCACCACCACCGTGTGGGTGGTCGATTGGGTTCATGGCGGTACCGCGCACGGTTGGACGAATGCCCATCCAACGCTTGACACCGGCCTTACCCAACTGGCGCAGACTGTGTTCAGTGTTCGACACTTCACCGATGGTTGCGCGGCAATCCACATGGATCTTGCGCACTTCACCAGAACGCATGCGCACCTGAGCGTACACACCTTCGCGGGCCATCAGCACGGCGGAAGCACCGGCAGAACGTGCAATTTGCGCACCCTTGCCAATTTGCAGCTCAATGCAGTGAATGGTGGAACCCACTGGAATGTTGCGGATGGGCAGGGTGTTGCCAACACGGATAGGGGCTTCGGAACCGCTCAACAGCGTTGCACCGGCTTCCACACCACGGGGAGCGATGATGTAACGACGCTCGCCGTCTGCGTAGCACAGCAGTGCAATGTGTGCAGTGCGGTTGGGGTCATACTCAACGCGCTCAACCCGTGCAGGAATCGCATCCTTGTTGCGACGGAAGTCGATCACACGGTAGTGGTGCTTGTGACCACCGCCCTTGTGGCGAACAGTGATGTGACCATTGTTGTTGCGGCCAGCGTTTTGAATCTGTGGCTCAAGCAACGCCGCGTGGGGCGCACCCTTGTACAGATGATCACGCGTGACCTTCACCACGGCACGGCGGCCGGGTGAAGTGGGTTTCATTTTGATGACTGCCATGATTAAACAGACTCCCCGCCAAGATTGAGTTCCTGACCTGGCATCAAGGTCACGAAGGCCTTGCGCACATGGTCACGGCGGCCAATGGTCTTGGCAAAACGCTTGGTTTTGCCTTTCTGGTTCAACACAGAAACGCCCTTGACTTGAACCTTGAACATCAGCTCAACCGCCGCCTTGATTTCAGGCTTCGTGGCATCACGCAGCACCTTGAAAACCACAGCATTGGATTTTTCAGCAACCATGGTGGCCTTTTCGGACACGATGGGAGCCACCAATACGGCCATCAAACGACCTTCGTCGAATTGTGTCGTGCTCATGCGTACATCTCCTTGAGCTTTTCGAGAGCAGCCTTGGTCACGATCACTTTTTTGTAGTGAATCAATGAAACAGGATCTGCGTAACGGGGCTCGACCACCAAAACATTGGCAATGTTGCGAGAAGCCAGATACAGGTTCTCGTCAACCTCATCTGCAATCACGAGCACCGACTTCAGATTCATGGCCTTGAATTTCTCAGCCAGCGGCTTGGTCTTGGGGGAATCCAACTTGATGGACTCCACCACAGCCAACTTGCCTTCGCGCACCAGCTGCGACAGCAGCGATGCCATGCCAGCGCGGAACATTTTCTTGTTCAGCTTCTGGGTGAAGTTTTCGTCTGGGCTGTTAGGGAAGGTGCGACCACCCCCACGCCACAGCGGGGAAGAAGTCATACCGGCGCGGGCATTGCCCGTACCCTTTTGACGGAAAGGCTTTTTGGTCGAGTGCTTGACCATTTCGCGGTCTTTTTGAGCACGCGTGCCTTGACGGGCATTGGCCTGGTAGGCAACAACGAGCTGATGAATCAGCGATTCGTTGTAATCACGACCAAACACGGTCTCGGGGACATCCACATTGGATGCAGCCTGGCCCTGTTCATTCAGGAGTTCAACTTGCATCAGTTAGCTCCTTTGGCAGATTTGGCCTTGACAGCAGGACGAACGGTGACGAAACCACCGTTGGAACCGGGCACTGCACCCTTGATCAGGAGCAGCTGGCGGGCTTCATCCACGCGCACGATGTCCAGATTCTGGGTGGTGACGGTTTCATCGCCCATGTGACCAGACATTTTTTTGCCTGGGAACACACGACCGGGATCTTGGGCCATGGAAATGGAACCGGGCACGTTGTGCGAACGGCTGTTACCGTGGGATGCACGCTGTGAGCGGAAGTTGTGGCGCTTGATGGTGCCAGCAAAGCCTTTACCGATGGAGGTGCCTTGCACATCCACCTTTTGGCCTGCTGCGAACAAGGTGGCGGGCACTGCAGCCCCAGCCTTGTACTGGGCAGCCACATCGGCTGCCACACGGAATTCACCCAGAATTTCACCGGCTTCAATGCCAGCTTTAGCCAGATGACCGGCTTCGGGCTTGGTCACGCGGGATGCGCGGCGCTTGCCGAAAGCCACTTGCAGGGCATCGTAGCCATCGTTGGCTTGGGTTTTAACCTGAGCAACACGGTTGTCAGACACATCAATCACCGTGACAGGCACTGCGTCCCCATCATCAGTGAACAGACGCATCATGCCCACCTTGCGGCCCAACAACCCGAGGGAGTTGCTAAGACTCATTGTTTTCTCCGTTCCTGACTTCAATTGGCCAGGGCTGATAACGTGCTTGAAAAAAGCACAGAAAAGGCCGCTGTACCCGGCATTACACCGAGTACATCAGCCGTTATTTTCATTTGCTGCCGTTTTAAGGACAGCCGCGCATTCTAGCCAGGATTTTTTCAGGATGCAAGGCTTTCGTGCGCATCATGCTTCACTGCAACTTGATTTCCACGTCCACGCCAGCAGGCAGGTCGAGTTTCATCAGTGCATCCACCGTCTTGTCGGTGGGATCCACGATGTCCATCAGGCGCTGGTGGGTACGGATTTCAAACTGGTCACGGCTGGTCTTGTTGACGTGGGGCGAACGCAGAATGTCAAAGCGCTTCATGCGGGTTGGCAGGGGCACGGGGCCCTTGACAATCGCGCCTGTTCGTTTGGCGGTGTCCACGATTTCAGCGGCAGAGGTATCGATCAGCTTGTAATCGAAAGCCTTCAGGCGAATACGGATTTTTTGCTTTTGCATGTTCTGTTCCTAGAGGTATCAGCTTTGTGGGCCATGAAAGTGCCGGTTCACACCGGCACCCTCGCGGAATCAGGCCATGATTTTGGCAACGACACCAGCGCCGACGGTACGGCCACCTTCGCGGAT